>JACCDN010040103.1_pt1 | contig 19773 bp, 25 predicted proteins | sample 7441691 | NCBI WGS metagenome assembly JACCDN01 (sample SAMN15323439, study PRJNA562643) | freshwater metagenome | isolation source: river surface water | place: USA:Blue River Watershed | collected 2017-08-16 | reverse complement strand
TTTAAATCTTTATATAATTTAGATAACACGGATGCATATTTTTTATAATATTTTTCTATATCGTCTTGTAAAAATATGTGTTTATATGATGACGCTATATGATCATCTGTCATATATATATTAATCGCCCCTTCTTTATTATCTCGCAAATAACTTTTAGGATTAGGCTCTTCTACGTCAATTCCGCCGCCGACTTCAGCATTAACTAAAAAATATTTTCCTAATAATGATTTTTCTTCATCTGTAAATTTTTCATGATGAAATTTAATAATATGATCTAATAAGCTTGTGTTGTCATCATTATGTTCTTTTATAGCACTTTCTATAGCGTCTTTTAAACTAGAGAATTCAGAGAATCGATCTGAATTTTTTAATATTTCAGTTACGCTTATTTTATACGATCCTGAAGGTAATATAACTTCACTTTCTTTAGCAAATTTAGACCGAGTCACGTCAATTCCAACACCGGCTTTAATTGAAGTTTCTAATATAACGCCTCTATATCCGACGACATGTTCATGATTTTTTCTAGCCGCCGATATTAATTTCATATTTTCACTATCCATGAATTCCATATAACTCGGTCTAGTCACAGCAAATTGTTCGGCCGTCTTTTTATGTGGCGTCCAAGAACTAATATTTTTAATATTAATATTTCCGTCTTGGATATTACTAATAAATTTATCATATTTTTCTTTTGTCTCAAAATTAAGACCACGATATACAGTCATAGACTTTTTATTTGCATATAAGCTTAATAATTCGTCGAATTCTCCATGTACCTCATAAATGTGCATTGGATTAAGCGTATAATTATATAATGCTTTATCCGCATCACTAAGACGATTATGATCATAATCGTCATTGTTATCGTGATCATCGTCATTATATAATGACTCTCGTAAAAAATCTTTAAATTTCATTTTTTTTAACCAAATGTATTTTATTTTATTTATTATAAAAAAATATAAATCTTTAAAACAAAACGTATATACAAAATGATATAATTGAGATATAATAAATTCATAACTAAATGGATTATATTGTTATGGCTACTATATCTCAACATAAAGCTAAATTAATAGTTGAATTAAAAAGTATTCGTCCTTTAAAGCGTGGAGATTTACGTATTCAAGTTGAATCTTATATAGATGAAGAATATTATGGTTTAACTAAAGAACAACGTAAATACCATATTTTAGGTGGTGTTCATGCTTTATTAGAATATAACATTATATCACAAGATGATTATTATGATGTTGTCGAATTAATAAATAAAGTAGACAATATTAATTCTTATAATGAAACATAAATTTGATTAAAATGTGATTTTTAATAAATAGTATTCTATATTTTGAAATAAAAAATAAGGAGAATCAATGATTCTCCTTATTTTTTATTCATCTTTTGTTCTATTAAACACATACGGTTTATTTTGTAAAAAATTATATAATTCATCAAACGTTAAATCTACTTGATTAATATCATGATAATCATTATCTTCTAATGCGTGCCATCTATGATGACCATCAACAATAATATTATCTGAAGATACCAACAATGGAAATGATTTATATGATCCATCGGCCATTGACTGTTTAATATTGTCAACCTTTTCTTGTTTAAATTCACCTTGAGATGGTGTTAAATCTTTCTTTTTAGATTTTTTAGTATCATGACTAATGTTTTGTATAGAAAGATCGGCTACAAATTGTGGATATAAGTATGAATAAATTTGAGGCATTTGAACACGAGAAAACCACCCAATAGGTGGTGTCCATCCAGCAATATTATTACTCGTATTAGTCGATGTTTCGTCATCATCGTTTACAGCAATTTCATCTTGTGAATATGAAACATCGCCACCTTCATCTTCATTTAATTTATTCAAAAATTCTTTAAATAGACTCATTTTTTATCGTCTTCCTCTTCATTTTCTTGATCAGTTTTACTATCATCTTCGTTATAATCGTCTTCATTATTTGTTTCATCTTCTTCTTCACTATCATTATCGGCCACATAATCCATTTCGTCGTTGCCAGAATCATTTTTAATTTTATCAATTAAATCATCTATATCTTCGTCTGATAATTCTTGATTATCGAATTGGTACGAATCATTCCACACAGTTAAAATGTCATCTATTTCTTTTTGGTTTCTCGCGTTAGCTCTATGAATAACATTTTCATGGCGATATAATACAAATAATGATCCATCATAAATTAATGAAAATCTATTATCGAATGAATATAAAAAATTTCCATCATCATTTTTAATACGATCATAAACGATATTTAATTCATTTAATTTTGTTAAAACGTAATTGTCATCGATGGATGGCATTAAACTTTCTTTTAAAAATTGCGAAAATTTCATTTTCTTTATTTACATTATTATTTTGTTTATTTAAAATAAAAAAAGAGTTATTACATAATGGTGATATATGTAATAGCTCTATAAAAGTTAAACGTTAATTTCATAAATAAATATTATTAAATTTTTAAGCTGGTGTAAACAACTAAAATGTAATTATTTGTAAATCCTGTATACACAAAAAATATAACAATATATAATTACATTAAATCTTAAGGTATAATTGGCATAAATGATAGACGTTTCAATAATTTGCATATTTGTAATTGCGCATTTTTTGTCTGACTTGGCGTCAAATAAAATTAATTCTAAAGAACCGTATCATTCACTAAGTTATATGATTGTATTTTTTTGTTGTATAATTTTATTTTTGGATGCGACTTTAGCTTTGCATTTTACTTTATTTGCCGGTATTTTACATTACTCTACTGATTTTATTATTAATAAAATCAAACCACACTTAGATAAGTTTTTATATGATTTTTTATACGCGATTGATCATATAACTCATCTAATTACATTACTTTATATATACTCGCTTTTAAAATAAATCTGAAATTTAGGAGAACCTCATGTCTATTATCGAAAAAATTAATATCGATATTACAACATATCGACGTAATAAAGATTCAAATTCTTTAATTACATTACAAACTCTTTTAGGTTCAATCAATAATTTACCTAAAAATAAACAAGACGATTCTGGTGCAATTTCTAAAATTAAAGCCACATTAGAAGGCATTGAAGTTATGCTAAATAATTTAAAATCCGACGACATGCGTGTACCAAAATTAAAGAATGAACGAGAATTATTGTCATCTTATATGCCTAAAATTTTATCATCTGAAGAAGTAGATAAAATTTTAGACGAACATAAATTCACAAGCATTAAAGACACAATGGCTTATTTTAAAACGAATTATCCTAACCGCGCAGACCTAGGATATATTTCTAAAAAATTAAAATAAATTGTATACACATAATTAATATCATGATAAAATGATTTCATTACATAGATCAACTACAAAGGTAGCAAGTAATGAAATCATTTTTTATTTTCATTTTAATTACATGTGTTTTCTATATTTCATCTAACGATTATGACGACGAAGTAAATTTCTTTAAACAATATTGTAATGATGTTAATAATGGAATTTATCCAGATTATAAACGGCTTAAGCATAAATGCGACAAATAAAAAGGAAACCTAAAATGCATAAATTAGGAAATTTAAAATTTAAAGGAAAATTATCATATACATTTAAATGTACACATAAATGCGTGGCATACAACCTTAAAAAAATTAGTCAAAATAATTTAAGACCTAATATGCTAGAATATAATGTAATGTCAACTGGATATGATGGAAGTTATGAATATCCTATGCTACAAAAATTATTTGATTTTAAATGTCAAATATGGTGTGATCATCCCGTCGGCGAAGACGCTATTTTTTATAAAAATTCTTTTTATGGATATGCATCTGATTGGATGAATTATTTAGATTTTGCAACAAAATCTAATTTTAAATTTTATTCACATGAGCAAGTAAAAAATTTTTACTTTGAATATAATTGTTATTGATTAATTTTTCAATTATATATTGCACATAACTTTATAAATAGGTAAATAAATGAATCGTGAATATTCAACGTGGTTTTGGTCTCAATGTAATGACTTAAATAAAGATACTAGCTTTGCATATAATCTCGCCGAGAAAGCTTGGAATTATCGTCAAACCGAAATAAATGAATTAAAAATTACAATAAATAAGCAAAATAAATTATTGCCTGATGCGTTTGAATCTGAACGTGATATAAATACTCAATTAACAAATGAAAATTTATTGCTTGAATCAAAAGTTAATAAATTAAAAACACAGCTTAATGATCAATATCAGTATATCAAAGAGTTAGAATGTAAAAATAAAGAGCTACAAAAGATGTTAAATATTTCCAGCTAAAATATTTGCAACTATTGATTTTAATATTTTGTAATAAGATTTTTATTTTAAATTTAGGCCTTAAATATTCAATTATAAAGATACAATTATTAAACATGAATGATAATATTTTAATCAACGCTGAAGATTTATTAGAAGTGTTGAATTCAAAAGAAACGGCTGGCGCTATTAAATTTATAAAACGAAAAACTGTATTTCTTATTACGCCTGATCCATTTGAAAATCACAACAAAGCAAACGAATATTTAAAATATGGTTTTAAAGCATCTTATGAATGTGGAAGAAGAAATGAGGCGCCTATATTATGTTATTCGTTTAAACTGGGAATGTACGGATTTAATCAATGGACATTAAGATCTGGCCCATTTTCAGATCAACAATTATTTGATATGCAAGTATCTATTATGTTAAAATGCCATTACGTAGCCGTATATGGTAATGAATATACAAATAGTATGAACCAACTATTAAATATTGCAAAAATTAATATGCCAAGAATAGAATTTAGAAGTTTATAGTAGAGAATTAAAAATGAATATTGTATCACGATATGTCGATGAAAACGGCAACATTAAAAATATTTTATATAAAGTAAATCATAATATTATAAACCAATATCAAATCGATATAGTTGAAAAACAAATTATAAATGAATTAAAAAATTCTATAATTATATTACGAGGAATTTCAGATCAAACTGAAATAGTATATAAGCCATCTGTATTTAAATCAAATCAATACGAATTTAAAAACAGTACACCGTTTTTAAATTTCGCCGAATTCGCTGAACCTGCATTTGGTTCAGCGAATGAATGTTTAAATAATAATCTATCTTTGATGGCACAAAAAGAATGTTATAAAGTACAATCGTTTTTTGATAATATTAAAATTAAATTAATCCCTTTAGATATTCAGATTGATTCTATCATTTTACATTTAAGCGAGATAAGAAGTACTGGAATTTATTCTCATTTATATGAAGTTAAATTTATTTTTAATGAAAATTATAGTTCTACATGTCAAGAATGCCAAAACGGTATGTTACATTTAAGACAAGAATTTGATAAAATATCAAATCAACTTTATATAGACAAAAATAATACAGATATACAATATTCAGGCAAAATTATTTCTGATTTGTCTATAAATAATAAAACCATATTACGCGACGAATTAATGACAATTTTTGAAAATTCATTAAAATTATCAAGAATTGAATATATTGAAATAAACGAATTTAATTTATAGTTATGTATATACAAAACATAAAATTTTGTATATAATTTATTTTAATTTAGCTTATATGATATAGTATCTCAATTGAAACATTTACTAAAGAAATAAATTAGTTTATAATTTTTATCTAATTTACTATTTAGAATACATTAATTAAAGCTGAATTATATGTGTCAGACTCTATATACAGTGAATCAGTTTCTAACGAATTTAAAAACGTATTTTAATGATATGATATTTATAAGAGTATACAAATGAAAAATGAGCATTAATTATATTAATGCTCATTTTTTTAATACTTAAATAGTTTTACCTTTATATCCAAATGAATCAATACATGAATATCCTTTAGGTAAATATTGTTTCATAATTTCTATGTTATATTTAGTTGAACATATATTTGAATATTCTTTATTAGTCAAACTCTTAAATCTATATTCATTTGTGTGTTTAGCTGTTAAGCTTGTAGAAACTAAAATTAGTGATACGAAAAATAGTATTTTATAAATCGACATGATAATTAATAACCTTTGTTTATAATTAATATAATTATTATATATTTTTTTATAAATAAAACGTTGAAAAATTGTTAAACAATTTAACGATATTTACTTTTTATTTTTAATATGATAAAATAAAATTATAAATATCGAAGGATATATTCCATATGAAAAAATTTATTTTGTTATTATCATTTATACTTGTATCACATTCTGTACACGCCAAAGGCGATTTTGGATGTATTAAAAAATATGGAATGCAAAATATAGAATATTGCAAATTAGAATCAGATATTCAAAATCAACAATTATCTAAACACGATATAAAACGTATTATCGATGGTTTTTACTTATTAGATAAATCTATAAAAAATAAATATAAATCTTACGTTTATCAAAATAAAAAATATAGTAATCACACGTTGATTTATAATTCAAAAGAAAATGATTCTAACGTATATATTTTACGATTATGGTTTGATGATAAATCATGTGAAACAGACGTTAGTGTAAATCACAATAACAAAATTTATTGGAATGATGATACAAATATTTGGTGTAATGATAAACGATACAAATAAAAAAGAACCTTAAGGTTCTTTTTTATATAATTTATAAACCAATCGATTTGTATATTTTTAGTAATTCATCTTTCGACGCTTTATCATAAATAAGACATTCATTAATAGCGTTATCTAAAAGAATATCGTTAACATCATCTTCCATTAATGAAAGCTCATTGATAAACGTATCTAGAAGCTGATTTAAACTATCTTCAGTTTCAAAATTGTCTCTCATATAAAATCCTTTTTAGCGTTATAAACAATCAAATTAATTATAACAAAAAATAATTAATTTGTATATACTTATTTATTGTGCCATTGTAAAATGCTAAAAAAACTATATATGTAAAATAAAAATGGTAATCAATTGATTACCATTTATCGAATTAACCAAAAATTAACTCATATTGATCTAATAAAGAATTAGACTTGGCTTTAATGTCTTCAGAATTTTGTTTATGATACATTTGAATCAATTTTCTTAATTCTCCTTTATCCATAGAATATTCTTCAGAAGCTCTGTCAATAATTTCTTTAATATGTTCTTTGTGTGATTCAATTTGTAATAATGAATTACTAGCTTCTTGAATAGATTTTTTAATTTCGGTTATGCGTGCATGATTAGATAAATTTGACATAATATCCTCTTTTAAATTTATATTGATTTTAAATGTAAGATAAAAATTAATTCGATTAACAACTGATTTATTCAGATATTCTTTGATATTCATTGATATTCATTGATATTCATTAAATTTCTAATAAAACAGATTTATTAATTTTCTTTAATTAAAACAATTATATTTCGTTAACATATAAAAGTAAAATAATAATTAAAAAATCTTTAATATTATAAGCTTCTTATAATGTAGAGTAACCGATTTATTTTAAAAATATGAATTACATATTGAAGTTTTACTTATCATCTTTAATAATAAATGGCATTTATCATCAGTTTATAAATTATTGATTTTATTAAATATTTTAAATTGTATTAAATGAAGTGTATATTTATATACTAAATTTAGAGAAAATAAAAAATCGTTATTTATCAATATCTTATAAATATATCTTAATTTTATAAGATATTGATAAATAACGATTTTTGAAAAACGGTTTGGAAATTTAATTATTTTGATGAAAAAAATTAATTATCGTAAAAAGATATAATTTTATCTTTATCAATTTCTTTATCGTTATTAGTTTCCGAATTAGAATAACCTAGATAAAGAGGATCTTTTAATAAATCTAATTTCTTTTTGTGTTCTTTAGCTTCAGTTGTAATTTTTGATGCAAATGCTTGCCATATAACTCGGTTAAAATATCCAAACGCGTTGTTATTATTCGATTTTGTTGGATCGTAATTACGAACGGCACGAATCGCCATATAAATTCCATCTTCACGCATTTCATCAATATAAGTATAATTTCTAAAATTATACCTTTTAGATAAACCGTCCGCCATTAACATAATTTGTTTTCCTATACAATCTGGCATTGGCGGAACCGCTTTATTATTTAGTTCAGCTTCTTTACGTAATGCGTTCCATCTAATTACTTCAGAACAAAACGTATCATTGTTTACGTAATTTTTAACTTTTTTACCAGTAACCTCATTAATTCTTTCTTTTTGAAAAAACTCTATTGATCCTGTATCGATAGTATGTTCGTCATAAATATGATCATAATCTTCGTTATTATCATTCGTTTGTTTTTCAATTATATCAGCGTCATATTCTTCTATTTCTACTTTTTCAAATAGATCATCAGTCCATTTATAATCACCATCTTCTTTTGTTTTTAAATCATCTGAATCAGAAAATTCATCAATTTCAAAATCGTCATTTTCGTAGTTATAAGACATAATATTAGCTCCTATTAACTTAATGAATTCGTAGAAATAATAAAATTAGAAAAACCGTCTTTATCATTTTTATTTTCTTCATTTTTTGTTGTATTAAGATTCATTACAGAAATCCAATAATTAAAATACGAATCAATAATATTTTGTTTTGGTGCGTACGCTAAAAAAGGAGTTTGATATAATACAAGTTCAGATACTTCATCGGCCATATTTTGGTATGAATATAAACGATAATATATCGAATATCCTTTTTCATCCATTTCCTGCTGCTCAATTATATGAACCGGCAATTCAACAATTGTAGGATCATTAATATCGGTAATACCAATAATACGTTCACCATTTTGTAATTCTAAAATTAACAATGTTTTTTCACCATCATCGGCATAATAATCTTGTAACACTTCATCAATATAATTATTTTGTAATAATTCTTTAGTTATTATAGTTTGATCATCAACATCAAACTCATCAAACTCATCAAATTCATTATCTAAGTCGTCTTTTAATATCGTCATAGCTGTAATTACCGTTTTAATCTGTTTATTATTTTCAGAAAATTTATTCAACTATCAGTTGAATATTTATATTTATTTTAACATGTATTAACAGTATTTAGTGTACACAATTTTCATTATAACAAATGAAACGATTATAAAAAAATAAACTTCATATCTCATACATTAGATAAACAGAAGGATGAAATAATGAATGTATCTCTGCCAAGATATATCAGTAATTTATCAGCGTCCGCTGATTGATAACTGCAAACTTTGGCAGTCCTGTATATAGTATTTGTTATTTTTTCTGCCAAAGTTTGCAGCTCAGCTGCGAGATACTTGGCAAAGATAATATTCATTCATTTGTCTTTCTGTTTATCTAATGTATGAAATTGACGTTTGATTCTCATTCACTCTCTAAGACATATTTTCATATTAGATAATAAATCTATCATCTAAAGATAAATCTTTTAATCTAGATCAAACGAGATGATTCTAAGAATAAAATCTAATGAACTTCATCTCATACATTAGATTAGTAGAAGGTGAAACTGTGTATGTATCTGATCTGATTATTTGCCAAGTATCTCGCAGTGAAACTGCAAACTTTGGCAGCTCTGTATATAGTATTTGACATTTTTTCTGCCAAAGTTTGCAGCGGAGCTGCTTGTATCTTGGCAAATAATCAGATCAGATATATTCATTCTTCCATCCTTCTATTTCATCTAATGTATGAGAAAGAAGTTCATTAGATTTTATTCTTAGAATGATCTTATTCACTCCAGATTGAATAATTTATCTATAGATAATAAATCTATCATCTCACTTATTAAGATGTCTTAGAGAGCGAATGAGAATCAAATATCAATTTCATACATTAGATAAACAGAAAGAAAAGTAAGTGAATATCTTGGCAAAGATATAAGCAGCTCCGCTGCAAACTTTGGCAGAAAAAATGACTAATACTATATACAGAGATGCCAAAGTTTGCAGTTTCACTGCGAGATACTTGGCAAAGATATATTCATTCATTTTTCTTTCTGTTTATCTAATGTATGAGGTATCAAATTGATTTATTATGTGATATAATTTTAAAAAAATATAAGGTTTACGAAATTATGATGCCGATTAAATTATTCGTATATCGATTAAGAGTTAATCAATATGGTTTAGTGTCAATAAAGTATATTCAAGACGGATATATAAAATATGCTGTATTTGAAAAGAAATATTTAGACATTAATAATGGTTATAATAATAGTTTTAATTTAGGTAAGCGTCAATATCAATCTAATTTGGTAATGTATGTTAGATCTGTTCATAAAGATGAAATAAAAACTCATGATGTTAAGCTCATCTATTATGCTAGAGCAGTTGATAAAAAACATATTAAACATGTGAATAATGATTGCCATTCATTCACTAGTAAACATTTTGAATATGATATATGCAATTATAATAAATCGTCTAAAGTGCTTATAATTACATCTGATGATTATCCAGATAAAGTATTTGTATATTATCAGAATATACCAAATAAATTATTTTCTATAAAGCGGTTAACTGAATATGATATATCGTTTCAACTAAATAAAAAATTTCAAAATATTTTGAAGAAGAAATAATATGATTTTTTTTTAAATATAATAACTCATTTGTATATAATAGATTGTATATGAAAAATTAATTTTATTTATAAAGTTATACACAATAAAAAAGACGTTTATTGATTTAGAATAAACGTCTCATACTAGGAAACTAAACAGCATGAATAATAGCATCACCAGTATAAATGTATTTAATGTATTAAAATCGTTCTCCGAAAAATTTCAGTTTTTATCATATCGCGATAGAAAAAAAATCGTTGGCATTTCAAATGAATTATTGAAAGTTGAAATTAAAGAAGATCCTATTAAATTGATGTCAGACATTTTATCTGTAGATGAAGATGAAATTGGATATATGGTTGAGCATGAATTATCCGATAATAATTCTAAAAGAACTATCGTTGATTTAGTAGAAACTGCATTATTGAATAATATTGATCTTGGTATCGATATACAAGATAGTGATGATGAAGTTTATCAAAAAATAGAACGGCTAATTAATTTATTTTCAACGTTAGATAAATTAGGTATAGTAGATGATAATATTATAGTTGAATATAAAAAATGGTTTTCATCTTTGACCGATGATTTTATTGCAACTAAAGAAGACGTTGATTATATTAATGATACTATTTCTCATGTTATATCTATTATAGAAAATAAAATATTGTCATTTAATAATTGTTCTGATGATAATTTTTATTTGAGTAATAAGAAATGTCTTAATATGACGGGTTTAAAAGAAGACAAATATAAAAATTTAATTGTGCCGTTATATCACGTTATTACGAATGAATTTTTAGGTTATGAAACTATTACTAAGTTTGGTAAATTTAATTCATCTGGTACAATGATGAAATCGGCGGTTTTTGCGTTTAAAAAACCTGGTATTAGTATAGATGATGTTGATCAAATTTACGTTGCCGAAGGCGTTGCGACAGCGTCGTCGATTTATGAAGCGTTGAATAAATTTGATAATTCAAAAAATTATATTGTATATTCATGTATTTCTGCTTATAATGTAATTCACGTTGTTAATTCTATTTCTAGTCATTATGAAAAACAAATTATTGTGTGTCGTGACGCAGATGTGTTTAATCAAATGACGACTGGTGATACAGGATTAAATGTTGCAACGTCAGCATCTCGCAAATATGGAGTAACATATATAACACCGTATTTTAAAAACCAAATTCTTGAAGCTGTAAAAAATAAATCTGATAAAGAAGCATCTAAAATAAAAGGGAAACGTTTAAAAGGATATACGGATTTTAACGATTTGCATACATCTGAAGGTATCGATGCTGTAATTGACGTTATTAAAACTATAAAAACAGTCGATTATTCAGATTTATCACGTGACAATTCAAAGTATATTGACATTAAGAAAATTAGTAGTAAAGTTAAATTTATTTTTGAATTATATGACAGTGATGAATATTTGGATGCTATATCAACACATAATGAATTGATACAAAACCATAAAGTAAAAAACGCTAAAGCTATATATGAATCGTTTTTAGTAGGTAAAAAATCTAAGGTTAAACCTAAAACTATTAAATGTGATTTTATAGAAAATAGAACAGATTATATATATGATAAATTTAAAGATGTTTTAGATAAGAGAAATATTAACAAGGAGTTTTTTACTTATATTGATACTGGGCGTGTTCCTGACGGTATAACATTTACGACTAAAAAAACACTACAAAATATTATAAATGATAATCTGATTAAAGACGAACGGCTTTCATTTATTAAAAATAATTATGCTGATATTTTAGTTCATATTGCGTATTGTCATGTTATTAATACTATTAATGTAACTGGATCTTTTTCAGCGGCCGAACAAATATTATTAAAATATAAATTTCATATTAAGACTCATCGCAATATTATGTTAACGTTGGCTCACATTAATTCTATTAATGCTAATGTTATGCCACATACACATACACCATTAAAAAATAAAAATTATTTGATAAACTTACAATATATTAATGAAAGCGATAATAAGCGTAAACGAATTACATATGATTATTATCTTGATATTAAAGATATTAAAGAATTTAAATGTGGTACGAATTTTATTGAAGCGCCGATGGGATCTGGAAAAACAGATACGATTATGCGTAAAATAGTTGAACAAAATACGTTAGATAAGAAAAAAACTGTCATTATCGTTCCAAGTATTCATTTAAAGAATTCAATTATTAATCGTATTGGTAAAGATTTGATTATTGATATTGATGATGTTCGCCGTAAAACCGCGGCAAAAATGAGTGCGTATATGGAACAAGATGAAAATAAAAATAAATATACGTTAATTTGTGTATTACCGTCATTATCAATTGATGCTGTTCAAACGTTTATTAATCGAAGCGAAAATGATTCTATTGGGTCTGACGGTATTGGAATTAAAGATATTACTGTTATTTGTGATGAAATAACGTCTTTATCTAATATGTTTATGTCGAAAGATATTATGCAAAATAGAATTGATAATGCATTAGTGATTTTTGGATTTTTTATGAAATTAATAAAGAGATGTAAAAAATCAATTTTAATGGATGCAAATATAAACGATTCGTCATTATCTCTTATTGAAACATTTAAATTACAAAATACTTACGTACATAACGTAGTAAAGTTGGCATCTAATCGTAAAGTTTATACTGTTGATCATAATTTATTTTTAGATATGATCGAAAAAAATAATAAAAATGGTTTAAAAAATGTTATTGTATGTGATACTAAAGATAATGTTGAAAAATTAAATCACCGATTTAGAAAATATAATAATTTACTTATTACGTCTGATCACATTATGGATTATTATGTTAATGAATTTTTAAAAAATCCTATTGAAGAAATTAAAAAATACGATAATGTAATATATTCGCCACAGTTTGGCGCAGGTAATCATATTGCGTCTTATGGTATTAATGACGTCGTCGATGGTGTATTTGGATTTTTTACTGGATCTAGTATTTGTCCACGAACAGCCGCACAATTAATTGGACGTACACGTTCAAATAGATGCGACATATATATACACTTTAAACCTGGATTTAAAACTAAAACCGGTGTAATTTCAGAAGAAGGTAAAATCAAGTTAAATCAGACTAGAGATTTAATAATTAAAACTAGAGATTATGAAGATATTAATGCTTATACAAGACATCTTGAAATAATTATGGATTTAGATGAACACTGGAGACATAATTATTTACAAACATTGTTGCAATGTTTAAATCATAGCGGGCTAATTTTTTCTGGATATAAAGAAAGTGAGAAAAAAGATCATGATACAAATGACCATAATGAAAATGTATTAAGAACAATCGGTTCAATTAAATGTGAATTATATACAAATGCACCACAACATAAATTAAACAGTGATAAAATTACTAGTGTCGTTAATGCACTAAATAATAACGAAACCGTTACTAAATCTGAAATAGATGTTTTAAAAGCCAATATGATTACTAAAATTTATGATATTAAATCTAATGAACACGGAAAATTAGATTTTAATTATGAAACGATTAAAACATTTGAAGATAATAATACAATGGTTAGATATTTGACAACTCAACACGTATATAATGAATTACCTTTGTATGATTTATGTCACCGCAAAAATATTACATATCGCCAAACTATGTATACTAAAATATTTGGCGCCGGATTTAATAATATTGCAGAAGCACCTGAAGGTTTATATTTAACTAAAGCCGGTATGTCAAATATTGTTAATAAAATATTAAATAATGCCGTTTTTATAGAATTTTTAAATGAAGAAAAAATTATTTCTAGACACGTCGCATCAGAGTTAAAAAAAGGTAGATTAACTGAAACGTCTGTAATTTCTATGTTAAAATTACTTGGATTTGTCATAGAAAATAAAAGAGATGGAAATAAAGTCGTTAAAATGAATGACGATTATGATAAAACAATTAAATTATATAAACGTTTAGGACTTAACCGTTTATTATAAATGTAATGAAAACTATGATATCATATCATAGTTTTTCAAAAATAAATTAATAAAATAGCGTGAGATATAAATGAGTAAATTAATTACAGTCGAAGGCGTTGATTGCGCAGGTAAGAGCAGTGTTATTATTCCTTATTTGAAAGATAAATTAGGAAATGATAATTTCGATTATTACGATGATTTGAAAACCGGTGATCTAGCATATTCAATTCGTGAAATTTTTATGAATCGCGAATTAGTACAGAATTCTACCGATTGGAGAACTATTGCGTTTTTAGTATCAGCGGCTCGTTCAGATATCGTAAAAAAATATATTGAACCTTCATTACAAAATAAGAAAAATGTTATCATGGATCGATATGTAGATACGTCATTTGTCTATAATTTAAAATCTGATACTGTTCCTATCGATACGATTTTAAATTTATCTACTCATTTAATTTATCCGGATATTGTGATTTTTGCGTATTGTTCATATGAAGAAATGGTAAAACGCAAACAAAAACGTTCAGAAGAAAATAATGATCAATGGGATATTTCATCTCGAGAAGAACATGATAATATATTTTATCGTTATAAATCTCGTTTATATAGTGCGAATAAAACGGTAATAGAAATTGATACATCTGTTAGTATTGAAGATACATATCGTCAATTAGACGAAAAATTAATTTCTAAATATTTTAAATAAGAGAACTATAATGTATATTACGCATGAACTATCGTCCATGATTATTGCATATGTTATTTTAACATTTATATTTTACGTTTTAAATGGGATCGTTCGCTTAATAAAAAATCCGCCATTTAGAAAAAACATATGTGATCATTTAATTGCAGATTTTGAAAAGCGAATCAATATTTATCAAAGAGCTATTATGTCTATAAAATCGTTAAAACAAAAACCTGTATTATTAAAATCTTTTATGTATCCAATTTACATTATTATTTTATTGGTGGTTTTATCTATAGTTAGTTTAGGAATAACTATTTTAACTAAATTAATTTAATTAAAGAAATATTTTACTATATTTTAAAAATATAGTAAAATACATTCACGCGATATAGGACTATTGATATGTTAGATAAAGAAAAATTTAATTTGACCATTAAAGACGCAAAAGATATTTCTTATGCTTTAGATGCTTATATAAAAATTCGTAAAATAGAACAAATGAACTTTACTATTAATGTATCAAAAGATAATAACACATTAAAAATTTTATATTCTCATCCGCTTAATAAAAATCCAAATGCATATCCTTTATCAGTTATCATGCAAATGATAATTTATAAAATGGAAAATTTGAATAACCCTGATGATCCTTTTGTTGGACTAGATGGATCTAGTATAAAAGGATATGAAATTGAAGGCGTTAGTTCAGGTTTGAAAATTTTAAAAACATATTTTTATGCAGGAAAATAATTCCATAAATGTAAATACATTTATGAAAAAACGTGTTATGATTATTTCATCAAATAAATTAATCTCAACGGAGATAAAGATGAAATCATTTAACGAAGCTACAATAACAGAACTTCGCAACGACTTAAAAAATGCGATTAAAGCGATTGAAGAAAAACACGGAATTGCTATTTCTTTAGGAACCGCAAAATTTAATGACGAACACGTATATTTTTCTAAATTTACATGTGTTATTAATTCTTCAAAAGACACAAACACATCTTCAGAAGAATTAGTTTACGCTGATAATGCTAAAAATATTTTACCTTTAATCGAAATGAAAACAGATTTTATTGGTAAAAATTTTAAATATGGATCTCATACATATAGATTTGTTGGTTTAAAGTCAAACCGCAGAAATTCTAAAGCTATTATTAAAAATTTAGACGATAATAAAAATTATAAAATTGATACGTCTCGTCTAAAATTAATAACTTTTAATTAATAAGGTTTAATAAGGTTTAATAAAAATATCTAGCTTAGCTAGATATTTTTATTTTTAATGGATAAATTATATGACACAACAATTAAATCAAGATTTTATAGCTACAAAATTAGTAAAATTTAAAATTGATAATATAATCCAAAAGTGTGCGATTAAATTAACATATGATTCATTTGATTTTACTATTAATAAAGCTATTGTTTGTATGGAAGCAGGTAATGTTAAGCGGTGTTCTTCTTTTTTTGATAATGTTGAAAATTGTCTTTTAAGAATGCTAAATAATAATGGTATAAAAATACATAACCATGACATATATGAACACAAAATTGTTAATGGAATATACATATTTTATATATCTACTAACATCGAAACATTATTACAAAACAATTATATTTTATATGGAGATAGATTTTTTAATAATAAAGTATTCAAAAATTTTAAAACATCTTATAATTCAAAATTTTTTAACTGTATAACCGATTTAAATGAATTAGTAGAAACTATTTATATAGATTATAAATTATTTGATTTTTCATTTAGAAATAATAAAAAATGTTATGATATAGCATTATTTTTTAAAGACCATATTATAAATGATACATATGAAATTTATTAATAATAAATACATTTAAAAAGGTATATAAACATGAATTTTAAAGAGTATATTGTAGAAAATTTGGAAAATACTTGCCATATTAATTTTAACAAAATTAAAAATGAATTAGAAAGTACAAATTATATTACGGTTGGTAAATTTGGAACAAGTAAAATAGATATTGCTAAAGAAAATAATGGAAGTTATACAATTTTTGGCAATCGTTCTCAAATGGGATTTGCCAAAAATGATACAGAATTAGAAAATTTTATTAATTTTTTTAATGATTGCGTTTCTATTGGCAATGAATTAATGTTAAACGATAATAAAATATCGTTATATTCTAGATATGGCACAAATGAAATTACTTGTGGTTTTGCAATTAAAGGTTCTATTAAAAATGCGACGGAATTAAAGTATAATTTAAGTAATAAAAAATATTTATTAGAGCATTTAGAGTCTTTAGATATAAACGATATTAAAAAAGCTATTTATTATATAAAATTATATAAAACTAACAAATTAGATATAACCGATGAAATCGAAACGATCACTGATATTAAAAAATTTATAGAATTATCAAAAGAATACGAAAAGTTAGGTAAATCTGAAGAAGCTAAATTTTTGGCTGGTATCATTAAAATTAGTAATGGTATTAACGGTAATCGAGATATTGATTACGTTTGGACGACGGCGAGTAATCGTAAACTTTTAATTGCTAAAATGAAAAATATCCATGATAGTATTTCTTCAAATCGTTTTCATGAATATGTAAAAGCCGCAAATACTCCAGGTACAATTTATACGTCGTATGTTAAATTTAAAAAAGATTATATAAATACCATTGGCGGAGAAGTTCCAAGCGAAGAAAATATTAAACACGCGGCCGAACATTAAAAAAAAGAGAATCTTAAGATTCTCTTTTTTATTCAACCAACATTTTTTTAATGTCAGGTAAAGGATCTTTTATTTCTTCTACATGATTGACGTAATGTAATTCAACTTCACCATTTGTTTCTTTAGAAATAATGTGTAAAGAGTCATTATATTTTTCAATATATGTAACTTCGCCTTTTTCTGTATTTACAGCATCACCATTTTTAAATTCTTTCATTTACAAAACGCTCTTCATTTATTATAATATTTTTTATTTATAGATAAATTCATATGAAAGTATCATTATATGATTTAAAAAATTTAACATAATGTATTCTAAATAATAAATTAGATAAAAATTATAAACTAATTTATTTCTTTAGTAAATGCTTCAATTGAGATACTATATCATATATTAGTAAAGAATTAAGTAAACTCATCCACATCTGATTTTTTAAGTTAAGCAAATACCTTTACTCAACTTTTTATTAGGAGTTTGAATATTATTCAATTCAAACTCTCCTCTTTTTAAAATATTCTGAGCAGCATTAATGTCTCGATCGTGAATAGTTTCGCACTCATGACATGTCCATTCTCTTATACTCAAATCTAAATTATCTATCTGATAACCACATTCAGAACAAGTTTTACTAGAAGCAAACCAACGATTAATCTTATGTAAAGAAACTCCATACCAATCACATTTATAAGATAATATAGAAACAAATTTAGACCAAGATACGTCAGATATAGCTCTAGATAATTTCCTATTCTTAATCATATTCTTAACAGATAAATCTTCTACATATATGAAATCAAAATTTTTGATTAAGTTTTTAGAAATGCAATGAAAGAAGTAATTTCTTTTATTAGTTATTTTCTTAAATAACTTAGCTCTTTTTAATTTACATTTTTTATAAGAATTAGAATTTTTATTTTTTCTAGATAAACATCTATCTAGAAATCGTAGTTTTTCTAATTCTTGTTTCAAGAATCTAGGATTATCTATTTTCTTACCTTGGCTATTGATCAGAAAATGCGTTAATCCTAAATCCAAACCGATAGATTTACTTTTATCTCCTAGTTTAAAATCTTTTTCTTCGTAATTTATTTCAACCTCATAACAAACAGACGCATAATAATGACCACATTTGTCTTTAGATATAGTTATACTTTTGATTTGGTTTCTTGAAAGAGAGTTTAGATTTATTTCGCCTCTTAGTTTTAGTTTTCCTAGACTGAGTAATTTAATTTCTCCAGATTTAGTTTTATAAATTCCTGAACCTGAAAAAGATATAGAATCTTTAGAAGCGCCTTTCTTTTTGAATTTAGGTGGACCTATTTTCGTTTTACGTTTTTTATTAAAAAATTGTTTTATGGTAGATTGGAAATGGCGAATTGTTTGTTGTTGTTGACAACAAGATGACGACAATTTAAGAAAATCAAAACCGTGAATTTCTTTTAATTCTTTAATAGAAGGATATATTTTATTAGTTATTTCTTTATTTAGAAATATAGAAACGTAATAATTCCAAATAAAACGACTATTACCGAAAGACTGAGACAAAGCTGTTTCTTGAGACTTAGTAGGATAAGCTCTCAAATTTGTTCTCTTTAATACAATCTTAGTAACAGTCATTAATTAATTTCTTATTTACTTCTAAGTTTATTTAATGTAAAATAATTTACAAGTTTTACTTAATTTATAAAGTTATGTACAATATACAAAATTAATTATAAAATTATAGACAATTTACTTTTGTATATACATATGATATAGTATAAC
>JACCDN010001869.1_pt1 | contig 19773 bp, 20 predicted proteins | sample 7441691 | NCBI WGS metagenome assembly JACCDN01 (sample SAMN15323439, study PRJNA562643) | freshwater metagenome | isolation source: river surface water | place: USA:Blue River Watershed | collected 2017-08-16 | reverse complement strand
GGCGGCATATGGGGCGTAGACCATGCCGCCTGCTCAATCCATATTTTCTCAATATAAATCTCACCATTCCCTATGACTGACAACCAACAATCAGCGGCAAACAAGATCCCGGATTCCCTCAGCGGATTGACCGCCATCGTCACCGGAGGTGGCAGAGGCATCGGTTTGGGCATTGCGAAAGATTTGGCAAGCCAAGGCTGTCGTATTGCCCTTTGGGATGTGGATTCTGCAGCACTCGATCAGGCCGCTGCAGAGTTAAAAACATCAGGTGCTGATGTCTATGCAAAATTAATCAGCGTCACTGCACAGGAAGAAGTTGAGCATGAAGTCGCTGAGTTGTATAGCGCTACCGGACGGGTTGATATTTTGGTCAACAACGCTGGTATTGGCGGAGACAAGCTGGTCGAGAAGATGAACCTCGATTTCTGGCAGCGTGTAGTCGAAACCAATTTGACCTCGCAATTCATCTGCGCAAAGGCTGTTCTGCCCTATATGGTTCAGCAGCGCTTTGGACGAATCATCAATATTTCATCGCGGGCGTGGCTGGGTAATCGAGGTCAGGCAAGCTACTCGGCGTCCAAAGGTGGCGTGGTCAGTTTCACCCGCAGCCTCGCTCTGGAATATGCACGTCACGGCATTACCGCTAATGCGATCGCTCCCGGGATCACCGAGACCCCGCTCTTTCAGACGCTATCTGAGCAAGTGATCAGCGACCTCAAGCGTTCGGTACCCGTGCAGCGCATCGGGCAATCTGAGGATGTCGCCAATGCAGTCCGATTTTTTTCTCAGCCGGCGTCTAATTACGTCACAGGGCAGTTGCTTTATGTCTGTGGAGGACGCAGCTTGAGTAGCGTATCGGTGTGAAGCAGGTAAAGAAAATGAGCACACTTTATTCAGAGGCCTGATCCGTGCTTTCACAATCGTTAACTGGACTCAAGATCATTGATTTCACCCAGATTGCTGCAGGTCCGACTTGCACCATGTTGCTCGCTGATCTGGGCGCCGATGTGATCAAGGTAGAAGCACCCAGCGGTGACTTGGGGCGCACCTTTGTGCCTGTCGTTGATGGTCAAAGTGTGACCTTCATGTCTTTGAACCGTAATAAGCGCAGCATCACTCTCGACCTAAAAAACGACGAGCATCTGGCTATTTGTCTTAAATTGCTGCGCGAAGCTGATGTGGTTGTAGAGAGCTTTCGTCCGGGTGTCATGCAGCGGCTCTCCCTCGGTTATGAAACGCTCAGAAAAGATAACCCGCGCCTGATCTATTGTTCTGTGTCGGCCTATGGGCAGACGGGTCCCTGGCGAGACAAGCCGGGTGTCGATGGTGTGATTCAAGCTGTCTCTGGACTGATGAGTGTGACTGGATCACCCGATACACCGCCGTGCAAGATACAGGTGCCCATCGTTGATATCGTCACTGGGTATCTGGCGACAGTGAGCGTACTGGCCGCTATTACGCAACGTGAGGTGACCGGGGCAGGTCAGCACCTTGACATCAGTATGTTCGGCAGTGCCGTCTCGCTTCAACAATCCGCATTGTCTGCCTACCTGGCCGATAAAATTATTCCTCAACGTATGGGCAGTGCTGCCCCTTACGCGGCACCCAATGAAGCGTTGCGTTGTTCTGACGGCTGGATCATGGTGGCCGCCTATCAACCGGCACGATGGAAAGCACTGTGCGAAATTGTCGGGATGCCGGAATTGCTGACTGACTTGCGATTTATTGATCTTGAAAGTCGCATCACACATCGCGTCGAGTTGGTGCAGGCATTGGAATCACGGATGTCAATGCAATCCAAGCTGACATGGATCACTGCGCTCGAGGCTGCCGATATCATCTGCGCCCCCATCAATAACTATGCCGAAGTGATCAGCGCACCTCCGTACATTGGGGCGGATATGGAAGAGCGCATTGAGCATCCGTCTGTCGGTGTCATTTCGATGCCTCGATCTCCGCTCAGGTCAAGCGGTGAATTGCCTGCGGCTCGTCATCCACCACCGATCCTCGGTGAGCATACGCGTGAAATTCTTTTAGCCTTGGGCTACAGCGACACAGATATGCATCGCTTATTTAATTTCAAACTTAACAATCAACAGTTTGCATCCACATAATGACGGTATCTTTTGAAGTAAATGAGTTTGTCGCGACGGTGACTCTCAACCGACCCGAAGCCATGAATGCACTGGATCCTGATTCAGTGATTCAACTGCAGGCTATTTGGCAGAAGATCTCCTTTGACGCGAATGTCCGTGTCGTCATACTTACCGGTGCTGGCGATCGTTCTTTTTGTACCGGCGCGGACCTAAAAAAAACGGCACCACCCGCTGAATCTTTTGCTGAGCTCCATTACGGATCGGTTCGCCCTGCATTCAATTTAGGTAGCCTTCAGACCGGCAAACCAGTCATTGGGGCGATCAATGGATTTGCGCTGGGTGGTGGTCTTGAGCTGGCATTGCAATGCGATATACGCATTGCCTCTGATAACGCGAGCTTTGGTCTGCCCGAGGTTTGTATCGGCAGTATTCCAGGGGCGGGTGGTACGCAGCGCATTATTCGTGCCGTTGGTCAGTCTGATGCAATGTTCATGCTGCTGACCGGTGCAAGAATCGATGCTGCAGAGGCGCTGCGCATTGGCCTGGTGAGTCGGGTTGTGACACCTCCGATGCTTTTGGAAACGGCCACGTCCATTGCCCGACAAATTGCTGCCAATGCGCCACTGGCAGTTGCTGCTGTAAAAAAGCTGTCAACGATCGGTCGTGACACGTCCTTGTCTGCCGGACTGGAATTGGAGCAGCAAGCATTTGGTGTGCTTCGCAACAGCGAAGATCGCCTGGAGGGTCGGACCGCTTTTACAGAAAAAAGAAAACCCGTATTCAGGGGCAAGTGAGCATTCTGCCCATCATGCAAACACCCACTGTCAGCTCCACTACCGATGATCCGATGACCGCTGCAGGCCAGTCTCGTGTCAACGCTGATTTGTCGCTTGAAGTGAAGAATGTCGTCGTGAGATTCGGTGGCGTGGTTGCGCTGGATGGTGTGAGTTTTGGTATACCCCGAGAAAAAATAATCGCTTTAATCGGTCCCAATGGTGCAGGGAAAACGACTCTCTTTAATTGCATCAGTCGCTTGTACACACCTTCATCAGGCGATGTTTTGTACTGCGGTAAATCGCTGCTGCGCCTACCTGCGCACCATGTCGCCCATGCAGGCATAGGCCGAACCTTTCAAAACCTCGCACTGTTCCAGGGTCTGAGCGTTACAGACAACATCAAAATAGGAACGCACATACGCACTCGGGGAAACTTGTTGTCAGATGCTTTGCGCATGCCCTTGTCGCGCAAGGCAAAGGCCGATGCAATGGTGATCGCCGATCAGCTGATCAGCTATTTGGATCTTGAACCTGTCGCATCAATCAAGGTAAACGATCTGCCGTTTGGAACCCAAAAGCGTGTCGAGTTAGCCAGGGCACTGGCGACGCAGCCAAGCTTGCTACTGTTGGATGAGCCTGCGTGCGGGCTGAATCATGAGGAAGTGATCGAACTGGGTCAGATGATCCAGCGAATTCGCGCTGATTTCCGTCTGACTGTATTGCTCGTCGAGCACCATATGGGGCTGGTGATGTCGATATCGGATCACATCATCGCCTTGAACTTTGGGCGTCAGATCGCAGAGGGTACGCCGGAGGAGATACAACGACATCCCGATGTCATCGGTGCGTATCTCGGCGGAGCGAGCGCATGAAAGGGCAGCTCGTTATCAGGAGCCTGACGGCCGCTTACGGTAGCAGTCGGGTTTTGCATGACATGAATCTCAGCGTGAATGCCGGGGAGATCGCCGCGCTGCTGGGTGCGAACGGCGCTGGAAAGACCAGTACCTTGCGAGCAATCAGCGGCATGCTGTCGCGCCAGGGCTGTATCGAGTTTAATGGGCAGCGTATCGATCAGTTATCCACGGAAGAGGTCGCGCGGCTGGGTGTGGGTCACGTGCCCGATGGACGTGGCACTTTCGGTGCCTTGAGTGTGCTTGAAAACTTACAGCTTGGCGCCATTCGTCGCCACGACAAGGTCGGCATCAACGGCGATATGAGCCGGATATTTGACTACTTTCCGGTTCTTTTCGATCGGCGTACGCAACAGGCAGGCACCCTTTCTGGTGGTGAGCAGCAAATGCTCGCGGTTGGTAGGGCATTGATGGCGCGTCCCAGCTTGCTTTTGCTTGATGAACCCTCGTTTGGTCTTGCGCCGCTGGTCGTACGGGATCTCTTTCTCATATTCCGAAGACTCAATAAAGAGCAAGGCCTCAGCATACTTCTGGTTGAACAGAACGCCCATCTGGCCTTGGATCTGGCAGACCAGGCTTTTCTTCTCGAGACCGGCCGTATTGTCTTTTCCGGTTCAGCAGAAGCGATTCAGCGTAACGACAGCATTCGCCGCGCCTATTTGGGAAATTGATCATGGAGTTATTTCTACAGCAGCTGGTCGCCGGACTATCGACAGGAACGATTTACGCCTGCGTGGCGCTCGCGGTCGTCATGATTTATCAGGCCATCGGTCGGGTCAATTTTTCGCAGGGTGAAATGGCCATGCTGTCTACCTTTGCGGGTTGGCAGATGATTGAGTACGGCATGCCGTACTGGCTGGCTTTTCCTCTCACAGTCGTGCTGTCGTTTGTATTCGGCGTCTTGATCGAACGCATCCTGATGCGGCCGCTCCGCGGTGCGCCTGCACTGAGCCTGGTGATTGTATTTATTGGCTTGCTGCTCATTTTTAATAGCGTCGCGGGATACATTTGGAGCTACACAGTCAAATCGTTCCCCACGCCATTCGGTACCGCGCCGTTTCTGGGAAGTGTCTGGATCAGTCAGCATCAGGTCGGCATGATGGGCACGACCTTAGCGATCCTGTTTCTGTTGTTTCTCTTTTTTCGGTTTACCCGTGTCGGCTTGGCCATGCGCGGTGCTGCAAACAACACAGAGTCGGCGCGGCTCTTGGGTATCCGTGTCTGGACTATGGAAGGGCTGGGTTGGGGACTCGCCGCCGCCATCGGTGCCGTGGCCGGCATGCTGATCGCACCGATTGTCTTCCTCGAGCCAAACATGATGGCAGGCACCCTGGTCTATGGATTTGCCGGAGCCGTCCTTGGCGGGCTGACGAGCCCCGGTGGTGCTGTCCTCGGCGGGATCATCGTGGGGGTAATGGAGAACCTCGCTGGCACATTCATTCCCGTGATTGGTGGCGAACTCAAACTCACATTGGCTCTGATCACCATCGTTGGTGTCCTTGTGATTCGTCCACAGGGCCTGTTGGGTAAAAAAATGGTGAGCCGCGTATGAAGGAAAAAATACTGCATCAGGGACAAGACATCAGCGCTGCGACAAAAGTTTTCATGGTCATGGCGATGCTTGTATTGGCCGCTGTCCTGCCGGTGTTTGCCAAAGGATTTGTACTGTTTCAAGCAACACAGATCATGATTTTTGCCATTGCCATTCTTGGATTAAATCTGCTAGTGGGATTCAGTGGACAGCTCTCGCTCGGCCATGGGGCGTTCTTCGCAGTGGGCGCCTACGCGGCAGCGATTCTGATGGCGCAATTCGAACTTCATTATGTCCTCGCCATCGTCGCGGCTGGAATCATTACCTTTGTGTTTGGTTTTTTGTTTGGATTGCCGGCGCTGCGACTGGAAGGTGTTTATCTGGCCATGGCGACATTCTCATTGGCTGTTGCGATGCCGCAGGTGATCAAGCTTTCCGTTCTGGAGCATTGGACCGGAGGCTCTCAGGGCATTGCCATCGACAAACCACAGGCTCCGTTCGGCTTATCGATCAACGAGGATCAATGGCTCTATCTGATCACCCTGACAGCGACATCCGTACTTTATCTTGTCGCAAAAAATATCACGAGTAGTCGTACGGGTCTCGCTCTGCTGGCGGTAAAGGAAAATCCTCTCGCAGCCAGAGCCATGGGAGTCAATGAATCGGTTTATAAAACGCTCGCCTTTGGTCTGAGTGCAGGATTCAACGGCATCGCCGGTTCGTTAAGTGCAATGGCCGTTCAGTACATCGCACCGGAGAGCTTCACCTTTTATCTTTCGGCGGCCATTCTGGTCGGTTTGGTGGTCGGGGGTGTCGGATGGTTACCGGGGGCGTTTTTTGGAGCAGTCTTTGTTTTGCTCGTACCGAACCTTGCCGAAAGCGTTTCAAAAGGTCTTTCCGGTGCTGTTTACGGAGGTTTTTTGATTGCGATGATATTTTTTATGCCATCAGGTTTGAGTACGTGTCGACATTTTATTTTCGATCGGTTGCAGCGCAAAAGCAGGCATTCTCTTTGACTAACTAGGAGTGAAGCATGAACGGTCTGAGCATCATGAAAATCACGAATTTAATAAATAGAAAAGCTGAGTCCAGTCTCACTATCACGTCGAATACGGGTAATGAAAAAAAGCAAGGTAAAGCAAGTCACATCTGCTTCGGGAGCTGGTTTGCAGCACTGGTGTTTTGTGGCGCGGTCATGCCGGGTGCGTGGGCTGAAAAAGCGTCATTACCCGGGTTTTCAGATACAGAAATACGAATCGGTAATACTAGCCCCTACAGCGGTCCGGGCTCAGCCTACAGCACCATTACCAAGACTGAGGCAGCGTACTTCAAAATGATCAATGAAAACGGCGGAATCAATGGCCGCAAGATCAACTTCATTTCGTATGACGACGCATTGAGTCCACCAAAAACCGTTGAGCAAACGCGCAAATTAGTCGAGAGCGACGATGTGCTGGCGATGTTTAATACGATTGGTACTGCGGCAAATTTGGCATCGCAAAAATATCTCAATGCTAAACAGGTACCTCAATTATTAGTAGGCGGTGGTGCAACACATTTAGTCGATCCGAAAAAATATCCATGGACTATGGGATGGCAGCCGACCTACTTTAGCGAAGGATCAATCTACGCCAAGCATATTCTGGCCAGCCTTCCCAATGCGAAGATTGCAGTGCTTTATCAGAACGATGATTTCGGCAAAGACTATCTGGCCGGGCTGAAAGCGGGTCTGGGTGAGAAATCAAGTGCCATGATCATTTCCACAGCAACCTATGAGCCGGCTGACCCAACGGTCGACTCCCAAATACTTAAGCTCAAAGCATCCGGTGCGGATGTTCTCGTGAACATCACGACACCGAAGTTTGCCTCTCAGGTAATTAAGAAAGTGGCCGAGATTGGCTGGAAGCCGGCGCATTACTTGATCAATATTTCTGTTTCGGTTGGCGCTGTAATGAAGCCGGCCGGTATTGAGAACAGTCAGGGTATTTTGAGCACCGCTTATCTGATGGAATCCACAGACGCTCGCTGGAAAGATCATCCTGAAATGAAAGCCTGGTCTGCTTTTATGGATAAGTACATGCCCGGTGCAAACAAGGCAGATTCCATGACGGTTTATGGCTACGTCACAGCTCAGGCTTTGGTCCAGATTCTCACGCAATGCGGGAACGATTTGTCACGGGCGAATGTGATGAAGCAAGCCGCCAGTCTGAACAAGATTCCATTCAAACTGATGATTCCAGGGATAGTTGCGCACACGACGCCCACGGATTTGTATCCGATACAGCAAATGCAAATGATGCGGCTCAAGGGAGAGCAGTGGGAGCTTTTCGGCCCCATCATCAGCAGCGGGGTGGGCCAGTGAGTTCAGGCGCAATGCATCATCCTCATCATCATCCAGCGTCAGCGAGTTGGTAATGGCTGACGTCATCACATATGACTACATCATCGTCGGTGCGGGTTCGGCCGGATGCGTGCTTGCGAACCGACTATCAGAGGATCCCTCGGTCTCGGTATTGCTGCTTGAAGCTGGTCCGGAGGACAAGAGCCTTTGGATGAAAATTCCCGCCGGCGCCTCTCGCGTTTTTGGTCCGGGGCCGACGAACTGGGCTTACTTTACTGAGCCTGAAAAACATCTTCGCGATCGAAAAATTTACTGGCCACGAGGACGCACATTGGGAGGCTCAAGCTCAATCAATGGGATGGTTTACCTTCGCGGACATCCCGAGGACTACAACGACTGGGCCCGACTGGGTAATCCGGGCTGGTCCTGGGATGAAGTCATGCCTTACTTCAAGCGCAGCGAGAATCAACAGCACGGTGCCAGTGCGATGCACGGTGCGGATGGACCGCTGGCGGTCAGCGATCCGGCGATTGATGATGAAGGCAGCCGCTTGTTTATTCAGTCTTCGGTCAATGCCGGACTGCCGTTTCGCCGAGATCTCAATGATGGTATCCAGGAGGGCGTGGGACGGGCGCAGGTGACCGTCAGAGCGGGGCGGAGAAGTTCCACCGCTGAGGCTTTTCTTCACCCTGTCAGGAGCCGTAAAAATCTGCATGTGGTGGTAGAGGCTCTGGCAGAGCAGGTTCTGATGGAGGATCGCCGGGCCGTGGGTCTGCGTTACACCCGCGGTGGTCAGCAAGTCGAGGTCAGATCCCGGCGCGAGGTCATCCTGTCTGGGGGAGTCATCAATTCGCCCCAATTACTTATGCTGTCAGGAATCGGTCCCGGTGAGCATCTGCAGCAACGAGGCATCAAGGTCGCGCATGCACTCGCGGGCGTGGGCGCTAATTTGCAGGATCACTTGTACGTCTACTACATCGCCGAGTGCGAAAAATCCATTTCGGTTAATCATCAACTCACCGGCGCAAGAATGTACTTTCAGGCGCTGAAGTATTTTATGAACCGTAGCGGCTACCTCAATATCGGTGCGGTCCAGGCAACTGCTTTTCCCAAAGTGGCAAAAAATGCTGATCGCCCAGATGTTGAAATCAGCTTTCGGCCGATGAGCCTGACGATCAGTAAAACGGGGGCCATTGTTCTTGACTCATTTCCAGGCATTAATGCGTCTTGTAGCTTGCTCAGACCCAAAGCACGTGGATCGATTCAACTGGCCAGCCCAGATCCGCGTGAGCCGGCACGCATTTTCGCTAATTATCTTGATAACGATGAAGATCTCTCAGTGATGCGCGAGGGGATGCGATGGATCAGAAACGTATTCAACACACCACCTTTGGCAAACTTCATCAAGACTGAAGTTTCGCCGGGTATGTCAATCAAAACCGATGCCGAATGGGAGAGTTTCATTCGCGACTCCGCTCAGTCGGTGTATCACCCCGTCGGTACCTGTGCAATGGGAGTGGATGAGCAGTCTGTGGTTGATCCCGAGCTGAGAGTCTATGGGATAAAAAACCTTCGCGTCGTAGATGCATCGGTGATGCCGCGCATTACGTCCTGCAACACCAACGCACCGACCATCATGATTGCCGAAAAAGCTGCTGCAATGATTATTGCAGACCAAAAATCAACGTAATACCCACCTAATGACCAGGAGTCGCAGCATGACCCAGCAATATGAACTGTACATAGACGGCAAATTCACACCGCCTGAAGCAGGGCAATATTTTGATTCCGTCAGTCCTGCCACCGGAACGCTCGTAGCCAGAGTGGCGCAGGGGAATACCAAAGACGTTGATTTGGCGGTGCAGTCTGCATTTGCTGCAAAACGTGTGTGGGCGGAAATGAATCCTCTAGAGCGAGGCAAGATTTTACGAAAATTAGCCGACCTTCTCGTTCAAAATGCAGCCTACCTTGGCAAGTTGGAATCGGAAGAGATGGGTATGCCATCCAGTCTTTCACCGATGATTGTGGTGGAATCTGCCAAGTTCTTTGACTACTACGGTGGTCTCGCAGCATCCATTCACGGTGATACGATCCCCATCAATCCTCAGATATTTTGCTACAACCTTTACGAGCCCTATGGCGTCGTCGGCATTATTACGCCTTGGAATGGTCCTCTCAATCAGGCAGCCCGTAGTCTGGCGCCTGCCTTAGCCGCAGGTAACACAGTGGTTCTCAAGCCAAGCGAGTTCTCGTCACTGACCGCACTCGAAATGGCACGCTTGGCGACGGAGGCAGGCATCCCCAACGGAGTATTCAATGTCGTCACGGGTGATGGTGTGAATGCGGGCGCGCCGCTGGTGACCCATCCACTGGTTCGCAAGATATCCTTTACCGGCTCTGTCAAGACCGGGCAGGCGATCGGCGCCATTGCCGCTCAAAAGATCATGCCGGTCACGCTCGAGTTGGGGGGGAAATCTCCCAACATCGTTTTCGAAGACGCGAAACTTGATGCCGCGGTTCCCATGGTGTTAATGGGTTTTATTTTGAATAGTGGCCAGATTTGTACTTCCGGGACGCGTATTCTGGTGCAGCGGACAATATTCGATGTGTTCGCCGCGAAGATTGCTGCGGCGGCCGCGAGCTTCCCGATAGGGCGCGATCGTCCTTTCCCAACGCTGGGTCCCATCGCCAACAAGCCTCAGTTTGAGAAGATTCTTGGATTTTTCGAGAGCGCGCGCCAGGAGGGGGCCACCTGTCTGACCGGGGGAGAGCGCGCTTCGGGGGAGGGACTGGATCAGGGGCTGTACATCAAGCCCACGCTGTTCACCAACGTAACGCCCGACATGAAGGTAGTAAAGGAAGAAATTTTTGGTCCGGTTGGTGTGCTGATTCCCTTTGACAGTGAAGAAGAGGCGATCCGCATCGCCAATGATACGGAGTATGGTCTTGCGTCCGGCATATGGACCCAGGATGCCAGTCGTGCTCATCGTGTTGCCTCACGACTGGAGGCGGGTACGGTCTATATCAACACCTACCATGAACGCGCGATTGAAGCGCCAATGGGCGGATACAAGAAGAGCGGTATCGGAAGGGAAAAAGGTATGGCGGCACTGCACGATTACCTGCAGCTGAAAAATGTGACTATGAAACTGATTTAAAAGAAAGAGGCGCTAACTTAATTTCAGAGTCACAACAGTGTAGAAGTGAATCGCGACAAAATTGCATGATGCTTAATGGGCCAATGACGCAGATCGTCGTGATCACCATTCAATATACTGTGCAAGAAAGCAGAGGTGAGCTTGCTGGTAGCGTCTTTTACCTTCGGGTTCAAGAGCAAGCCACCTGTACCTGAGCGATCCGTGAAAATGCTATGTGATCCACCTTCGAAGACAGCAAGTATCTTGTGATGGCTGCCCATATTGTCAAAAATATGTATGCGATCTGTGACATCACTGTAGTAGCCAGGAATGTGGATCACGTCATTGGTAGCGGTAATGTGCAAGCTCGGTATTTGAACAGAATTCAATATGCGATGTGTCGATAACTCACCGTAAAATGGGGGCGCAGAAATCACGATCGCCGCTCGAATACGGACATCGTGCAGATTCAGTAACCGGCCTCCGCGCTCGACTTGTGCGCCCGCGGCCAGCAAGCTTGTGTTGGCTCCATAGGAATGACCGGCCGCAATAACGCTATTCGGATCGATCGTTTGACCCAAGTCGCCGCTGAACGTCTGGTCCAAAGCAAAACTCACATCCTCTACGCGAGCAATTGCCTCTGAATCTCTGGCAGCTTGATGCAAACGACTTACAAGGTCTAATGGACTGCCTGCGATCCAGAGCATCCGGTCGCTACCCACATGCTGAAGATGAAGACTGGCAAAACCTGCTTGTGCCCAGGCCCGACCGAGGTAGCTATAACCGTAGCGTGACCCGCCTATACCGTGCGAGAAAACTACCAAAGGTCGCTTGCCCGTCGTAATTTTTTTATCGGGCAGGTAAAAGCGGACAGGAACAGACCGGTTTCTGCGTTGATCATGCCAGTCTGCGTCCCGTACTTCAAAAGTACTCAGGTTCTGCGAACGCCGCATCGAGTCTGATGTGCAGCCAAGCGTCAATGCGATGGAGCCTCCAACGGCATACCGGATGATTTGACGGCGCGTAGTCATTATTTATTTTATACGTATTGAGCCCGCCTCATGATTGCAGCAATAGCCAGTTAAGATAAGCGCCACCGCGCAACATGGCGATCAAATCCAGTACCGCTGTGAAGGCTGCCTGGATTGCCAGCCCGAGTGCGGCCCCTAATATGAGACTGCCCGGATTCATCATGGTCAGCACAAGTAGACTAAGGATAAATAAAGCCAACTCGACGCCAAGATAAATTTTGAAGTTACGCATCACCACTTGCATGCGGGTGACTTCTTCCGACTGCAGGCGATCTGGCTCTGACTGAATCATTTGAAGTACGCGTGCCGTATCGTGTGGACTCCTTTGGTAGATCGTGACGCCTACAATCAGCTGTAATACCGCGATCGTTGAAAAGCTGATCGCCAGCCCGGAAAAGAAGGGCTGCTTTAATACAAAGAGGCACCAGGCGGATCCTGCCAGGGCGAACAACGCAGCGACGATAAAGACGATACTTTCTGCTCGCTCGGCACCAAAATAAGCACTGACAGTTTCCATGGTTCATAGCCTCTTTTGCTTTGATTCAAACGAATTTAATGTGTTTGCTTAGTGGTAAAGCTCGTATACGCTGGCCGGTGGCATTAAAAATGGCATTGGCCAGCGCCGGCGCTGCGGGCGGTGTGCCTGGCTCGCCCACACCGCGAATTTCGGTTGCGCTTTCAAGGATCCGGACTTGAATCGTCGGCGTTTGCTTCATCCGGATGATCTCGTATTGGTGAAAGTTTTTTTGCTCGACTGCGCCATTAGCAAAAGTGATCTCACCAAACATGGCGGCACTCAATCCGAAGATGGCGCCGGATTGGAGCTGTGCTTCAATATTGCGAGGGTCCAGCGCTATACCAACATCGGCTGCGATGAACACTTTATCGATGCGGATTCCTTCTTGCGTCATCGTGACCTCCACTACTTCAGCAACGGGCACGCCGAATGAAAAATGTAAGGCGACCCCTCGACCACGGCCTTTCTCAAGCGGGCGGCTCCAGGCGGACATATCGGCCACGGCGGCCAATACCTTGCGCGATGCTTCATGGTTGATGAGCGAGAGCCGCAGTTTCATCGGATCGGTGCCCGCCTGCGTTGCCAGTTCATCCATGAAGCTTTCGATAAAGAAGCCGTTATAGGAATTGCCGACCGATCGCCAACTGCTAATCGGCAGCAGGGCCGGTGTGCGGTAACCCGTCGCCCGATAGTTCTCAATGCCATAGGGTTGATCGTAAGTCCCCTCAGCGATCAGTTTGTCCGGACCGGGCATAGCAATCCCCAGTCGAGCGCCTTGCGACTCCAGTACTGAAGGACTGGCCACACGCACATCAAATGCGTTGACTGACCCTGCATGGGTGCTGCCCCGCAGACGCGCGACCGCAGCTGGTCGGTAAGGGTCTTGGGTCATGTCTTCCTCGCGACCCCACGTGAGCTTCACAGGTTTGCCTTTCATGTTCATCGCTAGACGCACGGCTTGCAGCACGTAATCGGATTCTGCGCGTCGACCGAAACCGCCGCCCATGAGCTGGGTATGAACATACACCTGACTGGGTTGCAGGCCAGCCAGTGCGGCAGCCTGATCGCGCACCACGGTGGGTGCTTGCGTCCCTGTCCAAATATCCAGACGCGCTTCCCGCATCCATGCCACCGCATTCATGGGCTCCATCGTCGCATGAGCGAGAAACGGTACCTGATACTCGGCTTCCAGCACCTTGCCGGTCGCCATGGCCTTGGTGACGTCACCGTCATCGCGTATACGGCTATCCTGGTGTTTATCGTCGATCGAAGCGTGAATCGCATTCATGAATTCAGGCGTCTTGGTGAAATACACGGGCGCTCCCCAATCGCATTGAATCGCCTGTATCGCCTGAAATGCGCGCCAAGTGTTATCCGCGATCACCGCAACACCGCCGGGTAATTCGACCACTTGCAGTACGCCCCGCATTGCCTTGGCCTGCGTGGCATCAAATCGCTTCAGTGGCGCACCGATGGCCGGGTTCATGCGCACTGTTGCAAACACCATCTCGGGATGACGTACATCGATACCGAACACAGCCGTACCGTTACATTTGCTCACCATGTCCACCCGTGGCATGGATTTGCCCAGGTAGCGCCACTGTGCACGCGGCTTCAGGGGTGGTGCATCGGGTAGCACTATGGTGGCAGCCGCAGCGGCCAGGGCGGTGTAAGGCAGCCGCTTTCCGTCAGGCGCCACCACGGCACCACGATCAGTTTTCAGGCTTGATGCGGGCACGCCCAGTTGATTGGACGCGGCAGAAATCAAAGCGAAGCGCGCTGCGGCACCGGCAACACGCATTTTGTCGAACGCATCCCGAACGCTGGATGAGCCGCCCGTACCCTGAATGCCCATGAACTTGGCCAACACGCCCATGGTGCCGCGCATGCCTTCTGCCATGGCACTGCGGTCCAGCGAGGCAAATGGCACGCCTTCTTCCAGCAACGCGCGATTGTAGTAGGCCTCACCGGGTGCGCCGTGCTCGACACGAATGCTGTCCCACGCGACATCCAACTCCTCGGCGACCAGCGCCGCCAGTGTGGTGTGGATTCCCTGACCCATTTCGGCACGGGGCGCAATGATGGTCACCCCATGGGCATCAATGCGGACATACGGTGTAATCGCACTCGCACCCTGGCGGAGATCATGTTGCAAGGGGTTGGGGTAGGGTTTTTTGTATTTATAAATCCCAAAAACCACACCTCCCATCACCGCCACTGAGCTGATGAGGAAACTGCGTCTTGCAATAGTTTTAATCTTGCTCATTGGGCGCCTCCCTGCAGACGCTTTGCCGCATCATGAATAGCGGCCCGAATGCGAGGGTAGGCACCACACCGGCAGAGATTGCCCGACATCGCCTCATTGATGTCAATGTCGCTGGGAGCTTTGTTCTGAGAGAGAAGTGCCACGGCGCTCATGATTTGTCCGGACTGACAATAGCCGCATTGCGCTACCTGTTGTTCAATCCAGGCTTGCTGAACGACACTCAATGTCGTGGGCGTACCCAGGCCTTCTATGGTTGTCACAGGGCCGCTCACGCTGCCGACTGGGGTGATGCAGGACCGTACCGCTTTACCGTCGATCAGCACCGTGCAGGCACCGCACAGTCCCATGCCGCACGCGTATTTTGTACCGGGCAAGTCCAGTTCGTCTCGTAATACCCATAGCAGGGGCATGTCGGGTTCGACGTTCAGGTCATACGTTTTGTGATTTATGTTGAGCTTCATGGGAAGTCACCTTTCTAAAGATACCGAACTGTGCCTTGCAAATGCGGTCGTGGCACTAGCGGAAAGCGCCAAATGAATCGCGAATCGCGCCTCGTCGCGAGTCTTTTTTTGGCGCGTTTTGCTAGTGTGTTGGCGCGATCCACTGGCTATACTGCGGCTAAAAAATGAACCTCCGCACTCACCACACTCATGGGACATCGCGTCATCCGCCCTGATTTGCACCCAAAACCCATCCCGGCGGGCTATACCGTCTCGCGCGCTTGGCGTCTTCTGTTGAAGGATCTGGGTTTTCATCCGGCTGCGGTATTACAGCGAGCGCGTCTGCCGGGTGATTTGTTCTCGCGCGAGAGCGCAAGCCTGGATTCGCTGCAATATTTCAGGTTGCTGACCGCGCTAGAAGAGGAGGCCACTGAGGCTGATGCGGCAGAATGCGTGCCACTGCCGTTGCGTTTCGCTCAGGCCATGTCGGCAGATTGGTTTGACGCTGCCTTGTTTGCAGCACTGTGCAGCGTGGACTTGAACGCGGCGCTGCTGCGTATCGCCAAATACAAGCGACTGGTGGCACCGATCAACTTGAAAGTTGACATCACACCGTCGGCAACTACACTCACATTGGAATGGCTGGATGAAGCGATACCACCGCCAAGGGTTGCCGTAGCTATTGAATTGGTATTTTTTGTTCAATTGGCACGATTGGCAACACGTACTCTGGTAAAGCCCCTAGGCCTGGTGAGCTCCATGCCGCTGGATGCGGTCTCACAGTACGAAAGCTATTTCGGCTGCACCATGAACACGGGTAGCATGTCCACCCTGGTTTTCAGCGCAGCCGATGCTCAACGCCCCTTTTTGACTGCTGACCACGGCATGTGGTCGTTCTTCGAGCCGGCATTGAGCAAGCGACTCCATGAGCTACACATTAAAGCGTCAATGACGGAGCGCGTACGCAGCGCTTTGCTCGAGGGGTTGCCCGCGGGTAGTGTCGCGATGGAAGCGATTTCTCGCAAACTCGGTGTCAGCTCGCGCACACTACAGCGGCGTCTGCAGGGCGAGGGCAGCGGTTATCAGCAGATTTTGGATAACGTACGCATGTCACTCGCACAGCACTACCTTGAATTTTCATCGATGAATGGCTCTGAAATCGCTTTTCTGCTTGGGTTTGAAGACCCCAATTCCTTTGTACGTGCGTTTCATGGGTGGACCGGCACCACACCGCAAGCGTCGCGAGCCGCACGAGAGAACAGGGAGCAAAATTTTGTTGAATAAAATAATAAACGCAACACTCATGATGCTGACGGGTATGGCGCTTGTTCTGCCAGCCGGGATGGTTCATGCGTCGCCGAACAAAGGCGACAAGATCGTGTTTCACACCAGTGATTGCGCAAGTAATCAAGTCCGCGTGTACACCGATGGCGGTGGGAATACCTTGACAAACTATTGGACAGAATGTGGCGAGCACAATCTGACGCCAAGTCAGCTGCGCATGGTGGCAAAAAATTCAGAAAATGACACTAACAGCAGTTGTGAGGATCTTGGGCTTGACCAGCAAGTGTATGAAACAGGACAGGTAAAGTGGTATCCGGCAGCGGGAGAGCCAATCTTTAGTTTGAACTGTCGCGTTCCAGGCGCTCTTCTGCGGCACCATTTGTATTGCGCTGTGTTTGGACTTTGCAAAAATTGATGGATGTGGCATTTGCGATACCAATAATTGCTCAGTAATTTAAACAGTATTGGAAGGTGGCATTCAATTAATACGGCGAGAAATTTGCCTTTGAACTCCCAAAGTCAATTGGTTCTGAGCAGAACACCATCTCAATCTGGTAGATAGCTACCCTAGGAGCGTCTTTCGTCAATATCTCAGCTTGTCCCGATCCGACAAATCAATTAGATCAATGCTTTACAAACGAGGACTTGAAGGATTGAAGATTTTGAAAAATCATTTTGCGACTCAGAGAAGATTTTAACTCTCACTCAAACCAACTCGACAACAGCTCGTAACTGTTTAGGATTGCTGTAAAGGTAGGCTGCAGTGGTGCTGATACTTCGGTGACCCGCTAAGGCTTTAAGCAAGTGGATAGCTGTACCTTGATTCGCTAACCTAGTTAAAAACGACCTCCTACCGCTGTGACTACTGGCCCCTTCAATGCCTGCTGCGCGATATAGCAGCGTAAATGTCTGCGCTAAGCTATTCGCACTGAATCCTAACTTCACTGATTTTTGGCTTGCGAAAAAAGGATAGCTACGATCAATACAGCGTGCGGCATCTGCATAGGCCTGAAGCACATGCTGAAGCTTGGCACTGACGAATACGGTGCGGGCGTGTCTACCTTTGGTCATGTCAGGAAGCAGACGAATTTCGTCCTTGATGCGACCGTCAGAATCTGTGACGTCACGCCACCGCAGACAAGCAACTTCACCTACACGTAGACCCGCCCAGTGGGTCAATAAAACCATCGCGCGATTACGTACCGCATGCCGAGTCTTGCTCACATGCTCCAAAAGCTGCTGGATTTCTTGCTCATCTAAAGTGCGTGCTTGTGCCATGAAATCTCCAATGAATTGCCTGCGATAGTCACTATTTTGTTTTCAGATATTTAGCAGGACAATCGAAATCAGGCTGAATTTTGCGAATTCATTAACGGATAGCTGAACCCAGCCGCGCCGACTGTGGATTGGGTTGTGGATAACTTTTTGACATGAATTAGCATCCCAAGAATCAATGACTTAGTCCCGAAAACTATGAAAAGTAATGTTTTCATAGATTTTACGTTGCTGAATTAGCAATGGCTGTGGATAACTTTCAAGGACGCTAAATCCAGCCCTGCAAGCGTTTTTCATAGTGTCCGGCACTTAAAGCATGCCCGGGCGGGCAAAAGTGTGCTGTAGGGCTTTTTAGCGCTGGGACTTTTGCAGTTTGTACAGAATTTTTACTTGCACCGCAGGGCAGGTGCCGCTTCGCAGCGCTTTTATCCAGTTGCAAATCTCACAACCTGAGCCCAGCGGGCTCAAAAACCCATCGACCCGACGGGACATCGGGTTATCGGTTGTCCATTGCCTAAATAGAACAAATACTAATTTCCAGAACGGTAACTTGGAGATTAGACATGGACCACAGTCGCAGCTGTACATTACTGGCAGAGCTGGCGCAGTTCACTGGCACACAGACTTACACGCGCATTACACGCAGGCACCTGCTCACAGATGGCGCAAGATACTTAGCAGACCAAGCGGAGTGCTACTGGCTCATGGATGCCGTTGCTAGTCACCTCGATGAAATAGGTACGCAGGACTGGTTTGTCCTAGTCCGCTTGGAGCTGCAGGGCAGCGCAGCTACTGTAATCTACGAGGATGGCAACGGTCGCGAGCACGCGAGACAGGCGATTCCCTACACGGATTTCCCCTTGGAGCAGGTCCGGTTGTATGCTTGTTGGGACACGGAGCACTGGGTGATCATGCTGCCCGGCGAGTATTGACCACTTCAGGTCCCGAGTAGATGTTGTGAAATCCGTATTGCGCCCATAACAGCCACCGGGCGTCTTGTGCTGATTCTGCGCGGACCTCTGTTTTTACGTAATTCGTACGTCCCCGGGTATGGACTCGGACAAGGGCTCGATAGGTCTTCATCAAGTACTTATCATTTGTCGGAGGCGCGGGATCATATCGATTGAGGACTGGTCTTTTTCTTCGATCCAGGAATTCAGGCATTCATCAATCAAGTAATATCAGGTGGGTGGCTTTTGGGATGAATGCCGTTACTATATGCGTGTGACTTTTTACCAAGTCCCGTCATACTAACCATGGTCAGCGGCTATGAAAAGCAGACTGAGGAAACCAGCTGAGCAAGAGCGAGCACACTTCGCTGAACGAGTGAAGGCAGCATTGGCAGCGCGCGATATGCCCGTGAGTGCTACAGGCCTACAGCGAGTATTCAATGAGCGCAATAACGACCTTGCTATAAGCGTACATGCGGCCCGCAAGTGGCTCATGGGCGAGGCCATACCCACGCAGTCTCGGTTGCGAGCTTTGGCAGATGTATTGCAGATATCAGCGACTTGGCTAAGATTTGGCGAAGAAGCGGCGGTATCCAAAAACAAACCGTTGTCGGCGCAAGAGCACATGCTGATCCGGCATTTTCGTTCGCTGCCTGCCTCGCAACAAACGCACTTACTGGCTCTGGTGCAGTCCATCTCGAATTTGCGGGGCAAACGACAGCCGTGATAGTCAATCCCGCTTGACCCAACGACGATCAACAGCAGCTTGGCCAGTCTTCTGCTCATATTCAGCATCAGCAGCACTTTGGGCTTGGCCGTATTTGAAATAGGCTATGGCAATATCATCGGCTGTGGGCTTGATGGTTTGTGCACTGCGGGCAATTTTGGCTGCCAGATAACGTTGTAGCCACTCGCGCTGCCAAGCACGAGGATAGACTTTTATGGGCTCGGCAGGTGCGGCGGTGGGCGGTGTGTTTTGCGGCAGTGGTGTTGCGGCGGTATTGGCACCAGCTGCCAGTGGCTTCTGACTGATCTTGAGTATGGGTCGTGCTGGTGTAGCGAATTCGTAGTAGCGCATGTGTGTCTCCTTGCTCCAGTACTTATGACGCCCATTGCTCGTTCTGTTTATACGAAATTCGCTAATTTTTTGGACGTCTTGAGATTGATTAGATCGGTAGCGTTGACCGATTCACCTTAATTTTTTTAGAAAAATTTCGG
>JACCDN010447990.1_pt1 | contig 19774 bp, 45 predicted proteins | sample 7441691 | NCBI WGS metagenome assembly JACCDN01 (sample SAMN15323439, study PRJNA562643) | freshwater metagenome | isolation source: river surface water | place: USA:Blue River Watershed | collected 2017-08-16 | reverse complement strand
CTTTTGGTTCTTCATTGCAGCTTGTGCATTCTCAGCATAGTGCTTACGTGCTCCGGCTGTCAATTTTTGATTGCTTGCTTGTTTGATATCAAACGCTGTTTTTTTAGTTACCTTTTTCATATTTGTTGTTTATAGTTACAAAGATATTACTTTTTTTTCTCTTGCTTTTTAATCTTCTTTTCCTGCTTAAGCATTTCTTTAGTAGGCTTTTTGCCAGATCCCTTGCTTGCTCTAATGTTGTTCCACAAAGAGTTCTCTACGCCAAGTTTATTTAGTTTTTTCATCGTATGGATTTTCTCTATGCCACTTACGAATAGCTTTGATTCCTTGCTCTATCGTTTTGGCTTTTGCTTTTTTTGTTAAGTTAATCTTATCCCATTTACCAGCAGGTCGGCCTGCTGTATGATCCACGATTACATCGCCTGATTTATTCTTAAATACCTTGTGCGTTTGACCGCCAACTTTAACTACTGTCATATTAAGAACCTTTAACCCATTTTTTAGATGGAGATGCTGTCTTGCTTGGAGACCACTTAACTTTATCGGCCCAATAAGCTGCTGACATCTTGCCTTTTGAAATGTTCTTTGCGTGACGAGATTTAAATGCCTCACGCTGACCAACAGTCTGATTAGTCTTTACACCTGCTTGTCCAAAACGGATCAACTTAACTTGGTCTCCATCTTTTGCAAGAACCACGTGAGACTTTCCACCTGACGTTTGACGTTTAGGCTTATTAACCCCTTCAAGACCATAGCGGTCCAACATCTTTTTAATATCAGCCATTACTTTTTCTTTTTAGCATTTAGTTTTGCCAACGCTGCTTTTTGTGTTGCTTGATTTTTATATCCATTGGCCGCAAAATCTTTTGCAATTTTTTCCGTTTTAAATGGACCATACAATTCTCCACGTGCTTGAGCAGTATCAGCAAATGCCCAACTTTTTGATGGAGCTTCATACCAATCTTTTGACAAATGAGATTTAGTCCCTTTTCTGTCTTTTGGATAAACTGTCGGAGCTGCGTAGTGCTTACCATCTGCCTCAAAACTAGCCATCTTATGTGTGCTAGTTGATCCATCAGGATTTTGTCTATACTCACCATTTGCCCAACGCTTAACAACAACCTTTGATGGATCGACAGGAATAAAACCTTTATATGGTGTTTTTTTAACAGCAGTAGCATCTGGCTCAAACTGTGTTGGAGCCAAAGGAATACTTGAGTTACGGACAAATTTTTTTTCTTCTGGCATTACTTCTTCTTTTTAGCACCACGAGCACGTACGTCCCCTGGCATATCATTTTTATCGCCACGATTCTTTGAAGCAGGCTTCTCAATAAACTTGCCGTTCTTTTGATGAGCCAAGTCTTTTCCATCACGGTCAGCATAACTGCCACGCTTACGGTTTTCCCGGTTTAACTCGATACGCTTTTTGAGTTGATCAGCACGTTTGTTGTATTCAGCCTGATATTCTAAGCGTTTTTTGCGAGCCTCCGGATGTGTCGCATAATATTTAGCGGTTGCTTTCATTTACCTTGTCTTGGTAGTATTGATCCTTCGGAGTTCCGAATGGGAACATTTCATTTAATTTCTGCTGACGTTGTGCACAGCCACATCCCCCATTGGGGAATGCAGCCTCTACAACTTTCTTGATGCCAGTAGTCTCGGTTACCTTAGCAACCAAATCTCCTAAGCCTTCCATCTTAGCACATTTTTTTCTTGATCATTCCTTTAGCAGCCTTAACAACTTTAGTTGCTTTGCCGATCTTGCTAATACCCATAGTTTGCTTGGGCATTGGACGAGTCATTGGTGTTTTTTCTTGCTTTGCCATATTATTAATCGTTAAATTCTGTTGGTGCCAATGGAATAGATGAGTTGCGAACTTTAAATCCTTCTTCACCACGCTCTAAACCTGCTCTTTTATTTTTATTATATCTTGCTTGACCGCTAATTACGTTAAATAAAGAACTTGCTGCATTAGATGGTATAGTGGCACCCATTATACCAGCACCTAAAACACCTTTAGCTTTTTCTAATAAATTAGGGCTTTTAATTGATTTCTTTAAAGCACCTGTTAAGTCTCTTGTCAAATAAGTAGCATCATGCTTTGCGGTTTGCCATCTAGTTGGACGAACATCAACATTATTCAATACCGTTCCACTAGATCCCATAGCATTAGAACTTTGTGGAATGCTTGGCTTTGAAATGTTAACAGGAAGACCAGGTTTACGAGTCTTCATGATAATTTCTTTTTCTTTCTTAGTTGCCATTATTTTTGATTATTAAATGTTGGTGTTGGACTTTCAGATAAAGGGTAGTCTCTAGAAAATAAAGGTTTTTTACCACCTGGTGTAGATGGGCTACCTTTTCTTTTCCCATATCCTTGCTGACCCATTGCTGAAATTCCAATAATATTTGGAGTTTGAGCTGCCGCTGCAATTGCACCCAAGATACCACCTCCAGCTGCAGAACTAGCCCCTTTAATACCAGATTTTACATCTTGTGCAAATGTTTTTACACGATTTGTCCTAGGCTTAACAATTGCCTCCGATAATGTATCAGACATACCTCTATTAGTCCAGCCTTTTACCGCACCTTTAACTGTCTTTCCTGGTGTTTCTGTTTTTTGCTTTGCCATTATTTTTTCTTTTTAATAACTCCTGACACTTTTTTTAATGCAGGGTTAGCCTTAACTGCTTTTGCTCCTGCCTTACGAGCACCTGCTACTAAAATAGCATTTGCACGCTCAACCGGGATTCCTTGTTTCTTGGCAATACCAGCAGCTACTGCTTTAAAGCCAGGGTGTTTGCCTTTCATTATTTATGAAATTGTGTCTCAGCTAATGGAATTGAAATTCTTGCAACACTTGTAGCATCTGCAGGAGCAACACTTAAACGACCAGCTTGAGCTTTAGCTGCAGCCTCGTTCTCTTTTTGTTTCATTAATCCAAGAGATTTCTTCATTCTTGATGCAGCATAATCAGCATCACTAGCTAAACGATCATAATACATTGAACGCTTATTAGCCTTATCAACAGCCTCTTGAGTTCCATCTCCACCACTTGTAAATGCAAAGTGAGATTTTAATCCGTACTCATTAGATGCATTTAACGTAGAGTCAATTTTACGTTTTAAATCTTTTGAGTCTTTTGCACCAAATGTGTTGAACTTCTTTTCAGCTTTCTTTGGTCTAACGTGCTGTGCTATTATTTGTTTTTTAGTAGTGTTTCCCATTTTCTTTGTTATTAAAAATCAAGCAAAGATAGTAAATTTGTTAAAATTAAAATTAAATGAAAACATATTTCAAGCCTCGTGTCTACAAAGACCGTAAAATAAAAGTTCGCACGTACAATCAACGTGCTTTCTCTTTTAAGCGTGCAGAAGTTGAGCACAATTTTCTTAAATATATACGTGTGGTCCGTGCGTGGGCACGCCTAAAACACGGAATTACCTACGGAGAATTTGAAATGATGTGCTTTTTGTACTCCGAAAACATATTTACCGAGGATAAATTCATGGAATACCGCCAAATCTTCGGATTTGACAAGCAAATGATGTGGAAAATGGTAAATAATGGACAAATCTCCATCTTCCGTAAGTATCAGCGTGGATATGCAGCCCTATATGAGCTATCTGCCAGCTCAAAGGCCATCATGCGTAGCATCTATCGCAAGCTTTTGGGAGAAGAACCCCTAAATGAGTTTATAACTGACATACAACTCTACAAGAAAAAAGACTCTACGTATACTGAACGCCAGTATAGTAGAGTCATTAAGTCAATGAAGAAGGATTTTAAAGCACAACAACAACGTCCTGCACTCTAATCACCGTGTAGATGTCCTCGTTCACTCGGATGCTGTGGCCTGCCGCCTTATCGAAGTAGATAAAGTTACCAGGCATGACACCTTCGACCGCATTGCCAACGGCTGCCACAGTTGCCTTCTTATAGCGTAGCTCTTTTGCATCTGATGCTGACATCAGCAAGCCACCTTTTGATTTTGTCTCCTCTTCTTGAGGAACGATTAAAATATTATTTCCTATTACTTTCATTATATTATAATTTTTCTAATTCTTGTTTAACTTTTATATAATGTTGTTTGTTGGCGATAACAGCCTTCATTGAATCTTTGTCGTATGTGTATGGAACTACATTAGAGGCTATAAAGTCTAATATCTTATCTATTGAAATTATTGCACATTGCTTATAATATATATTTTTGTGCCCATTGATTGGCATAGAAAATTTATCTAATAACTCTTCTGCCTCCTTTATTGGATTCATATATCTCATGCGTATTTATTTTTTATATTATTATTTAATTGAAAATTTAATCTTGCATTATATGCTTCAGATTCAGAATTAAAAACACCCAAATGTACTTTCTTTTTATTAAAATTTATATATGAAACCCATTTTCTTTTTTTTGAATCCCATGCTACACCTACGTATTTACTAGTTGTATTTGAATTTAAATTTTTATGAAAATGATTTTCAATAGATGATACCCACTCTAAATTATCAACCCTATTGTCGGATCTTATTTTATTTTTATGGTTTACCTGATTTTGGTACTCTTCTTTTTCTAAAAAAGTTTCAGCAACCAATCTGTGAACATTAAATAATTTTTGTGAATTATCTTTTCTAAGACCAATCCTTTGGTATCCACCTTTTTCTGTTTTAGGTATTATAATTCTACCTTTTCTAGTAAACAAACTATTTACTCTTCCTAAGTTACTTATTTCGTATAAGCCTTCGTAATTTTTTACTGGTTTCCAGATTTCCATAATAAAAAAACCCCCAACGATTGCAGCGAAGGGGGCGGTCAAGTTTCCTTGATAATCCGAATTAGTAAGCTGCAATATTACCAACTCGGATTTGTATATGCAAATATAATTAATATAAATTAAATTATGCCCTAATATTAGTAATAACTGTGTCGGTAGAAAGTAATGTAGTTGCTACGCTAACAGCATTCCTTAAACTCTCCTTGGTCACCTTAGTCGGGTCGATGATCCCGATGTCCATCATATTAGCCGTGGCCATGTTCACCACGTTGATGCCCACCCCTTCGCCAAGTGTCACCACATCTTGCTCGATGCCACCTGCGTTCTGAATGATCTTATTGATTGGAGCAAGTAATGCACGAGATAAAATTATGCCACCCTTGTTAGCAGGTATTGTGTCCTTGCCCACATCTTTTAGTGACACCCCACCACCTGGTAGAATGCCCTCCTCCAAAGCTGCACGCACAGCACACACCGCATCGTCCACCCGGTCCTTCTTCTCCTTCTGCTCAATGTCAGATTGTGCCCCAACATAAATGACAGCCACGCCACCACCAAGATTAGCGATCCGCTCTTTTAAGAACGCCTTCTCAATCTCGCTCGGCTCGACCTTAAACTGCTCCTGCAGGTCAGCCACTCGCTCATCAACTAGTCCACCCGGCTCACGGATGAGCGTATTGAACCTCCCACTAATTACTTTCTTAGCACGCCCCAGGTCATCGATGCTCACCATCGCTAAGTTGTCACCTGTCTGCTCTGAGAAGTACTTAGCCCCAACAGCGTGTGCAATGTCTTGCATCAACTGATGTCTCTTGTAGCCAAACTGCGGAGGCACAATTGTACACACCTTTAACTTACTCTTAATCTTGTTTGCGTTGAGCGTGTTCAGAGCATTCTCCTCTAACTCACCCACGATTAATAATGACTTGTTCTCCTGGAACACAAACTCAAGGATTGGGAAGATGTCATTAATGTGACTAATAGTCTGGTCAGTCACCAAGATGTATGGATCGTCCAGCACGCACTCTTGCTTCTTATGGTCAGTAACAAAATACTTACTCGTGAACCCACGGTCTATCTTCATCCCATTAATAATCTCGGAGTATGTCAACGCATCCTTAGATGGCTCTACTGTCACCACTCCGGTCAGCCCCACCTTACTATACGCATCAGCAATAATGGCCCCTGTGTCCGTGTCCCCATTGGCAGAGATTGTAGCAACTGACTCAAGCTTGTCATCAGTAATCTCGACCGACATCTCGTCCAGCTTCTCAAGCACCTCGATGCTCGCCTCTTGGATGTCCCTCAACACTTGTGTCAAGTTATCGCTCGGCTCAATGTGGTCCATCGCCTCATGGATGATGGCCTGTGCCAGCACCATACTTGTCGTGGTCCCATCGCCTGCCGAGTTGGCAGTCTTCTCTGATGCCTCACGCATGATCATCACCGCAAGGTTCTCTGCCGGGTCCATTAAGTTAATTGACTTGGCAACTGTCACCCCATCCTTTGTCACCGTGATCCCTCCAACGTGTTGCTCTGATTCGATGAGCACAGTCCGACCTCGTGCTCCTAATGTCGAGCCTACAGCGTTCGCCACAGCATCGACACCCTTGATTAATTTGTCTCGGCCTTCTTTGCCGAATGAGATTTCTTTAACTATCATGTTCGATTTAATTTGTTACAAATCTATATACAATTGCCGTGCCAAACAATAGTTATCAGAAAAATTGTCCATGTAAAGATGTACAACTTTTACCCCCATTACTTATATATATTTTTTTTATTCAGGGTGAAAAAAATTTTTTTCTAATTTTCCCCTTTATTTTGTACATTTTGTACATTTATTGATAGTAAATAATATAACTTATTAATAATCAATAAGTTATAAATGTAAACTTATAAAAATTTTGTACATAAAAGTGTGTACAAAATGTACAACTTTACAAATAGTACAATGAATCTTAGAAAAGTACAATACTAAAAATCACAACATTATGTTAAATAGAAACAAAAAAGACAAGGTTATCTACCTTGTCCCCGATACTTCTTTGGTTTTTGCTCCTTAGGTCCGTAACCTTTTTTAGCCTTACCTGTACCTTTCTTGCCGAAGGAAATCTTCCTCGATGCATCCGATGATTTAGTCTTTGCCATATATTTTAGTTTTTACAAAGGTCGAAAATTTTTGTTAGATAAATAGGGGTGTTGGGTACCCACCCGAAACCGATCACCCGGCCCCGAAAAGGAAACGACCTCAAACTCGATGGGGGGGGTTGGAAACTGAAAAAACGCTGGGAGTTTTTTAGGTTTTTCCATCGGACCGCATAGTACTATGCAATGCATAGTAGCTTAGCATACATAGGACCGGCGGCGTAGTTAGATATTTGTCTAAATACCTAATCGATTCGAGCGAAGGTTTATTAGTTAGATAGTTGTCTAATTACCTAACCGACCGGACGTTTGGGAGCTCCCGAATTTTTAGGCTCGCCTAAAAAATATTTTAGGTGCAAGGGAAAAAATAAGTTAGGCGGTCGGATGCACCGGTTTACCATTATAACAAATTTCCTGACATATCCTAATTTTCGAACAAGTTTATTTTTTCTTGCATGCTATTGAAAAAACTTTGAAATTTTTTTATAGGATTATTCAAAGAAAAACGGCCTATATTGGGCCTAAACGTATAATTTTATAAAGAACTTTTAATTTTATGTAAAAAATTATCAAAAATATTTTACCAAAGTATTGCATTTACAAAAATTTGTCGTACCTTTGAAATGTAGAACGAAACGACGTACTACTAAGCCTTGAGAATAGGTCCGAAATTGAAAGCTTGATTATTTGCGTAAAGCCGGTCCGTATACGTGTTATACAATTTACCGGTAAGCCTTTAGGCTTATCAAGTTAGTACAAAAGTAGGTTAAATAGTTCTTTGACGTATTGAGCATGTAGAGACCTTTCGACTAGTAGGTCCAATCCCTGACCGGATGCATGAATAAGGATGAAATAGCCTTAGGCCCTAAAGTGACAATATGGGTTTGTTCGAAGCCGTAAAAAGTGTACGAAGCTAGCTAGCCGTTGGGTTAAACTAGAAATGCACGAACGTGGTCGAGCGGTCACGTGACAAGGTCACGAAGTGGGTTCGACTCCCACCACCACGTCAACGTCGCAACGAAGCGACGTTAGTAAACCTTATAAAAAATGATTGAACAAAAAATTAGAAGATTTTCGATTTATGGACATAATTCGGAAGTAGTAGAAATGGCCCCTAATGTTTGGGTAGTAATTTACCACAACATTAACACAGATTTGCGGGCTAGTGTGTATGCGGGAACTAGCATCCATACAAGCGAAGCGGATGCAATTACAGAGGCCAAAGTATGGTTAGAAATTTGTGAACTTGAAAACCAAAAATAGACATGCTAAAATATTGTATAGTATACGCTAAAACAAAAGACATGAAGCGTTTTAAACCCGTAGACCTAGGCTCGGGCCGTATGGTCACAAACCTAATTCATGCAACTATGGTGCCGATAGGCTTAGACCTTAGTTTCTTAACTGAACTTAATCCCGAAATAGAATTCAAACTAAAAAGAATTAAATAGACATGGAAAATTTCACAATAGAATTTTTGGAAAACTACCTAATGGAATTGCAGTATAATTATTCAGATGCAAAGAGATATGGTATATTAAAAAATGGAGAGCGTCCAACCGAGCAATGGTTTGAAGATGCTAATGCAAAGATGCAAAACATAGAAGAATCAATAAATATTTTATACATAACCAAATAGACATGGAAAAGAAAGCAACATTAATTGTAATGGATTATGAAAGCGGACGTGTTTACATAATCGAAAACCCAAACGTAAACGTATATGACAGCGAAGCCGTAGAAGATTATTTGTGCTACGGCTTTAGTAGTAGTATTCACTACATGATAACATTTGAGGAAAACCCAATAGAATATTTAGAACAAATTTAATAACATGGAAACATACATATTAAGAGAAAACGTAGTAAGCGATAACGTGCTAATGCTATGTAACGAAAACGAAATATTTAAGCTATCGCATGGTAGATACATAGCGATATTAAAAGAGTATACATACGCCAACGCATGGAGCGACAAAGAAACAATAAAGCGATTTAGAAAACGTGAAACGCTTGACAAGTACCTACAAAAATATTATCCACAATTCGAATACTAAAATCATGAAACGCAAAGCGAAAATCGATAACATCTTTTTTAAGAAAGGAAACGTAATTGTAAACTTCCAATTCAAAACACGCAACCAAAAGACCGGCGAGTTAATACAAAACTATTTCCTTCCGGAGGCATGGATAACAAGCGACAAAAAGATAGGCCAACTATCTGACACGTCGGTATGTTTTGATTGCGAGCATGGGCAAAGCAAAAGTAAAACATGCTACGTACGTAAGGGACAATCAGGCATGGGACTAGCAAGCAAGGTCCGAAGCCTACGACGTAAGGGCCTTGACAATATACCCGAACTAAGCGACGAGTTAGAACGTGACTTGCTCGATGCAATCGAGGGCCGAGGCATACGCTTTGGCTCCTATGGTGAGCCGGTGCTATTAGGTGAGGACCTAGTAAAAAAGATATCGGATCGGGCCAAGTTCTGGACCGGCTATACCCACCAATGGCACAAAAATTCATGGGCCAAAGATTACTTTATGGCTAGTGTCGAATCGACACTAATCGACAAGGCGGCCCAAAACATGGGATGGCGTACGTTCTACGCTGGAGAACCTACGGAAGGGAACCACGTGACGTGTCCGGCAAGTAAAGAGGCAGGCAACAAAGCGACATGCGAACAATGTAAACTATGCATGGGCACAACGAGTAAAGCTAAATCAGTTAAAATCAAAATACATTAATAACATGGAACCTAAATTTAATATCAACCTACATCACGAAAATTTATATACCGAATTGTTTGAGTGGTATCAATGTCAACCATTTATGGTACTCAATAAGATACACGACGTGGACCTATTCAGCGAGCCTGAAGAAACATTGGACCAATTACTTGACGAGTTACGTGTAGAGTGGCATGAGATGGAATTAGAAGATAGAGTAGACTTATATAATGAACATAAAGATTTTAAATATTAATAACATGGAAAACGAAATTAAAATTAACATCTTAGAATTGGCTAGTGACCTAGCAGATAGGGACATTGAATTGTTCTACAAATACTCAGACATCTACGACGATTCAGATGCAGAGGTAGTAAGGCATACCGAATACGGCCAAGAAGTATTCGACGAACTATACGATAAATATTATGGTATTATTTTAAGTTGTAAAGTATGAGATACATAATCAGATATAAAGGATATCATGGCAAACGTCACGAGAATATAGCATACTATCCGGACCGCCATGCATTAAAAAGACACGTAGAAAATCTACGCAAGAAAGGATGTACAAACATTTTAACCCAAGAATATTATGGAGATTAACGTAAAGATTAACGTAACAAGCGAGATTGTAAACAACGTACTAGTGTGTGCGTTGGAGGGAGGCTCGAACTATTGGTACATGCTAGGCGATTTCGACCGCAAGCATTTTGTAAAGGGTGAACCATTGGTAGATAACTTGACCCGATCATTTGATGCCGACGATGAATACAGGGTACAGGTACTTGACCTTGAGAGCGTGGAGTATGACGACGACGACGAGGGGAGTGCTGAGACATTAGGCTATCTAACCAATGAGAGTATGGCCTATGCTTTTAGTACAATGGCGGTAGAATTCCCTGAGCAATTCGCAAGGATTATGACAACGGACTGCGATGCCGACGATGCAGACATATGGTTTCAGATTGCCGTTATGGGCGAAATAACTTTTGGATAACATGAAGAGATTAATCGCATCAATTATAGCCTTAGGCTTTTGTTTTGTTGAGGTCGATGGACCCAATGGATTTTGGACGTACCTCGGTGGAGGTATCTTATTACTCAACCTTATATCAGTATTAAAAGAAGAATTTTATGAGCAAGAAAACTTTTAAGAATGGGGAATATTCCATTCACCTCATTACCTCACTAGGTGGGGTGATGATTGTGAAGCTTGTTGACAAGCTCACAAAAGAGATTGTTGAGCAACGTGTATTCACCGAGGTTGGTGACGACTTAGAAGATTACCTACAATCAGTAGGCTTTAAACCTGAACGCATTATAAACTATTTAAACGATAAATAACATGAGCAATTTAAAATCTATCAGCACATCAGATTTGTTAGCTGAATTATTGAAAAGAGATGAGGTCAAAAGCCTTATCACCACGGCCAATAACGCCATCACTTGGGACAATTGGTCCGACGACGATGGCAATCCTTACAAGTTAGGCGAGGTTTATTACTGCAAGCTTGATTGGATTAAAGAGTATATGCTTGGCGAGAAGTATACGGAGTACGAAGAAGGATACGATGAAGAGTTAGATGAGAAGTTAGATATTATTAATGACCTACAAGAAACAATTTGTCCAATCCTTAACCTTTTAGATAATGAGTAACATGGAACCTTACGCAATTATTAACTACGACGAGAAAACATTGACATTGTTTTTCAGGTGGCAAACATTTGAGTTTGACCTAACACAAGGAGATATAGGTGAGTTTTGGCATGGCTTTGAAACGCACGATGGTGAGGTATATGATGTAAACTTTGGTCAAGAGTCGGCCAAAGATATTCCCGGCATATCCGTATATGGAACTTTAGTAGAAGAAGATGGTAATTTATCCATAGACTCTAATAATAGAGTTGACGTAGATATCAGAGAATTAATTGGAGATGTAAACAATTATTTTAAATACAATCAATAACATGGAAGACTTATTTTATCACCCTGAGTTACTACCTGATAATGTTCGGGTAGTTATTGAAAAGTTTGTTGAAGCTGATGAGTATAGCTATGAGTCATGCAATGATCTAATCGACGACCTTTACGATGTTGGCTACACGTGTGAGTATGGCTTGGATGCCATACCATACAATCTTCAAAAGCTAAAAGATATTGACGAAGACACCGCTCATTTAATGTGGGCGTTAAACAATCAAATTTAATGGAAAAAACATCAGCTTTATTCGGCATAGCCTACGCTCCAAAGGAGTGGATGGACAATTTAGATTTTCAGTTAGCACTATCAAGACAAAAACTTTATGAGAGAACACCTCGAACCTTTTCGCCAATTAATCCTTTCAGGGAAAAAGAAAGGAAGGCTTATACTGCCCTTGAGCAATTGGAGTCATCTGCAGTTGACACTCGATCGGGATCCGATCACGACTAAGTATATTCTCCAGGCATACGAGAATGCCACGTGGTTATTCACGTCATATGACAATGACAAGGAGAGATTGCTAAAACAATTTGATGACCTAATGAATGAATACTTATGTATAGACTAATGTATATATCTTTTGCGTTTATGTTTGCCACAATTATTTGTGCTAACATGGGCTTGATGCTACCGGCATTATTATTTTCATTGTGTAACATTTTAATCTTAATCTTAATTAAATATGGAAGAAAGGAATAGAATATTATTAGCTATAGGGATATGGCTTGTATTCAGTATCGTAATTTTTTGGTTGGCTCATTTTATTTATCACGTATGATTCACGACCCTAAGAAAACTATCAGAGATGGGCAAACAATTGTAGTTGCTCAGATTATTATTTGGAGTTATATATTTTATTTAATCATTGTAGAATTATGTTAACAGATGTTGAACGCATGGACGAATTGGCACGTATGATATGCTATCGCCATAGATTGCTTAAGAAGGATTTATTCCTGCACACTAAGTTGCAGGCTATTGTAGATGCTCGATTCCATTTTTATTTATTGTGTATGGATGAGGGCTTCAGAGTATGCGATATCCAAAGATATTGCGAGCGTTATGGTTATCCGGTGGCTCATGCTGCCGTAATTTATGGTGTCAATAAAATCAAATCTTATGAAAAGAAACTCATTGAAAGTGGCAAGTTTAATTCTATTCGGAAGCTATCTCGTGAAGAGCGTGCCTTCGATCGTAGGCTCAAAAAACTTGCACAAAGAATCCAACAACAGCGTGAGTGTGAGTCTGCCTCCGCAGAACTCAAATTGGGATGAGTCATTTGATTCATCTTATGTAGATAAATTAGGTATTCGAGTTTACACTAAAACTAAAGCATCACATGAAGCAGAGTTACATCGCCACGGCTACTAACATTTTATTTTTAATTTCCTCGGCCATGGTGGCAGTTGTATTTATTATGCCTTTAATTTTATTGGCTACACTCTTTATCATTCCAAAACATGAGAACTAACTTAATCATTTTGTTCATTGTTGCATTAGGTTTATTCTCATGCAATAGAGGTTGCTACATGAAGCCTGACAAGAAATCTAAAGAAACTAAAGAATACATTCATCGGAGATATCCGGACTATAAACCATATAAGATATGAAACAAACGGCAATAGAATGGTTAGAAGATATAATGATGGTTAATGGTTTTATTATACCGTTAACATTATTTGAACAAGCTAGACAAATGAATCAAGAGCAAATAGAAGAAGCGTACAATACTACGTACGGATTTATTGATGGTAGAGAATATTACGAAAAGACTTATGGGATTTACGGTAAGAAATAATGTATTAGACTGCCCACATTGTGGGTATGTATCAGAGCTTGACTATGCGATTAATCTTTTTGATCGTGTGGAAGATGAGCAAGAGCGTGCGACAGGTAACTGCAAAGGATGTGAGCGAAAGCTTTCATTCAGGCGAACCTCGAAAGGATTTATCAAGGTATACAAAGTTGGTAAGTCTTGTGCCGAGTATGGCGAAGACCGAGTTAGGTCAGGCTACCTGGAGAATCGTTTGACCTGTCCCAAGTGTGGGCATAAAAACGATGACGATGAGGTCGACAAAGTATTTCGTAGGTCGAAGAATAATCAATCGGTCAGCTATCAATGTGACCATTGTAAGGACAAGTTGATCCTTCGAAGAAATCAAAATGGGTTTTACAACCTGTATGTTTATTATTACAATTACCATAAAAAAGGAATCAACCGATGGGGACAGAAGACACAAAAATTGAAAGCGGAGTAATGATAATAAAAACAAATAATGAGGATTATTATCAAGTTATTCTTAATGAAGAGCAATTCGATTGGGTCATTAGCTTAATCGTAAAACTTCATGAGGGACATATTAATTTATTAGACAAAAAATTAGAAAACATTTCATTTTAATTATGAAAAAGAAAATATGTATCATAGGTCATGCACGACATGGCAAGGACACGGTCGCAGAGTTTATGAATAAGCATTTTGGATACAAGAGTGAGAGCAGTTCGCAAGCTGCCTCACGCCTATTCTTATACGATGCATTGAAGGATAAGTATGGGTACAAGACACCCGAAGAATGCTTCGAGGATCGTGTGAACCACCGAGCTGAGTGGTTCGATATGATTTGCGAATACAATCAAGATTATCCAGGTCAGTTGGCCAAGGATATCATGGACAACAACGACATCTACACCGGGATGCGTAGCAATCATGAGCTCGAGGCTTGTACTCGTGATGGCATCTTTGATTTGGTGATTGGTGTTTTCGATCCGATGAAACCATTAGAGCCTCGGGAGTCTTTCGATGTTGACATATGGGGAAAGTCGGACATTATCATCCCAAATGCAGGAACTTTATTCGAACTTGAATGTAAAGTTGTACTATTAAAAGAACTTCTTGAACATTGAGAAGAACTTTGTTGTATATATCAAATTTAATTTTATCTTTGTCGAACATTTAATCCAATTCAATTATGTCAAACAAATCAGTCTTTGAGCAACTATCTGCTCTCAACCTCTCATCTAAAACTGAGAAGAGAGGTAACTTAACTTATCTTTCTTGGGCTCACGCTTGGGCAGAATGCAAGAAGTTATTTCCTGACATGACTCGTACGGTGTATGAGTCGGAGACAGGCATGAACTATTTCACGGATGGGTCAACTGCGTGGGTCAAGGTTGGCGTGACCATTCAAGGTCAGGAGCACATTGACTACTTACCGGTGATGGACATGCGTAATCAGTCTGTGCCATTGGCTAACATCACATCGATGCAGGTGAACAAGACTATTCAGCGTTCGACCGTTAAGGCATTGGCGTTACATGGCTTGGCGTTAAACATCTACGCTAAGGAGGACTTTCCATCGGAGTCAGACTCTAACATTCAGGCGGTGAAGGCACAGCCTAAAGCTACGGCTAAGGTGGCGTTGGTAGAGGGCGATGCTAATTGGGAGAAGGTGTCAACATTTGTCATTGACAACATGGGCACATCCACTGCTGACATCATTAAGAAGTTGTCGGTCAAGTATGAGATTTCAGATTCAGTTAAGAAAGCAATCGACAAACTACGCAAGTAATGGAGGCTAAACAAACGGCAGTAGAATGGCTAATTCAAGAATTAGGAGAATATTTTCCACACGAAATTGGAGGTATTCATTTAATGGTTGAAAAAGCAAAACAAATGGATAAAGAGCAGATAAAAAATGCTTTTGTAAAATGTTGGGAATCTAATGTTCCTGATGGCATAGAATGCAAATTAGACGCAGAACAATATTATAACGAAACTTATGGCAAATAACATCTTAGAAACCCTACGCAACGACACCGAGTATTACTCAGGTGTTGGTAAGAACTACCTATCAAACTCAGACATCAGTGCGTTGCTATACAACCCGATGCAGTTTGGTAAGGACAAAGAGAAGACTCCTGCTATGCTTGCAGGGTCTTACTTCCACGCAGCGATCCTGGAACCTGAGAAGGTGGTAAACTTTCCGAAGGTCGAAGCATCTACACGCACGACTAACATCTACAAGGAGGCTATCGCATCGCATGGTGTGGATATGTTATTGCTTCAGAAAGAAGCTGATGACATTGACCGAATGGTCAAGGCTTTGCTTGGCAACTTCACCTTCTACGATATGATTCGTGATACTGACAACGAGTACGAGGTACCGGCTGTTGGTGAGATTGGTGGTGTGCAATGGAAAGGCAAGTCGGATATAGTCGGTCAGGAAATCCTGATCGATTTAAAAACCACAGGCAACCTCGATGACTTCCGATTCTCGGCACGCAAATATAATTATGACAGTCAAGCATATATATACAATCAATTGTTCGGGAAGCCTATGGTATTCATCGCTGTTGAAAAAGAATCCTGTCGTACAGGTTTATTTGAATGTAGCGATGAGTTCATGGATCGTGGCAGAGAGAAGGTATACAAGGCTATTGAGGTTTACCAAAAGTTCTTTGGTCCAGATGCTACTGATGACATTACGCAATTTTTTACAACCCAAATTTTATAATCAAATGGAAACTAAAATAAAAGCTCTCCAAGATTTCATTAAGGAGTATGATGTAAATGTTAATTACTTCTATTCAATTCACGCAATGTCGGATAGAGTTGTATTTCAAGGGTATGATAACCAATATTCTAAAGAACTTGGCGAAAGTCTTGCAGCCACCAAGAAAAATTTTGACGATTCTCACGGATGGTTAGAATATAATTTCGAGTACCAATCAAATAAATTTCAAATTCTTTTAACTTAAACCAATTATTACAATGGCACAATTAATTTCTGCATCAATTGACGTTTCAAAAATCTCTAAAGACAAGTTAGTCAAAGGAGCAAAGGGTAACTACCTTAACATCACCATCGCTATTAATGATGAGGTCGATCAGTACGGCAACCAGGTAGGTATCTACGAGTCGCAATCAAAGGAGCAACGTGAGGCAAAGGACAAGAAGAACTACCTTGGCAATGGCAAGATCAGTTGGACATCAGATGGTGGGTCAACTGCACCTAAGCAATCAGCACCAACGCCTCCACCTGCACCGATGATTGAGGAAGGTGATGAACTTCCATTCTAATCCATGCAAAGATGTACAAAATAGGAGCCAATTACTTAATATATATAATTAACTCTCTGTATGTTTTTTATTTTTTTTAATTATTACTCTTATTTTGTACATTTTGTACACTAAAGAATATAAATAACTAATAATCAATTAGTTATCTATGTAAACTTTAAAATAATTTGTACACTTTTTGTACACAAAAATGTACAACTTTATAAATAATCCAATTAACCTTAGAAAAGTACAATGGAAAATAATGAAATAAATTTTAATGAAGCTTTAAAAATTCTTGATATAGAAGAATATAAAGAAAGAATATTTACAAGCAACTCACGTGGAGAGTTATATCATTTACAGGATTACATAGCATTAGCTAAATTTTTTAAGAACTATCCTACTGCAATTTCTGTATTCAAAAAACATTTTGAAGAAGTGGTCGAGGATGCATATAAAAATTGGGAAAGACCTCAGTCGGTATTTCAGCATCTTAAGGAATTTTTTTAAACATCAATAACCAATGGAAGTTACAATCTTTCGCAATATAAAAGAGACTTCGGTTCCCTTCCACAAAGATGTGCTTGATATACTTGTTCGCATCAAGGATGGGAAATCAAAAGACCTGGTCCGCAAGATTAGGTTGGAAAAAGATAAGGAGACTCGGAACAAACTTAAGCAGGACTTACCTGCTATTTGTTTCTCCGGTAAGTTCTCCAAGCGTGATGATGGCTCATTGCTTAAGCATAGTGGGCTTATTTGTTTAGACTTCGATAACTTCCCTTCTCACGCTGAGATGTTGGCTAAGAAGGAGGAATTGTCAGCTGACCAATATACATTCTCGGTATTTGTTTCTCCATCGGGTAATGGCCTGAAGGTATTGGTTAAGATACCTGAGAATCCCGAGAAGCATAAGGCATACTTCAATGCCCTTGAGTTGTACTACAACTGCCAAGAGTTTGATAAGACATCTAAGAATATTTCTCGTGTATGCTATGAATCTTATGACCCGACAATCTTTGTCAATACTAATTCCCACATATGGAATCAGATAGACGAGGGTGAGATAGATCATGTAACAAAGGACCAACGTCCTACTATTCCTATTGATGACGAGGATGAGATTATCTCACGCCTTGCTAAGTGGTGGGAGAATAAGTACGGCTTCGTTAGTGGCTCAAGGAACAATAATCTTTTCATCTTGGCATCTGCGTTCAATCAGTACGGAGTAAGTAAGTCTGAGGCAATGTTTCGCTTTGCTGGATTTGTGTCTGAAGACTTCCCTCAATCAGAGGTCAAGTCAATTGTTGAGTCAGCGTACAAGCTTAAGGACCAACACGCAACCAAGTACTTCGAAGACACTCAAAGAGTCAACGAGGTGAAGGTGCAGCTTAATCGTGGTGTGCCAAAAAAGGATGTCCGTTCTCAACTTAAAGCCTCCGGGTTTGAGGATGGGACAATTGACTCAGTCTTAACAAAGATTGAAGAGGAGGAAAGCAAGAACATATTTTGGACTAAGAGTGATAAGGGTGTGGTGACATTGGTGCACTATGACCTTAAGAGATTCTTGGAAGAGAATGGGTATCGCAAGTATGTGCCTGAGGGTAACAAAGGATTCATCTTTGTTCGCATCAATCAGAACCTGATTGAGATGTGTACTGAGGATGACATTAAAGACTTCGTGCTTAATCATATCCTTACTAACTTTCAAGACCTGAGCGTGTACAATTACTTTGCTGACAAGACTCGGTTCTTCCGTGAAGACTTCTTGTCTATGCTTGACTCGGTGAGCATTTACTTTGTTGAGGACACCAAGGATGAGGCGTACCTATACTATCGTAATGGTGTGGTCAAGGTAACTAAAGACTCGGCTACGCTACTGAACTATGAGGATCTCGGTGGATACATTTGGGCAGACCAAGTCATCCAACGTGACTTTATCTTCTGCCCCTCAGATGAGTGTGATTACAAGCAATTCATTCGCAACATTGGTGGCAACGATGACAAACGCATTGCATCGATTGAATCAACAATTGGATTCTTGTTGCACGCATTTAAGAACGGAGGTTATTGCCCGGCTGTCATTATTAATGATGAGGTGATATCTGAGAACCCTGAGGGTGGTACAGGTAAAGGCTTGTTCATGAATGGTGTTAGTCGCATGAAGAAGTTGGTTACTATTGATGGTAAGTCATTCTCCTTTGATAAGTCTTTTGCCTATCAGTTGGTAACTACTGACACGCAGGTGTTAGTGTTCGATGATGTTAAGAAAAACTTTGACTTCGAGCGATTGTTCTCGGTGATTACTGAGGGTATCACGATAGAGCGTAAGAACAAGGATGCAATCAAGATTCCATTCCATAAGTCACCCAAGGTTGTCATAACAACTAACTATGCAATCCAAGGGAAGGGTAACTCATTCGAGAGACGTAAATGGGAGATGGAGTTCAAGCAGTTTTACTCTAAGGACTTCACGCCACAGGATGAGTTTGGTAGATTGTTGTTCAACGATTGGGGTGCTGATGATTGGTGTGCGTTCGATAACTACATGATGAAATTACTTCAAAGTTATCTGCATACCGGATTAATCCGTTGTGAGTTTGTTAACCTTAAGGAGCGTAAGTTCAGGGCAGAAACTAACTCAGAGTTCGTTGAGTGGATATCAGAGTTCGGTGCATCCGTTGTTCCGTTCAATGAGAAGTTCAGACCTGACAAGGCGTTCGATAAGTTTATCATTGACAACAATGGTATGTTTAGAATGCTTTCCAAGCAACGCTTCAATTCGTGGCTACGCACCTATGCTTTGCATAAGACAGGTCATAACCCTGAGGAGGGTCGTGATGCAGCTGGCAAGTGGATGTTAATTCAATACAAAGAACAATTAGAACTTTTATAATGGGTATACTTAGAAAAGTCGTACGACAAAAAAAGTACAATGAAAAGCAAGAAAGCTATTGGAGTATGTATAAAAAATATGCACATCTTCCTCCGCATCTGCAACCTTATGAGTTTACAACATTACAGGCTGAAAGAAACAAAAAAAGTATGTTGGAATTAAGTAATTTTTT
>JACCDN010752861.1_pt1 | contig 19779 bp, 16 predicted proteins | sample 7441691 | NCBI WGS metagenome assembly JACCDN01 (sample SAMN15323439, study PRJNA562643) | freshwater metagenome | isolation source: river surface water | place: USA:Blue River Watershed | collected 2017-08-16 | reverse complement strand
TCAAGTTTGTTGCCACAGCGTTTCAGCTGGGTTAACTACGAAGCTCTGTTCAACAATCCCGCCGTTCCATATCTAACTTGGATTGGTAACTCGATTTTCATCGCTTCTGTGAACGCAGTAATTTCCGTGTTCATTGGAGCCTTCGCAGCTTTTGCTTTTTCACGACTTCGCTTCAGAGGTCGCAAAGCAGGTTTGCAGGCACTGTTGCTAATCCAGGTATTCCCTGCGTTTCTTGCTCTTGCCGCGATTTACGTGATGATGGAGAACATTTCGACTGTTTTCCCCGGTTTTGGACTTGGAAGTCACGGCGGACTTATTTTGATTTACCTCGGTGGATCTATGGGTGTAAACGCTTGGCTACTCAAGGGCTTCATCGACACCGTTCCGATGGAACTTGATGAAGCGGCAAAGATTGACGGAGCTACTCCATCTCAGATTTTCTGGAAGATTTTCTTCCCGCTGACTTCACCTGTTTTAGTGGTAACCGCTTTGCTCTCATTCATCGGAACCTTCAACGAATTCGTTCTTGCAAGCCTGTTCTTGCAGGACGTCAATAGCCGAACTGTCGCCGTTGGTCTGCAAGCATTCGTCGGCGCGCAATTTGGCGCTAACTGGGGTCCATTTGCAGCCGGTTCGCTAATCGCAACAGTTCCTTTGGTTGCTCTGTTCCTATCCCTGCAGAAGTACATCATCGGCGGACTCGTAGCCGGCTCGGTCAAGGGCTAATCGGATTACCAATCCACTAGCAAACCGAGTATTCTTGACAGGTTGCTTATTGCAGCAATGGCTAGTTACCCAAGCGGCCAAAGGGATCTGACTGTAAATCAGCCGGCTCAGCCTTCGGGGGTTCGAATCCCTCACTAGCCACAAAACCCCAGCCCTCCACGGCTGGGGTTTTTATTTTTGAATCATTTGGATGAAGTTAGATTCTCATTGAATGAGAAGGCAGCGCTGAGGTAGGCTGACCGCGTTCTAGTGAAATGGAGGAGTGGTGGCTAAGAAAGCAGAAGTGTCAGTTACCGGCCGACTACTTTCTGTGCTGGAAGCCTTTGAGGCTAGCAATAGGCCTCTTGCGATATCTGAGATTGCAGACAAAACAGGGCTTCCAGTTTCAACTACTTATCGAATGGTCAGTGACCTTCAATCCTGGGGAGCGCTAGCAAAGAATGCTGACGGTACTTTTCAGGTGGGTTTGCGAATTTGGGAATTGGGTCAACATGCCGGCCTATCTCAGCGTGAGCATGTAGTTCGACCCTACTTGCAAGACCTCTTTGACTTGGCTCATGAAAATGTGCACATGGCGGTTCGCCAAGGAGCCACAGCACTCTACGTCGACAAAATCTACGGGTCTAAAAAGATTCCCATGCTTTCACGGATTGGTTCAAAACTTCCACTTCATTCGACAGCTGTAGGTCGAGTTCTTTTGGCGGCAGAGCCTGCTTGGTTCGTCAAAACCTACCTAGAAAAAAAGTTGGTTGCTCCAACCACTAAGACAACTTTGGATCGTGAGTCACTGGAAATCGAGTTACGGCAGGTGCAAAGACAAGGTTTCGCCATGACCGTGGAACAAATGAGGCTCGGGGCGTCTTCAATCGCGGTGCCGATTGTCGTGGCCAAGGAAACCATTGCCTCGGTTGGAATTGTGGTTGAATCTGCTCGCGAATCTGAACTCCAGCGATTATTGCCACTACTGCGTGGCACTGCAGACCGCATTCAAAATGCACTCTCTCCACCCGGACGCGGTCCAAAGGTCAGCCTGCGATAGCCGTTTAGGCAATTGTGAAGATTTGATAACGCCTTCTTTCTTTTTTCTCACTCAATGAGAATGGACTTTTAGTTGCGGATTGTCTCAGAAACAATTCGAATAGGTCTCAACGAAGAGGTAATCGATGTCCGAAGCTTCATGTCCAGCTGGCTATCACGGCTTTGAGCCGTTCAATATGAATAACCCATTTCCGGCTTATGAAGAGCTTCGTCGCGAACAGCCGGTGATGTACGACGATCGCATCGGGTACTACGTGGTTACTCGCTACGACGACATAAAAGCAACGTTTGAAAACTGGGAAACTTTCTCTTCAGAAAATGCTCAGGCACCAGTTCGCCCTCTAGGTGAACCAGCGAAGAAAATAATGGCTGATGGCGGATTCACCGCATACTCAGGTCTTTCTGCACGCATACCGCCCGAGCACACCCGCATCCGTGCGGTTGCGTCAAAAGCCTTCACTCCCCGCCGCTACAAGGTAATGGAACCAATGATTCGCGACAACGTGAATGCGCAGATTGAAGCCATGCTGGCCAAGGGCGCAGCCGGTGGAGACATTCTTGTTGACATTGCATATGACCTACCAACCATCACAATCCTCACTTTGCTTGGGGTGCCTATTACCAAGATTCCAGAAGTAAAGGAGTGGGCTACCAGCCGAGGTGTAATCACTTGGTCGGAGCTTACCGACGAAGAGCAAATTCCTCACGCGCACAACATGGTTAAGTATTGGAATTATTGCCAGCACCTGGTTGCAAGTGCAAAAACGAATCCAGGCGACAATTTGGTAACTGACTTGGTTGAACTTCAGGCTGCCGGTGAAGAAATTACAGATCACGAAATTGCCTCAGTTCTTTACAGTTTGCTCTTTGCTGGGCACGAAACCACCACAACACTTATCAGTAACTCGGTGCGTGTGCTACTTGAACATCGAGCTGCGTATGAGGCTTTGGTAGCCGACCCTGAAAAGATTCCAGGGGCGATTGATGAGGTGCTTCGCTTCAGCCCGAGCATTACTGCCTGGCGACGCAAAGCTGTTAAGGACGGCGTAATCGGTGGAGTGGAAATCCCAAAGGGTTCAAACATTCTGTTAGTTATGGGTTCTGCAAATCGCGATGAGACGGTGTTTGATCAGCCTGATGCATTTGACATCGGACGCGAGAATGCGCGTAGCCACCTTGCATTCGGTTACGGAATTCACTACTGCTTGGGCAATATGCTGGCCAAGCTTCAGGCCCGCGTGGCCCTAGAGGAGATAACAAAAAATGTGCCTTCACTGCGGCTCAAGTCTGGATCCGAAGTCACTTTTGGACAAAACCTTTCCTTCAGAGTCCCAACCTCAGTCCAGGTGGAGTGGGACACCGAAGCCGCTTAGTGCGGCATCTCGGACGCAGAACAGGAGACGTACAAAGATGTATACCTTCGCATTTGACTCAAAGGATACCCCGCTTCATGAGAAGCTCGGCGGCAAGTGCACCAGTTTGGCGATTATGACCAAGGCAGGTGCACCGGTTCCACCTGGATTCGCTGTCACCACCGATGCGTTCGATGCGGTTATGCAGCAGACCAATTTGCTAAATGAAATCAAACGTCTGCAGGAAAACCTAAACATCGAAGACGTTAGAGCTGTAGATCAGGTTTCAGCGAAGATTCGCGAATTGATTATGGAGCAGCCGGTGCCACAGGATGTGCATGATGCTACGCATTCGGCATACGAAAAGCTCATGGATCTTTGCGGTGGCGAGGTACCGGTCGCGGTGCGATCGAGTGCTACTGCCGAAGACCTTCCAGACGCATCTTTTGCCGGTCAGCAAGACACCTATCTTTGGATCATTGGACGCAACAACGTGATGCAGAAGATTCGTGAGTGCTGGGCAAGCTTGTATACCTCACGCGCAATGGCTTATCGCACGTCAAACAATATTCCCGAAGAGGGATTGTCCATGGCCGTTGCAGTGCAAAAGATGGTCAACGCTCGCACTTCAGGCGTAGCCATGACTATCGATCCAACCAACGGCGACAAGTCAAAGATTGTCGTTGACGCCAGTTGGGGTCTTGGTGAGATGGTCGTTTCAGGAGAAGTCACACCAGATAATTTTGTGATTGACAAGGTGATGCTTCATCCAGTCAAGCGAATCATTGGCGACAAACACGAAGAGCTGATTCCAGATGGCAAAGGCGGAATTACTCGCCTCGAAGTGGATGAAGCTCGACGCAGTGCGCAATGTCTCAGCGACGAGGAATTAATCGCAGTGGCCCGGCTAGCCAAGAGTGCCGAAAAGCACTACGGCTCAGTTCAAGACATCGAATGGGCAATCGATGCAGATCTTCCAGAGGGAAAGAACGTGCTGCTATTGCAGTCACGTCCAGAGACCGTCTGGTCGCAAAAGCCAGCTGAAGTGAAAATCACTTCTTCTGGTTCGGGAATCGAAGCAATCACTAACTCGCTTATGGCGCAGATGGCAGATCGCTTTGGCACCTCTGGAAAGTAACTGAAACAAAGCATTAAAACGCACCACAATCAGCATTACATCAACGAAGAGTAACTAAGAAAGTGAGCAGAAAGTGAAGCGAAAAAGTTTCGATTCGCCGTATGACCTGCACGCCCCAGCTGGTGCTGAGGGTTGGCAAGAGTTGTACCCATACAACCTTGTATTCCGCGATAATTTGCGCGACAAGGAAGATAAGAAGTTCTGGTTCTGCGACAGTCAGCACTGGCCAAACGTCTTCAAGCCATTCGAGACAGTTGGTGTTGAATTTGCAGTTCGCTGTCTAGGCGCCTACAACACCCGTCACTACATCATTCCGCCAGCCAACGGTATTGAGTTCCGTATTCACAACGGATACTGCTACATGAGCCCTGTTGGTGTTTCTCCAGAACTAATTCCGGATCGCGTTCCTCACTTCTTGCAGCGCGCGGGACACTATTTCCAGAACTGGGACAGCCTCCTAGAAAACTGGAAGAAGAAAGTCCACGCCACCATCGAAGAAATGGATGCCATCGAATTCCAAGCGCTTCCAGATATGGTTGACTTCTCTGTTGTTGAGTCTGGTGCCGGTATCGACCCAACGGCAAAGATGATGGCCGACTATGACCGATTGATTCAACTGGCATATCAGAACTGGGAGTATCACTTCGAGTTCCTAAACCTCGGCTATGTTGCTTACCTAGACTTCTTTATGTTCTGCAAGGAAACATTCCCAGGCATCCCGGACCTTGCAATTGCAAAGATGGTTATGGGTGTTGACTCAGTATTGTTCCGTCCCGACGATGAGCTAAAGACTCTAGGCATGTTGGCCGCAAACCTTGGCCTTGCCGAAGTGTTCGCAAAGAACGAAGGTGCGGCAGTAATCGTCGATGCACTAAACGGTTCTGAAAAAGGACGCGAGTGGGTAACCGCTTGGAACAACGCACAGAACCCTTGGTTCAACTACACCAGCGGTAACGGCTTCTACGGAAGTGACGTCTACTGGCGTGATCACCTAGACCTTCCTATGGGATACGTTCAGGACTACGTTCGACGTGCCGCAGCTGGCGAAAAGCTACACCGTCCAAAAGATGCACTTATCGTAGAACGCGATCGCATTGTTGCCGAGTACAGTGAATTCCTCGAGGGAGACGCCAAGGCTACTTTCGAAGGCAAGCTCGGTTTGGCTCGCACTGTTTACCCATATGTAGAAGACCACAACTTCTACATCGAGCACTGGACCATGGGTGTCTTCTGGCGCAAGGTTCGCCAGCTAAGTCGCGTCTTACATGGCTACGGTTTCTGGAACCAGCCTGATGACATGTTGTACTTGACTCGCGATGAAGTGCGTCCGGTGCTATTTGACTTGGCTACCGGTTGGGGAGTAGGCGCAGATTGCATTGCGCCAAGCTACTGGCCAGAGGAAATAGAGCGTCGTCGCAAAATAGTCAACGCTCTAAGCTCGGCTCGTCCCGAGCCGGCCTTCAACGAGCCACCTGCCGAAATCAACGAGCCATTCACCATCATGCTTTGGGGTATCACTACCGAGCAGGTGGCCCAGTGGCTCGGCAGCGACGAAGATGATCCAAACATGCTTAAGGGCATGGCGGCTTCACCTGGAGTCGTTGAGGGCAAGGCTCGAATTATTACCGGGCCAGAGCAGCTTGATGAGCTTCAGCCTGGTGAAATTCTCGTCGCTCCTGTAACGGCTCCGTCATGGGGTCCGGTATTTGGAAAGATCAAGGCAACCGTTACCGACATCGGTGGAATGATGAGTCACGCGGCCATCGTTTGCCGTGAGTACGGATTGCCTGCTGTAACCGGCACCGGTTCGGCATCGACCAAGATTAAGACCGGTATGACCATCCGCGTTGATGGCTCAAACGGCAAGGTCGAGATCATCGGCTAGAAATAGCCATTCAGAAAGAAATACCAATGTCAGCATCCCGCGAAGTGATTAATTATCTTGGCCGTGACGTCACGGACAAATTGCCAGCAGCCGAGAATGTTCCCGGTCTAATGGCGCTCACCGAGCGGGATGCTGCCATTTGGGAACTTGCAAAAGAATATTTGAAAACTCGCGACAACGATGCGCATTGCCTTTACGCGTATGGCATTGCGAATGCGCTACTTTCGCAAATTCCTGAAGCTCACGAGAACATAGTTCTTCCGGCAATTCTCATTCACGATATTGGTTGGTCAACTGTAGGTGAACGCGAGAATCTAGAGGCTATCGCTCCAGATCGTGACGGATCTAGAAATCACCTTGTTGTGCAACACGAGAAGGAAGGCGCAAAAATCGCGCGTCGAATTCTCACAGAAGTTGGTTTGCCAGCAACTGACATAGATGAGATATGCGCGATTATCGATGGCCATGACACACGCGATCACGCAATTAGCACAAACGATGCAGTAGTCAAAGATGCTGACAAAATCTGGCGTGTTTGTCCACACGGTAGGCGCGTTGTGAACGATTGGTTTGGTTTGACCGATGAGCAGTCCCTGCGACTTTGTGCCTATCGTGCATATAACGAACTATTTACCGATGCTGGCAGGGCAATGAGTCGTGTACTGGTTTCGCTAGCATCAATAGATATGACTCCACAAATTTCAAAAACTTATCGGCCAAAGGCATAACGTGGGATTCGAACTTATAGACAAAGTGGTCATAATCACCGGGGCAGCTGGTGGACTTGGTCGAGAGTTTGCCCTGGGCTTTGCTGCAGAGGGTGCAAAAGTTGTTGCCGCTGATTTAGCGCTTGATGGTATTGAAGAAACCGTACTTATGGTTAAGCAGGCAGGCGGAGATGGCATTGCCGTAAAAATGGATGTCACCAGCAAAGAGTCTGCAGAGATGCTGGCAAGCGAGGCAGTCAAAGCCTTTGGTCGCATCGATGTGCTGATTAACAATGCTGCAATTTACGCCACTCTAAAGCGCGCAAAGTTCACTGAAATTGATCCCGACGACTGGGATCGAGTGATGAATGTGAATGTCAAAGGCGCCTGGCTTTGCTCGGCAGCTGTTTATCCGCACATTACGCAGCCTGGCGGAAGCATTATCAATATCGCTTCGGCTACGGTCTTTAGCGGTTCTCCGCTCTGGATGCACTATGTAGCCAGCAAATCGGCTGTCATTGGCATGACCAGAGTTATGGCCAGGGAAGTTGGAGCAACTGGCGTGACCGTGAATACCATTGCACCCGGGTTCACCCTAACCGATGCCAGCCTTTCGCTTCTTGAAGACGCTCAAAACTATGGTGTCGATCGAGGCGCTCTCAAGCGTGCGAGTCAACCGGAAGATATCGTCGGCACAGCAATTTTCCTAGCATCAAATAAAGCAAGTTTCGTCACCGGTCAAACCATCGTGGTTGACGGCGGAAAACAGTTCATTTAGAGCAACTAGCAACTAGAAACAGAAAGCAGCAAAATGCCAAAGGTAACCTACAGACTTCCAGACGGAACAGAGACAACCCTCGATGCCAGAGATGGCGATTCGGTGATGGAAACTGCTGTAAAGAATGGCGTTAAGGGAATTGTTGCTGAATGTGGGGGTGCCTGCTCGTGTGCTACGTGCCACGTTTTTGTTGATGAGGCATTTTCTGAATTAGTTGGTGGCCCTGGCGACCTTGAAGATGACATGTTAGACGGTGCAGCGTGCGATCGCCGCAACACCAGTCGTTTGAGCTGCCAGATAAAAATGTGCGCTGAGTTTGAAGGTCTACGAGTAGAAATCGCTCCAAAACAGGTCTAACTATGTCACGCGGAATCTTAATCATCGGTGCCGGACAATCTGGAATGCAGATTGCCGATAGCTTGCGCGAGGGCGGCTATCAGGATGGCATCACTATGGTTGGAGATGAGCAGATTCCGCCGTACCAGCGCCCACCTCTTTCAAAAGCTTTTCTTTACGGTGACGCGGATGAAGAAAGTTTGCAATTCCGCAATCACAATTTTTACTTAGAGAACAAAATCGACTTGGTATTAGGCGATGCGATTGTGGATGTACATCTAGATTCCGATGGTGGGGTTGCCAAGACAGCATCCGGTAAAGAATTGCATTTTGATCGGCTTGCACTCACTCCGGGATCAACACCACGCAAACTAAATATCCCAAATGGCGATCTAGATGGCGTTCTTTACATGCGCACAATTAAAGACGCGCAAAATCTAAAATCTCGTTGGCCAAAATCTGAAAATGTGGTTGTTATTGGCGGTGGCTTTATCGGCCTGGAGGTTGCAGCCGTAGCTCGCAAGGCAGGCAAGAATGTGACGGTCTTGGAGGGCCTCGACCGCATGATGGCGCGAGCGGTTTGTCCGATTACCAGCGAGTATTTCAAGAACTTCCATGAGCGCCATGGAGCCAAAATCGTGCTAAGTGCCAAAATCTCAAGTTTTCAGGGGGAGTCTGGCCGAGTTACCGGCGTGCAGTTGGACGACGGAACGGTGATTGCAGCCGACATCGTCATGGTTGGAATTGGTGTGGTGGCGAGAACCGAAGTCGCTGAACTGCTTGGAATTGAATTGCCAAACGGTCTGATTCAGGTAAATGAATTTGCCGAGACCTCGAATCCGCTTGTTGTGGCCGCTGGCGATGCAACCCTCTTACCGAATCCGACAGGTGCAGAAGGAAATATACGGCTCGAATCAGTGCAAAATGCAGTGGATCAGGCCAAGGTTGCAGCCAATACGCTCCTCGGCAAACGCGAGCAGTATCACGCACTGCCATGGTTCTGGAGCGACCAAGCGGAAGTGAAGCTGCAAATAGCTGGGCTATCCACGGGCTACGACCAGACAGTGCTTCGAGGTAATCCAGACGACGACTCGTTTTCTGTTTTGTATTACAAGGATGGTCGATTGCTGGCCATCGATTGTGTCAATCAACCCATTGATTTCATGGCTGCACGACGCTGCCTCACTGCTGGTCAAACCATCGATCCAGTTGCCGCTTCAGACCCATCAAATGCACTAAAGACCCTCATTACCGACTAGAAAGCTGAAAAACAATGTCATACACACTTGAGACAGTCGACACAATCGGCGGCGGTAAAAACCCAAAGGGGACCTGGGGTAGTTTGGATGCTTTGTGGCGCGCAGTTGAAGAGCCACTTCGTTCGCGTGGAAACGACATACATACTCCGCTTTCATTTACTTTTGCAGAATTTTTGTTGGATGCTCATGCTGAGGCGGACCCATTGGTGGTTAGAACTGCAATTCTTCTTCACGATACAGGCTGGTCTCGATGCGATGAATCAAAAATTTTTACTGAGGGATTTCAGGGCGACTGGCGTAAGAGTGACATTCGACGCTTGCACGAAATAGAAGGCTGCAATATTGCTCGAGAAGTATTGCCAGGCCTTGGTTACGACGAAGCAACTATCAAGCGAGTGACAGATATCATCGATGGCCATGACACTCGAATGGAATCCTATTCAATTGAAGACTCTCTTGTCAGAGACGCAGATCGGCTTTGGAGATTTACTCCTGCAGGAATCGCCTTGGCCAGTGGATGGTTCAAGAAGACTCCAAGTCAGTACCGACTTCAGTTAGAACAGAGCACCTATCCAGAACTGATCACTGAGACTGCACGTGCACTTGCTTCAGCAGAGCTAGCTCGCTCGATTGATCTGTTGAAGCTTGATGTCATCTAGGAATAACGTATGACTTTAGCTGCACTTTCTAACGAGTACCACTCCGACTTATTCATCGGTGGCACTTGGGTAAAGGCTCACAGCCAGGATCGCATTCAATTAGTTAACCCTGCTACGGAGCTGGTTTGGGGTGAGGTTCCGAACGCCAGATCAACTGACGTCGATTCGGCTGTTTCAGCAGCTACTCGAGCCTTTGAATCCGGAGTGTGGAGTCGAATCGACGCTGCAAAGAGAGCCGAATTTATAAATCGCTTCGCAGACGAACTTGCCGCCCGAGGCGAACAGATGGCCGCAATAATATCTAGCGAAAACGGATCGCCAATCGCGGAGACTTCAGCAGCAGCCTCGCATTCGGCTGGAATATTGCGCTATTACGCCGGCCTCGCAGACTATCTTTCAGCAGAAGACCGACGTCCTTTTGTAGGCACCAACCGTTTCACCCAGGTATACAAAGAGCCTCGCGGCGTCTGTCTGCTAATTGCACCTTGGAATTTTCCGCTCACGCTGGTGATGGTCAAACTTGCGCCAGCACTAATCGCGGGTTGCACCGTGGTTATAAAGCCCGCTGCCGAAACTCCACTAGACCTTCGTGTTTTAATCGATGCAGCTCAGGCGGCAGGAATTCCCGCCGGAGTAATCAACTTGGTTACAGGCGATCGTGAAACTGGAGCGCTGTTGGTAGCGCATCCTGGTATTCAAAAAGTTGCTTTTACTGGTTCAACCGGAGCAGGTCGAATTATTGCCGAACAGTGCGCCAAACTGCTTAGACCGGTAACGCTAGAGCTTGGTGGAAAATCCGCAGCTATTGTTCTTGCGGATGCGGATATAAATCACTTCGCCAATTCATTGAGCCGCACATGTCTTAGAAATACTGGACAAACCTGTTACAACTCAACTCGAGTTCTTGCACCAAGAAGTAGGTATCGGGAAGTTGTCGAGGCGATGGTAGAGACAGTCGCAAATACAAAAGTCGGCGATCCTTTTGATCCTGCGACCGTGTACGGACCTTCGGCCTCATCATCTCAGCGAGATCGAGTTGCCAACTACATCGGAATTGGAGTAAATGAAGGTGCCAAGATTGCAATCGGTGGGCCAGGTATGCCGGATGGCATAGAACGTGGATATTTCGTCAAACCAACAATTTTCACCGACGTAGATAACTCAATGAGAATTGCGCAGGAAGAAATTTTCGGCCCGGTATTAGTGGTAATTCCTTACGACGACGAAGAAGATGCCATTCGAATTGCCAATGACTCTGCCTACGGTTTGGGTGGTTCAATTTTTACCTCAGATCCGGATCACGCAGAGGATGTGGCCAGAAGAATTGAGACTGGCTCAATTGGAATTAATTTCTACGGTTCGAATTTGGCTGCCCCATTTGGTGGATGGAAAGACAGCGGCTTAGGCGTGGAATACGGTCCTGAGGCTATTGGTGCCTATGTGAAGCTAAAGAGCATTCACCGCGAAAACTAGCAAAACTCCTTTAAATGGTCTCCACGAGCGGGTTTCGCATTTTTAGGTGAAATAAAACTGCTCTTGCACTGCGGGTAGGCTAGTGAAGTAATTTTCAGAGCCTCAGAGCGGAGAATGACTCGTCGTGAACGATTCGACCATTTTTTACACCTATACAGATGAAGCACCAGCATTGGCTACTGCCTCTTTGCTTCCAATCGTCAAGGCATACGCCAACGCGGCGGATGTGAACATTGAGACTCGCGACATCTCACTCGCCGGCAGAATCCTCGCGGTTTTCTCAGACGTGTTGCCAGCGGATCAGCGCGTCGGCGATGCTCTGGCCGAGCTGGGTGAACTGGCTAAGGCTCCTGAGGCCAACATCATCAAGTTGCCAAACATCTCAGCTTCGATTCCTCAGCTCAAGGCTGCGATTGCAGAACTTCAGGCTCTTGGTTTTGCAGTTCCTGAGTATGCAGACGAACCAAGCACCGATGCCGAGCGTGATGCACGCAAGCGCTACGACAAGGTCAAGGGAAGTGCAGTGAACCCGGTATTGCGTGAAGGCAACAGCGACCGTCGTGCACCGCTTTCGGTTAAGGCATACGCCCGCAAGCACCCTCACGTGAACAAGCCATTCCCAGCCGGCTCGAAGACCCGCGTGGCAACTATTGGTCACGACGATTTCTTCAGCAATGAGAAGTCAGTTGTTCTGGCAGCCGATGACGTTCTAACCATTCGTCACATCGCGGCCGACGGAACATCGACCGACCTCAAAGCGGGGCTCAAGGTACATGCCGGAGAGATCATCGACGCGACATTCATGAACGCTGCCGAGCTCGACAAGTTCCTAGCTGAGACTCTGCGTCAGGCAAAGCAAGACGATGTGCTCTACTCGCTGCACCTAAAGGCAACCATGATGAAGGTCAGCGACCCGATTCTTTTTGGTCACGTACTTAAGGCCTTCTTCGCCGATGTGTTTGCGAAGTATGGAAACGACCTAGCGGCTGCTGGTCTCAGCGCAAACGACGGCCTCGGTTCGATCCTGGCTGGTCTTTCAACTGTTGCAAACGGTAGCGAGATTGCCGCAGCTTTCGACGCCGCGCTGAACAAAGGACCACGCATCAGCTACGTCAACAGCGACAAGGGCATCACCAACTTGCACGTGCCGTCTGACGTAATTGTCGATGCTTCTATCCCTGCGTTAATCCGCAACGGTGGAAAGCTTTGGGGTAAAGACGGATCAGAGGACGACACTCTTGCCGTGATTCCTGACTCTTCATACGCGAGCCTTTACCAGAGCACGTTCGACGACATGATTGCGAATGGTCCACTTGACCCAGCCACCATCGGAACTGTGCCTAACGTAGGCCTAATGGCTCAGGCAGCAGAGGAATACGGAAGTCACGACAAGACTTTCGAAATTTCAGCGGCTGGTCGCGTTGACGTAATCAACTCAGCTGGTCAGGTTTTGCTGTCGCACGAAGTTCAGCAGGGCGATATCTGGCGCGCTACGCAGACCAAGGACGTTGCAGTTCGTGATTGGGTGAAGCTTGCAGTTTCTCGTGCTCGCGCAACCAATGTTCCTGCTGTTTTCTGGCTCGACAAGAACCGCGCACACGATGCCGAACTGATTGCCAAGGTTAATAACTATCTTGGCGAGCACGACACCAACGGCCTAACAATTGAAATCTTGAACTATGCAGATGCAACGAAGTATTCGCTTGGTCGCATTCGTCAGGGTCTCGACACCATTTCAGTTACTGGAAACGTCTTGCGCGATTACCTAACTGACCTATTCCCGATTCTCGAGGTCGGCACCAGCGCAAAGATGTTGTCTATTGTTCCTTTGCTAAACGGTGGAGGACTGTTCGAAACTGGCGCTGGCGGATCTGCACCGAAGCACGTTCAGCAGTTCCTCGAAGAGAATTACTTGCGTTGGGATTCTCTCGGCGAATTCTTTGCAATCGCCGCTTCGTTTGAACACCTGGCAACTGTGACTGGCAACAAAAAGGCAAAGGTATTGGCAGACACACTAGACCGAGCAACCGGTACTTTCCTTGAAGCCGACCGCTCACCTGGCCGAAAGATTGGCACCATCGATAACCGCGGAAGCCACTTTTACCTTGGCCTCTACTGGGCGCAGGAACTCGCCGGTCAAAAAGACGATGCAGAGCTTGCTGCCAAGTTTGCAGTTCTGGCTGCCGAGTTGACTGCGGCGGAAGGCAAGATTGTCGAAGAACTAGTCGAGGTTCAGGGTTCACCGATAGACATCGGTGGCTACTACCGCCCAGACGTGGCGCTTGTCCAGAAGGTCATGCGCCCATCGGAGACACTGAACTCAGCATTGGCAAAGTTCGTCAACTAACGCGACAACAAGCCATTGGTTTCTCGGGGTTAGGCTTTAGCCATGACCTCAACTCCAGCGCTAGTAATCAACACGTCCAATGCACCTATGGTCAAGGCGAACATTGATCGCCGTCCGGTGGGCGCCAAGGATGTGCGAGTGGCCATCGCATACTCAGGCATTTGCCACTCAGACGTTCACCAGGCTCGCTCAGAGTGGGGCAATGACATTTTCCCAATGGTCCCCGGTCACGAAATAATTGGCCACGTTGTCGAAGTCGGAGCCGACGTTACAAAGTTCAAAGTTGGCGACACCGTTGGCGTTGGCGTATTTGTAAACTCCTGCCGCGAATGTGATGCGTGCAAGTCGAATCTCGAAAGCTATTGCGAGCGAGGGCCAGTTGGTTCATACAACGGCTACGACTACAACGGCGAAGTGCAGTACGGCGGTTACTCGAAAGAAATCGTCACCGACGAACACTTTGTGCTTCGTATTTCCGATGGTGTCGATTTGGCAGAGTGCGCACCGCTTCTTTGTGCAGGCATTACCGTCTACTCGCCGTTGAGACATTGGAACGCAGGCCCTGGTAAAAAAGTTGCAATCTTGGGTATGGGTGGCTTGGGTCACCTAGCCGTGAAGTTTGCTGTTGCCATGGGTGCGGAAGTTACAGTCCTGGGTCATTCACTTGCAAAGAAAGCGGATGCAATTGCCTTTGGTGCTACCGACTACCGTTCTACAGCAGACGAGCAAACCTACGTGGACTTGGCAAAAAAGTTTGATTTCATTTTGAACACGACTAGTGCGGATATTCCAATTGATGGACTGCTTGGACTAATCAAGTTCGATGGTGCGCTTGTCTTCGTTGGACTGCCAGTCGAAAGTCAAAGCTTCAATGTTTTTGGGGTTACCAGTCAGCGACGTTCGATCAGCGGTTCACAGGTGGGCGGCCAAATCGAAGTTCAGGAAATGTTGGACTTTGCAGCCGAACACAACATCGGCGCATCAATCGAGTTGTTGGATGCAACCGATCCAGCGTCCATTGATGCAGCATGGAACCGCGTAGTTGACGCGGATGTTCGCTACCGGTTCGTAATCGACGCAAGTACCATATAGGTTCTAGCCCAATTACCGGTTGGCTAGTTTTCGGACTAGGTCAATAATCGGCTGAATCTCGCGATCGAAGCCGCCCGGATAGGTAAATCGGGCAACGGTGTAGCCAAGCACAATCTCTCCAACCGGATCAGCGTAAAGCAGTGCGCCAGCGGCTCCGTCATGTCCAATGGCTCGGTATGAGCCAATCGGCACCACCGGAGTCGACTTCTGGAAAATCGTTCCAAAGGAACGGTGTTCCTGTTCGAGGGCGAGGTCATATCCGTACACCTGCATCTGAGACATGTCCTCAATCACTTCAGCTTTTACACCTGGAGTTGCTCCACCAAACCCCATGGCCCATTGCATTGCATCGGCTAAGCCGCGTGCTGACGCGACTCCACCGGCAGATGAAACGCCAAAGGCTCGCCCTGCACGATTCACCAATTCACTGAATGGAAGGGAACCATTTCCCCAGCTGGCTAAACCACTTTGGTAGTTCGTTGACCGTGGATATTTCGCCGCGAGTTCGTGTGACGGGGGAATGATGTCGAGATTCAATTCGGTAACCCGGTTTTCCAAACTCTCCGGAACTCCAAGATATGCATCCGCACCTGCAGGTTGACGAATTTCTGAATCATAAAACTGCTGCATAGTTTTTCCAGTAATCCGGAAACATAGTTCGCTCATTAGCGGACCGATTGTCAGTCCGTGATATCCGAACCCAGCACCCAAGCGCCACAGTGGTTTCTGTTTGGCAAGTGCTTCCGCGGCGGCATGATCATCGTGGAGCATGTCAATCGTGATTAGCGGATCGGAAGAAATTAGTCCAGCCTGGTGCGAGAGCATCTGGCGAACAGTTACTTCAGTTTTGCCATTAGCGGCAAACTCCGGCCAGTAGTGGGCTACTTTCTCTTCGAGGTTGAGCTTTCCATCGCCAACTAGTTTGGCTATGGCCAAAGCAGACAGCGCCTTGCTCACTGAGAAGACAGTGGTCAAGCTATCTGGGCTAACACCAGCGGCAAGGTCGAGGACCGTTTGCCCCTTTACCTTGACTACGAGTTGGGAACCCTTGATGTCGGGGTTAATGTTTTTGAAAATCTGGGCGGCTTCGGCATAGTCCGAATTGGCAAAATCTTGAGTTAGCTCCATTGCTTCACTTTCATTTGATTACTTGGAACTTTATCGCTGTTAGCCTGTATTCACACACCAGCACAAAGGGGCTTCAATGGCGAAACTCGCACCTTCGGTTCAGCTTTTCTCAGTTCGTGATGCTCTCGCAGAGAACATGCGGGGCACCCTTGATCGCCTGGCGAGCATCGGCTTTACTCAGGTGGAGTTGTTTGGATTTGTCGACCGAGCTGACCAATTCGCAGAAGCACTTGCTAATTCGGGCTTGGCCAACCCAACCGGCCACGCGCTATTCATCGGGCAAGACGCAACTGCCAGCCTGGAAGCTGCACAGCGCCTAGGAGTAAAAACTCTGATTGATCCATTCACTAAGCCGGAAGAGTGGAAAGACGTTTCAAGAATCGAATTCTTCGCTGATGAATTAAATCGTGTTTCTGAGCAAGCAAAAGATTTCGGAATCACTATTGGATATCACAATCACTTTTGGGAATTAGCCGAGCGTGTTGGTGACCAAATTGCGTTTGACTATTTCATTGAAAAGCTGTCTCCAGAAATCGTGATTGAGCTAGACACCTACTGGTGTGAAGTGGGCGGAGTGAATGCGGCAGAGTATTTGAAAAAGTATGAGGGTCGCGTAGTTGCGATTCACGTTAAAGATGGCACAAAAGATGGTGTGACCGACAATCAGGTTCCAGCCGGTACCGGAGAAATTCCGGTTCGAGAAATTTTGTTGGCCGCACCAGGCGCCCTACCGGTAATCGAATTTGATGAATACAAAAAAGGCGATGTCTTTGAGGGAATTGCTCAGAGCTTGGCATTTGTGGAAGAGGTGCGAGCATGAATCAGAAAAGCGGACCTGTCGGAGTTGGACTAATTGGTGCTGGAGTAATTAGTGACCAATATCTAACCAACTTGACCAAGTTCCCAGATGTTAAGGTGCACTTTATTGCCGACTTGGATTTATCCAGAGCCGCTAGCCAAGCTGAAAAGTACGGGGTGGAATCTAGCGGAACCGTCGAAGAGTTACTGGCTCATCCAGACGTAGAAATCGTGGTGAACCTCACCATCCCGGCCGCTCACGCTGAGGTGGATCTGAAATGCATCGCTGCGGGCAAACACGTTTGGAGCGAGAAGCCATACGCGGTCACTCGTGCCGAGGCTGAAAAGGTAATGACTGCCTCCAAGAAAGCCGGTCTGTTGGTTTGCGTGGCTCCAGACACCATCCTTGGCGGCGGCATCCAAACAGGACTCCGCGCTATCGCGGCCGGAAAGATCGGCAAACCGCTGACTGCCGTGACCTTGTTTCAGGTGCCTGGGCCAGAGATTTGGCACCCGAGCCCCGAGTTCCTCTTTGCCAAGGGCGGTGGCCCGCTAATGGACATGGGCCCTTACTACCTGAGCACTCTTGTCTCAATTTTCGGACCAGCAGCGAGAGTGACCGCGAGCGGAAATCTCTCACGCGAGACTCGCGTCATTGGAAGCGGGCCAAAAGCGGGTATGGAATTTCCATGTGAAGTTCCAACGCACGTGAGCGCAATTATTGAGTTTGAATCTGGTGCAAGCGCGAACAGTATTTTTAGTTTTGAATCCGGTTTGGCTCGACAGGGATTTGTTGAAATCAATGGAACCGACGGAACTCTCTCAATGCCAGATCCGAACATGTTTGATGGTGAAAATAAAATTATTCGTGAGAGAGATGAGAACGACATTCCTCTTACCGGAACCAGCTACGGACGAGCTACCGGAGTTTTGGAAATGGCTCAGGCGATTCGAGAAAATCGTGAAGTGAGAATTCCTGGCGAACTTGCGTTCCACGTTTTAGACATCATGCTCAGCATTCATGAAGCAATCGAGAAAAAATCTTGGATTGATGTGAAATCATCTTTGCCAAAGATAAACCCACTGCCTGTTGAATGGGATCCGATGGTGGCAACGCTTAGTTAGGTTTTAACCAAACGGTTTGATCTGCGACCAGAGAATGCCCCTCTGACATTCCTTCAAGACTTGACGCCAGGATTTCTCCGGCTGGCAATTCAATTGGATCCTGACCGAAATTGTGAATTACAAGAATTTCACCATTGCGGAAACCTAGTGAATTTTCAGTCACGAATTCTTTGACCCATTCGAATGAACCTTCACCCATGCGAAGTTGCTTGCGCAGTTTAAGCGCGTGCTTGTAAAGCTCAAGCGTTGATCCTGCTACTCCATCTTGCTGATCTCGCGAGTAAGCAGTGTAAATTTCAGGCTGGGGTAACCAACTCTTGCCAGTCGAGTTGAAGCCGTTTGCTTCACCTGCGCCAGCCTCCCACGGCAGTGGCACACGGCAGCCGTCGCGCCCTACGCGTTCGCCGTTGGTGCGGAAAAAGGTTGGATCTTGGCGGTATTCCGGAGCTAGTGTGGTGTGCTCCGGAAGTCCAAGTTCTTCGCCTTGATAGAGGTACACCGAGCCTGGTAGAGCGAGAGTGAAAAGCGTGGCACCGCGTGCCCGGCGAAGTCCTAACTCTCGATCCGGTTGCGGGTCGTTTGGTCCGATGCCGTTTGATGCCGTTGGCCTGCCAGTAAGCCCACCCATGCGAGAGGAATGACGAATGATGTCGTGGTTACTTAGCACCCAGGTTGATGGCGCACCAACAGCATCAAAGGCTTCAAAAGACTCGTTGATTGAAGCACGGAGAATATCCGGTTTCCATTCGCTGTCGAGAAAACGGAAATTAAAAGTCTGGTTGAATTCGTCCGGACGTACCCAGAGCGCCATAAACGAAAGCGGAAGCACATATGCCTCACCGCACATTGCGCGTTCGCCCGGATAGCTGTCTAGAATTTCGCGCCACTTGCGGAAAATGGGATGCACAGATTCTTGAAACCACATTGGCGGTGAGGGTTCGCCCTCGATGAATCCGGCACCAGCGCGTTCGACATCCGGGTGATCAGGCAATCCGGCAGCCTTACCCATGGCGTGCGGTTGGTCTACACGGAAACCGTCGACACCGCGGTCGAGCCAAAAGCGCAGAATGCTTTCAAACTCTTCCTGCACGCGCGGATTATCCCAATTCAAATCCGGTTGAGACGAATCGAACAGGTGCAGATACCACTGACCGTCAGGAACCTGCGTCCAAGCTGGACCTCCAAACATCGATTGCCAATTGTTTGGCACGTCATCGCTAGTTTTGAAGTGATAGAAGTCGCGCTCTGGGGAACCAGGTGCAGCGTTTAGAGCCGCTTGAAACCACGGGTGCTGATCGCTGGTGTGATTCGGCACCAAATCAACCAGTACACGAATGCCAAACTCATGAGCACGGGCTGTCATTGCGTCGAAATCAGCAAGCGTGCCAAACAGCGGATCTACATCCTTATAGTCACTGACGTCGTAGCCGGCATCTTTTTGAGGTGAACGCATAAATGGCGAGAGCCAGATGGCATCGATGCCGAGTGCCGCGAGTGATTCGAGTCGCGACGTGATGCCGGGTAGATCACCCATGCCGTCGCCGTTTGAGTCGGCGAAAGAGCGAGGGTAAATCTGATAGATGACGGCCGAACGCCACCATTCACTGCCGTAGGTGGCATCGTGACGAACATCGAGAATTTGCACGCCTTAAACCTATTACCTCGGTTGCCAGCGGTTCCTAAAACCTAGTAATCTAGTGAAGTTGCCTTTTGGCCAACGCCCTGATAGCTCAGTGGTAGAGCACTTCCATGGTAAGGAAGGGGTCGCGAGTTCAATCCTCGCTCGGGGCTCTGTTTAGTTGTTTCAATGCCCGGCGGGGTAGCTCAGGTGGTTAGAGCACACGACTCATAATCGTGGGGTCGCGGGTTCGAGTCCCGCCCTCGCTACTACTCTTGACCGTATGGTCAATCCAGCAGTTGAAGGTAAAACTTACCCGG
>JACCDN010363324.1_pt1 | contig 19784 bp, 15 predicted proteins | sample 7441691 | NCBI WGS metagenome assembly JACCDN01 (sample SAMN15323439, study PRJNA562643) | freshwater metagenome | isolation source: river surface water | place: USA:Blue River Watershed | collected 2017-08-16 | reverse complement strand
TACGACAAAAAATAAATGTAAACTAAAAACAAATCATTATGGATTTAAAAGAAATTCAAAACCTAATCAAATTTGTTGCAAACTCAGGAGTTGCAGAGGTTAAATTGGAGATGGACGATGTAAAAGTGACCATCAGAACGACTTTAGAAGGTAATGCTACAGAAACAACAACGTATGTTCAGCAAATGCCTGCACAACCCATGTTGCAACAAGCAGTAGCTCCTCAAGCAGTAGCTCCAGTAGCTGCGGCACCAGTAGCACCAGCAGCACCAGTAGCAGAAGAGTCTAAATATATTACGATCAAATCACCAATTATTGGTACTTTCTATAGAAAACCTTCTCCAGACAAACCTGTTTTTGTTGAGGTAGGAAGTAGTATCGGTAAAGGAGATGTTTTGTGTGTAATTGAAGCAATGAAATTATTCAACGAAATCGAATCAGAAGTTTCTGGTAAAATTGTTAAAATTTTAGTGGATGATATGTCTCCAGTAGAATTTGATCAACCATTATTCTTAGTAGATCCGTCTTAATTTGAAAAAATGTAGTCATTTGAATTCATTTTCAAATTTTCAAATTGTTTAATTTTCAAATTAAAAAATCTATGTTTAAAAAAATATTAATTGCAAATAGAGGAGAAATTGCACTTCGTGTAATTCGTACTTGCAAAGAGATGGGAATCAAAACAGTTGCTGTTTATTCTACTGCTGATGCGGAAAGTTTACACGTAAAATTTGCAGATGAAGCAGTGTGTATTGGTCCCGCTCCAAGTAATTTATCGTATTTGAAAATGTCCAATATTATTGCAGCAGCAGAGATTACTAATGCTGATGCAATTCACCCAGGATACGGTTTCCTTTCTGAAAATTCAAAATTCTCAAAAATCTGTCAAGAACACGGTATCAAATTTATTGGTGCAGCTCCAGAAATGATTGATAGAATGGGAGACAAAGCTTCGGCTAAATCGACCATGATTGAAGCAGGAGTTCCTTGTGTTCCAGGTTCAGTAGGTATTTTAGAATCGTACGAACAAGCAGCAGAATTGGCCAACCAATTTGGTTACCCAGTAATGTTGAAAGCCACTGCTGGTGGTGGTGGAAAAGGAATGCGTGCTGTTTGGAAAGAAGAAGATTTATTAAAAGCTTGGGAAGGCGCTCGTCAAGAGTCAGCTGCAGCTTTTGGAAATGACGGAATGTACTTGGAGAAATTAATCGAAGAGCCTCGTCATATCGAAATCCAAATCGTAGGAGATTCTTACGGTAAAGCCTGTCACCTTTCTGAAAGAGATTGTTCTGTACAACGTCGTCACCAAAAATTAACAGAAGAAACACCTTCTCCATTTATGACCGATGAATTGCGTCTAAAAATGGGAGAAGCTGCTGTAAAAGCTGCAGAATATATTAAATATGAAGGAGCTGGAACAGTAGAATTCTTGGTAGACAAACACCGTAATTTCTATTTCATGGAAATGAATACACGTATTCAAGTAGAACACCCAATTACAGAACAAGTAATTGATTATGACTTGATTCGTGAGCAAATTTTAGTGGCAGCTGGTGTGCCAATTTCTGGTAAAAATTACTTGCCACAATTACACGCTATTGAATGTCGTATCAATGCCGAAGACCCATACAATGATTTCCGTCCGTCACCAGGAAAAATCACCACTTTGCACATGCCAGGCGGTCACGGTGTGCGTTTAGACACTCACGTATATTCAGGGTATTCTATTCCGCCAAACTACGATTCTATGATTGCTAAGTTGATTACAACAGCACAAACACGTGAAGAGGCTATCAGTAAAATGAGAAGAGCATTGGACGAATTCGTAATTGAAGGAGTTAAAACTACGATTCCGTTCCACAGACAGTTGATGGACGATCCTCGTTATATTGCGGGTGATTACACAACAGCTTTCATGGACACATTCAAAATGAATGATCCGGAATAAGAAATAAAAAAACATTTCATAGAAAACCTTGCAGCAATGCAAGGTTTTTTTGTTTTAAGTCGTGCATAAGCAATCTCAATTTTGCTCTATCAGAGCAGATTCATAAATTATCCATCCAATCTAATTTTCATTTTCGTATTTTTGGTTGGAGACAAATTCTAATTACTCAAAACCATAAAATGAAAAACCACTTAGCGGATTTATTGAATCAATTAGAATTCCATATTCCAAGTAGTGAATCGATTAATTTACAAGTATCTCAATCTACTGTTGGATGGCAAATTGAACATTCGCTTTTAACCATAAATGGGATTGTTAGCGCTGTACAAAAGTCCAATCCGAAAGATTATAACTGGAAGTTTAGTTTGATGAAGTTGCTTGTATTGGCAACGAAAAAAATCCCTAGAGGAAAAGCAAAAGCACCCAAAGTTGTAGTTCCTAAAGCAGCAATAAACAGTTATGATTTACAAATACATTTGACTAAAACAAGAGATGCAATTAAAGCGTTGGAGATGGTTTCCAAAGATCACTTTTTTGAACATCCTTACTTTGGAAAATTAAAATTAAAAGAAACAATCCGTTTTCTTGAAATTCATACGGATCATCATTTAAATATTATTGAAGATATTGTCAATAATCAAAAGAGGGCGTCCTAAAATTCATATTCTTGTCAAACTGAACTTGTTTCAGTTTCTTTAAATAATTGATTTGAACTATTTATAGATTCCGAAATAAATTCGGAATGACGATTTTTTTACTTTTGGCCGCCCTCTTTCTATTTATATTACAAAGTTTCTTTCAGCCATTTGAAAAATTCTTTTTGCCAAACTTGCGCATTTTGAGGTTTCAATACCCAATGATTTTCTTCTGGAAAATACAAAAATCTACTTTTTATACCACGAAGTTGTGCGGCTTGGAACGCTTCTTGACCTTGTCCTATTGGCACACGGAAATCTTTTCCACCTTGAATAATTAAAATGGGTTTGTTCCATTTGTCTACAAGATTCATTGGATTGAACGTAGTGTAACTTTTTTGCGCTGCGGCATTGTCTTTTTCCCAATACGCACCTCCAAAATCCCAATTATTAAAGAACACTTCTTCGGTAGTACCAAACATACTTTGGGTATTATACACTCCGTCGTGAGCAATGAACGTTTTGAAACGGTTGTTGTGGATACCGGCTAAATAAAACACAGAATAACCACCATAACTAGCACCCACACATCCTAAACGAGTTTTGTCTACATACGATTCTTTGGCCACGTCATCAATCGCTGATAGGTAATCGTCCATTACTTGTCCGCCCCAATCTTTACTGATTTGCTCATTCCATGCTACACCATGACCTTGCATTCCACGACGGTTGGGAGCGACTACAATATAGCCGTTAGCCGCCATTAATTGGAAATTCCAACGGTACGAATAAAATTGTGTCAAAGCACTTTGAGGTCCTCCTTGGCAATACAATAAGGTTGGGTATTTTTTTGTAGTATCAAAATTAGGGGGTAAAATTACCCAAACTAACATTTTCTTACCATCTGTAGTGGTAACATAGCGTCTTTCAGTTTTGCTTAGCGCCAAAGTGTTGTAAGTTGCTGTGTTCACATTAGACAATTGAGTCCAGTTTTTCTTCTTTAGATGAAACGAGTAAATTTCAGCAGCATGGTTCATATCGGCACGAGTTAAGAGGATCGTATCTCCAGAAAAATCAATAATATCATTCACATCAAAATCACCGTTGGTAATTTGGCGCACCTGAATTGCTGTTTTTGTCATGCCTGGAAAGTTCACTTCAAAAAGTTGTTTGGTTCCGTCAACAGCCGCAATAAAGTAGATACTTTTGCCGTCTTTACTCCATAAAAAATGATCCACACTTCCGTCCCAATTCTCCGTTAAGTTTAACTTCATTCCTTTGAAGGCAACAATGATATCGTTTTTGTCTGCCTCATACCCGTCACGTTTCATTTGTAACCAAGCTAAATTCCCAGCAGATGAAAATTGAGGTGCCATATCATACCCTTGGTTATCTTCGGTTAAATTAGTTGTGTTTCCTGTAGCTAAGTCATATTGATAAATATTAGTATTGGTCGAAATAGCATATTGTGTGCCTGCTTTTTTCTTGCATACATACAAAATACTTTTGCTGTCTGGCGACCAAATATAATCTTCGTCTCCGCCAAAAGGTTTTTGTGGACTATCGAAGTTTTCTCCTTTTAAGATGTCAATTCCAATAGCTCCTTCTTTGTTTTCTTTGTAAAAAACGTGGTTGAATTTTCCTTCGTTCCAAGTGTCCCAATGACGGTAGTCTAATCCATTGTAGATTTGTACGTCAGATTTTTGTAGTTCTGGATAAAAGTCTTTTCCATGTACTTTGTCAATTTTTACTTCTTCGTTGTACACGATATATTTTCCATCAGGCGAGATATTTTTGTCGGTCAAGATAGTTTTACTGTCTTTAATTTCTGTTGACACACCTCCAGTAATCGGTAAAATGTAGGTTTTTGAATTGGATTTGTTTTCTGCTACAGAGGGCGTACTTACTTTAAAGACAATATTTTTGCCGTCTTTAGAAATACCTAAAGGACTAATTCTGCCTAATTTCCAAAGTAGTTCAGGAGTCATTGTGTTTTGCGCCATGGCATGTAAACTGATTAAAGTGAAAAGAATTATTTTTTTCATAACATTTATTGTTTTTCGGTTCATAAAAATAATTAATTCTAATGAGAAACGCGATTTTAATGCGAAATTTTAGCCCAGATGGGAACGGCATCCTTTTTCTTTTTTTGGATGAGGGGAGGTTTTGGGATAAAAAAAAGAAAAAGATATAGTGGACAGCTGGAGATAGCTCCAAAAAAGTGTTATTTTTATGCCTATTCAAATAGTGTTTAATTTTTGAAAGCACTTTTAGATTCTTTTTTATGGTGAAGTTGAAACGTATTTTGTACAAAGTTGTGTTGTGGTTTTTTGGACTTTCTGTTTTTTTAGTAGTCTTTTTCAAATTTGTCCCTGTGCCATTTACACCTTTAATGGGTATTCGTATTATTGAAAATAAGTGGGATAAAAAACCGATTTATTTTGAGCACAATTGGGAACCCATTGAAAACATATCAATGAATTTACAAAAAGCAGTAATTGCTAGTGAAGACGGCACTTTTTTACGACACCATGGATTTGACTTTAGCGCCATGCAAAAAGCATTTCAAAATAATTCAAACGGGAAAAGAATAAAAGGAGGGAGTACTATATCTCAACAAACGGCTAAAAATGTATTTCTATGGCAGGGCAGAAGTTATTTTAGAAAAGCGTTAGAGGCTTATTTTACGGTTTTGATTGAATTGATTTGGGGTAAAGAGCGCATTATGGAGGTATACCTGAATAGTATCGAAATGGGCGATGGGATTTATGGAGCGCATGCAGCCACACAGTATTGGTATGGTAAAGATGCTTCGAGTTTAACTAAAATGGAAGCGGCTGGAATTGCGGCTATTTTACCCAATCCAAGAAAATTTAAAGCGTCTAATTCTTCGGCTTTTATCAATAGGAGAAAAGCAAGAATTGTTCGTGTAATGCGGCATATAGGAAAGATTCAGTATTAGGACATAATAAATTAAATACAAAAACCTCAAGATATCTTGAGGTTTTTGTATTTAATAACCTTGCTAATAATCAAGTATTTATATTTTATTCTAGAGCTAAATTTATTTTTTTTTTGAAATAAAAAAAACTTTTTTACTGTTTCTAGGTCTAAGGTAATGAGACAAATAATTAATATAAAAATTACAAATAATTTCTTAAATCTTTTAAAAATGAAAAATCAAAAAATTCTTATTGCTTTAGCATTATCAGTAGTGCTTTTTAGTTGTTCAAATGATGAGCCTGTTGGTGTCGGTGCTACTGCTGCTACAAGTTCAACTTATGAAGTAGTAGCTGCAACTGCTTTGCCTACTTCTGTTTCGACCTATATTGCATCTAATTATGTTGGAGCAACAACGACAGAAGTTAATTTAGTTTCAGATGGGACGTATGTCGTATATGTGGCTAAAACTTCGGCGACGACTGCAAAATCAACTAGCTCAGCAGCAAATACGGTTGTAACTAAATTAAGTTTTACAACTAAAGGAGCATTGATTTCCGCTAAAGTGCAATCTGTTGTGGCAATAGCTGATTTGTTGCCAGCGATTACAACTTATATTTCTACTAATTATGTGGGCGCTGTTATTAATAATGCACACGTAGAATCAGACGGTAGTTTTCATGTTATGATAACTGCTGCTGATGGAAATAAAATAAAATTAAATTTTAAAGCAGATGGTACTTTTGTTTCTGAGAGAGCCTTAAAGGCCAATGGTAATCATAGACACAATCATGCTAATAATCATACGCCAGTTGCAATAGCTGATTTGTTGCCTGCAATTACTACTTATATTTCTACTAATTACACAGGAGCCACCATTACTTCGGCACACAAAGAATCAGATGGAAGCTTTGATGTTTTTGTTACAACTGCATCAGGAGCTAAATTGAATATTAATTTTTCTGCTTCAGGTACTTTTGTTGCTGTGAGTTCAGATGATATTCATCACTCAGACAATGGAACTGTAATAGCAGTTGCTGATTTGTCTGCTATAATCAAGACTTATATCTCTACAAATTATGTGGGTTCAACAATAGTTAGTGCAGAAAGAGAATCAGATGGTACTTTTGAGGTGCATATTCTTACAGCAGATGGTTTAAAATTAGAATTAAAATTTAAAGCTGATGGTACTTTTGTTTCATTAAGCTCTCACAGCAATAATCATTACCCATCTAATGAGGCTTCAGTTGCTATAGCTAATTTACTTGCTGATATCAAAACGTATATTGCAACAAATTATGTCGGTGCTACAGTTAAAGAGGCTCATATAGAATCAGATGGTACCTATGATGTAATTATTACTACAGCTGCGGGAATTAAAGTTAAACTAAATTTTAGCGCAACAGGAGTGTTCTTAAAAATTAAAAGCTAATTAAGAAAGTATCCCTTTTTCAAAATACAAAAGCAAAGGCTGTCAATTGATTGATAGCCTTTGTGCCTGTATTTTAAAAATGAATGGAATGTTTTTTGTGGTTTTTGAATGCTAAAACAAAATGTATTATTTTTATATATAGAAAAAAAATTATTTATAAAAACTAAATCAGATAATTAGGGTCTAATAGATAGATTAGGTAAATTAAATGGCTTAAATATTAAATTTAATAACTTGCAATTGGAGAATGAGGTTGATTTTGTAAAGAGGTTGATCAGCAATAATCAAAAGGATGCTGCCTTTAAAAAATTGCTGGATCTGTATCAAATAAAGTTGTATTGGCTTATTCGTAAGTTAGTAGGGACTCACGAAGATGCAGATGATGTTTTACAAAATACTTTTATTAGAATTTATAAAGGCCTGCCTAATTTTTCACAAGATAGCACCTTGTACACTTGGATGCATCGAATTGCGTATAATGAATCGCTCCGTTTTATAGAGCAAAACAAAAAAAAATATCATATTTCAATTGATGATGTCAATAGAAAGTATTTGGATAATTTAATGGGAGATTCTTTTTTTGAAGGCGACGAACTTCAAGTAAAATTACAGCAAATACTTTCAGAATTGCCAGATAAGCATCGAGAAGTATTCAATATGAAATATTATGACGATTTAAAATTTAGGGAAATTGCCGAAATTACAGGAATAAAAGAAGGAAGTTTGAAGACATCATATTATAATACGGTAAGTGTCATCCAGAGTAAAATTGAAAATATAGATATTTCACTTTTAAAAAAGTAAGATTAAATTAGCGATAAAATGAGAAAAGACAGAAAAAATGTGATAGAAACACATCAGTTACAGGATGAAAAGCTAAATAAAATCCATAAAGAAGAACTAGGATTAGATTTTCCGGAAGGATACTTTGCTCAATCAAAAATTGAAATTTTGATGAAAACCACTAATGATACTACTAGTCATACAGTAAATTGGTTTTTGCACAAAAAGAATATTTTGAAAATTGCGGCTAGTATAGCTCTTGTTGTAGGAATCGCAGTCTATTTTCAGTTTTCATCTAATACTATTTCAGGCACTAATGAAGCATCAATAGTAGAAAAAGAATCTTCTAATGAAATTAACCAATCGCTAGTACAATCAGATTCAAATCGAGATATTGAAAACTTAGAATCAATTATGTCTAAAACCAATAAGTATATTGAACATCAAAAAACGAAAGTAGATAATGTTGTTCAAAATGAAAATGATATCTTAGTCAAATCATTATTTCTTGAAGAAGCCGAAGTAGATCAATATATTGAAAATTCTATTCTAGAAGACATTTAAACTTAATTCTAAATTATAGTCAAAAAAAATAAATGAAATCAACAACTACACTTTTAATTATTGCGTTTATGTTACTTTTAAGTCCGACAAAGACTATGGCGCAAGACAAAGATGCAATAGAAAATCTTACCATAGAGCAACAAAAACTTTTAAAAGAACAACGTGATCTTATGAAGGCCAATAGAGATGCTTTTAAGGCATCGCTTACAGCCGAGCAATTAGCTATTCTAAAAGACCGGACGTTAACTAAAGAACAACAGCAATCTGCTCTTGTGGCAACTTTTACAGCAACTCAAAAAGCCATTTTAAGTGAAAATAGAGAAAGAGCTAAAGCACTTAAAGAAGAATTTAGAACAACTATCACAAAGGAGCAAAGGCAACAATTACATTCCCAAAACGAAAATAAAATTAGAGAAAAAATAAATGAGATAAAAGAACGGAAAATGAGAAAAAATTAATTTTTTTCATATCTTGTGTCCAAGTAAGTAATTGATTGTTTCGATTGCTTACTTTTTTAATTTTAGGCCAAAATGAAAAAATACATTACTTTATTTTTTTTTATTTCAATAGTTTTTACTTCTTTCTCGCAAGAAATGGCAGATAAAGAGACGGATGACTTTATTGATGACCTATTCCAAAACAATAAAACCTTAGATGAAGTCTTAGCTTCATTTTCCGAGTATCAGCTTTTATACCTTTCTATGAACTACAACAGTAACACTTATTTTTCTGGACGAGATATAGGCGTTCATCAATATAGTTTGAGTCCTAAGATAAGTTATCTTCACTATTCAGGATTATCGTTAAATGTGTCTGGTATTTACTATGATAAATTTGACCCTAAATGGGATTTGACTACCGTAAATATTGGCTATGGAAAAAGTTTAGGAAAGAATACTACTTTTAAATATTATACTTCATACACAAGATATTTTTACAACAATGGTCTTTCTAACTCGTTTGAAAACGATATTAATGTTGGAGTTGGAATTAAGAATAAGAAGAAAACAATTGGGACACAACTTTCAGGATCGTATTTATTTGGTGCTGATAAAGCTTTTCAACTAGCATCGACCACTTATTTTGTAGTTAAACTAATCAAAACGCCAAAATACCGATTGGACATTAGGCCTCAATTCAGTGTAATTGCTGGAGACCAAACCGTTGAGTTGTCTCGGACTTATATTCAGAATGGTCGTTTAGTAACAGATTACACGACAAATAAACAATTTTATTTGATCAATAAGCAAGTCAATTTCCCAATTCAATTTAGCGTCAACTCTTTTGATTTTGAGTTGGGTTACAATATCAATTTTCCATCGCCAATAGGAACCGAAACTAATTTAAAAAACACCAATTATTTTAATTTTTCGGCAGCTTATTTATTTGATTTGTAATTAATACCGCCCTTAAAATTATTCTTTTTTTAATAAATTAATCAATTCTGTTGGGACTTGAATTATTGTTCCATGTCTTGTTCCTTCCGGAAAGCTGATTTCGTCTGAAATGTCTTTCCACTCATTAGCCATTTTGATTACGGCACCGTATTTTTTGTCTTTGTATTTGTCAAAATATACTATTTGTTTCCCATTTATATTAGTTACACTTGGGCCTTCAGCCCAATATTTTCCTGTAATAGGTAGACTAACATTGTGATAAGGTCCAGTTATTTTTTGGCTATGAGCAATTTTAATGTTTTTTTGAGCTGGGTTAGGAGTCTCGTCTTTCATAAACATAGCATAGCCATCCTCTTGATGAACAATTGTTGCATCAATTACATTAAAACCAGGATCAAATAAAAGTTTTGTTCGTTTGAATTTTTTAAAATCTCGGGTTGTGGTATAATAGATTCTATGATTATAACCATTTTCAACAGTTGGTTTGGTCTCAGAGAATTTATTGTCAATTGTGGAAGCCCAATAGATAATGTATTTTTTATGTTTGTAATCATATGTTATTTCAGGGGCCCAAGTGTTGCGTGCTGTTTTGAAGCGGCTCATTACGGGGATGAATTCTTGTTTTGACCAATGAATTAAATCTTTTGATGAGGCATAACCAATTCCTTTGTCTGTCCAACTTACCGTCCAAACCATGTGATACCAACCATCGGCCCCTAAAATGATATTAGGGTCTCTCATTAATTTGTCTTTTCCCACTTCGGGAGCTAAGAAAGAGGAGTCATTTTTTAATGCTTTCCATTTGTATCCGTCTTGGCTGTATGCCAAATGTAGTCCATCTTGTCCGTTGCCTTTGAAATAAGAAAAAAGATAGCCTTCGGATGGTGTAACATAACCATTTTCTACTAACCACTTCTCGCAGGCTTTTGGCCAATCTTTATGAGTACCTCCAGTACCTAAACCAAATCCATGTCCGCCATTTTCATATAGATGCATTTCGGCAGGCACGTTGTTTTTTCTTAAATTAAGGTAATAATTAATTGAATTTACAACTGGAACGGCTTTGTCATCAGAGGCATGAACTAGAAATGCTTTTGGAGTATCTGAAGTGATTTGCTTTTCATTGGAATATTTCTCAATTAAATTTTGACTTGGATTGGTGCCTAAAAGGTTCACTTTAGACCCACTATGGGTTATACCATCTTCCATTGAAATTACGGGGTATATCAAGATTGAAAAATCAGGCCGTGCACTTATAGCTGCGTCGGGCTCATATACGCTATCTAGGTAATGAGTTGATAATGTAGTGGCTAAATGTCCACCTGCTGAAAATCCCATAATTCCTATTTTTGTTGGGTCTAGGTGCCATTCTTTTGCATTGCGTCTGATTGTTCTTATGGCTTCTTGAGCATCTTGTAGAGGACCGATGGTTTTATCTTTCATAATAGCATCGTTTGGCAATCTGTATTTTAAAACAAATGCTGAAATCCCTAGACTATTGAGCCATTTAGCTACTTTAAAACCTTCTTTATTAATAGCTAAATGAGCATAACCTCCCCCTGGACAGATAATTACAGCTGCTCCGTTTGATTTCTTAGAATCGGCTAAAAAGAGGGTTAGTGTTGGTTGGATCACTTTGTTCACTCCTTTTACAATTTGTTCTGAATCATAAAGGGTTTCTTCTTTATATTCTGAATTTTGGATAGCGCTTGGGATTTTTTCCCATAAAGGAATTTCTTTATTTTGAGCAAATGAGAATGCTGTTCCAAAAAGCAGCAAAAGCAGCGTCCATTGAGTCATTTTTAGATTATTGGTTTTGTTTTTCATAAAATTCGATTTCAACGATTCGTAATTGACCTTTGGCTTCAGCAGCGACTTTGTCTTTAAATAAATCCAGTTCTTTGGTTGGATCTACTTCTACAATTTTACCAAAAGCATCTTTTTCGATATTAATTCCGGTTAATTCAATGCTTATTTCTTTGGTTAAAACTGGAGCCAAATGAAGAGTGACATAACCTAAACTTTGTTGCGTATTACCATTAAATACTTCTTTACCGTCGGCTAAAATTCGGATGGGATAACTTTTGCTTCTCCAGCCTGTAAATTTAACTACACATTCGTTTATAACAGAAGGCTTTGCCAAGGTGTATGAGATTTTACCTTTGCTTGTTGTACCATCGTTTGTCCATTCTGTAAGTTCGTTATCATCAAAACTTTTATAGGCATTCTCGTTATTGGAAAGAGCAGTGGCATTTGTAATTGTAACAGGAATTCTTTTTATCGAATACGATGGGCCTTCAGGAGTAGGTCCGCGTTGTAAATTAGAAGGTAAATCACTGCCAATAGGTTGATTGGACAGTCCATTTATTACGGGAACTGATTTCGAAAGGAATTGAATTTTAGCTTCCTTCAAGCCGTTCGACTGAGCAGTAAGATTGATTAATCCCGATTGTGAAGTAGATTGAATCAACACCCTATTTATACCATTTTCTACGGGTAGATTTTTAGAAAGAATGTAATTGTCAGGTCCTTGAGCAATCCCTCCTAACCAAACACTATTCCCAGATAATGAAAACTGAATCATGGCATTGTTTGTTGGGCAACGAAGTCCGTTTTGATCAACAACTTCTACATCAACAAGAGCTAGGTCAGCACCATCAGCATGAATTCCTTTTGAGTGTGTATGAGGAGTTAATTTAATGGCATAAGGAGGCCCAACTGTTTTCAGACTGTCTTCGCTCAGTTTTTCTCCTTTTGTGTTATAGCTTATTGCTTTAATAAGTCCACTTTCCCAAGGGATATTTTCAAAAGTAAATAGAAAAGTATTACTCCGTTTTCCAAATCCTTTGGACTTTCCGTTAACAAAAAGTTCGACTTGGTCAGCTGTAGAGACAACATATTCATTTTTTAGGGTTTTATCAGCATAATTCCAATGTCCTAGGAGATGTGTTCGGTGTTTTTCGATATCCACCCAGCCGTCCCACATAACTTGGTGTGCCCAAAATCCGTCTTTAGGAATGCGCATAGCATCGACTTCGCCACTTGTTCTATAATTGGATTCGCCACGATGGTGCGTATTGGAATCTGAAAAGATAATATTAACACCACCTGAGTTCACTCTTTTACCAGTGCCTGGTCGTTCTACAAAATAATCGTTCCATCGAATTACATTTTCAATAGCATGTTTGTCTTGATTGTGGTTGTAATCGGAAGCGTCTTGCCCACGATATAATGGACCTACACCTTCTTTGTGGTAGGGAGGTGAAAATTCGTCCCAATATTTTCTGAGTCCTTCGTCTCTTGAGTATTCGGTTGCCCACAATGGTTTTTTAGCACTTTTGTTAATGTAAAGCATTTCACCACCATATTCAGCCTCTTGACTGTCTAACATTTCGCGAGAACCTATAGCTCTTCCACCGTAAGGGTCAAAGGTATTTCGGATGTTTTTCATTTCTTGCATATGCGATTCACTAATCACTTCATTTCCACATTCATAGAAAAGAATACTCGGGTTGTTACGGTTGTAAATGATAGCATCTCTCATCAAGTTCACCCTTTGATTCCATTGTTCACCCTTAGCATCTTTTTCGGCATCTCCTGCCGGCATGGCTTGTATTAAACCCACTCTATCGCAGGATTCTATGTCTTGTTTCCAAGGGGTAACGTGCATCCATCGGATTAAATTTCCGTTTCCTTCCACAATCAGTTTATTGCTAAAATCACTTAACCATGCAGGAACTGACATTCCCACAGCAGGCCATTCGTTACTGGTGCGTTGTGCATATCCTTTCATTTGGATAATGCGGTCATTGAGTTTTACTTCGCCATTTTCAAAAGCAGTTTTTCTAAAACCCGTTTTGGTTTGCACTTCATCAATTGTTTTCCCATCTATTTTCAGGGCGGTTTTTACAGTGTATAAATAGCCATACCCCCAACTCCAAAAGTGTAATTTATTCATCAACTGACTCGCTTTTACAGTTTTGGTTTCTCCTGGAGCGATTGTGGTTTTTGGACCTAAAAATTGTCCTATTTTCTTATTATCTAAATCCCAAATTTCTACTTGATATGAGAAAGTCTTTGGACTGCTGTATTCATTTTTTATTTGCGATTCAGCAGTGATCAAAGCTGATTTTTTGGAGATGTTAATCTGGGTGGCATATAGATAAGTTCCTGTAGTTCCTAAATTTGAAAACAAGGGTAAGGTTTGGTACAAGGGATTAGTAATATGCAGAAAAACATTTTTTGGAATACCCCCATAATTGGCATTAAAATTATTGTTATTCCACTGAAAAGAGGCGTTTGTTTTTTGTTCTCTGTATTTCCAATCGTTGTCAATACGCAAAGCAATTACATTTTGAAGAGGATAGGGTTTGATTATTTGACTAATATCGAAACCAAAAGCCATCACACCATTTTCATGACTACCCACTTTATTTCCGTTGATGTAAATTTCTCCTCCTTGGCGAATGCCTTCAAATTCGATAAATATTTTTTTATTCAAGACCCCTTTAGGAAGTTTGAATTTTTTGCGATACCAGACAATTCCAGTAGTTATTTCTTCAATAGAAACTTTAAACGCTTCGTTTTGATTAAAAGCATGAGGGAGCGTTATGGATTTCCAATTAGTATCGTCAAATCCAATGTTTTTTGCCTCTTGGAAATCACCTTTTTGTAATTTCCAATCGGAGTTGAAATTGTATTTAGTTCGATTAAATTCTTGTGAAAATGAAAATGAAATAAATAACAAAAAGAGACTAGTAGAGCCAATTCTTTTGAAACTTTTCATACTAATTTTTATTTTATTTTATAGATTTCTGTCCCTGCTAATAAGAAACAACCCAATCCATAATCTTCAAAGTCTGGAATTTTATCGTATGATAGTGGTTGCCCGTCTTTAGGTTCTTTTCCCGTTGATTGAAGGTAACCCAAGAATCCGTTTTCGTGCAGGCTTTCTTCAGTAAGTGCTTTCCATGCTTTTTGGATCACAGGTAGATAAATTTCTTTTTTCAAGATTCCATTGTTGATTCCGTATGCAATTCCGTAAACAAAAAGTGCAGTTCCTGAAGCTTCTTTTCCTCCATAATTATTTGGGTCGTGCAAACTTGCATTCCAAAATCCATCCACTCTTTGAATTGGAACTAAAGCCGCCGCCATGGTTTTTAAATCTGTAACGTATTGGTCTCTGTGTGGCGCATCTTTTGGGATTATGGTTAATACTTTGGCTAAAGCTGCAATTACCCAGCCGTTTCCACGACTCCAGTAACAATCTTGGCCGTTAGGTTCTTGGTACGGAGGGTCAAAGTCGGCATCGCGCCACCATAGTCCATCTTTAGTATTAAAAAGGCCGCGGTCACCATGTTTATTTCTGGAGTACATATACATTTCGTACATTTTTTCAAAGTAACGATTGTCTTTTTCTAACACTCCCATTTTAGCAAAAACAGGCATTCCCATTTGGATGGCGTCAATCCACGACCAATCATCCAATTGAGGGGTATTCAACAACATATTCATAGTTGCTTTTGTGTTTTTTAATTTTTTAGCGTCAGGTTCTAAATTGTACAAATCAATATAGGTTTGAGCCGCACAATAATTGTCGGCATTTCTAGTTGTATTTCCAGAGTTAAAACCCCATTTGTGAAATTCTGCCCAAGCATAAGCGTAGTTATGATACGTTTCTTTTGGGTATATTTCGTGTAGTGCCATTAGCCCTTCATAGTACACTCCTCGTGTCCAAATATTGCTAGGACGTTCTTTGTTGGTAATAATGGTTTTACCTGTATCAGGCCATTTGTCCATAAAATAACCATTGGCTGTTTGCATTTGCTTTAAAATTAATTTTTTATCAAATGCTTGTTGTGCAATTGTATTTGCAGAACTAATGAGTGTAATAGTTAAGAGTAAAAATAGCTTTTTCATTTTTTTATAAGTGTAGTAATTGAATTAGTTCTTGTTTTGTAAAGGTGTGATACTTACAGGTCCTAATAATCCTGAAGGAGTAGGTTCCCATTTAGTTGCATCAAATTTTTTATAGTCTTTGTCTACCATATTGATTTCGTAAAATATTTTCCATTCTTCCCCTTTTAGTTCCATATTTCGGATACGGTTGGCACCAAGATTAGTTACTTTAATCGTGAGTTCGTTTTTTCCTTTTTTTAGTTTTCCAATATTCAAACTAAATGGGTTTGCCCATGCTGTTCCGATAAAAACACCATTAAGCCATACTTGAGCGCTTTCGCGAACGTCGCCCAAATTCAAACTCCAATTATCAGCGGTTATGTTAGGTGCGTTAAAAGATAAACTGTAGGTTGCTGTTCCAGAGAATGCTTCGGCTTCGGGGCTTAATGTGGTCCAAGATTTTAAACTAGACAATGAAGCTTTAGAAGGAAGTTGAGGTCCTCCTTTGTCGAAGGATATTTTCCAATTGCCATTTAATGCGATGGGTTCGTTTGTTTTTTCTGTGTACTTCCATTTTGGTTGAGAAGCTTGATTTTCGGTTTTCAAGAACAAGGCTTGCCCCGACTCTAAATGGACTTTAACCATAGTTATATCGTTTTGTTTCTGTACAATCGCGTTACCATAATCTTTAGTTAATGGGTCAAAAATCACTACCTCTTTATTAGCAATTTGTAGCGGAATAAAATCATCAATCGTTTTTGAAGTGTGGTTAACGATATAGTATATTTTCTCACCGTTGCTATCTCTTCGGATGTATTTTAATCCAGTTTCAATTAATTTTTCAGGATATACTTTAGCCTCTGCTAGTGCTTTTGAGATATCGCTTGTTGGTTGAAGAATTTCTTTATTAGCGTCAAGCAAAGCAATCATTTGTTTGTTTTGATTTTCGTATTCAAAATATCCAGGAACAGATGAGGGAAGTCCTTCAAAAATAATTTTGCCGCCAGCTTTTTTTAGTGCGATTAATTTTTCTAATGTAGCTAATGGCATTTTTTCGGAAGGAGGGACAATTAATGATTTGAATGTGCCTCCAGGGAGCGCTATTTTTCCATCTACTACTTGGGCTTGTGCAATGAAATTATCCGAGATAAAATCGACTCCATAACCTTGTTTTATCAAGTTTTGTGTGGTAGTATAAAAAGGGGTGTTTTTTAACCATTCACCCAAAGAGTGGATCTTAAATTCGATGAATAAAGAGCCTTCAAGATAGTGACTCCAAGTATCATATACAGGCCAATACAATAAAGTTTCATTATCTGATTTTCCTTGTTGCAACATCGATTGGCAATTGGCAATATAAGAAAATAGGGCAGGAGCATCTTCCCAAGTGGTGTTGTTAGCATTAAAATTAGCCGACGCATAAAATTTCCAACCCGGCCATTTTGCATTTTCTGGTGAGTAGGTAGAGCCGTGCAGGAAAATATGATTAACACCGTTTAAGAGTAAATCTTCTGCTTCGGGTTTGCACTGAGATAAGGCTATTTTGAAATGATCACGTAACCAAGTAAATGTTTCTGATGAAACTAATGGTTTGCCAGAAATATGAGCTGCCGAAGATGAGAATTTTAGCATTACAGGGTCGGCATCGCCTTCGCGAATGTCTTGTTTTTCTCGTCTTAATCCTAAAACGTCGTATGGCATGGAACCAAAAGTCTCGCATTCAGGAATGTCTGCTGAAGCATATAAATCTATTAGATTGCCAGGAGAACCGTGTGCTTGTAATTTTGTTTTAAAGTTTTTAGAGTGCGCCCAATTGGTCCAAGGTTTATCAAAACGATTCAACAACAAATCGGATAGCGTCTCGCGGTAGTCACTTTTTATTCTATTGTCGGCTTCTAGATTGTTTTTGCTGAGAAGTTTTGGCAATTCTTTTTTAAGGTCGTATCCTCTTCGACTCTCAAATTCTTTGAAGAATTGAGGTGTAAAATCAGTGCCATATACTTCGTAGCTGTCATTGAAAATAGAGCGAATTCTACCTTCAAAACCTTTAAGAGCAGTATTAAAAGGAGTCACATAAGTATTGAGTGCTTCTTCTGAATAATGGTCTAAAGTGTATCCTTTGCCACCAGGTGCAGCACGTTTTACTTGTTGTCCGGTTTTACCACTAAAAACGCCATATAAGGTATAGTCTGTTTTTTTGGCTGTCCATTCTAATATGTTTTCTTTTAATTGATTGGTTAAGTCTATATAACTGCCGTCAGCTCCATAACCAACAACATGTAGTAATTGCGCTGGTGTTTTTTCTTTGGTAGGGTCTATCTTGATTTCTTGAATGAATTTAGCCCCTTTTTTTACAGTATATTTTTCTACAATTAGTTTGGTTGCAGCATGAGGTACATCTACTTGAGGACCTCCATAAGGCCATCCAGTACCTAAAACCATATCTACTTGCATACCTGTACTGTCTGCAATTTTGATGGTATAATCTAACATTTCCATCCACTTAGGAGAAAGATAATCTATGAAATTATTTTCTTGCCCTTTAACCCCGTAGATTGGGGTAATTTCTACTCCTCCAATTCCAGCTTTTCGTAAATCAATCAGGTTTTTTTTGAGATTGGGTTTGTCTACAGCACTTCCCATCCACCACCAACGAGCCCAAGGTTGACTGGTATTGGTTATTTTTGGCCAAGGAGAAGCGATTGTTTGACTTACTATTCCTTGAGAAAAAACCGAGAATAAAATAATTATAATATGGTTAAGGTTTGATTTTGTTGACATAAATTAGGGTTTATTGATGGCTACAGCGTAGATTTGAGAATTTCCTTCAAAGTTAGCTCTAAAAATAATCCATTTTCCGTCAGGAGAAAAATGAACATTAGGTTCTAATTTGTAGTTATGATTTTTCATGTTTACCAATTTTTCTGAAATTAGCTGGTCTCCTTTAGGGGTAAAGTGGTAAATCCATCTTCCATTTGTTGCGTGAGCTACCTGTCCCTCGTCTCCGCCATCCCCGGCAAAGGTTTTCATGTCTGGAGCTATATTGTAGTGTATGGACCATTCGTCGCGCTCTAAAGTATAACGCTTTTCTTCATTGGTTTCTAAATTTTTTCCGGCTAAAAAAAATGTTTCTCCTCTAGGAATTTGGAGGTCAAACCAGATTGTTTTTCCATCTGGGCTAAAAAATTCGTGTCCGGCAATCTCTCTTTCTACAGTTCTATTATGGATTTTTTTTCGGTCTTTTGAACGAATGTCGATATTCCATATACGGTCCACTTTGTGCCAAGGACCTTCGTGACAATACATAAATAAATTGGGGTTTGTAGGCGAAAATTGTTCGTGGTTCAACCAAGCATTTTCAGAAAATAATTCGTTTAAGTTTCCAGTAGCAACATCAATTGTGATTAAAGTACGTTTTAGTTTGGCGTTATAAATTTTTTCAAAGAAATCTTTTTTCTCTGGATTGTTTTTAAATATTTCTTGTTCTTCTTTTGAAGATATCACCCCTCCAAGTAATGTTTCGTCTGCATTTAAAGTCGCTACAGAACCAATTTTATCAGACGGGAATTTGAAAATAAATTTAGTTTTATGAGAATCGATATGAGTAGAAAATATACTGTCTTTTATTCTATAGTAGACTTGTCTTGTTTTCACTCCTACGATTTCTCCGCTTTTTGATCCGGGCGTATTTGTGAGTTGAACAATTTCTTTTGATTCTAAATCGATCGTAAATAATTGTTCTCCATTTGCGGTACTTCCATGAAAAACCATTAGCCAGTTTTTTTTGTCTCTAGTCGGCAAAAAAGGATTGTTGTGAAAATAGAAACTACTGTTGTTACCTTCTCTGTCCACTAACTTTTCTATTTGATGTCCCGTTTCTGAGTCAATCCATACTTTAGTCTGTGAACTTTCCTTAGAAGTTTCTAAAATAGGAATCGTATTTTGACTACGAATTATATTACTCTTAGAGTTAATGATGCTTTGTTTCTCTTTACAAGAAAAACATAATAATGTCACAATGAATAATATGATTTTGCTATTTCTCATGTCTAAAATTTATCGAAAGATTTTAAGTAAAAATAGAATATCTAATTTGTAATGCTATCCTGTTGCATCCTGTGTAGAATGCTTCTTTGTTTTATATCCTTAATATTTAAATGAAGCGGTTATTCCATTAAATCTATTCC
>JACCDN011017254.1_pt1 | contig 19789 bp, 16 predicted proteins | sample 7441691 | NCBI WGS metagenome assembly JACCDN01 (sample SAMN15323439, study PRJNA562643) | freshwater metagenome | isolation source: river surface water | place: USA:Blue River Watershed | collected 2017-08-16 | reverse complement strand
GGCACTGGCTGTATGGCTGCCCTCGAAGCGGAGAAATATCTCTGATCATTGCCCGTCTAAAAACATACTATAAATATAAGTATAGATATGTCACTATAGTTAAAGCACGAATGCTTTAGCTTTTTGATTATAACATACATATAGAGTATAATGAAGAATGTATAGTACATGGCATAAAGTATTTTATATCTTCTTCTCTTTTTTTCTATGATCAAAAAACCTGTATCACTTCGCAATGTCTCAGCACTCTTCAACAAATGATTATCTCTGATTGTGATTGTAATGATCGTATCAACGCTTTCTTGATCATCTACATGGGCATTCTCAGCAGTTCATCAACCTGCTCGTATTTCTGTCGGTCCAAATACAATACAATCAAACAACTGATCACTGAATGCGTCTCTTTCTAGCGATGGACGTTTCGTCGCTTTCGACTCCGATGCAAGCAATCTCGTTGCTAATGATACGAATGGTATTGGAGATGTATTCGTCTACGATAGACAGAGCAATATCATAGAAAGAATATCAGTTGATAGTAATGGCGTCGAAGGAGACAGCGCATCATCCAGTGCATCGATATCTCCTGATGGACGTTATGTCACATTCTTTTCGATGGCAAGCAATCTCGTATCATGAGATACCAATGGTGTATGAGACATATTCGTCCATGATAGACAAACAGATAGTACGACAAGAGTATCTATCGACAGTAATGGTAACGAAGGTAATGGAGTATCGTCATTACCCTCTATAGCATCGGGCGGACGCTATGTCGCATATCATTCCACAGCGACCAATCTCGTTGCCAATGATACGAATGCAAAAATAGATGTATTTATGCATGATAGAGTCACTGGAACAACCACAAGAGTTTCAATAGACAGTAATGGTGTAGAGGGCAACAATGTTTCATGGAAGTCTTCGATATCTCCTGATGGGAACTTTATTGCATATCTTTCCAATGCCAGCAATCTCGTATCATGAGATACCAATGGCGTATGAGATGTATTTCTCTATGATAGAATCAATGCCACCACAACAAGAATATCTGTAGACAATAGTGGTGCCCAGGCGACAGGATGATGACCGACTATTAGCAATCCTGCATGGAGACCATCACTTTCAGATGATGGACGTTATATCGCTTTCTGATCGCATCTCAATACTCTCGTGCCATGAGATACGAATAGCTCACAGGATATATTTGTTCGTGACACTATCGCACAGACTACTACGAGAGTATCAGTTGACAGTAATGGCACTCAATGAAATGGATTTTCCGATCAATTATCGCTATCTCCTGATGGTCGTTATGTCGCATTCAGATCCTATGCCACCGATCTCGTTACTGGTGATACAAACGGACGACAAGATATTTTTGTCCACGATAGACAAAATGGCACAACAACCAGAGCATCCGTCGATAGCAACGGCATCCAAGCAGATCGTGTATGAGACATACCATCAATATCATCAGGTGGACAATATGTAGCATTCTCATCATTGGCATATAATCTCGTCGCCAGTGATACAAACAATACAACAGATATATTTATCCGTGATACACAAGCAAACAATACAACAAGAACATCATTGGGAAATATAATTACCGAAGCAAATAATGCCTCACAGAGAACAGCAATTTCTGAGGATGGACGTTATGTAGCTTTCGTATCTGATGCAAGTAATCTCGTTACTGGTGACACGAATGGATACTATGACTTCTTTGTCCATGATAGGCAATCAAATATAACTACTCGTATATCCGTCGATGATAATGGCAATCAAGGAAGTGATCCATTCTGACTATGATTTACATTCAATAATATATATTCACCATCTATGTCCGATGATGGACGTTATATAGTCTTTGCCTCTGATGCAGATAATCTTGTCAGTGGTGATAATAATGGAGATATAGATATATTTCTCCATGATAGCATACTCCATACGACCACTATGGCATCAGTAAGTAGTAGTGGTACTTGGGCGAACGGGACTTCTTTGGCTCCTTTTATCTCACATAATGGTCGTTATATCACTTTTGCATCATATGGAAACAATCTCGTTACTGGCGATACCAATGGACGTGCAGACATTTTCGTCCACGATAGACAAAGCGGTACGACAACCAGAGCATCAGTCAATGATGCAAACATCCAATGAAATGCAGACTCATTAAGTGCAGTAATTTCTGATAATGGACGTTATGTGGCTCTATGGTCATTTGCAGACAACCTCATTACTGGTGATAACAATGGCACTACAGGTAGTGCATGTCCAGATGTCTTCGTTCGTGATACACAAACATCGATGACAACCATAGTCAGTAAAGATAATAATGGCACTATAGGTAATAGTTGTTCATATGATCCATCTATTTCTGCCGATGGACGTTATATTGCTTTTGCATCATATGCAGACAATCTTGTAGCAAACGACAACAACGGCTATAACAGCGACGTCTTCGTCCATGATATGACCACACAGACCACAATAAGGGCATCCGTCGACAGTATGGGCACGGAGGCAAATAGTAATTCATATAAACCATCAATATCATCAGATGGGCGTTATGTTGCCTTCACATCAGATGCAAGCAATATAGATATGATGGCTACTCTCTGACTGTCTATGACCTGATCTATACCTCAAGCATATATATATGACATGACGACAAAGACAACCAATCTCGTCTCTGCCAAAGATATATGAGTCTATCCTAATGCATGATGACAAGATCTATCAATCTCTGCCGACGGACAGACTATAGCATGGTCTACAGATGCAAGTGACATCATCACCAATGACACAAACAGCGTATCTGATATTTATGTGACATCAAGCTATATCGATGTACCTAGCCCTGCAATTTATGCGACAGCCGTATCACTTACTGGATGAAGCAACACATGAACCATAACCATCAATGGTACAGGACTCGCAAGCGAAAGTCTCTCGATCATTATGAGACAGTATAATACACTCGGGACCTTACTAAGATCAGATATATATACTAGCACTATCGATACAAATGGAGAATGGTCTGTACCTATAGGTATCAATGTAATATCTGGATCGATCGATATCATTGCATCACTCTATGATGCGACAAGTGATAGTAGTACTGCACGCAAAGTAAGTCATGCGTCACTCTCGACACTCTCACTCACCATCATCCCAGCACCCCAAACACCTAGCACTCCAACCACAAATGTAACAACTGTTGCTTCTTCATATGGATGAGGTGGTGGTTGAGGATGATTAACAGCTGATATATGTCCAAATGGAGATAACTCATGGAGCCTCTATGATGGGACATGTGGCATAGCAATATCTATGATACCTACTGTTCATCCAGTAACAACTGTAGAAACGACGAAAAACACTATAACAACAAAAACAGTTAAAAGTATTATAAAAAAATGTTATTATTCTGATGGGAAAATACCAACCAGAAAAATAATCTATAGTGATGTCATCAAATCACCGTATAAAAATGATATAATGAAGTTATTTACGACATGTACGATCCAATGAGGAAATCAGACGATCTATGATACGAAGAAATTAGTCACAAGAGGCGAACTACTAAAGATAGCACTCAGATCAGAAAGAGTACTACCTAAAAGCTTCAATCAAAATGCACCAGAATACAAATGAAAAGTACGATGGGAACCATACATGAATGCCGCATACAAAGACAAGAAGATACAATCTATCGTAGCAAAGCGATCATATGATTCTGTAGATAAAACCGCATCAAAAAATGACATATCCATGCTCCTATGAGCCATCAATCCGACAAAGTACAATACTATAAATCTATCAGGAAAATGATGACTCTCAAGATGAGAGCTGGCACATATTGTCGCAGCACATCTCGACTAATATAGAATAATCAGCACAGAGTAGCGACTATAATACGATAAAAAAGAGGAGCAAGACTCCTCTTTTTTCTTCAAAAACATCTTGCTAATCTTCCATGATATATGTATAGATAAGTACATGATATATCACATCTCCGATAGCCTCATGTATAATGTACGATCTTTGTATCAGGGCAGCCGCATTGGCGACCTTTTTTAGTATATAACGAAGTAGGATTATGAAATGTATTATCGTCACGGGTGGTGTCCTCTCCGGTGTAGGCAAAGGCATCACTGGCTCTTCTATCGGCGCACTCCTCACTGCTGCATGATATAGTATCTTTATGCAGAAATTTGATGGTTATCTCAATGTCGATGCAGGGACGATGAATCCATATAAGCATGGTGAAGTATTCGTCACCGAAGACGGTGCAGAGACCGATCTCGATATCGGACACTACGAGAGATTCCTCGATAGAGATATGAATCAGATGAGTATCTTCACGTCGGGTAAACTCATGCAAGAGCTGATGTCCAAAGAACGTCAAGGAGACTATCTCGGTAGTGATGTACAGATCATACCACATTTCACCAATCTCATAAAAGAGAAAGTACACAATGCATATACAGCAAATCAAGCAGATATATCTATCATCGAAGTCGGCGGTACCGTCGGTGATATGGAAAACGAAGCCATCGTCGAAGCAGTGAGACAACTCAGACAAGATCTTGGTTATCACAATGTCGTCTATGTCCATCTAGGTTATATACCGTATCTGATGGCATCCAAAGAATTAAAAACTAAGCCAATACAAAACAGTGTCAAAGACCTCCGTATGAGAGGCATCATACCAGATTTCCTCGTCTGTAGAGCCGACTACCCTATCCCCGAAGCCATCATCGAGAAGATCGCGTATATGACAGGCGTCAAAGCAACACATGTCATCCCTGCACCGACCATCGACAGTATCTATCGTATACCTCTCGATTATCACCAGCACGGTGTCGGACAGCTCCTCTTGGATCATCTGCAATTACCGTATACGAGTTTTGATATGCACAAACGAGAAACACTCGCAAGCCATATCACTGCATCGACAGAAGAGCTCCCTATCGCTCTCGTTGGGAAATATGGGACGATGCAAGATGCTGACTACTCACTCATCGAATCGCTGAAAGTCGCAGGCTTCTATCATCAGCGTAAAGTGCGTATCATCTTTGTGAATCCTGAAGAAATTAGCCAAGAAAATGTCGCTGACCGTCTAGGCAGTATGGCGTGAATATGTGTGCCTGGTGGCTTTGGGACGAGAGGGATCGAGTGAATGATCATGGCTATACAGTATGCAAGAGAAAATAGCATCCCTTATCTCGGTATCTGCCTCGGGTCACAACTCATGGCGATAGAATTTGCGAGGAATGTCCTGTGATATGCTGATGCGACGAGTGAGGAATTCGACACAGAGAAGCAAAGTACTCATCATATCATCCACATCATGGAAGAACAAAAAGCCATCAGACAAAAATGATGAACCATGAGACTCGGCTCCTATCCTTGCCTCCTCAAAGAGTGAAGCCTCATCGCCTCATGTTACGAGAAATATCAAAAAGATGAGAAATCTAAAATCCAAAACCTGCCTGCCGGTAGGCAAGGTTGAGAATGTATAATTTCTGAACGCCACCGTCACCGCTACGAATTTAACAATAGCTATAGACCTGAATTCGAAGAGCATGGATTCACTATCTCGGGCACCAGTCCTGACTGATCGCTTGTCGAGATGGTCGAGCTCAGAGATCATCCCTGCATGATCGCTACCCAAGCTCATCCTGAACTGAAAGCCAGACCCACGAAGCCGCATCCGATGATGATGGGATTTATGGAAGCGATGGTAGTGTCAAAAGAATAGCCTTGCATAGACGAAGAAAATATCTATAAATGATTCATATTCAGTCCTATTTCGCAATGCAAGCTCATCGATGCTATGAGCACGAAGTATACTGCCTATAAGTTTTAGTTAGCGGTCAGCTTAGGACGACACGACCCAGTAAACCAAACAAACAACTAAATGAGAAGTGACGGATACAGAAATACAATAAAATCTTTCGATGAAATCAGTAGCTTTGATTTCACAAGACAGCTTACTGACAAAATCAAAAGTGAAATTGAAAGCAAAGGAAAGGAATATATTCTTGGCGTTGACGAAGAAGAATTTAAGGCATACTTAATTAACCATTACTCTTTAGAACCACTGACCATTGACTATGACAGCGAAACAGTTGACGAGCCTACAGTTTCAAAAGAATGGGTTGAAGACAGATTTTACAGAGAAAAATACCAAACCGAAGTTTTCAGTTTTACTATCAGATACAAATTCACGGGTTCAAGTGTGCTGTTCAGAGTTCAGCCAAGCACTTGGACAATGACTTCTGCTGACATATACGTTAACGAACAAAACAACACTGTTTCATTCAGTTTTAAGTTATATAAAAAAGACCCCGAAGAATTTAAAAGAACAAAGAGCGACTTTCAGAGAAGTGCATTTACTAATTTGGGGAATACTAATCAAGTTGCAACAAGTTGGATGCAATCTTTGTCAGGGACAGTGAACTCCTTATTCCAGCAACAAAAAAATAAATACTTACAAGAAAACGATTTCTTCACGGCTATTAACGTGAAAGTTAATAAGGACACGACTTCTGTTTTTACTGCACCGACAATTAAAAAGAAAGTAATTCCGCAACCTTCAGTTTCTAAACACAAAGAGTTTTCCTCTGAGCCAATGATGGCAAAAGAAATGTATGACGACATTCTTAAAGTTATTTACGACTTAGGAAAAAGTATGGAAAAGAAGCCTTCAACGTACAAGGACAAAGACGAAGAAGGAATTAGAGACCAATTTCTATTGGTTTTAGAAACTCGCTATGATAGCACAACAGCATCTGGAGAGACTTTCAATAGAGGCGGCAAAACTGACATTATTCTAAAGTATTCGAAAGACGGTAGCAACTTGTTTGTTGCTGAATGTAAATTTTGGCACGGTGCTTCTGAATTTCACAAAGCAATTTCACAGCTATTTGACAGGTATCTAACGTGGCGTGACTCTAAAGCTGCATTGATGCTATTTGTGACAAACAAAGATTTTACAAGCGTTATTGACACCATCACAAAAGAGACACCAAACCACCCTTACTTTTTGAAAACAACTGGGACAAGAGGCGAAACATCTTTTAGTTTTCACTTTCATTTACCGCAGGACAAAGACAAAGTAGTATTCTTGGAAATAATCGCATTTCACTATGACAAGTAGAGACAGAAAAGAAAGCCGCAGAACGTTACCCACTTACAACTTTTCAATCTCCTTCCCTACACTCAACAACTGATACTCCGACCGATGCTTACCCATGATCTGGAGTCAGACAGGAAGTTCTTCATCACCATCCATCACCGTCCCCATCGGGATCGAGATCGCAGGGATACCACAGATATTCACGACGATCGTGTAGATATCAGCGAGATACATCGCGAGAGGATCGTTGACCTTCTCTCCGATTTTCCATGGCAGGATAGGTGATGCTGGTCACATAATCACATCCACATCATGGGTAAAATGATCTATCATCTGCTGTGTCACCACCGTCCTGAGATCCATCGCTTTGACGAAGAGTCACTCGTACTCCGATGCACTGAGGATATGAGCACCGAGCAGTATCCTCCTGATCACCTCATCACCAAGTCAGGTAGAACGCATCGCACCGATATAGGCTGCGTGACTCTCATAACGAGTCGTATCATCCGATGTCCCATATCTGATACCATCATATCTCGCCATATTGCCACTCACTTCGGATGGGACGAGGATATAGTAGACTGCCAGAGCTGTCTCCAATAATGGCATATCGATATCGACGATGATCGCTCACTGTGCTTTCATCTTCTCGATGTTGTCGAGAAAGAGCGATTTGATCCTCGGATCGAGACCTTCACCGATGTATTGCTTGGGGACACCGATACGTAGTCATTGCAATGACAGAGCTCTCTTGTCTCGATGATGATCGACACTCGTACTATCCTGGGGATCATATCACTTGATCGCATCAAACAAGATCTCTGCATCGGACACGGTCTGTGTCAGGACTCCTACTTGATCAAATGATGACGCATGAGCGGTCACTCCATATCTCGAGACTGCTCCATAGGTCGGCTTGAGTCACACTATCCCACAAAACGATGCTGGCTGACGCACACTTCCTCCAGTATCCGTACCGAGAGCTCCCAGTACCATTCCACTAGCGACTGCGACGGCAGAGCCACTGGATGTCCCACCAGGGACTCTATTGATGCCATGAGGGTTGATCGTCGGACCGAAGGCAGAGTTTTCACCACTCGATCCCATAGCGAATTCATCCATATTCGTATGACCGATCATCACACCACCATGAGCGACGAGATTGCGATAGCATGTCGCATCATAGGGACTGACGAAGTCTGCCAACATCGTCGATCCGCTGGATGCGATATATCATGCCGTCAGGATATTATCTTTGATAGCTATCGGTGCTCCTGCGAGAGGCAACTGCTTCACTGTCTCACTGCTTAACTGTCCAACTGCATCAGAATGAAATCTCACGAAAGCATTATACTGCTCGTTGAGTGTCTGTGCGTTCGCTACGCTCTCTGCGAGATAGGTCGCAGGATCGATCGTCCCAGCCTGTACAGCTGTGATATAGGAAGCGAGAGTATGTCTCTGTGTCATAAGAAATAAGGAAAAAACAAAAAATGCTCACTACTGTGAGCATAGTCGTTTGGATGGGTGAAATCAATTGTTTATGGAGAAGAAACGCAAAACCTATACAGTAGGAACGACTGGTAGAGGTAATCAATTTGCTACGAGTGTTTCATGTGCCATAGCCTCCTGATTCTGTTTAAGAATCTTTCCAGAAGCTTTATTTCTTTCTAAGAGCAATGCCAAAAGAGTTGACCTAGTAGGAGTTGTAAGTCAATCAATAAATCTAGTTACCTCTTGTGGAGTTAAATTTCATCATAAAGTAGGTATCGTATCATATACTACTCAAGGAGCATCATTTCCCCCAATTTCAAGAGCATTTCTTAACAACTCTTTTGCGGAGAATGAGAGCATTTTTATAGCTGCTTCTAGATCAATTCTCGTACAATCTACGCTGTTTTGTCACATTTTTATCAAAAAATAGGATATAAAACATTGCGTTTATATATAAATAGAATACTAATGTCAATAGAATATATAAGAATAGATTGCTTTACGGGGCCTACCCAATCCCCAACTTCTTCACCATCTGATCATAGACAGGATAACGGTCAGTAAATTTCTCTTTGAGATAGTTATCCAAGAGCGTCTTCCGATCCGACCACGAATGACGAAAATCCGCCGCACTATCCGCCCATTCTTGTTCGAGGACCTGGATAGCTTCGCTCGATCTCTTGAGCTTCGTCTCTCTGACGAGCGACTGGAGTGCGGGATCAACATGGGTCTGCAGTGTCTCATAGGATGCATCATTACTCAGGATGCTCAGGGTCAGACGATCTCGTGGGATCGTATCTAACGATGTCAGAGATGTCTGTCGTTGCGATGACTGGAGAAAGACTTCTGTCTGCTGATGGATCATCTGCCAAAAGTCCTGGACTGACTCCTGTGTCTGCGTGGTATCACCGATCTCGAGTTCGAGATAGGGATTGAAGGAGACTTGTGTCCCTTTCATTGCACCACTCGATGCGGTATACTGTCGGAGATACTGATGGAGATTGTATTCGGTGGGTCTCGTCGACCAGACAGCTCCGATACAGAGATAATTGGCGATGGAGAATGTATGATGGATATGTCCCGAGATCAGTTTGATAGCATCACGAGTCAGCCGATACGGAGACAATGCGAGATCTTTGTAGTGAAACTGGACTTTCAGTCAGGGAAATTTCGTTTGTGCAGTATAGTAGTGATGGACTATCATAGCGAGAGGCTTTTCTGTCTGTTGTGCCTTTTCTACTTCTTGTGCTAGATAGTGATTGAGATACCAACTCTGCACTTCCATCGCATTGGATGAATGCTGGAGTACTTCGGGGACTATTGCATCGTTTGGCTTTATAGTTTTATTGTCATTCATATAATCCTTCCAATTGAGCATATAGGGCAACATCAGTATTTCTTCTCACTCGATAGTGAAAGTCTGCGGTTCAGTGATGAAATAAATATTACTTTCCATCTTTCAATCCCTGTCTGCCGATCAGGCAGGTCTCATGCTTATTATCATCCTCCTCGCTTCTTCGTACACGAAGTGCTGTCCTATCCGATCATGATTACCTGCCAAGATATAGACGATCTTGCCCTCTCTCACGAGCTCGAGAAAGAAATCGAGCAATAACAAAAGTGATGGTCTATGGTAGTTGAAATGATAGACAAAATCACCAACGAAGATAATATGCGTCTCATCGGCAAAACTACTGACATACTGACGTAGCATCTGGATGATCGATGGAGCATGACGATGATGGATATGGATATCGCCGATAAAGAGCATAAATGCAGTGCAGAGTTAAAAAATAAGAATTCAGAATATTGCAACAACTTTAAACGATTTTCGACTACTTTAAACTCTATTTACCCTATCCTCCTTATAGTATCTACTTCTCCCCTCCTCTGCAATAAGAAATTCAAACATCTTATAATTAAATCAGCCCTATAACATATTGACAATAAGTAGATATATCTCTAATATGAATATATAGATTGACTTTACTCTATTAAAACCTCACATGAACAAACTAAACAATAAAAAAGTAACACAAGAACAGACCTATCATCTTCAAACAGACAAACAGGCACAGATAGAGGCAGTTATATCTAGTGGAAAGACACGAAGTATAGTTGATGAGATCAAACATGGTGTCAAAATGTGGCAGGTTGAGAATTTTTTGGAGGGTATAGTGAGGACTTCTCGAAAAGATCAAACAATCAAATTACCAGATAATTTTGATCAAATGTCATACTCTTCTTACATAAGCAAAATCGTTCTTGCTAGGTATTTTAAAATAGACAATTGGGAGTGAATTAAAACACTATGGGCAGATCAGAACCTAAGAATATTTATGGGTGGGGCACAATATAAAGGACCCTTTCCTATAAAAGATGACAAACTTCCTGATCTTCAGGAATTATTGAATCTCAAAATGGTGAATTCCGATCAAACACTCTGAGACTTTATAGATCAAGAATTAACGAATGCAAGAATTGGAATACCAGCTGGAATACCACATATTCCTGCAAGAATTGCTACAACCGCAGATTCTCATAGCATAATCGAAAGATTAGATGTTGGTATGACAGATGAAGAAATTGCGGAAGCAATTAGTCTCTTATAATATTATTTTTCATACAACATTATTTTTCTCTTATGGTTTAACTACAAGAGATACTTTTTCCCTTGCAATACGAACCTCATACAGATACAAAATCATTGCTTTCATCCTCTCATTCTTTATCTATGGATCACAATCCAACCAAACCCAAACGACATACGCTCATCGCATCGAAGTTTCTCTGACTCTCTCTCAGACGAGATGATGGCTTTATCCGCAATATCATCGTCGTGATGGGTACGGTACTCGTACGGGCAGGGATGCGATGATTGTTAGAAAAATACCTCTTTGATGACAGTAGCGGTGCCTATATTATCTCTATTGTTATTGGGGTATTACTACTATTTCTCCTGGATGGAAGTCTCGAGAGACTCTGAGGTTATAAGAAAGTTGTGAGAGAGACTAAAGAGACTATCGCAGAGCTAACGAATCCTCGCAAAAAGAAAGGATGAGAGATACAATAAAACACTTAGATCATTAGAATACTTTATCATAATTTATAATCAATGAGCAGACTTTTACGGATCGTTCTAGTCGCAACTACTGTTATTGTAGCTGGTTGTATCGACAAAAAAGATCCTCCTGTTGATGTACCAGTTATAGAAACGTCAGATGTAGAAACTGGCACTCTATCTACTTTTAATACTGGCACTATAGCACCCATTGATACAGGGAATATAGAAACAAACATACCAACAAATAAAAAAGACGATACTGAGCCTTCCGACACCATAAAAATGGATCCTCCAAAAACAACAGAAGTATCTGGATTGGGGAAAGTAGAGTGTTGATTTCAGCCCGATAAAAGATTAACGCCTCGACGCGGCAATGTAGTAGCAGCATGTCAATGGAACGATATGCGTGGTAATAACATCATCATTATAAGTCATCGTGCTCCTTATGATTGGCATACAGAAAATCCATCAATGGGAAAGTTTTCTCCATATGGGAAAGATGGATATGATGAACTAGCAGAACTATTTGCTTATCATTACATTTATAGTAATGAGCTTCAAAAATGGAAAGCATATCGGACCCTTCATGATTTTGCATTTGGTGAGTCTGGTATCGGTATGGATTACCAACCAAAATCACTACACCTTGCTGACATAAATCATGATGGTAAATCTGAGTCATCGTTCTTTTACACTATCCGAGGAGGCACATCTCGTAATGATTGCTATTATAGTGCTAAATTGATTTTTCATCCTGATGTTACAAAATATAAAGTAACATGAACAACTGGTCTAGGGAAAGAGTGGGTAGAAGATGGTGAATATACAGAGAAAATAATGGAAAAATATGATAAAAATCTTAGCAAAGAGAATCTCGAATACCTCAAAATCAAATGGGCAGAATATCATAAAGAACAATTACGTCTTGATACTATACGATCTCAAGGACACTGCTAAAAAGATTTATTTGTTTATCTTGCAATTCCGCCCCTTTCTAAGTATATAGAGAGATATTTTATTTTATCTTTTATATTTCCATGAAAAAAACTATTCGAATTGTCATCATCGCAGCCATCTGTACAGGTGCATACATGTATCTCAAGCCAGCAACTATCGATCCATCACTTATCGCTGAGACAACAGATGTCACAACAGGTACTATAACTACAGGTACTACCACCACAGCAAACCAATTCTCTCTCAATGCAAACAGCACACTCAACTGGACTGGTCGTAAAGTCGGTGGTGAGCATTATGGTACAGTGGCTATCACTGATGGATTTGTCGCTCTCGAAAGTGGCATGGTCGTTGCAGGAGAATTTACCATCGATATGGCTACTATCGCATCGACTGATCTCTCAGGAGACGAAGCAAGTAAACTCGTCGGACATCTTTCAAGTGCAGACTTCTTCGATGCAGTACAATATCCTACAGCGAAGTTCACAATCACATCGATCACTGCCAACGCTTCATGAGCGAACATGTACGATGTCGTCGGAACACTCATGATGAAAGGTATAGGGAAACAAATCAACTTCCCAGCGACGATCGTCATGACAGCTGACAGTGTGAATGTCACAGCAGGATTCTACATCAACAGACAAGATCGAGCTATGAATACAATGGCTGGCGTCATCGATGATAATCTTGGTATTAGCTTCAATCTTATGTTTGGCAAGGCATTATAATCTACAGCATCTATAAAACAAAAATCCCTCATTGCGATGCAGTGAGGGATTTTTTAGAGAGAAAAAGAAAATTTCCAGGCTTGCAAAATACATCTCCAATGACTATAATCCTGGTAATTTGGTAATGTAGAATTTTGGTGATTTAATAGTGTAGACTCTCTTTTCGACTATTTTCAACAACTTTCAACTCTATTTACTCTATCCTCCTCATATATGTCCCAAGTCGCTATCCGTGAATATGATGCCAAGACCCTCTTCGCCGACTATACGAAGACTCCCTACGATGGTCATCTGATCGATATAACAAATAACAATCGAGAGCAAGACTTCCTCGCTTCACCTATCGCACAGTCAGGGAAATCGCTCGTCGTCAAGCCTGATATGCTCTTCGGTAAGAGAGGAAAATACGGTCTCGTCGGAGTGAAGCTCAACCCTGAGCAAATCGTGACACGAGTCAGAGAAAAATCCTCTTCTCCCACGACTATCAAAGAGAAAACAACTATACTAAGCATCTTCCTCGTGGAGTACTTCGTCCCCCATACTGCGGAATACTATATCGCTATCAAGACGGATCGTGATCATGATACCCTCATGCGAAGTGAGACGGGTGGCATGGATGTCGAAGACAATCGAGATAGTGTGAAGACGATCGAGATAGCACTCTGATCAGATACCGATAGACTCGGAGACATAGCAGATGAACGTGTCCAAAAACACATCAGCTCACTTCTCCATTTTTTCCGTCGCTATGGTTTCGTCTATCTGGAAGTGAATCCATTTTGTCTCGATGAAAATGGGAGTATGGTGAATCTCGATATGGTAGCGAAAGTCGACAACTGTGAGAGTTTCAAACAAGCTGCATGGAAACATATTACCTGGACAAAAGCATTTGGTGAAGACAACTACCCTGCCGAAGACATCATCAAAGCACTGGATGAGAAAACAGGTGCTAGCCTCAAGCTCTCCATCATCAATCCACACGGTCGTATCCGACTCCTCCTCGGGTGAGGCGGAGCATCCGTCATCACGATGGATACGCTTGCCAATGCCTGACTCCTCGATCAGGTCGCCAATTATGGTGAACTCTCTGGTAATCCTGACTATGACAGCAATAAAGCCTATATCGAGCAAATCCTCTCGATGATGGCCGCAAATGATGCGGAGAAACAATACCTCTGTCTCATCGGTGGTATCGCTAACTTTACTCGTATCGATCATCTCTGCCAAGCATTCGTCAAAGTCCTCGAAGAAAATATCGCTATCGTCAAAGAAAAAAATATCCACATCATCTGTCGTCGTGGTGGAGTGAATGATACCCAAGGTCTCGCTCTCGTGAAGAAGTTCTGTGAGCAGAACACTATCCCCTGTCAGATATTCGATGGCTCGACCTATCTGACTGAGTGGGTGAAGGAGTTAAAAAACCTCTAATTTATTATTTCTATTCTGAATTCTTAACTTTTAATTCTAGAATTGTTTATGTTCTCCGGTATCATCTCCTGACAAGCACCCATCCTCGCTATCGATCATGGTACATTCACGATGTACGATATCTTCGGCGATCTCACTCTCGGGCAGAGCATCGCTCATGATGGGGCTTGTATGACGATCTCCGCTCTCGGTCAGGAGAGCTATAGTTTTTTCGTCATGGAAGAGAGCTTTGCGAAGACAAATTTTGCAAGCAAAAAAGTCTGACAGAGCTTCAATGTCGAGAGATCTATCAAGTATGGCGATCCTGTGGACGGACACTTTGTCACAGGCCATATCGACACGACTGCAGTGATCCAAATGATAGAAAAAAGAGAGGACGGTTCACGATATGTGACACTCTCTCTCCCGTGCTCTTCTCGTCCTTATCTCATCGACAAAGGAAGTATCGCCGTCAATGGTGTCAGCCTCACCGTCATCAATCCGAGAATCGATAACGATAGCTGCCTCTTCGCCATCAGTCTCATCCCCTACACCATGGCTCATACGAACCTCGGCACCTTACACGAATGAGATCTCGTGAATATCGAGTTTGATATGCTGGGGAAGTATGTGATAAATAAAAAATAGAAAGTTATCAACAGCATGAGAGAAAGATGATTATCGAATTTCATTAGAGGGAATCAAGAGGTTTATATTCTGACCTGGATGCAATACCGCAAATGTGGATTGGCAACTAAAGATAGTAAGCTTTTTAGATAATACGGTTTTTATGTTATAATCTTTAATATCTTACTAAGCAGAATGAAGGTAAAATATAGTCTATAATTACTATCTCTCATCTTCTTTGCTATCTGTGATCTCAAGGCCAGGAAACGAAATTCACAACTTTAATGCTTGCATCAACTGAGGAATAGTTTTAGATAAAGCCTCTAGCTTAGCAAAGTTACTACACTTTCGCCCACTGAAATCAATTCAATCGAGATCAATTCATAATACTTGCAATTTTGGTATCCGGGAGGCTATTTTCTCATGGTACATTGTTTGATTATAGTAACGACTAGGATATCATGCTTTTATTGTCCCTAGTTCTATTGCATCTACTAAATCCTTTAATGCGTAAAATTGTTCCTGTGTAGTGAGGGTAAATACTCTTTCAATTGCTACTGTACCAGCGTGTACTACCACCTCACTAAGGGTGAAAGTTGCAGAAGGAAACTGCGTAACTGGAGATTTTTCTAATGCCATAATGCACTACAGGTAGAATGTAAAAGAAATACCATAATTAATATGCATATATATATGCTTTGTCAAGTCTTTTTATACATCTCATACATCAAGTCACTTTCTCATTCTCAGCTCTTGCAAAAACACTGTCATATAGCTATGATATTGGCACTTTGGTGATTTAGTATTTTGGCAATTTAGTATTTTAGAGGTTTAGTTTTTAGCTTTTGCCTTCGCTCTCAGCCTTTTCAACAACTTTCTCCCATTTTTAACAACTTTCGACTATGTCTATGTCCAAATACACTCCCATAGCTCTCCACGCATCATCATGATATGAAACACTCAGATCGGCCTTCGTCGTCGCAGAGCGAAACAGAGACCACACCGAATCACTCGCTCAGCTCAATGCAGACCTCCTCACCAGTCAGGGATGTCCTTCTCCCGATATTTTTCGAGTACCTGGGTCGCTCGAGCTACCAGGATTTGCAAACCAACTCCTCCAGACGGGCAACTACGATATAGTCATCGTCTTCGGTGTCATCATCAAAGGCAAGACGATGCACTATGAGTTTATCTCATCAGCGATCTTTGATGGCATCGTCTCCCTCTCGATCAGCCATCCATCGCAGGCACTCATCTCTGGCATACTCACGGTCGAAGATCCCTCTCTCCTCCCCGAGAGAATCTCTGATAACTTCGCCAGAGCTGCGTTAAATCTCTGGTCAGAGAAACAGAAGATAACAATGTACAACCGTTTCTCTGCAAGGTAGAATTAACAATGAATAATACACAACGCAGGATTTCCTCCCTGACAAGGGTCTCTTACTCGAGGCAACGAGAGGAGGGGGACCCGTAGGGTGGTGGGTTTGTAGGCAAAGAAGGAGATATCCTGCAACAGACGGAGAAGGAGTGAAGTAAAGTTTATTAATATATTATCATTATCATGATCATCACCTGACCCATCATCCAATGAACCCAGACAGGTAGACTCCTCGGTTTCCCGACGGCGAATATCGCACTCGATGAGATGACCAAAAGTGCTTTGACAAATACCGTCTCGATCTGTATCATCGATCTCGATGGCATGAGCTATCATGGTGTCGGCACCTATCTCCCGCATAAGGGAGTCTACGAAGTCCATATCTTCGATTTTGATCGTGATATCTATGGGCAGACAGCAACGATCACCTTAGTCCAGCACATCAGAGATAATAAAAGATTCGATACTGACAAGGATCTGAAAGCACAAATTGCAAAAGATTGTGAGGTGGCGAGAGAGTATTTCAAGGAAGTAATCGAATAGCACAATAAGATATTATTTTGTATCAATTGGGTAAAGGATATTAGAAGAAGAGCAAAAGTTCATTTTAATTGTTATTTATGATAGATTTGTGATATAATAAACACATAATCAAACAAGATCGATTTAATAATATTCTCTACATATTGAGTTTTAATTTTTTTTACAAGTCGGATAAATTCAGTGAAATAAGAAATAGATTTAAAAAGGAGGAAGAAGCTAGAGAAAAATCAACTTCAGACATAAAAGATATTAAAACAGAACAGATCATTTTATACGATATAGTAGCAATAGAAGATAGATATAAACTATTTGAAAGAATAAAGAATAAACTATTTGAAAGAATAAAGAATAAACAATCCAAAAAAGATATTTATACCTTTAGATTAAAAGATATTGAAAAATGGTTTAGAGATATGACACATAAATCATTATGAGTGCGATATAAGATAGATGTAAATAAGGATATATATACGACCATCATGAAATATCATGAAGAGTATCTAATTGTATCACTCACTATTAATCTACAGTGAGATAAGAAAGATATAATTAAAAATAGTGTTTCGGAGTATATAAAAACACCATATTACTGACTATTTGAACGGAAAAACCTATTTAGCTATATTAATAAATGAATCAGTCTACCTTGGGAAAGTAAGATCGATGAGGTATGAAAAAGAATAGAAAATTCTATTATTTGATATATCAATCAATACCAACAGGTTCTATGAGGTATTTTCTATCAAGAAAAAACATACCCACCAATTGAATTGGTGCTTTCTATTTATGGGTTTAATTATAGAGAGCATCAAGATTTGTTAATTTTATGAAAAAATTATGATCTTTTATTATCCTCATTTTGTTATAATGATACTTTAGAAAGGTGATATATTTTGGGAACAAAGGAAAGCGACAGTACATGAAATAATTATATACAATATCTTTCAAACCTAATAAACAAGAAGGTTGATCTAAAAGAATGATACTCCGATATTATTTATCAAGTATTGAGTGAGAAACAAGATGAATCTTTAAATATAAATTACTTATTTATTACAAATTATTTTTTAAGTTTCTTACAGGACAAGATTAATCTAATTTATTCTGGAGTGATATCGTTACAAAAGAATAAAGGAATAAATCTTAAAAATGCCATCAAGTTAAAGAATTTACTTAGCTGATATATTGTTCTATTTCAGAGAATTGAGAAAGATGAGTTTACACTTGGGCAATGAATAAAGTTACAAAAGAAACTGTCTAATTCGGCTGAACAAAAGAAAAAAGATATTAAATTAAAAGTAAAACTCATCAATAACTTCATTAAAACAAATCTAGAATATAAAATTATACAAACTAATAATATTATTCAGCGAATATCAATTATCGTTGCCATTTTATCTTTGATTGTTGCTTGTATTGCCTTACGCAGTAACAATGAAGTATTACTATTACAACTCCTCTTCATTTAACATTTACAACCTTACAAACCTTATGAACTTCACAAACGCCACAACCTGCATCCTCTACGGTACGCATCTCGATATCGCTCAGCGTATGCTCGACTACGACTATCTCTGTGGACGTAGCCCAAGCATCTCGGCTATTATGTCCAGCGGGAGTGAAGGGAGAAACTACAAAGTCTTCTACGGAGACAAGGAGATCGTCATCCCTCGTATTAGCACCTGGTCGCAGGTCAGCCAATTTCCTTCTGCGAAGATACTCATCAACCTCGCATCATTTCGTTCGGCCACAGCGGTGAATAAAGAAGCCATCGAGAGTGGACTCTTCGATGCGATCTTCACGATCGCTGAAGGCGTCCCTGAGAGAGAGAGTCGTGAGCTGATCGCATATCAACAAGAAACGAAAACTAAAACCAACCATACAACACGACTTTTCTGACCAGCCATCGTATGAGGTCTCATCGCAGGTGTCATCCGTGTCGGTAATACGGGCGGCAGTCTCGAAAACATCATCAAAGCACAGCTCTATCGTCCATGATCCGTCGCTATCGTCTCCAAATCATGAGGTATGATGAATGAACTCATGCACATCGCATCCCGCTACGCCGATGGTGTGCATACAGCATTGCAGATCGGTGGCGATAGATATCCGATGACGACATTTCAAGATATCATCCAGATCTATCAAGCAAACGATGCTATCAAGACTATCGTCATGCTCGGTGAAGTCGGCAATGAAAATGAAAATGATATCGCCGACATGATCCGTGATGGTCGTATCACCAAGCCTGTCGTGGCTCGATGCTGTGGCACGAGTGCTGATCAGCTGAGCTCGGAGATACAGTTTGGCCATGCAGGTGCGAAGGCTAATGCCGATCGTGAGAAAGCGGACTTCAAAAATACCAATCTCCGTGATGCAGGAGCTCTTGTCCCGGAGAGTTTCGATCACTTCGGTGAGATGCTAGCGACTCTCTATCC
>JACCDN010265913.1_pt1 | contig 19793 bp, 25 predicted proteins | sample 7441691 | NCBI WGS metagenome assembly JACCDN01 (sample SAMN15323439, study PRJNA562643) | freshwater metagenome | isolation source: river surface water | place: USA:Blue River Watershed | collected 2017-08-16 | reverse complement strand
TTTTTTTGATTATGAGGCAGCAACTGTCTCACCAGATGATACTGCGTCAATCCCACAATGTAGCAGTGGTTTACTTGTTAATTATGGGAGATTGGTATGAAAAAAACAGTTGTGGCAGTTGGTGTGGCTCTACTTTCGGGGTCTGTTATGGCTTCGGGTGCCTTTGACGGCCCTTATGTGCAATTAGGTATTGGTGGTGCAAGCACTGAAACACAAACGACCTACCCGTCCGTTCTTGGCAACTTGCCGGGTTTTAACGCTAATGCCAATAGTACGGGTGGTAGCTTCGTGGGCCAGATTCTGGGTGGCCATTCCCAGTCTTTCGATGTGTTCAACATTGCAGCTAACGTCTTCTACAACATAGGAAACCAGGACTCGGGCAGCAACAGTTATAACCTGACAAAAACCATATCTTGAGCAGTGCAAAAGATTATCGAAGATGATGAATGAAAGACCTAGCGATTTTGTATGGAATATCAGTAGCTTTACTAGTGTGTACTAAGGCTTCATTAACCCATGACAAGCATAGGGTAGAATTATAAAGTAGCTTTAACCACAAAGACTAACAAGTCACTTAGATAGGAGACGATTATGAATTTCAAAATTGCGCTTGCATCCGTTGCCGCACTTGTATTCCTCGTTGGTTGCGGCCGAGCTACTGTACCGGTTGTGAACTACAACGATGTATCTTTCACAACGAACTCTAATAAGCCCACTCTTGCTCAAGTCAAAAAAGCAATACTAATTGCAACTGAGACTAAGGGCTGGATTGTGAATGACAAGGCCCCCGGCAAGATGGATGCAACACTGACCGTTCGCGGCAAACATACTGTAATCGTTCTCATCACCTATTCCACCTCTGCCTTCTCTATCAATTATGTTGATAGCACTGACATGAAGTACGGTATGAAAAACGGAGAACCTAGCATTCACCCTTACTACAATGATTGGGTGAAAGAGCTTGAGGATGCCATCAAAATCGAGGTCAAACAGATCTAATTGCCCGAATAGAACGCCCCTTAACAAGGGGCGTTCACCTACGGAGAATGGTTCTGTATGAAACTTGTTCATTTTTTTGGCATTTTTTTGCTTCTCTCCCCTTTGGCTCAAGCCAAGGATGACTTGTCCCTCTACAGTATTAAGGATGCGTTATCTACTCGTGAGGCAAAAACGCAGCTCGACCCGGGCGTAAAGCTATACTTTGCTGACCAACCTCATCCAAAAGCTGAAAAAACCTTAGGAACTTGGGTAACTAATAAAAGATTTCCGCTCTTGGACAAAAAGCCCAAATCTGTTTGCGAGTACACCTTTGTTGACGCTCTAGAAGAACTTCAGCGACGTGCGCTGAAAGAAGGCGGCAATGCAGTTGTCGGGATCGAAAGCTACTATAAAAAAATGGTTCGCCCCAGTGTTGATAAGTACATGTGTGGCGTAGGGTATGTAGCAATCGGTGTCGCGCTGCGAGGCACTGTGATCAAAGTTAAAGAAGAAGAAATTAAATGACTGCAGATTCCACTTTAAAGATTCTTAGAGATTTTCTCCAAGAACGGACAGAAATTGACCCAGCCAAGATCACTCCAGACGCGACGCTGGAAGAGCTTGGCATCGACTCACTGATGCAACTAGAGCTACTTTTCGAATTTGAAGAAAAACTCAATATTAGCCTGCCAGACGTGGAAGAGCGCCCTAAGACTATTGGAGATCTGGTTTCGCTCGTCGAAAAACATATTGGCACCCTGCCTGCTGGTCAATAAAATGCGTCGAGTCGCAGTAACCGGGGTATCAATAGTTGACCCCAAAGGTAGCACCACTCAGGACTTCTTTGAGCGCACCTTACGCGGAGAATCAAGCATTAGTTTCTTCCAAACCCAGGACAAGCCAAGGCCTGTAGCTTCGCCCGCACTACTTTGTTCTGAGTTTTCAGCTGAAGAGAGAATCGGTAAAGCTTTAGCAAGCTCCATGGACCGTTATTCTCAGCTAGGCATGGCTGCAGCCATCGATGCTTGGAGCATGGCAAAACTCCCAACCGAATCTGGAGAAACCCATGATCGTTGGGGTGTGTCCTGGGGTACGGCTTTAGGTGGAACTCATGCTTATGAGCATGGCCTAAAAGACATGTGGCTAAACGGCAAAGAACGCCTTCCTCCCATGTCGGTCGTCTTAGGGATGAACAATGCCTGCGCATCTCATATAGCAATTAAGCTTGGACTTGGCGCCAGTTGTTTGACGTATTCAATTGCTTGCGCGTCAGCCGCAACCGCAATCGGCGAAGGCTTGAATAAGATCCGTAGAAACGAGGCAGATCTGATGGTGGTGGGCGGATCCGATAATCCGCTGATCTACGGCGTATTCCGTGCCTGGGAAGCAATGAGAGTGTTGGCTCCTGGTAACAACGAAAATGCTCACTTGGCATGTAAACCATTCTCCACAACTCGAAGTGGGCTTGTTCTGGGTGAAGGTGCAGCGGCCTTGATTCTTGAAGATTGGGACCATGCCACATCCCGAGGCGCTGAAATCATCTGTGAACTGGCGGGGTATGGCGTAAATTGTGACCATAAGAACCTCGTGAGGCCGGATAAAGATGGCCAGGCAAAAGCAATTTCTATGGCACTCATCGAATCTGGGTTAACGAGATCAGACATCGGTTATATCAATGCTCACGGCACAGCCACGATCGAAGGTGACCCAATTGAAATATCAGCTATCAAGGAAGTATTTGGGGCCCATGCGGCAAAGTTGCCCGTGAGTGCTACTAAGTCAACACACGGGCATTTAATGGGTGCCTCTGGTGCCATTGAAGCTGCCATCACTGCATTGGCACTGTCTCAGGATAAATTGCCGCCAACGGGAAACCTCACCGACATTGATCCAAAGTGCGCGGGTGTGAACCACATCGTTGGTTCCGCACTGATGGGTAGTGGGCCCAAAGGAGCGATCTCGAATTGCTTTGCATTCGGTGGAAGTAATGCAGTGCTAGCGTTTAAGAAAAACTGAAGGGAATATAGATGACCGTCAATCAGGTTACCCAGGAATTCCGAGACGAAATTGCCAAGGACATTATTGAGGCACTTAATCTAGGAATGACACCAAGCGACATCTCGCCGGACGCACCCCTTTATGGTGACGGACTGGGCCTTGATTCAATCGATATCCTTGAAATTGCATTGGTCGTATCAAAAAAGTTCGGCTTACAAATCAAGGCAGATAATCCTGATAATGCCAGCATATTCAAGTCATTAAATTCGTTGTGTGAATATATCGTCGCCAATAGAACAAAGTGAGCCTCAAAAAGCTTGCCGGGGTTTCAGCCTGGGTTCTGCTATCCGGACTATTTTTCACCGGCCCTATTCTATTAGCTGAAGGGATCCTGCCGAGCTGGTCTGGCATTCCTATATCGCTAATTCCCTGTCTGGCGATCATTCTTTCTTTGCTTACATTGATCAAGACGAACAAGGGCAAATACGTATTGGTTATGGCGACTTCAATCGCAATTTATTGGTTCAACCACATAAATCTACTGAAGCCCGAGAATATTTTTCTGGCAAATTTCACCGTGATTAACGGGCTTCTATTTTGGATGTTCGGAAGAACTCTCCGATCAGATTCCATTCCCTTATGCACTCGGTTCGCAAACCTCGTACACGAGATTATGTCTACTGAAGTAATAGCATATACACGTAGCCTTACCTACGTCTGGGCAGCATTTTTCGCCATACAAGCTTTACTTTGTATGGCATTGTTCGCCATCCTTCCTTCCCAAACTTGGTATAAGTTGATCACTGTTATTCCGCCCGCGCTAATCGTAAGTCTGTTTGCCTTGGATTGGATCGCAAGACAGTTTTTGCTTCCTGAAGAGGATAAAAAGGATGCGCTTCAGCTAACCATTCGAGCGCTCATCAGGCACCGCCAGGCGCTGGGAAAAACCATTTCAAAATGACTGTCCCTTTGCTTTCCCACCTGAATGGGCAAGAACCATTTGCCTACTATGAGGACAGGCTTGTAACCGCTCAAGAATACCTTGAGGATGTTTATGCGCTAGCAAGCGTTTTACCCCATGGCAAGCACGTACTCAATCTATGCTCAAACCGGTACAGATTTCTAGTCGGATTTGGTGCTTCTATTGTTTCAAAAGCAGCGTCCCTCCTTCCATCTTCTATAACTTCTGAAACGCTGAATCAATTACGGGCTTTCGCACCGGACTATTTTGTATTAGCCGATCATGAAACTAGCATCCATCCAAGTGAGTACACTGATCCATCTGATCTAATAGGCGGTAGCGTCAGCAAGGCGTTTACTATTCCGGAGATCGACGAAGGTCAAGTTATCGCTTATGTATTCACCTCGGGCAGCACAGGGGTGCCTATCCCTCATGAAAAATTGTGGGGGTCGTTGGCCAAAAATGTTCAAATTGCTTCATCGGCGCTTGAGATCAGTCCAGGGACATCTGTCGTTGGGACCACGCCAAGTCAACATATGTACGGGTTTGAGTCCAACGTACTGCTTTGTTTGCAGGGTAGGGCCATACTCTATGACGATAAGCCATTCTTTCCTGCTGACATTGCACAGGCTTTAGAGGCAATCTCATCCCCTCGTTTCCTTGTTACGACCCCCTATCATTTAGAGAAACTTCTCGAATCAGGGGTTCGGTTGCCGCATATTGACCGGATTCTCTGCGCGACAGCCCCATTGAGCCAAGATCTCGCTCTAAGAGCTGAAACCGTCCTGGATTCAGAGCTATCGGAAATCTTCGGATCAACTGAAACGGGGCAAATCGCCACGAGACGTACTTCACAAACAGAGGAATGGTCTCTTTTAGGCGATATCAAGATATCGAAGCATAGCGAGGGCTTCACAGCTTCGGGGGAACACCTTCTAGCTCCGACCACTCTTATGGATATGGTCGAAATTTCAGGCCAAAGGAGCTTTAGGCTTGTTGGACGTAGCAAGGACATGGTTAACATTGCCGGAAAACGGACATCGCTTGGATATCTGAATAGCATTCTCAAGCAGATTCCAGGGGTTATTGATGGTGTGTTTTTTATCCCCACTGCGGGAGCTTCGTCACATCAGAGGCTAGCACTCGCCTACACCTCCTCAAACATTGCTCCACATGCACTACAAAAAGAACTACGGCGCTATATTGATCCCGTATTTCTGCCGAGGCCAATGCTTCGAGTCGATGAAATCCCTCGAAACTCAACGGGCAAAGTATTGCAACGCTCTCTAGATGACTTGATTACTTCGCAGAGAGAATATGAAAGCTAGGACGATACAAATCCCTGTGGACCATCCTGCTTTCCCAGGACACTTTCCAGGCAACCCCTTGCTCCCCGGAGTGCTAATACTAGATCTGGTCGTTGATACCTATGAATCACCGGTGAATGGCATATCTATCGCCAAATTCCTTCAGCCCGTGTCGCCTGGGGACACATTAGACATTTCAATTGATGAACCATCTAATGGCACGGCTCGGTTCAAAGTGACGCGCTCAACAGAGCTCATTTGCGAAGGTCAGCTAAGGGCGGAGGCCTGTGATGCCTGACCACTCGCCCGCATGGATAAAGCGCCCAGAGAAGGGGAGCCAATCTGCTATTAGGCTGATGGCTTGGGCATCTTTCTTCTTTGGACGCAATCTCACTAGGCCCGTCATTTATCTAATTGCGCTCTTTTATCTAGTGTTTGCAGCATCTGCGCGAAAAGCGAGCAAACAGTATTTGCGTCACGTATTGGGCCATAGCCCCACTCTAAGAGATCAGTACAAGCATTTTTTATATTTCTCGACGGTTACCCAAGATCGTTTGTATATGCTGGCAGGTCGCTTCGAATATTTTGAATTCTCAATTTCCGGTGAGCCCATCATTCGTAAACCCTTAAACAATGGATCTGGCTTAATGCTTTATGGCGCGCATTTCGGTAGTTTTGAGGCTGTCAGATTCACAGCCCGTACTGAAGAACGTCTGAAGCTTTCTCTGCTGATGTATGAGGATAACGGCCGGAAGCTGCTCGATCTTCTACGAAAAATTTCCCCAGAGTTCTCAGAATCGATCATTCCACTGGGTTCGATCACCACGATGATTGATGCAAAGGAGCGCTTGGAAAAGGGGCACATGATTGGCTTGTTGGCAGATCGTTCAGTGAACGACGCGAGCGGCAAGTCTTATGTATTTCTTGGGCAGTCTGCCAATTTTCCTGATGCCCCATTCAAGTTGCAGCGATTATTCAAATGCCCTGCGCTATTTATTACAGGGATCTATCTCGGAGCGAACAGATACGAGATTAAATTCATCGACCTGCTACAGACGAGCGATCCCATATCTACCAACCAATTACAAGCTAGTTACGTAGACACTTTGGAACAAATGTGCCTGGCACATCCCTACAACTGGTTCAACTTTTATGATTTTTGGGATCAGGCATGATGATTCGTCAGCTTTTGTGCGCGGCTGCCTTGATGATCTCAAGCGCAACTGCATTTGCTTGGGATGTGAATGATCTTATGGCGACCCTTGCAAAAAACCCAGGAGGCAAAGCAACATTTACCGAGAAGCGGACTCTTTCAGTTCTCGATAAACCACTTCAAATGACCGGTGAATTGGTCTATAGCCCGCCTAATTACCTAGAAAAGAAGACCATAGCCCCGAAGCCAGAACTTTTTGTACTTGATGGTGATCGGCTGCAGTATGAAGCTCAAGGAAAGAAATACTCAGTAAATATAAACAGCCAACCTGAGCTTGTTGCGTTCGTAGACAGCATCAGAGGAACGCTAACGGGTAACAAAAAGAGGCTTGAAGAAAATTATGCCCTTAGTCTCACAGGAAGTCCCAAGAGATGGTCTTTGACTCTGCTTCCGAATGATCCTCAGATCGCCAAGTTTGTCTCCAAAATTACCGTATCTGGGTATGAGAACAAAGTGGTCCAAATCGAGTACCTTCAAGCCGATGGAGACAAATCGATCATGAACATACAGCCGGTCCAGTAATCTATGATCAAAAGATACACCCCCATTGTATTCTGGCTGATTTTTTTAGGATTTGCAGCACTTGCTGTTGTCCGTGCGAGTTACGTCTCAGATATGTCGGCATTTTTGCCCACCAATCCGACAACAAATCAAGGAATCCTGATTGAGCAACTAACACACGGATCTCTCTCCCGGACGATTGTGATTGGCATCGAAGGGGTTCCATCTGAAGTATTAGGCAAAGCCTCCAAGGAGCTAGCGGGCTCAATGCGCTCAAGTCAGTACTTCAGCGTCGTACAAAACGGTGACGCTGATACGACCCGAACTGATCAAGCCTTCATTTTCAGCAACAGATACATTATTAGCCCAACAACTGTGGAGCATTTCACCGAATCCGGGTTGACGGCTTCGATTAGCGACTCCATAGATCTTTTAGCATCCCCTCTTGGTTTGTTTATAAAAAAAGTATTCCGCCAGGATCCTACCGGCGAATTAGTTTCGATCATAAAGAATCTCGGGCTGACTGAGAGAGTAAAGCTGAGCCAAGGTGTTTGGATGGGGAACAATGGGCAAAGAGCTCTAATACTTGCTCAAACTAATTCTGTTGGTACCGATACCGATAACCAAGCACTAGCCGTCCACTTCATAAAGAGCCAGTTTGCCAAACTGAATGAACAATTTGGTCAAAGCATTTCGGCCAAAATGACTGGGGCACCGGTGTTTTCGGTGAATGCTCGGGAGACGATCCAAAGCCAAGTAATGCTATTTTCAATGATCGGCTTAGGTGCAATCAGTTGCCTTTACTTCTGGGTGTTTAGATCCCTAAAGCTATTCATTCTCGGATCTCTGCCGATCCTGACGGGTGTTTTGACCGGGATAGCTACTGTCAGCCTAGGTTTTGACAAAGTTCACGCCATCACCATTGGATTTGGATCTACGCTCATTGGAGAGGCCGTAGATTATTCGATTTATTACTTCGCCCAAGCGCAGTATGAAAAGTCTGATTGGAAAACCAAATTCTGGCCAACAATACGTTTGGGTACCTTAACTTCGATAACCGGCTTCTTGGCGCTCGTTGCGTCTGATTTTCCGGGCTTGTCCCAATTGAGCCTGTTTACGATCTCAGGGTTGGTTAGTGCGATATTGGTCACGCGCTATGTGTTACCGAGCCTTCATGGTGAATCTTTTCCGAAAAGCGGCGTTATAAGCTCTGTTGGTAGCTGGGTCAACTCGATGAGAGCGTATTGGGCGCCTGCTAAATATATCGGTTATTTTGCAGCGGTATTGATGGCGGGGTCAATGTTTCTTGGGCATGGAACTTGGAGTAACCAAATATCAGACTTGAGCCCTATATCCAAGACTGACAAAGCACTAGACCAACAGTTTCGAGCAGATATTGGGGCGGCAGGCACTAGGCATCTTGTTGTCATCCGCTCCCAATCGGAAGAATCTACTCTGCAATCGACTGAAAACCTGTCAGGACTTTTGCAGCCGATGGTTGAAGACGGGACTATTGCAGGATTCGATTCTGCTACGAAGCTTCTACCGAGTAACCGAACTCAGGAATTGAGAAGAGAATCGATACCAACAAGAGATGTATTAAAGACTAAGCTTAGCCAAGCAATCAAATCCTTACCAGTCAAACTCGAAACACTGGATCCGTTTCTAGCCGATGCCGAAACAGCAAGGTCGGGGAATCTAATCACCCAAGAGTCATTCGACGGGACTTCACTGATTGAGCTGTTGAGATCAATGATTTACCAATCCGGTGATGAATGGATTTCCATTGTGCCCCTCAAAGACACCCCTGGAACTCCATTAGATACAGATGTGATTAAAAAGCTTCTTATCGAGCATCCAGAATTAAATGGTCAATACGTTGACCTGCTGAGTGAAAGCAATTCCATGTACGGCCAGTATGTTTCAGGCACTCTAACAAGCTGCGTTCTAGGCGGAATTGCGATATTTGGTCTTCTCGTTGTCTCTCTTAGGTCAATCAAAGCGGCAATTACTGTGACTCTACCGTTGTTTCTGTCTGTAACAATCGTCGCCGGAGCCCTCGGGTTATTTGGCGTGGGTCTTACGCTTCTACATGCCGTAGGATTCCTCCTGATTGTTGCGATCGGATCAAACTACGCTCTCCTCGCATACAAAGACCCTGTTTCAATTGATAACGAAACTGCTGGGGCCTTGGTTATAGCTTGTATTTCTACTGTGATGGGATTCGGAGTCCTTGGATTTACAGACGTTCCTGTTCTTAAAGCCATTGGTCAGACTGTGGGACCTGGCGCTCTGTTGTCGCTCTTATTTTCTTTGCTAATAACAGTCAAACGAACACCTGAGAAGTGTCAAACCGTTAGGTAAAATGTAGTGAAAAGAGGAGTAGCACTTGAAACCCGTATTTATTGACTCATTCACTGCGACAACCTGCGTTGGTCCAGGTAACCATTCCTTATTGGCAGCTTTGAAAGCTGGCCAATCAGGTTTGGCTCCATGTGAATTTGATAAGGCAAATATTGATACATGGACTGGCAAAATTTCAAGTGTTGATAACCCGGAAAACGCCCTGCCGGCAGCACTAAGCCGCTATGAATGCAGGAACAACCGTCTAGCTTGGCTTGGCCTTCATCAAGACGGATTCTTAGATAGCGCAAAAGACATTATTCTTCGCCACGGTGCATCTCGAGTTGGCCTCTTTCTTGGAACAAGTACATCCGGGATATATGAGACTGAATTGGCATTTCGAACAATTACCCCTAATGGTGCCTTTGCCGGTAGCCTTAATTACTCAGGCTCACACAGCGTTTCATCCCTGGCATCTTTTGTACGGGACCTCCTAGGTATTGAAGGGCCAAGCTTTATCATTTCTACCGCTTGCTCATCCTCTGCAAAGGTTTTTTCAGCTGCGCATCGTTACATCGAGCTTGGTCTAATTGATGCTGCAATAGTCGGGGGGGTTGACACGCTCTGTCTGACAACCTTGTACGGATTCAACTCGTTGCAGCTAACCTCCAAATTCCCCTGTAAGCCGTATGACGCAACGAGAGATGGGATATCGATCGGAGAAGCAGCTGCATTTTGTGTAGTTAGCAACAACCGTAGTAAGGACAATCCACATACCATCGAACTTATCGGCTACGGGGAATCAAGTGATGCATATCATATGTCTTCGCCACACCCTGAAGGGCTTGGGGCCCAATTTGCCATGAGGACCGCCCTAAAATCGGCTTCAATCGACACCGAGAGTATTGACTACATAAACCTGCATGGAACTGCAACGCCGAGCAACGATAAGGCTGAGGGATATGCTGTGAATGCAGTATTTGGTAGCAAAACCCCCTGTAGCTCTACCAAAGGCATTACAGGCCATACCCTCGGAGCTGCGGGCGCCGTAGAGGCAGTGGTTAGTTTCCTTGCACTTGAAAACAAATTAATCCCCGGTAGCGCAGGAACGGTACAACTTGATCCAATGATCGATCTTAATTATCAGTTACGAAGCAATTCGTCGCCGATCACGACAGTTCTGAGCAACTCTTTCGGGTTTGGTGGAAGCAACTGTAGCCTTGTATTTAGGATCGAGAAATGACTGACTCCCCAATGATCGAGGTGGCAATAGAAGGTATTGGATCGATCGGACCTGGCTTTAACAGTTGGTTGGAATTGAAGGACCAGCTTCTGGCATCAAACCTAAATTTGATCGCAAAGACACAGCTGCCAAACCCCGAACTACTCCCACCGGCTGAGCGACGGCGTGCGAGTGATATCGTTAAAGCCGCTCTATGTGCCGGTTTGGAAGCCTGCCAGGACGCAGAAATATCAGCAAAGGAATTACAGACGGTATTTACTTCTTCAGGTGGAGACGGCTCCAATTGCAAGGCGATATGTGAGCAATTAGCTTCTGATGACCCCCTTATATCTCCCACTAAATTCCATAATTCCGTTCACAACACAGTTGCTGGCTACTGGGGAATCGCTACAGGTTGCATGGAGCCTTCGCAGGTAATTTCAGCTGAAGACGGAAGCTTTGCCGCAGGCCTTCTTGAGGCAGCTATACAAACAATTACTACACATTCGCGAACCCTTTTGATCAGTTATGACACTTCGTACCCAGAGCCCCTTAATTCAATTCGCCACATAGCAGATACTGCTGCGATTGCCTTGATATTAGATGTGCCAAACGGCCACAAGGGTAGGTACCCCCGACTGCGATTGTCCTTGAGCACCAGCAAAGGAGCCGCGGAGTGTTCGACTTTTTCGGCGGCCATTCCAACGCTCGCATCATTACCTCTTCTTGATGGGGTGGCTCACTTTGGATCAAGAACTATTGCAATCCCATATCAACCCAACAAGCAGCTACACGTTGAGGTCTGCTCATGAAAGACCGAGATTGGTTTGAACAGCACCTCCCGCATAAGGGCGAAATGTGCCTTTTGGACCAAATCATATCCTGGGACACAGATCAGATTCATTGCACGGCAACTAGCCACAAGAACCCAGCGAACCCGCTGATCTTCAGAGGGAAGCTCGGCGCTAGCAATGCTATTGAATATGCTGCGCAAGCCATGGCGGCTCATGGGTGTCTCATCGCCAAAGATACCAATTCATCTCGCCAGGGCTATATTGCAAGCGTAAGAAGCGTTGAGTTCCGAACTGATACCCTAGATGAGCTAGGCTCCATATTGGACATATTCGCAACACGTCTGATGGGCGACGATGACAACGTAATTTACGAGTTTGATGTTGTTGACCGCGGCGAAAGCAAGGTGACCGGCCGAGCAACCGTAATTCTTGATCGAAACAAGGCCATTAAGCTATGAAAACTGCACTAGTAACTGGCGGATCAGGTGGAATTGGCGAGGCAATTTCCAGAACCCTTGCTAAAGACGGCTTTCACGTGATCGTTCACGCTAATAAGAATACCGATAAGGCTAGTCAAATTGTGAAGGATATTCACAGCCAGGGCGGTTCAGCAGAATTGGCCTGTTTTGACCTTCTCGACGCCGCTGCTGTTGAACGTTACCTCTCCACTCAGTTGGAAAAAACAGGGATCGATGTATTGATCAACAATGCAGGCATCCACGATGACGCGGTATTTCCTGGGATGTCACGCCTGCAATGGGATCGAGTTTTAGCCGTGAACTTGGATGGTTTCTTCAATATCACGCAGCCTCTAGTAATGCCCATGATTAGAAAAAGATGGGGGCGGATCGTGAACATTAGTTCGGTCTCCGGAATCAGAGGAAATCGTGGCCAGGTTAATTACTCAGCGGCTAAAGGGGCCATTCATTCAGCCACAAAAGCACTATCCCTTGAAGTGGCGAGTAGAGGCGTCACAGTAAACGCCGTTGCTCCTGGAATCATAGACACAGGGATGACCGCGGAATTATTCTCAGACGATATGATCAAATCCCTCATACCCATGAAGCGTGCAGGGAGTCCTCAGGAAGTTGCTGACCTTGTTGCCTTTTTGGTTTCCGAGAAAGCTTCATACATTACTGGTCAGATCATATCGATTAATGGCGGCATGATCTAAATGACGGTTCATCAGGCGGAACTACTGCTTTTTTTCACACTTCTACAGCTAGCCATCATTGTTTTGGCAGGCCGTATTGGCGGGACCATTGCTCTCAAAATTGGGCAATCGGCTGTAGTCGGTGAAATTATTCTTGGAATTCTTCTTGGCCCGTCATTATTCGGCGCCATAGCTCCTGGCGCATTCGAGTGGGTTTTTCATTCGACGCCACCTGGGCCAATATCAATGCTGTCTCAGATCGGGTTAATCTTTCTCATGTTTCAGATTGGTCAAGAATTCGACTTCTCGCACCTAAGAGAGAGAAGGCATCGTAATGCAATGCTGTCAGTCGCGGCAGCGAGCATGGTTGTTCCTTTCGTTCTGGGATTTGGGTTCGGATATGTAGCGGCCCCAATTCTATCCCCCGGGTCTAACGCCGTTGGCTCCGCATTGTTTGTTGGTACCGCATTCTCGATCACTGCCCTCCCAATCCTGGGAAGAATAATGATCGAGTTCGGCATCACATCTACTTCGGTGGGGGTGATCGCCATCAGCGCAGCTGCAATTAATGATGTGATTGGTTGGGTGTTACTTGCAGTAGTGAGCGCACTAACTATTTCACAATTCAGTGCCAATGATTTGGGGCAAATCATCATCAGCATTGCTGTCTACATAGCCGTATGTTGCTACGCTATTCGCCCCCTGATGAAATATGTCATCCGCCGATTTGGAAAGCAGGGTGAAGCACTCACTGGAAACGTGATGGGGATAACGATCTTTCTGATGTTCCTTTCTGCCATGACAACTTACAAGATTGGCATCTTCGCCATCTTTGGAGGCTTTATTCTTGGCGTATTGGTTCATGATGAACCCGAATTTGTAAGAGCTTGGCGGACGAAGGTCGGTTCATTCATCACCGTATTCTTCCTACCCATTTTTTTTACTTATACAGGCCTCAGAACAAGCATAGGCAGTCTTGATAGTTTTGAACTATGGGGCTGGTGCATCGCACTGATTCTGCTAGCGACGATCGGTAAATACGGAGCTGCTTACCTGGCCGCACGTGCCAATAAGCTATCTCCGACTGAATCATCGATCATTGGCATCATGATGAATACTCGGGCGCTTATGGAGCTGATTGTGATCAATATCGGACTCGATCTTGGCGTCATTTCACCTACCGTATTCACGATGCTTGTCATTATGGCCATATTCAGCACAGTCATAACAACCCCCGTACTGCGCCGTCAGCTTCCAAAGCTAGGGCTACTTCGTGCTTAATTTTCGGTATATCAGAGCCGGTGATCTCAATACCATCTCAACCATAAGCCGAGTGTGCATCCAAGTCAGTAGCTTGTTGTCACGAAAATATTGAAAGTGGGAAACCCCGCCCTCTTCTTTTGAGAAGTAGCGAACAGGTGCCATGATATTGATTGGTTGGATTCCGGACCAACAGAGCCTTACAGCAGCTTCTGGATCAAAGTCGAATCTTCTCATCCATCGGTTGTTTTCCATGATTTTCTTGAGCGGGCGAACGGGGTAGACCCTAAAACCGAAAAGTGAATCACCTATACCTTGCCAAAACGTCTCCAAATTGGCCCACCAATTAGAGATCTTTCGCCCTTTGACTCGTAGGCTCGGTGCTTCCGCGCCAAAATCAGGCATTCCCAGAACCATGGATTCAGGATGCTGCTGAGAGGTCTCCATGAAACTAGGAATCATATGGGCAGGATGTTGGCCATCAGAATCCATTGTCAGAACGTGAGTAAAACCCTCTTGCTCTGCGATTCGGAGCCCTTCAAGAACAGCAGTGCCTTTGCCGCTGTTTATTGGGAGAGCAATAATACGCAGCCCTGGCTCTTCCTTTGCAAGTTCATCTAGAAGCTCTCTTGTTCCGTCATCACTACCATCTACAACAACCCATACTGGCTCCCAATATTTGAGTGCTTCAAGCACTGTTTTCTTAACCTTGGAGCCTGGGTTATAGCTAGGGATGATAACTAGGTGAGTCTTTGACTGCATCTTCATATTTCGCCATTGATGTAGTTTTCAAGATCTTGGGTCACCGATGCGTTATCCGTGCTTGGATAGAACACCTTGCCTGCTCGTACTGAAATCTTCATTGGAAGTGAAGGAATCGAAGTGAGTTTATTCACTTTTCCTAAAAAACTTTGATCATAGGTGATGATAAATGCACGTATAGGTAAATTAAGTTTCGACGATAGCAAGGCGGCGCTCTGATTCAATGTATTTACTTTGTGCATTGATAACGAACGCGTGCCTTCAGGGAAGAGCAAGAGGTTCGTACCTTCGTCCGCAACTTGCTTTGCATGTGTGATCATGTCGAAGGGATCGGAGTTTCGAATGAAACCGGCGAGTCTTGCTGATGCTCCCAGGAATGGGTTATCAAGCAGCGAGGATTTCATCACACAGACTGTATTTGGAATAAGCGCTAGCAGCAAAAAGGCATCAAGTAATGATGGATGGTTCGCAACTATTACTCCTGCACCATTCAATAGATCATTTTTTGCAATTCCAAAATCGAAACGGCAGCCGCAGAAGAGAGTTAGAAACAAAAGATAAAAATTAAGGCCGATTCGTATAGCAAGCCTACCGATGAAGTGGCGAGACTTGGGTGGCAGTACATAGTTCAAAACGAAGGCAAACGGCATCCAAAAAGCGCAAAGTATGCCTAGCATACAGAGGCCTAAGCCCAAAGCGATAGGTGAGTAGATCTTCCAAAACACAGATCTCGCCTTAGTCAGCATAGCCGGTAGCCTCGATCTCTACTAGCAAATCGCGTCTGCATATATCCGCTTGGACATAATGCACTTGAACGCTTTGACCAAGACAATGAGTTACCGCTCGCTGTACCTCTAGAAGGTCTTCGGCATTTCTTACGTAGGCACGGTAATACATATGGGACAGATCGATATGAATCCCGCATTGCCTTTCAGCTGTTTCGACCACGATCTGGATATTGTGGAGCGCCGTGAGTGTTTGCTCATATGGATCTCCGAGATTTACGGTTTCATGCCCCTTGATGCTTGCGGTCCCAGAAACGAGGACTAAATTAAACGGCCCTAAATTGGCTATTGCCCCTCTAGAGAAACTTGGGCTTTGAGGGCCATACAACTCTGGGTACTCATAGGCACTCACTTGGGCTGCGTTCTCAATTAATGTAGGAGGCGACTTACCGGCCAGAAATGCGATTGTTAAAGGTCCTGATCTGACGCCCACAGCTGATGCAGCGGGCATGCGCCCTTTCATTAAACCTTCAGCATAGTCAAATGCGACCTGCCTTCCAATATTGAACTGCCTATATCTTTCGAGCCCTGATGATTCTGAATTTATATCGCTAAAGTGATTCCAAAGACGCCAAATTTCATGGAAACCACTATCGCTCAGAAACCCTAGGAGCTCGGAGTAGCCTTCAGTTGTTAACTTATCCAACGCGTTAAGGTCGTTTTCTTCAAGCGAAATTATGCCAAAAATGAAGTTTTCAGCCTTGCTATACCTAATGTTCCCGATTTCGCCATAACTAATATGGCGAGAAGAACACCAAATTTCGTCTCCACAAGAGTCTGAATATCCCAAAACGGGCATATCAAGCCAAGCAAACGGGAAAGATCTCTCATCGGATCGTTCTCCAAAGCGAAAACTGCCTACCAACGCTAAGGGAGCTGTATTGGTAGAGTTCTTCCAAACTACTTGGAGTGGGTGTTGCTCTATATCATGCATCCGGCTCTAAACTACTTCAGGTACAGATCTAATATTGTACTTCCGTCGTTTCCACGCCATGAATGTCCGCTTCAGATTGGCAAGCGATGAGGCGTAATAGATGCACTTGAACAGAAAGATTGAGCGCCAGATGGGGGTTTTTCCAAAGATATCTCCCGCCAGGACGGACAAAATCGCTTCTTTCATCCTAAAAATATTTCTTGGCTTCATGAACAGGTCGCGCAAGGTCGGATTTGTTACTCGATAAATAAACCAAGAAAACTCTTTCGGACCATGCCGCATAGCCTTATCGAATTTAGCCAAGGCCTTTGATGCACCGGCTGGGTTCTTTAGGCAGGTATCAACAGTCTCCGCACCAATTACCCCGCTATTCATGGCAAGCAGCACCCCTGAGGAGAAAACGGGATCTATAAAAGCAAAGGCGTCGCCAAGAAGCAAATAATTGCGACCATAACAGCGATCAGAGACATAAGAAAAGTTTCCTGTTGCCTCGACAGCAGAGGAAATCTTGGCGTCCTTTAGCTTGACATCAAGATGTGGACATAACTTGATTCCATCAAACAAAAATTGCTCGAGCGGCCTATCGCCTTTAGTCTTCATAAAGTATGGCCACGTCACCATTCCGATACTGGTTGTTCCATCAGATAATGGAATGAACCAAAACCACCCGTGTTCGAACCAAAAGATTGCGATATTTCCCTCGTCAGCGCCAGGATTTCTTATCGCACCTTTGAAATGGGCATAGACAGAGGAGCTGTTATGACGTGGGTTTCGATGCTTAATTTGGAGTTTGTTCGCAAGAAATGTGTCACGGCCAGAAGCGTCAACAACGAATCGCGTCGTCCACTGTTCAAGCCTTCCATCCTTATGCTCAGCTACAACCGATATAAGGCCCGATTCCAGCTCGACAGTTTTTACTTTACAGTCTTGGTAAACGTCCACTCCCTTCTCTGTTGCATTTTTGAGCAAAATTTCGTCGAACTCTGACCGTCTTACCTGATATGCACTCGGAAGTGTCTTATCCCATGCATCTGCAAAATAAAATCTCTGTTGATGGTCATGCCAAGGGGAGTTGAATTCGGCGGCGTTCTTAACCATACCAATAGAAGCTACTTTGTCAGAAACGCCCAACATATCGAGAATGGGCAGATTGGCTGGAAGCAAAGATTCGCCGATGTGAAATCGGGGATGCCGAGCCTTTTCAAGCAAAACAACCTTATAGCCTTTTTCAGCAAGCAAGGGAGCGATAGTGGACCCAGCAGGCCCACCGCCAATCACAACGACATCGGCAAATCCAGTCATATTTCTATCACTTAGCAAGTATCTTAGCCTTCTGATTTTCGTAGTCTTTTTCAGTAATCAAATCATCCTCTTTGAGCTTCTTTAGCTCCTTCAGTTGATTATATTTGGTACCCTTGCCACGATCTGTAGCCTGCTTAGTATCAGCGCTTGAATCTTGCAGTGGCTCAATGCAGATGAATATCAACTCACTACGGGGAAAATTCCCAAGAATATGAGGGGGTACTGAACGGCGCTCTTCTAAAACTTTTAATGCGCGCCCCTGTTCTCTACAGAATTTTGTTGCTCTAGATTCGGCATTGGAACGAACAGCGGACTGAGGAACGAAGCTTGATGCTCCCTGTGAGAAGACTCGATATTTTTCTGCACCGATTTCGTCCTTGTCTACTACATCTGTCTCCCCTGAATAAAGGGCTCCTTCAAACTCGGAAGAGCTTTCACTCACTTTCTTGACAGGCTGCATTGACGAACAACCAACAACGAAAAAACCTGTAAGAATGAAAAAACAACACCTCGCCCTCCTCATCACTACACCTCCTTACTTGAGTTTAAGCAATGAGATTTCGGTCAACCCTTTAGAGATATTTTTTTGCGCAGCCCTCTCAACCGCCATCTGTAATCTACCAACAGCTACCGCAGCATCACTAAAAGTAGCCGTACCTGTCGTAGTTATAGCTTTACGGAACTCAACTTTTTTTGTCGCCATATTTGTAAGCGTCCAAGCCGTTTCGAGATTCACTGTAAACGTCAAACCAAACGCAGGTTTCGTCAGGGATGTTACTGATACAGCGAGCAGATAGTTCGCATCGCCAACTTGTATAACTTTGCTAAAAAGCTGCGTGTTTGCAATTGCACTCTCGATAGCTGCCTTCAAGTCTGCATCAGCGATATTGGAACTATCCATCGCTCCTGTTTCAGACCCACCCATTGTTCGAACCTGGACTGTAGAACTAAACTTCTGTGCTACTACCAAGTCCTTGGGCGTCATTTCTTCCTTATTTGCAGGAGATGCACAACCCACAATTACCCCAACCAGAGAGGCAACCACAAAGAGATTCAGAATTTTAGATCTCATTTCTTATCTCCTGTGTTGTTGTATATATTATTTATAACCTCATCAACCATCTCTTGCGGAGATAATCTGGTTAGTGACCCATGCTTAGAGTGCCCTGAAGCCATAGGCATCTGATCTTTTGGATCACGAATTACGATGTCCAGAGCAAACATGTACATCGTGATATCCCACATCCACTTGTCTGCATAAGTCACAAGCGCATCATAAGGACTTGTTGGCTCATCCACGCCTGTTTTGACTTTTACGCCTTTGGTACGCAGCTTATCTGCTATCAACTCATTGACACCTCGTTTATCCGCTGGAATTTGCTTAACATACATGGTCTTCAGCGAAGCTATATTGGCGCCCGGTTCAACCTGGGAAGTTGCAATGTTGACGCAGCCACTCAGCAGGGCCACGCAAGCCAAAATCACCGCAATTTTAGATGTTAATTTCATTGATCTCTCCCTAATTTATTCGGCTCTAAACCCAGCCAGTATTTTTTCCCTAAGGTTTTTCACCCACTGGTTGTAGACAGGGTGAATAAGCTTTGTGCCCTTGGGGTACTTTACTGACCCTGAGCCAGGAATTGCTAATGTCGGTTCATAAGAATCGTAATCTTCAGAAACCTTGTATTTGAGGTTAGTGCTGCTCTCGTAACCAATCGAAAATTCGTTCGGGGTATAGGAAACCTTTACGGTAGCAAAATGCTTGTTTTTGAAGTCATACACGGCAACGATTGGGCCGTTCGAGTTGCTATTCTGAATAGACCAGTTAGCGGCTTGAGTTGACTTGATAATAATTTCACGAATCTTACTCAGAGGTAGCGCCGTTCCCGTTGTTGTCACAATAGGGACATTTTCATAACCTACCATCGGCACTGGATCAGGAGTTGCATTTGCTACTCTCGCCACCAAGAAGCTTAGAACAAATAGAAACAAGATCTCCTTCATCACACGCATGGTTTTCTCCAACACCTGAGTCTAAAATTTCTTGGCAGTTTTGCTCAATAGTTTTACCTTTATATCATACGCCTACTGATCTCGATCTTTTGTATTGATACAAAACCAAGCAATTTGATCAGATATACGCACAAAGACCCATCTATGGCAGGATAGGCTTGCCGCCGGTGTTTGTCTTACAGACGGTTGGATTGAGCCAATCTTTTGTATTGATACAAAACCGAGTGATTTTCTAGGTTATAGGCAGCTGGGAGGATGACGATTAGA
>JACCDN010887450.1_pt1 | contig 19800 bp, 16 predicted proteins | sample 7441691 | NCBI WGS metagenome assembly JACCDN01 (sample SAMN15323439, study PRJNA562643) | freshwater metagenome | isolation source: river surface water | place: USA:Blue River Watershed | collected 2017-08-16 | reverse complement strand
GTAGAGAGGAGGTTGAGCGATGTACAGGTAACCCCGCTCAATCAAGGGGCGCATTTGACGGTAAAAGAAGGTTAATAAAAGAGTCCGGATGTGACTTCCGTCAACATCCGCGTCTGTCATAATAATAATTTTATGATAACGGGCTTTGTCTGGAGAAAAGTCTTCCGTCCCAATGCCTGTGCCTAATGCCGTAATCAGGGTCCCAATTTCAGCAGATCCCAGCATTTTGTCAAAGCGGGCGCGCTCCACGTTTAAAATTTTACCCTTGAGAGGTAAAATCGCCTGGAAAGACCGTTCGCGCCCCTGTTTGGCGGAACCCCCTGCAGAGTCTCCTTCCACAATGAAGATTTCGCTTTTTGCGGGGTCTTTTTCTTGACAGTCCGCAAGTTTTCCAGGCAGGGAGGCCATGTCTAAAACACCTTTACGCCGTGTTAATTCACGGGCGCGGCGCGCGGCTTCCCGGGCGGTTGCGGCTTCCAGGACTTTGCTGACAATAACTTTTGCCTGAACGGGATTTTCTTCAAACCATTGCTGTAAAGCTTCGGAAACAATATTTTCCACAACGGGACGAACTTCAGAAGAAACCAGCTTATCTTTAGTTTGGGAAGAGAATTTGGGATCGGGAACTTTGACAGAGAGGACGCACGTCAGACCTTCACGGACATCTTCTCCCGTACAAGTAAATTTTTCCTTCTTACCCTGGGAGCTGGCAGCAACAAAATTGCCAACCATACGGGTTAAGGCGCCCCGCAACCCTGCCAAGTGGGTTCCGCCATCCCGTTGAGGGATGTTATTGGTAAAACACAAAGTTGTTTCATGATAACTGTCTGTCCACTCCATGGACAACTCAACGGTCATATCTCCTTGAGTTTTCAGGATGCTGATGGGTAAAGGATGCAAAGGGTTCTTTGCTTTGTCCAGATAGCGGACAAATTCAGTAATGCCGCCTTCATAGCATAGGGTTATTTCATAGAGGTTGTCTTCCCGCTCATCTTTTAAAATAATATGAACCCCCGAGTTCAAGAACGCTAATTCCCGTAACCGGTGTTCTATGGTGGGCCGGTCAAAAACCGTTTGAGTAAAAGTTTCTTGAGAGGGAAGGAAACGGACTTCTGTACCTGTCCGGCCATTTGAATCTGCGACAACGTAAAGAGGCGCTTCCGGGACGCCATGTCGGAACCGGATGGCATGCTCCTTTCCATCGCGCCAAATGCGCAATTCCAGGACTTCCGATAAGGCATTGACGACAGAAACGCCCACACCATGAAGGCCGCCCGAAACCTTATAGGAATTCTGGTCAAACTTACCGCCTGCATGAAGCTGGGTCATGATCACTTCAGCGGCGGAAACCCCCATTTCCGCATGAATATCAACGGGGATACCGCGGCCATTGTCCCGGACGGTTACAGATCGATCTTCATTGATAATGACTTCAATGCGATCGCAATGACCGCCCAGGGCTTCGTCGATCGCATTGTCAACGACTTCATAGACCATATGGTGCAAGCCTGTTCCATCGTCTGTGTCTCCAATGTACATGCCAGGACGTTTGCGTACCGCATCAAGTCCTTTCAAAACTTTAATAGATTCAGAGGTATAGTCTGTAGAACCGTTGTTTTGACCTTCAGGTTTGTCTGTCATTTTCTTTGTCATTCCCCAATTGTTTAGACGGCTGCCCTTCGATGAAGCAGCCTATACAGAAAATTATTGATTCTATCTCCATGAAAAAATCAATGGTTGCCTGTACTTCATTGTTTTATCAGTAGATGGATTCATTAATTTTGTCCAGAGGGTCAACGTTCATGAATCTGTCTCAAGGGCTATCCAGTAAAGTTGCGTTATGAACCGTCAGAAATTGCGCCTGGCCGTTCAGGCTGCAGAATGCGGATCTGTCCGTTCCGGTCATCCAAACTTGAAAGCGCCCCTTTGGATTCTCTGTGGGAGATTTCTTAAGGGGGGTGCAAATCTCTTGAAATAAAACCAGACGATGGTGATCATCCAGGTGCGCGGCAACGTCATCCAGCAACAAGACAGCGGGACAGGCGCGGTAATTTTCCTGAACTCGGGTAAAGGCCAGGGTTACAGCAAGTAACAGCATCTTCTGCTCTCCCGTGGAGCATAGCTCTGCCGGGAGATGTTTGGCAAGATGGCGGACTTGAAAATCACTTCGGTGAGGGCCAATGCCTGCTCCTCCTGCCTCTCCATCATGACGGCGCCCTGTTTTTAGCTTTTCCGCACACATATCTTCAACAACAAGGGCCGGCTGGTCCTGTACCCAGGTTTCCACCTCTCCCCTCATTTCAGCTTGAAATTTAGGAAAAGGATAGGATTTATCCTGCCGTTGAGCTGCTTCCAGACTTTTAACCACTTGCTGGCGCGCAACGACGATGGCAACGCCATCTTCCGCCAGGTAACGTTCAAGAGTTGATACCCACACAGGATCATAGCGTCCTTCCCGTAACAGATGCGCCCGTTCGCGTAAATGATGTTCGTACCGGTGAATCCGTACCGCATGGGTTGGGTCCAAAGCATAGACCAGCCGGTCAATAAACTTTCGACGAATGGAGGCGCTTTCCAGAAACAAGCGGTCCATTTGGGGTGTAACCCAGATGATGCTGATCCAGTCGGTCAGGGATGCCTGGGCCTTTGCAGGTTGGCCATTAATTTTAATAAGGCGGCGCTCGTTGCCTGTGGCTGTATAGTCCAGGCCTGTCCCCAGCTGAACAGAGCCAAGATTTGTCTCTAGTGTTGCTGCAATAGCCCATGAAGGAACAGGAGAGGGATGCTGATTGAGTTTTTTTAAATTGGTTACCTGGGACAATTTAATGCTACGCAGTCCCCGCCCGGGTGATAGAAAAGAAATCGCTTCCAGGATATTTGTCTTTCCCGCTCCATTAGGCCCCGTTAAGACGACCAGACTGCTTTGAAGAGATAAGTCAAGCTCTTGATAATTGCGAAACTGATGCAACACAAGCCGCGATAGACCCGTCAAGGACAAAAGTTCAGGGAACAAAGAACCAGGTTCAGGAGAACAGCTTCTTGAATTTTTGGACATTTTCAGCTTTTTCCCAATTGTTTAAAGCCGTACAGTATCTGAGGAACCTTTATAAAGATATCTTGTGTTCACAAGGTTGGCTTAAACAACAAACACACAACCAAGAAGAAGGTGTTCCATGAATAAGATAAACGTTGGTATAGATATTTCCAAGAAAAAATTTGATGTCTGCATGCTTTGCCCCAAGGGTAAAGCGTTAAATCGTGTTTTTCCGGAATGATCCTGAAGGTTTTGCTGCGTTTTTGAATTGCCTTGATCAAAACAACTCTGGCCCTTGCCGTAATCGCTATGGACGCTACTGGCTGGTATGGAGAAAATTTAGCCGTTGCGAACGTCAAGAGGTAAGTTAGATTATATGGCAGGAGGTAAAGCCATTGTGGTTAAACGCTGCACTGCAAATAACTTATTGAGGCCCGCGCCAGCTGTGACGCAAAAAGTTGCCCCTGAATGGTACGGCCATCTCTCTCCGTTTCGATGCGGCAGGCTCATTTATTGGGACATCCGGCCGTTCATAAAGCGGCCCTTCATCCGAAGTTCTTTTAAGGTTGGGATGGCGGGTTATCCGCTTTTCAGGGTGAGATTTCTTGAAAGCAGCCCGAAAAGCTTGCAAACACTCATTGGGATTGTTCATAAGATGCAGATAATATTCAGCTTGTTGATAATAACTCTCAAACGAAATACGGTCCATTTTTGTTTGGGAGTCAAAAGCCATAGCCATATACTTACGGTATAAAGCCTCGGCTTTTTTCCTGTTCATATTTTCGCTTATTGTATACATGACTCACCTCCGTTTTATTTATTTTGTTATCACGTCCTTTTTACGTTTGTTGTCCACTTATGAGGGCTATTTTATAAAGGTAATTCTTAATTTTTTAATACACAGGCTGCTTATAGCGGGTCTCTTATCCAAGTACTGACTATAGCCTTGCTTTTTAACAGTGTCAACATTTTTTCATGAGCTATATGTTAAAACGACATCGCATGTTTTCTTTTGAAATCTGACCTTATACATGTATAAAAGTAGCCTTTACCAGCAATGTAAACATTTATGGAATATCAACTAAAACATAAGGTATACCTTATGTTTTAGGAAGTGATGAATGGATTTCCCTCCTATATCTATCACCTTTGAAGGCGCCTTTTACGCTTCGTCCCGCTATGCGCTTGCGATTCCTCGCAATGAACTTGGGTTACAATTCCGAGGAGCACAAGCTCCGCGGCAATCTAGACATCTTTAAATCCGCTCAGTATAAAAGTGAAGACACCTTCAAAATGATAGTCAGGACCTCACTTTTTTCACTCCCCTTTCTTTGTATACCCTAAATAATTCACGTCTAAATCTTTGGATAAGCGCCATTGCCCGGTCAATGGACAGTAAGACATGCCTCGCAGGTCAGCAAAAGAAAATCCAAGAGGGCGTAAATAGGTAGCAAGTTCGGCAGGATACAAAAACTTATTCCAGTCATGGGTTCCTTTGGGAAGGATGCGCATGACGTATTCAGCGCCAATAACCGCAACAGCGTAAGACTTCCATGTGCGGTTGAGAGTGGATAGGATGAAGGCTCCCCCCAGGGCTACAAGCTGGGCGCATGTTTTCAAAAACCCGGGTACATCCGCCACATGTTCGACAATTTCAAGAGCCAGAACCACATCAAAGGTATGTCCTTGGGTGACGAGTTCTTCTGCTGAAATACACGTATAGGTAAGGGGCAAGTCCATCATGGCAGCGTGGGCGGTAGCTACTTCAATGGCTTGTGCGCTTGCGTCAATGCCTGTTACTCTTGCGCCTAACCGGGTTAAAGGCTCGGCTACTAATCCGCCTCCACAGCCGATATCGAGAAGGGAAAGCCCTTCTAAGGGTTTGCTTTTTGTTACATCTCGATGAAAGTGGGTGGTCAAACAGTCCCGGATGTACTGAATGCGCGTTGGGTTCAGTTGGTGCAAGGGCTTGAAAGGTCCATCTTCATCCCACCATTGAGATGAAATTTTGCTAAAGCGTTGAATTTCTGAAATATCTATGGAAGAATGAGGGGTGTTATGGTGAGTCATCTCTTGCTTGTCTGTCCTTGAAGCGTTATAGAATATTCCAGGGCGCCCTAAAACTCTGTTCCTTATAATCTACAAGACTACGCAAAAAATATCGCGGAGAAAATGGCACGTATTATTCAAAAATTTGGGGGAACTTCTGTGGCGGATATTGCCCGCCTCGAAAATGTTTCTTTGAAAATAAAGCGGGAAGTTGACGCAGGCCATCAGGTGGCTGTTGTCGTGTCAGCGATGGCGGGAGTTACCAACCGGCTGGTCGGTTATGCGCAAAGATTGGCGGGAAGTGCGCAAAGCGCCGAGTATGATGTTATTATTGCAGCAGGAGAGCAAGTGACCAGCGGCCTTTTGGCCTTAGCGCTTTGTCAGATTGGCATTCCTGCCCGTTCCTTTTTAGCCTGGCAAATTCCTATCATCACCGATCCTATCCATGGAAATGCGCGCATTGAGCAAATTGATTCCCAACATCTTGAAGCGTGTTGGTCAAAGGGTCTTGTTCCTGTCATTGCGGGGTTTCAAGGGTTAACCCCACAGGGGCGGCTCACCACGTTAGGGCGTGGCGGCTCAGATACAACGGCCGTTGCTTTAGCTGCCGCGTTGAACGCAGACCGTTGTGATATTTATACGGACGTAACAGGGGTCTATACAGCGGATCCGCGCATTGTACCGAAAGCTCAAAAGTTAAAAGAGATTACTTACGAAGAAATGTTTGAGTTGAGCGCTCAAGGCGCAAAAGTTTTACAGACACGGTCTGTGGAAACGGCGATGAACCATCAAGTACGCGTTCGGGTTCTTTCTAGTTTTCATGAGGAACCAGGCACGGAAATTGTCCCCGAAAAAATGCTGTCCGATTCAATTCATGTGAGCGGTATTACCCATAAAGGGGATGAAGCGCGGTTAACATTAAAAAATGTACATAACGAAACCCGGGTCATGGCAGATATTTTTCAAATGTTAGCCAATGCAGATGTCTATATTGATATGATTGTACAAAATGTATCTTTGGATGCCGGGACAGATTTAACGTTTACAGTTTTAAAAGGAGAAATACCCCGAGTTGTTGATGCCTTACAGAAAATGAAGACAATATTCTATGATGATTTGATCCTGGATTCCAATGTTGCCAAAATTACAGTCGTTGGCGTGGGGCTGCAACGGCGCCTTGGGATTGCAAGCTTGATGTTTAGAACCCTGACAGGGATGGGAGTTCCCCTTCAGGTGATTTCTTGCTCTGCCATTAAAGTCAGTGTATTAGTAAAGGAATCCGTGGCTGAAGAAGCGGTACGTATTCTTCACACCGCCTATGGTTTGGATAAGGAGTGTTGACTTGAAATTACAGTATTTATGGCAACGGGGATGTTCTTTTTTAGGAACGGAGTATGCCATCTTGGGCGGAGCCATGACGTGGGTGTCTGAGCGTAACTTAGTTTCGGCCATATCTAATGCGGGTGGCTTCGGGGTCATTGCTTCGGGAGCCATGTCACCTGAGCTTCTTGATGAAGAAATTCAAGCGACTGCGCAAATGACTCGGCGTCCTTTTGGCGTAAACCTCATTACCATGCACCCGGAACTCGATGCTTTGATTGACATATGCGCAAAAAACCATGTGGGCCATGTTGTCCTTGCGGGCGGGTTGCCTCCCGCATCCGCCATGATGAGGGTTAAGGCGTATGGTGGTCATGTTTTATGTTTTACGCCAACATTGGCATTTGGTAAAAAGTTGGTGAAAAAGGGCGCGGATGCCCTCATTATTGAGGGTAGTGAGGCAGGAGGGCACGTAGGTCCTGTGTCTGCGAGTATTTTGGCCCAGGAAATTTTGCCTGTCATTCAGGATGTCCCTATTTTTATTGCTGGCGGCATTGGTCGGGGAGAAGCCATTGTCGCTTATCTTGAAATGGGCGCATCAGGCATTCAGTTAGGGACGCGATTTGTATGCGCAACGGAGTCCCAGGCCCATCCCCGGTTCAAGCAGGCTTTTATTCGGGCGAATGCCCGTGATGCTGTGTCTTCTGTTCAGCTGGATCCCCGTTTTCCTGTCATTCCTGTTCGGGCATTGGTAAATGATGCAACCCGCCGTTTTTTTGAGAAACAAAAAGAAATGATTGGCCGTGTCGATAAAGGAGAGCTGGATCTCAAACAAGCCCAACTGGAGGTAGAGCGTTTTTGGGCTGGCTCCTTGCGGCGAGCCGTTATTGATGGAGATGTAGAGAATGGCTCTTTAATGGCTGGGCAAAGCGTCGGCATGATTACACAAGAACAAACGACTCTCGAAATCATTCAAGAATTAATTGACCAGGCAAATACCTTTATTGTTAATAAGGATGCAATTACAGAAGATAAAGTTACGATGGCTGATTCTTTCGGGTAAGCATATAAGTTATGACAGACGATAGCGCTGAAAATTGGATGGCTCTTCCCCGTCAAGTTGACGGAATTAGCCTTAATGCAGGTATTGGACTGGGCCGTGCTGTCTTGCACCCGTCTTATGGAATGAAAACACCTCCTGATGAGGGCAGTGTCAGGAGGGATAGCCGGAAAGATGAATTGATCCGGATTGATGATGCTCTGGTACAGATGGTTGAGGAAATTCAAACCCTTATTTCTCAACAAGCAAACTCCCTACTCTCAAAAACCCAGCCAACATCTCAAGCGGAATCTCTGGATATTTTAAAGATATATTTATTGTTGGCCAATGACCCAGGCTGGAGAGGTCAACTGAGGCAAAAAGTTCAAGAAGGCGCGTCAGCTGTTGATGCTGTTGATCAGACTTTGGAATCTATTCAAAAAAAACTGGGGGAAAAGGGAGCGCTCTCTGTTTGGCAAGAGCGAATGAGCGATTTTCAAGATCTCTCTTCCCGGCTGAAACGATATTTAATAAATTCAGTTGCAAGGCCTAGAGGAGAGGATGGGGACTCTCCCATTATTGTGGTGGCTGATCGTATAGGGCCTGCAGAATTATTGGATTATGACCGGGAGCGGCTTGCGGGGCTTGTTCTGGTTGAACAATCTCACACATCCCATGTGGCAATTGTTGGTCGGTCGCTAGAGATTCCCATTGTGGGGGGGATGAAGAGTATTTTAACGGAGGTTGCCCCGGGAGATTCTATTCTTGTTGATGGAAACGAAGGGCGTGTTTATATCCGCCCTGTCACAGAAGTTGTACGCCGTTTTGATGTGAAACCTTCGCTCAGGAAAAAGTCCTCTCTTGCTCCCTCCTTGGAGGCATTAGCGCCTTTATCTTCCCAAACGCTGGATGGTGTTTCTATTTCTTTGCTTTTAAATGCTGGTTTGGTTGAAGATGTGGACTATATTGAAGCCGCTGGAGCAGAAGGGGTGGGGCTTTATCGAACTGAAATTCCCTTTATGATGCGCTCCAAATTACCCAATGTTGCAGAGCAAACAAAACTCTATCGTGAGATATTGAAGCGTGCAAGGGATTATCCTGTCGTTTTTCGAACGCTCGATGTGGGTGGTGATAAGGTATTGCCCTATTTAGAACGATTAAGATCGGAAAGCCCGATGATGGAGCAGCGGGCGAACCGTGTCTTTTTTGATCGCCCCATTTTGTTACGCTATCAGTTGAGAGCATTAATTCGGGCATGCGGGGGTTGTGAATTAACAATTATGTTGCCCATGATTGCAGAGGCTAATGAAGTTCAGGCAGCTCGGGAAATCTTGGATGGGGAAGTGGAACGTGAGCGGGCGCGTGGCAACCTGATTCCTACAAAAATTCGGTTAGGAGCGATGGTTGAGGTGCCGTCCCTTGTTTTTCAGTTACCCCAGCTCTTTTCACACGTTGATTTTTTATCGGTGGGTAGCAATGACCTCTTTCAATTTTTCTATGCAATCGATCGGGAATATCCCAAATTATCTAACCGGTATGATGTCCTTTCACCAACCTTTTTAAGTTTATTGAAGTCTATTCAAGACCAATGCCAGCTTGCGCAAATACCATTAAGCGTTTGCGGGGAAATGGCTGGAAGGCCCTTGGAAGCCTTGGCATTAATTGGCCTTGGGTATCGAACTTTATCGATGTCTGCGGCAGCTGTACCAACGATTAAAAACCTTGTTCGTAATTTGACCTATCAGGAGATTTCTGACTATATGTCTGTCGTTGTGCCTTCACACCGGAGTATCCGCCAAAGTTTACGCCACTTTGCTAGAGACCATGGTATTTATCGTGATTAGGTTCAAATTTTTATTGCAAGAAGACTAAGGAACGTGATCGAAATAACTTCCAATTTTGTAGCGCTCAACTGAGAAAGCATCATATCAATTTTATTAATAATTGGAAGTTATTTCGATCACGTTCCTAATGCAACCTATAGTTCCCTCGCCACATAGACGGCGTAACCGTGGGCTTTGCAATAGGCAATGCTCCACTCTTTTTTGAGAACTTTGAGATCAAGGGCTGATTTTAAAGGAATCTGGGTAGAATGCTTGAAGTTTCCTGTACTCATTTCAACCAAGCCCAGCTCTTGTTCATAAGCTTGCTTAAGGGGGACGGTGAGGGCGCTTGTTCTTACATTATGATAAAGATCCTGCACGTCGTCTTTTGAGAAATTTAAAAAACTCCAGTCTGTTTGACTAAAATGAGTATGGCCTTCCAGTAACTTGGTATTTTCTGTGGCAATAATATATTTAAAAAGGGCTTCTTCTGTTTTAAATATTTCCATTTTGCCGGAAGCAGGGTGAAAAATAATCATCATTTTAGTGAGACCCTCCGTGTAAATAATGGTACGCTCCATGCCCTACCCTGGTGTCCAAAAAATTGTCAGGAGCATGGGATGAACCCGAATGACAGAAAAAAGGGAGGGATTGGCCTTGGAAAAAATGCCCGATGGGGGCTATAATCGGTTCAGCCATGATTCAACCTCCTCGTTGAGTTGTGGTGAGTGGCGTCCAGGCGCGTTAACGCTTGAACGCCACGTTTAAATATGAGGCCAAAAAATTTACCGCAGACGGGCAGTTTTTTAACCTCTTCTCTACCATAGCGAGTGAAGAGAAAATGATCAAGTGAAAAATTTACCTATATAGATAAAAAAATGTTGTTTTCTTTTTTTCGGTTTGCTATACCTTGCGGAGATGGAGATTCTTCCGGAGTGGAGGGCTTTCCATTCTCCCTATATTTTTTCTAAAGTCGCAACTTATGCAGTGGGCTTATTATTAAAAAGTTAGATAACACACGTTTAATTTTTCATTGACCCTTATTATTAAGTTCAACACCTTTAAATGATGCCAGAGATAGATGGGAAGACCTAAAAGCTTCTTATCAACAAGCAATAAAATACATAAACAAAAGGAAACGGGTGGGCAACACAAGAACGCTTAAATTTGCAATCGCTCTTGAATAAATGGGAAAAATTTAAATGTGATATGAGTTCTTTATTTAACGTACTTTTAGGATACGCTATTGCCCGGATACATCCTTTAAAACCAGGCGGATTTTTTCAATCCCCCAGTCTAGTTCTTCCTTTGTAATAACCAAAGGGGGAGCCAGGCGAACGACCGTATCATGCGTTTCTTTTGAGAGAACACCCTGCTCCTTGAGCTTTTCACAAATCTTGCGGGCTGTGGTGCGGGAAGGATCGATATCAACGCCAATCCACAAGCCCATTCCCCGCAGTTCACGGATGATAGGACTCCTGGTTGATTTTAATTGTTCCATAAAATAATCACCGAGCTTTGCGCTTTGCTCAGGCAAATGCTCTTCTTCCATCACTTCAAGCGCATGCAGGGCGACAGCCGCAGCCAATGGGTTGCCCCCAAAAGTAGACCCGTGGCTACCGGGGGTAAAGACATGCATGAGACGCTCCTTGCCAACAAGGGCAGAGACAGGATAAAACCCGCCACCCAGGGCTTTGCCTAAAATCATTCCGTCAGGTTGCACGCCTTCATGCTGGCAAGCAAACATCTTGCCTGTACGCCCAAGACCACTTTGAACTTCATCGACGATAAGAAGGACATTGTGCTTTTGACAAATTTTAGAAACGTCTGCAAGCCATCCTTTCGGCGGAACGATGATCCCCGCTTCTCCCTGGATTGGCTCTGTCAAAACAGCGCATGTGTGAGGGGTAATGGCATTTTCCAAGGCAACAGCATCTCCAAAGGGAACCTCCTTAAACCCGGGCAAAAAAGGCCCGAAGCCTGACCTGTAGTGCGGATCGCTTGAAAAGCTGATAATGCCACTGGTCCGGCCATGAAAATTATTTGACATTACAATGATTTGAGCCTGATTTTCAGGAACTTTCTTGGAAAAATAGCCCCACCTGCGTGCGGCTTTAATCGCGGTTTCGACAGCTTCTGCGCCCGTATTCATAGGTAAGGCGCGGTCCATCCCTGTTATGTGACACAGTTTTTGAAGAAAGAGAGGTAAAATATCAGTATAATAAGCGCGTGAGCACATAGACAGGTGGCCGGCCTGCGCTTGTAATGCGGCTAACAGCTTGGGATGGCAATGGCCATGACTGACGGCGGAATAAGCCGACATCATGTCCAGGTATTTTTTCCCTTCGACATCCCACAACCAGACGCCTTGTCCCCGTGTCAACACCACCGGGAGGGGTTGGTAATTATGGGCGCCCCACTTACCTTCAAGGTCAATAAAGCCTTGAGAAATGAAATGATTAGGTTGATCGTCCATCAGGGGGTATTGCCTGTTATAATGGTGGCGAGTTCCCACACCAGCTGGCACGTTTTGTTATTTAAGTCACGATACGGGTTAAATTCTGTCACCTCAAGCCCCAAAAAAGCCGGATCTTGCGCCAAGCCATACAGCGCCTTTCTGACTTCTCTTAACCGCAAACCAGAAGCCGCCGGGGTTCCTGTGCCGGGGGCTTCTTCGGGATCAAACGCATCCACATCAATACTTAACCCAAAGCAACGCGCAGGAATTTTACGCCGGGCTTCTTGAAAAACAGCAGAAAATCCCTTATCTTGAACTTCTTTTGCCGGGTAGATGCGCACACCCAAATCCATTAAAAGGGCTGCCTCCTCATTTTCAAAACTTCGAACGCCAATTAAACAAAGATTCTCCGGCTTGAGTTTGGGGAGAAGTTTGCCAAGATTTGTGAGTTGGGGATCCCCGTACCCCAGAAGAATAGCAACAGGCATACCATGTACATTTAAGGAAGGGCTTGTCTTGGGTGTGTGGGCATCCATGTGAGCATCAATCCAGATCAGCCCCATATCTTCATGATTCAAAGCAGATTTTACGCCATTCCATGTTCCCATAGCGATTGAATGATCGCCGCCTAACACCAGGGGGAGTCCTCCTTGCAGGAGCGTATTTTTTATTTCACGGCTCAAGCTTGTTGCCATCTCAAGAACATGGTCAGCATGGATTTTTGCCTGGTGGGGCGGAAGCGGTACAGGATTGGCAAAACACAAAGGCTCTTTTCCATGCCAGTAAGTGAAGGTTTTAGAAAACTTTTGAAAGGGAAGGGGCATATTTTCCATCAGAATTTTTGGCCCATCAGCCGTTCCCATATCCTGGGCGCCCCACCCTGACCCCACGCCAATAATATTCCATTGCCGCACTGTGATAACCTTTACGTTGAGAGCCTTGGTCCTTATTCCCAGTGTGGGATAAAAAGGTAAATTTTGTATGAAATTGTAATGGTTTTTAAGAATGGCTCCCACGATCCAGCATTCGCATATCCAGCCGAGCCAATTTAATATCTATAAATAGGTAATTTTTGTAATAATCTAGCTTATCAATTTATTATGGTGGATCTACGAGAAAATTGGTATCTAATATAATTAATGCTAAAGTACATTTTTCATCGGTTGTTTCTGATCATCCCTACATTGTTCGGGATCATGCTGATTAATTTTATCATTGTTCAAGCAGCCCCTGGCGGCCCTGTCGAACAGGTTTTGGCTAAAATTCGAGGGCAAGCGTCTGATGTGGATATGCGCCTCGGCGGTGGCCCATCAGAGGCTCAACTATACCCTATGGGGGGTGGAGAGAGTAGTTACCGGGGAGCGCAAGGGATTGACCCGGCATTCATTAAAGAACTTGAAGTTCAATTTGGCTTTGATAAACCGCCTCATCTCCGTTTCATCCATATGATTAAAAATTATCTGACTTTTGATTTTGGGCGGAGCTATTTTCGGGATCAAAGCGTTATTTCCCTAGTTGGGGAAAAATTCCGCGTTTCTCTTTCCCTGGGATTATGGACGACCTTTCTTGTTTATCTTATTTCAATCCCCTTAGGCGTGGGGAAAGCGGTGCGGGATGGCTCAACCTTTGACATATGGACCAGTGCTGTTATTGTCGTCGGGTATGCGGTTCCTTCTTTCTTATTTGCTTTATTCCTCATCCTTCTCTTTGCGGGGGGCAGTTTCTGGAGCATTTTTCCTTTACGGGGACTCATGTCAGACAATTGGGCGGAACTCAGCTTTTTAGGAAAAATAGGGGATTATTTTTGGCATTTAACCTTGCCGGTTCTGGCAATGGTCATTGGCGGGTTTGCAAAGTTAACCCTTTTGACTAAAAATTCTTTTCTGGAGGAAATCAATAAGCAATATGTTGTCACAGCGCGCGCAAAGGGACTCAGTGAACGCCGCGTCCTTTATGGACATATTTTCCGCAATGCCATGTTAATCGTGATTGCTGGATTTCCCTCCGCCTTTATCGGCATTTTATTCACATCCAACCTTGTCATTGAAGTGTTGTTTTCCTTAGATGGAATGGGATTATTAGGCTTTGAATCCGCATTGAACCGGGATTACCCGCTTATGTTTGGAACCTTATATATGTTCACCCTTGTGGGGATGGTTTTTCATTTATTAGGAGATTTGGCCTATATGCTGGTTGACCGGCGCATTGACTTGGCAGCGAGCCGAACATGACGTTTTCTCCCCTCACTCAACGCCGCATCGCTCAATTCAAAGCTAATCGACGTGGTTACTGGTCTTTGTGGATTTTTGGAATCTTGTTCCTGGTCATTTTATTTGCGGAATTCCTTGCAAATGATAAACCTTTGTTGGTTTCTTATGAAGGGAAGTGGTACATGCCTCTTTTCCAGACTTATCCAGAAACCCAATGGGGCGGGCAATTCCAAACAGCTACGAACTATCGGGATGCGTATGTTAAAAAACTCATCGACAAAAAAGGATGGATGATATTTCCCCCCATTCCGTTTCATATCAGTACCGTGAATTTTAATTTGAAAGAGCCGGCGCCCTCCCCTCCCTCCCGGGAGAACTGGCTCGGAACGGATGACCAGGGGCGGGATGTACTGTCCCGGCTTATTTATGGCTTTCGGGTATCCATATTTTTCGGCCTGATCCTGACATTTTTTTCATCTATCATTGGCGTCCTGGCCGGAGCCATTCAAGGATACTTCGGCGGGCGTGTGGATTTGATTTTCCAACGCATTATTGAAATTTGGAGCGGCTTGCCTATTTTATATCTCCTCATTATTTTGTCCAGTATCATTGAACCTAACTTCTGGTTCTTGCTGGGCATTATGCTGATGTTCAGCTGGATGAGCCTGGTCGCCGTTGTCCGGGCGGAATTTTTTCGCACACGGTCACTTGATTATGTCCGGGCAGCTGAGGCTCTGGGTGTACCCACCTGGCGCATTATGTGGCGTCACATGCTCCCCAATGCGATGGTGGCCACCCTGACTTACTTGCCCTTTATTTTGAATGGATCCATTACCACGCTAACAACCCTCGATTTCCTTGGGTTTGGGTTGCCCCCAGGGTCCGCGTCTTTGGGAGAACTATTGACCCAGGGCAAAAATCACGTGCAATCCCCGTGGTTAGGGTTAACAGGCTTTTTTTCCCTCGCCTTTTTGTTGAGTTTACTCATCTTTATTGGAGAGGCCATCCGTGATGCATTTGATCCCCGCAAGGTGATGTCCCGATGACATTATTACAAGTCAGCCGGTTATCCGTCCATTTCCACACCCTTAATCAACTTCCCTCCGAAGCCGTGAAGGACGTATCTTTTTCTTTGAATCAGGGAGAAACCCTGGCTTTGGTTGGGGAAAGCGGATCGGGCAAATCTGTAACCGCCTTGTCAGTTCTTGGGCTTTTGCCCTATCCAATGGCCTCTCATCCAACAGGATCGATTCTATTTCAAGGACAAGAGCTTCTAAACGCCCCAGAGACGACTTTACGAAAAGTTCGGGGACACGATATCGGCATGATTTTTCAAGAGCCGATGACAGCTTTAAATCCTTTGCATACTCTTGAAAAACAAATTGCAGAGCCTCTGCTCATTCACAAGGGCATGACGAGAATTCAAGCAAAGGAACGTGTCATTGAATTGCTTCACCTGGTTGGGTTTGGGGATGGCGTTAACCGTCTGCAAGCATATCCTCATCAATTGTCAGGGGGCCAACGCCAGCGCGTCATGATCGCCATGGCTTTGGCGTGCGAACCAAAGTTGTTGATTGCGGACGAGCCGACCACAGCTTTGGATGTAACCATTCAGGCCAGCATCCTGGAACTGATCAGCCGTTTGCAACAGAAATTCCAGATGGGATTGTTATTGATCAGCCATGATTTGGGCATGGTTGCCAGAATGGCCCAAAACATTGCTGTCATGCGGTACGGCAAAGTCGTTGAACAAGGCGCTATAGCAAAGGTCTTACGGGAGCCTCAACATCCTTATACAAAACATTTAATTGAAGCTGAACCCAGCGGGCACCCTGTCCCCATTTCTGATCCCGCCTCCTCTGTTCTCAAAACGAACGATATATACGTAGCTTTTAAAGGACAGAAGAAGTCTTGTTTTAGCAAGGGGTCTGCGGACGTTCGGGCGGTCGATGGCGTTTCTTTTTCCCTTGCCGCAGGCGAAACCGTGGGCATTGTGGGAGAAAGCGGCTCTGGCAAAAGCACGTTGGCCTATGCCGTATTACGGTTGGTTGATAGCAAAGGCCAGATTAATTTTTGTGGAATAGAGCTGCAAGGGTTATCCCGCAGAACCATTCGTCCTTTGCGTCCTCAAATGCAGATCATCTTTCAGGATCCCTTTAGCTCCCTTAATCCCCGGTTATCGGTTGGGCAAATTGTAGCTGAAGGCTTGGAAATTCATCAAAAGCACTTGGGGGGGGAAATTATTGATGACCAGGTACAAACCATTTTGCAGGAGGTTGGATTGTCTCCCGATGCCCGGTATCGATATCCTCATGAGTTTTCAGGCGGTCAAAGGCAACGCATTGCCATTGCGCGCGCTTTGATTTTAAAACCTAAACTCTTGATTCTCGATGAGCCGACTTCCGCCCTTGACCGGTCAATCCAGGCTGAAGTCATTGAACTCCTGCGGAATTTACAGCTGCGTTATCAACTTGCCTACCTGTTTATTAGCCATGATTTAAAGGTTGTGCGGGCGATGAGCCATCGGATCATGGTCATGAAAGGGGGGCAAATTGTGGAAGAGGGAAAAACAGAAAGCATCTTCACCAAGCCCCAGAATTCCTATACCCGATCCTTGATTCAGGCTTCTTTTGAAATTTTACCAAGCAAAGACAAGGCGCCACCTGGTATTTGGCGCGACGTATAGGTACAGGATTTTAACGGGTGAAGATGCGACCCGAGCCAGGGCGTTAAGTCGGGAAGGAAGTACGTGCAGCAAACTATGTAAATCTCCGTATAAGAAAGAAAAAACTTAATTTCTAATGTGTCCCGAATCATCGCAAGCATTTACAATATAAGGCGTCTAAAGAAAAAGGTCCTGCTCCTTTTAGAAGGATCGTGCCGAGCAAGAGGGACCAGTAAAGGTGGTTCTGATGACTTATATAGGTAAACTGGATGACAGCTGTCATAATAAGAAGCGGGGTGGTGGCAAGCCGGGTCATCAAACCAGCAACCAATAAAACCGGGCAAACCAGTTCAAATGTCGTGGCAAGGCAGGCAGCTAAATCCGGGGCGATGAAAGGGACCTTATATTCAAACTTGAACAGGCTAAGCGTTGTATCCCAACGCTTTAACTTAATTCTTCCAGCGCGCCAGAAAACATGAGCCATCCAGCAGCGGATCCCTAAAAGAAGAAGGGGCCATCCATAATACTCGAGACGGTGAAAAAAATGGGTGCTTTTTGTGATCAGTGACCGCATTTGACTTTCTTCCTACCGGTGTAAAATGGGGTGCGATAATAAGAAATCAAAGGCTTTTTGAGCATCAAAGTGCGGTTCAAGAACCTGGGCTGCTGCATAAGCAACCTCTATATCCTGTCCCTCTTTCAAACGATTCATAAACACGAATAAAGAGGGCGCCAGCCAATGAACTTTGATGATGCCCTGATGCTTGAAAATAAGAGCATAAGAAGAACCTTGCCTATCAGTGGGGAGGAGGGGTTGCCTTTTTTCTTGTTGATAAATTGAGATGATTTGCTCCAGGGGATGAGAAAAAGCCATGAGCTGGCAAGATTTTTGAAAATGAAAATTAACCGCCGCTTCTCCCCCAGTGACGAGTTGAGACATATCTGCAGGCGTTAGCAAAGGATCTTCCGCTGCGCAATAAGCGGCATGTTTAGCCCACTCATACTGGGCTATATCTGCCAGATAAGGCCATTCAGCAGTGGGGCCATAACGGTGAATGAAGGCGATGAATCCTGCGCCCCAATCCTCTAGGCTACCGATGCAAGGAAGACTGGCTTCCACATAGGCAAGGGTTATTGTACGGGCTGCTGATTCGCCCATGATTGAAAAAACCAAAGGATAATCATTTTCCAGGGACCGAAAATGGACAGAAAAAATATTATGATGATAAATATCCAATAAGGTTTCTTTGGGCAAGTCTGTTGGTTTCATGTGCCGCATAAAATTCTGATGGCCATGCCCCAGAATAAACTGACAGAAGTCACGTTGTACTTTAGCCAAAACGGACATGACGTCGTTCTTCCCTGATTGTGTTTGAGGGGATACGAATGCTATCCAGAATGGTTTGCGCTTTCGCAGCTTCCTCCATTAAAGTTTCCAACGCTGGAATATTGGCATCCCATTCAATGAGAGTGGGGATTGGACCAAATAAACCAATGGCTTTTTCATATAAGCCCCATACCTCATCGCAAACAGGTGAGGCGTGGTCATCAATACGAATGGAGCCTTGAAGCGCATGGCCTGCGAGGTGAATTTCTTTAACTTTGGCTGCGGAAATAGTTTTCAAGTAGGCTTCCGCATTCCACCCATGATTACAGCAAGATACATAGATATTATTGATATCCAGTAAAATACCGGCTCCTGTGCGATGCGCTAAGGTTGTGAGGAAGTCGGCTTCTTCCATGTCGCTCACTGCATACTGCAAATAAGAAGAGGGATTTTCAATCAAGAGGGGGCGCCCAAAGATGTCTTGTATACGGGAGATGGTTGAAGCAAAAAGGGTTAAGGTTTCTTGGGTATAAGGAACAGGTAATAAATCGTTCAAGTAGTATCCATCAATGCGTCCCCAGGATAAATGATCTGACACGAAGAAAGGGTTGATGCGGTCAATTAATGCCTTAATGCGTTTCACATGGTCTTCATCAATCCCATCGCTTGATCCCAAGGATAAATTGACGGCATGTAAACTGAGAGGGTAGTCTTCACGGATGCGCTCCAAAATGCGGTAAGCAGGCGTGTTAAAGTTCAAAAAATTTTCCGCATGGGCTTCTAACCAGGCGACAGGCTGCTTTTCTTGTAAAAATTTAGGGTAATGCGCGCGATGCAGGCCAATCCCGGCAGATGATTGCCGGGGAGAAAAGCCAGTAAACACCATGGGTTATGACTCCTGCTCTGAAATTTTGGTTTTTTGAGGGAGAAGCGGTGGCGGACTGAATTTCCCACCTTTTTTTAAACATTCCCCTTTAAGAACGTAAGACCATGCATGCGGATCATTATCCTCTAATGACCAGCCAGGGCAGCTGTGGCTTTCTCCATCCCGACTTGACCCATGGCAATCATTATCTCCGGCTTTGGCAATGCCATAACATTTTTCACGGTTGTTCTCAGGAGGCGTGCTTCCAGCTCGCGCTATGGAAATACTGACAGCTGCGACTAAAGCAGAATAAAGATAGGAACCCCTCAAGACCGTCTCCCTTAACGAAAGATCATTTCAATCTTTCTGCAACCATTTGTATTATGACAACATTATTTTTTATATCAGACAAGAGGTAAAAACATTATGAAGATAAAAATTCAAAATATCAAAATGTTATGCTTTTCAAGCAATACTTTGCTTTCATGTTATGGGGTCATTCTATTCAAGATATGAGCGCTCTTAACCCCGGTGGCGCCACGGCCTACACCATAAAGTAACTTACTTGTCGTTCGCCCTCAGCGCAGAGTGGCGCTCGAAAGAGCGACACGACCGAAGTCGAAGAGAGAAGCAAGACCCGTTTACTCTACCCTTGTACATTCAAAATATCCCGATTAGTGGTAAGCTGCTACTAATAGGGGGGAAAAGGTGAACCCGTACTCATCCTTGCGACTTTAAAGTCCGTGTCGAAGATTTGGGTCCCTTTCCCCGATTGTTTAAAGCCGTACAGTATCTGAGGAACCTTATATAAGGATATCCTTCGACTTCAGCCTAAGCTTAAGGCGAATGGTGAGGGTGGGAATTCAAACCCATTATTTTTTATCCTTACCACCTGACGTTTTTTAGATAAGCCCAAAGTTTGGGTATGTTAGCCAGGAGGATAACGGCATTGAAGATAATTCTTAACCCTCGCTTGAAGAAAGAAGTCATTGATCTGTAAGCTTTTTTTT
>JACCDN010124763.1_pt1 | contig 19801 bp, 22 predicted proteins | sample 7441691 | NCBI WGS metagenome assembly JACCDN01 (sample SAMN15323439, study PRJNA562643) | freshwater metagenome | isolation source: river surface water | place: USA:Blue River Watershed | collected 2017-08-16 | reverse complement strand
CTAACGACCGTGCGTCAGACTCTGCTCTTGACGCGTTCGTTGGTCAAGTTCTTTTGCCGCCAAAGCTTTTTCTAACCAAACAACCTGGTGAGCAAAAGATCCGCGTTTTTGGCCAAACCATTTATGCAGAGACACGTCAGAACATTCTGAACAAAGCGCTCAACGAAGGCCTGCCGTTCTGGCAAGGAAAAGTGGTTCTCGAGCAACGGATGGTTACCGAAGAGGGTAGCCTGCCAAAACAGGTGTTTGCTATTCTCACCACTGATGGCGAGTGCATAGGTGAACTTAGCGAATTTGACCGCAGCGCCCAGGCACTTCTCGAGTTCGATGGTCAAACAACCTATGTGGCACGCGCTGTTATCCAAGACGACCTAATCGGAAACTTGGTGCAACTTTTTATCGACCCGGCCAACCGCATTTAGTTCAAGTTACCCCTTCGAATCGGGCTCAACTGACCTCTAAACTTGTGCTCATGTCTGAAAAACCTTTCGCCTATTCGGTAGAGCGCACTTTCAAAACTGACCTTGAAACCATGTGGTCGGCATGGATGAACCCAAAGTCGCTCGAGGCTTGGTATCACCCAACCATGCTCAAGTCGGTCGAAGGTGTATTCGAATCTGAGGCAGATGTCGGCGGCCTTTGGGCGGTTGCGGTTGATGTCTCGATGCACGGCTTCAACGCCTACTTCTATGGCAAATACACTGCCTTGGTCGAGAATTCTCGAATTGAACACACCATGCACTACACCCAAGATGTTGCAGAGTTTGAAGCAAGAGACTTTGGCACTGAATTTCACAACGTGGTAATTGAATTTGAGCATCGTGACGGCGGAGTCTGGGCAAAATTCAGCCAGTTTGGAGTTCTGCCCGAGGGCGAGGCTGCTCGTGCTCAAGAGGGCATGGAAAGCTACTTTGACTCACTTGAAGCTTTCTTAGGCAATCGCTAAATGCAGCACAATGGTAAGTTTGCATCTGTCTACATCGAGACCCATAAAGAAAGCCTGGCGCTTCAGCTAGAAATTCTTGGTCAGCATGAAATTAGCCCGGCGGTTGAGAAATATTTTCTCCGCAACCTGCTGATCTCACTTCAGATGCATTTTGTTGAACGCGACCGAAAGCTTTAGGTCTCCGGTGGTGCTCTCCAAGAGTTGCGCTATGCCGTCGATACCTTGTTGCACGATGACAAAGCGCCAGTGGCTTTGTCTTATTTGCTAGAACTTTCAGCCGATGCCTTTGCCGAATTAGAGACTAACTTCGCCGAGTGATTCGCACGTGAACAGATTGGGCAAGCGCGCGATCCTGGCTTAGTTTCTTCACCCCTAACTCGCTCGCCAATTCGCGCCTCATAGGAGTGACCCTCAGAGCATAGCCACCACGCCTTTACGTTTGATTTCTTCGTGAAATCAACTGGCTTGCTTTGGCCATTGAGGCTCGGATGCCATTGCGAGGCAACCACCGGGCATTGCGTGGCCAGGTCGTTTTCCCCAGGAATCACAGACTTTCCGGCGCAAACCGGGCAACCTCGGCCGCCACAGCGCGCAACTGTTGTGGCCTGCCAGCTGTGACCGCAAACACCTAACCACCAAACTTTTCTGCGGTCAGAGAGACCAACCTCACTGGGTAGCAAACCGGCATTCAATGCGGTGTGCCACTGGGCCGCAAGGTCGGGGCGTTCATCCGTGAGAAATTTCTTCAAGGCCATTCAAACAGGTTACTAAGTGAGCTGGCTGAGTCGGTTACTGAACTTGGTTCACCGTCAATATCACCGATGGAATTCCCGGACGTGATCCTGCAGGCTGGGCGTAAAGTCGAAGATCAGAGTCAGCTGATGCCCAGTTCAACTCCACATAATCGCCCGCAGACACCGTGACGAAGAAGTTCCAACTGGCAACAACTTTGGCATTATTGCCGTTGATCGTCACCGCTGTATTGCTGAAATCAACATCTCGACTATTTTTACTTAGCCAAATTTCAAAATCGTCATTTCCTGAATCGGTTTTGTCTGCCTGTGCGGAAAACTGAATGTTGTATGTGCCGCCTTGGGCAAATGTAATTTTTGAGCCGTGCTCTACAGTCACTCCCCGGGTGTCGCCATGATGGTCAAAAGTCATGATGTTAGTGGCATCCCGTACTGGGTTTAGTTGGGTAGTGGTGTCAAACCAGGAACCAAAAGCGCCCATACCAGAAGAACCTGCCGGCCCCTGTAGACCCTGAGGACCTTGTAGACCTTGTAGACCTTGTAGACCCTGTGGACCCTGAAGCCCCTGAGGGCCGGTTGGCCCAATGATTCCGGTTGCGCTGGTCAAGATGCTGTCGTCTGGAAACCTGATGCCGTTGGCCACTGACAGGTATCCTGTGTCGCCGGTAGCGCCGATTGTAATGTCTTGATCGGCAAGCATCGATCGAATACCGGTTGAGGTGATTCGGATGTTTCCAAGTCGAAGCGAGTCAACTCCGTCAATCAAAAGGGCGCCATCATCGACGGTTAACCCCGCTTGAAGGTGAGTGGTTTTATCTTCGATAAAGAGAGTGCCTGGGCCAAGTTGCAAGCTCTTCCAGCGAAACTCCGGAGTACCCAATGCATAGGCATTATCGATTGCAGGAACAAGGTCGCCGCCGATTGCATTTAGCAGGATTGGATCGGTGCAAATTCCTGGTGCACCGTCGACACCGTTAGTTCCGTTGACTCCGTCGGTTCCGTCTACACCGTTGGTTCCGTCTACACCGTTGGTTCCGTCTACACCGTTGGTTCCGTCTACACCGTTGGTTCCTTCAGATCCTTCTGTACCAGTGCTTCCTGAACTTCCGTTTTCTCCATCTACGCCGTCGGTTCCGTTAGCGCCATCCACCCCGTCGGTTCCGTTAGCGCCATCCACCCCGTCGGTTCCGTCCTCGCCATCTGTTCCGTTTGAAGCAGAATTAGTTGGTGACGTACTTGCGCTTGGCAGGTTTGGGCAGAATCCCAACACATGTATGGAATTAAGCAGTTGGTTTTCACCGCTCACGGTTTCGGCCAAATAGAATCCGCCCGTGGTGAGAGCTACTGCCAGCGCGACTGCACTGAGCGACAATGAGATTTTTGATTTTTTAGACACTTGTTCTCCCCAGAACTCTAATGAAAGCTAGTCGCTTTCCCCCCGGGAGTTCCAATCTGGAACAAGTAACTAATGAAGCGAGCCTATCTCAAAATCGCGTTGGTACACAGCCCGACCCAAGTTTCTGTGAATACCTTGTGAGAAGCCAGATAATTCGAGGCGGCAACGTAGTCTTGAGGCATGACCCTTTTGACCGCAACCAAGGCGGCGACAAACTTTCACGAAGTTCTTGAATTAGTAAGAACGGCAGGGTTGCTAAAGAAAAAGCCGAGTTTCTACATAATTCGTCTCTCAGTCATTTCTCTTCTGGCTGCCGGTCTTTGGTTAGTTGGTTCTTTTGTTGGTCAGCTGGTCTCACAGCACTGGGCCTGGATATTTCTTGCCTTTCTGGTAGCAGGATTACTTGGCATCTTGAGTGCCCAGTATGGCTTCATTGCTCACGAAGCTGCTCACCGACAGATCTTTAGAAACAACAAGGCAAACGACTGGTTGGGCTTGATTTTGGCCAATCTTTTCGCTGGATTGAGCTACGGCTTCTGGTTGCGCAAACACAACAAGCATCACCAGCACCCAAACCAAATTGGTGAAGATCCAGACATTGCCATTCGAATCTTGAGTTTTACGCCAGAGTCTCGAAACGAAAAGCGCGGTATCGAGCGCTGGATCAGCGAGCGCCAGGGGTACTTCTTTCCGTTCCTGCTGCTGCTAACCGGTTTTGACCTATTGCTAGATAGCATGAGCAACCTCCGCAAAACCGATCGACCGCTATCAAAGCGTCTGATCGAGTTTGGTCTGATGTTGGTTCGTCAAACCGCCCCTTACCTACTGATGACGCTTTTCTTTGGTTGGCTATGGGCGATCGCGCTTTGGGTATTCATGATGATGGTTTTTGGTTTCTTCATGGGGGCTGCATTCGCGCCGAACCACAAAGGCATGCCGTTGGTTCCCAAAGATGCCAAAATCGACTTCTTCGAACGCCAGGTTTTGACCAGTCGAAACATCAAAGGAAGTTGGTTGAAAGACAACCTAATGGGCGGTTTGAACTATCAGGTTGAACACCACCTGTTCCCGTCGATGGCTAGACCTAACCTGATCAAAGCGAACAAAATTGTTAAAAAGTTCTGTGAAGACAAGGGCATCACCTTGGTCGAGATGAACTTACTTGCTAGCTATAAAGTCATAATCGATTACTTGAGCAAGGTGGGGCTGAGCAACAACGCAGATCCATTTGTTTGCCCTATGGTTGCTTCACTGCGCCCACGCAGCTAGTTCTAAACTTGGTTGCATGACCGCAATCGATGAATACCTAGACGGTGTAGAGGGTTGGCACCGCGAAATGTTGATTGGCTGGCGCGACGAATTGCGCAGTCAATTGCCAACGGCAGAAGAGAGCATTTATTACGGTGTGCCCTGCTTCAAGGTTGACGGTGATGCGCTCGCAGGTTTTGCGGCCTATAAAAAACACTGCGCCTACTTTCCGTTTAGTGGGCAGACCCTAAAAACACTCGAAACCCACTTGGATGGTTTCACTCGCACCCAAGGTGCCTTGCACGTAAAAGAGAACCAGGTGCTAACAAGCACAATGGTGAAAGAATTATTGGCAGCACGGAAACTAGAAATTGAACAGGGCTACGGCCACAGAAAGAATAAGTAATGGATTTTTCACAGATTAACTGGTTGGCAGTTGTTGTAGCTTCAGTTGCAGGTTTTGTAGTCGGCGGTGTTTGGTTTGGCCCAAAGACTTTTTATCCAATTTGGTGGAAGCTAAGCGGTAATGAGCCAACAACTGAACCTGGTGGCCAGAGCCCACTGGTGCTTTTTGGTTCAACTTTCTTGGCTACTTTGGCACAGGCTACAACCGTTGCGATCTTCATTGAAGTTGCAACCATCGTTGACCCTAGTTTTGGCCCTGTTCAGGGCCTAGCCGCTGGTGCGCTTTTGGGTGCCGGCATCTCCGCTGCCAGCTCGCTATCTCACCGTCTGTTCAGTAGAGCAGGGTTTGCGGTTTGGGTCATCGAAGTTGGACAAGACATAGTTAGCCTTGCCGTAATGGGTCTGATCATTGCAGCTTGGCTGTAATTCAAACTCAGCCTTAAAAAGAAATCCCCGACCGATGGTCGGGGATTTTTCTTTACTTGCCGCAGGTGCAACCACCGTTGCAGCAGCCATCAGTCATCTTGTTCATTTTCGCCTCCCTACAGTTCGTATATCAGTAGAGTACATCCATGATTTTGGGTGTCAAGCGACTCACAGGCAACTGGCAGAAACTGCAGTTAGTTATTTGATGGTTCGCATTTGTGGGCCAACAACAATTGAGCCCGCTGGAAGATCTTTGGTCACGATGGTGGCTGCGCCGATCGATGAATTGTCTCCGATGGTTATGTTTCCGAGAACAACAGCACCTGCACCAATCACAACATTGTTTCCGATTGTTGGGTGGCGCTTTGCGGTGATGTTCTCTTTGCCACCAAGAGTAACGCCGTGATAAATGAGCACGTCGTCGCCGATAATTGCGGTTTCACCGATGACAACGCCCATGCCGTGGTCAATGAAGACGCGACGGCCAATTTGAGCGCCTGGGTGAATTTCAACACCGGTCCAGAATCTTGTGGCTGTAGCCATCAGGCGAGATAGAACGCGAAAACCGCTCTTGTAGACCGCGTGGTTAATGCGGTGCTGCCAGAGAGCGTGGAGTCCTGGTGAGGTTAAAACAAGCTCGAGCGCGCCGTAAGTTGCCGGGTCGCGCTCGATGCCAGTTTTAATGTCTTCGCGAAAACGTATCAAAGTACCTTTTAGTCTAGGTCCTGAAGGTCCTTGTAGAGAACTGTTGATAGGTAGCGCTCACCAAATGAAGGAATAATCACAACGATCTTCTTGCCGGCAAACTCTGGGCGAGCGGCAATCTGCGAAGCACCCCAGATAGCTGCACCTGATGAAATACCACCAAGGATGCCCTCTTCAGCGCCCAAGCGACGTGACCACTTGATGGCCTCTTCGGTAGGAGCGTCAAGAACCTCGTCGTAGATGTTGGTGTCAAGAATCTCAGGAATGAAGTTTGCACCAATTCCCTGGATTGGGTGACCAGCTGGGGTTCCACCGTTAAGAATCGGTGATGCCTCTGGCTCAACGGCGAAGATCTTTACATCTGGGTTCAGTGCCTTCAAAGCCTGGCCAACACCGGTGATGGTACCGCCGGTGCCGATGCCGGCAACAATAGCTGCAACCTGGCCGTCGGTGTCGCGCCAGATTTCTTGCGCGGTGGTGTTGCGGTGAATCTCAGGGTTTGCTGGGTTAGCAAACTGACGAACCTCTACAGCTCCGCGGGTCTGACCAATCTCGGCAGCCTTAGCAACAGCACCGCGCATACCCTCAGCAGCTGGGGTTAGCACTAGCTCTGCGCCGTATGCGCGGAGGAGGGTGCGACGCTCCTTGCTCATTGAGTCAGGCATGGTCAAGATAACCTTGTAGCCGCGAGCAGCACCAACCATCGCCAAGGCGATTCCGGTGTTACCTGAGGTTGCCTCAACAATTGAGCCACCTGGCTTCAACTGGCCTGAACGCTCTGCAGCGTCGACCATTGCGATACCGATGCGGTCTTTAACAGTTGCGCTCGGGTTGTAAAACTCAAGCTTTGCAAGAACCTCGGCAGGGCCTTCAATGATGCGGTTGATGCGCACTAGAGGAGTGTTTCCGACAACCTCGGTGATGTTGTTGTAAATCGCCATGATTTTCCTTTGGGTAAGACGAGTTGGAGCTTCTGGGACAAATATAGCGACCCGCAAAAGCTTGTTTCTAACTGTTACGATTTGCCGCTAGCCTCTAATCATGAAGCGATTACTGACCGGCATCAATCCTTGGTTGCCAGTTTTTGCATTCGTAACGCTCTTTCACATCATCCGTGGTTCAGGTCTTGATGCACTCATTTTTGGGCTCGGTTGCTTGTTGCTAATTGCCGACTGGAAGCACCTGATTAAGTGGCACATGCCAGAGCGTCCCAAGGTGAGCGGACGGGTGATTCTGCTTGTGATGGCAGTCAGTTCGAGTGTTCTGTTCTTCTCTGAGCGTGATGGATGGCAAGACAAGTTGCTGCTGGTAACCCTTGCACCGATTGCCATCACCATGGTTTATTACCGTGACCACGGACCTAAACCGGGTTCAACCAAAGTTATGGGACGTACCAAGGCAATCTGGATCACATTGGCTTTGATGATGGCGGTGTCGGAGCTATTCGCTTTCATTTTTGCTGAGGTCTATAAAGATGACACGAGTTTTCCGACCATCTCAGTGCTGGTGAATCCGGTTCTTGATTCACCCTACGGTCGGGCAGTCTTTTTGATCATTTGGATGGCTATAGGTGTTGGTCTGCTTCAGATTCGGAGAAAACGATGATGCCTTCGATTCCAATACTCGAATACATAGCTGTGATTATCTTGGGATTCGGCATCTGGCTAGGCGGCAGGTTTTGGCCAAGCAAAATAGCCCCGTTTGGCGCTCTAATCAGCAGAATCATGCATCACCGCAACACTCGACTCGCGCTGGTCGTGGTGTGGTGGTGGCTAGGTTGGCATTTCTTCACTGAATAACGTGTTGCGCGGTGAAACTTGTGACTATAGTGTTGTTTAATGTCAGTATGTTAGGACAAACACTTAGTTCCTAAGTTTCACCAAACAGAAAGTTGTACGAGGAAGTATGGCCGAGCGCAATGCACCATTTGACGTGATCACTATTGGTCGCGTAGGTGTCGATATTTATCCTTTGCAAGTTGGCGTAGGCCTTGAGCACGTCACTTCTTTTGGCAAGTTTCTTGGCGGCAGTGCCACCAACGTTGCTGTTGCTGCTGCCAAGTATGGTTTGAAGTCAGCGGTGATTACCCGCACAGGCAATGACCCATTTGGCAAGTACATCCATGAAGAGTTGACTCGTCTGGGTGTTGACGATCGCTTCGTTTCTGGAGTTGAAGGTCTGCCAACTCCGGTTGTCTTCTGTGAGATTTTTCCGCCAGACGACTTTCCGCTTTATTTCTACCGCGAACCAAAAGCTCCTGACCTAGTTATCAATCAGAATGAACTAGATCTGGATGCAATTTCGCAGGCAAAGATTTACTGGTCAACTGTGACCGGCCTAAGCCAAGAGCCAAGCCGCACGGCTCACCACGTTGCCTGGGATGCCCGCGGCCGCAAGGCAAACACCATTCTTGACCTTGACTACCGCACCATGTTCTGGTCGTCTCCTGAACTAGCCAGCGAACAGGTCTCACGAGCGCTAGATAAGGTGACCATTGCAATCGGCAACAAAGAAGAGTGTGAGGTTGCAGTTGGCGAGACCGAGCCAATGCGTGCTGCCGATGCATTGCTAGAGCGTGGCCTAGAAATTGCAGTTGTAAAGCAGGGCCCAAAGGGTGTTCTTGCCAAGACTCGCGAAGAGACCGTTGAAGTACCTCCTTATTTTGTAGACGTAGTCAACGGCCTTGGTGCTGGCGACAGCTTTGGCGGCGCCTTCTGCTATGGATTGCTGCAGGGTTGGGAGCTAAAGCGAATCTTGCAATTCGCAAACGTAGCTGGCGCAATTGTTGCTAGCCGCCTCGAGTGCTCAACTGCGATGCCAACTTTTGAAGAAGTTGAAGACATCTTGAAGGGAATGAACAAGTGAATCTAGATTTCGACAAGTTGCGCGAAACACGCGCTGCTAACCCGGGTGCGCTCGCCGAGGTTTATAAGAACCGCAAGCGCCGCGATGTTATTCAGGGCGATGGTCGACTTTTCATAATCGCTGCTGACCACCCAGCCCGTGCGGCACTTGGAGTTGGCAAAGACCCTGAGGCGATGGCTAACCGCTATCAGCTGCTAGAGAACCTAGCAATCGCTTTGCAAAACCCAGGTGTTGACGGCGTTCTCGGAACCCCAGACATCATCGATGATCTTGCCCTGCTTGGCTTGCTCGACAACAAATTGGTTGTTGGTTCAATGAACCGCGGTGGCCTAAAGGGCGCAAGCTTTGAGATGGATGACCGCTTTGGTGCCTACAACGTTGAGGGAATCGTTCGCGATGGTCTTGATTTTGCTAAGACTCTAAACCGTGTCAACTTCTCAGATGCTGGCACCGCAAACATGCTCGAAGCAACCGCTCAGGCCGTAAGTGATGCAGCCGCTGCCGGTGTTCCGATCATGCTCGAGCCATTCATTAGCGAATGGGTAAACGGAGCCATCAAGAATGACCTTTCAACCGAGCAGGTAATTCTTTCGATTGCTATCGCTTCAGGCCTGGGTAACTCAAGTGGCCACACCTGGATGAAGCTGCCAGTTGTAGAAAACATGGAGCGCGTGATGGAAGCAACCACCATGCCTACGCTTCTTCTCGGTGGAGACCCAGTTGGCACCATGGAAGAAACCTTTGAATCATGGCGCAAGGCTCTGGTTCTGCCTGGAGTTCGCGGTCTTGTAGTTGGCCGCAGCCTTCTTTACCCAAAGGATGGCGACGTAGCATCAGCCATCGCAACCGCCGTAGAACTTGTTCACGGTTAATCAGATTTAGGAAAAGGAAAAACAAATGAGCAACCTACCTGTAGTTGGCCACTGGATCAACGGTGCCCACAAAGCAAGCAATTCTGGCCGCACTGCTGATGTTTATGACCCAGCACTTGGCGAAGTTACCAAGCACGTAGCCCTGGCCAATGAGGCTGAGATACTTGAGGCAATTGCGTCAGCTAAGGCCGCATTCCCAGCTTGGAGCAACCTGTCTCTGGCTCGTCGCCAGGCCATCATCTTTAACTTCCGTGAGCTTTTGAACCGCAAGAAGCCAGAGCTCGCTGAAATCATCACAGCTGAGCACGGCAAGGTTTTGTCTGACGCACTTGGTGAAATCACCCGTGGTCAAGAAGTTGTTGAATTTGCAACCGGTATGCCTCACCTTCTTAAGGGTTTCTACTCTGAGAACGTTTCAACCGGCGTTGACGTTTACTCAACTCGTCAGGCACTTGGCGTAGTTGGCGTCATCAGCCCATTCAACTTTCCGGCCATGGTTCCAATGTGGTTCTTCCCAATTGCACTTGCTGCCGGTAACTGCGTTATTTTGAAGCCTTCTGAAAAAGACCCTTCAGCAGCAATCTGGATGGCAGAGTTGCTAAAAGAAGCTGGACTTCCAGACGGTGTATTCACAGTTCTAAACGGCGACAAAGAGTCTGTTGATGGCCTACTGACCCACCCTGATGTCAAGGCAATCTCATTCGTGGGTTCAACCCCAATCGCTCAGTATGTTTACGAAACGGGTTCACGTCACGGAAAGCGCGTTCAGGCTCTAGGTGGAGCTAAGAACCACATGTTGGTTCTTCCTGACGCCGACCTTGACCTAGTTGCCGACTCAGCAATCAACGCAGGCTTTGGTTCTGCTGGTGAGCGCTGCATGGCAATCTCGGTTGTCGTTGCGGTCGAGCCGGTTGCCGATGACCTAATCGAGAAGATCAAGACCCGCATGGCCACTCTTCGCACCGGAGATGGTCGTCGCGGTTGTGACATGGGCCCATTGGTTACCAAGGTTCACCGCGACAAAGTTGCTTCATACATCGACATTGCCAAGGCAGATGGCGCTGATGTTGTTGTTGACGGTCGCGATGACAAGTTCGACGGCGCACCAAACGGTTTCTGGCTTGGCCCAACCCTGATCGACAAGGTTCCAACTTCATCAAAGGTTTACACCGAAGAGATCTTTGGCCCGGTCTTGTCAATCGTTCGCGTTAAGACCTATGAAGAGGGCGTAGACCTAATCAACAACGGTGCTTACGGCAACGGAACTGCCATCTTCACCAACGATGGTGGAGCAGCTCGCCGTTTCCAAAACGAGGTTGAGGTTGGCATGATCGGCATCAACGTGCCAATTCCTGTGCCAGTTGCCTACTACTCATTCGGTGGCTGGAAGTCATCATTGTTCGGTGACACCAAGGCTCACGGTGTAGAGGGCGTTCACTTCTTCACCCGCGGCAAAGCAATCACCAGCCGCTGGCTTGACCCAAGCCACGGTGGAATTAACCTAGGCTTCCCACAGAACTAGTTTTTCGAAGAAGTTAGAGACTCCAATGACGTGGTTTTACAAAAAAGGTGAATTGAGCCGTGACGGCTGGGATGTCCTGGTCGACGGTTCAATCAAAGGCTGGCAACACACCGGCCTTCGAGTTGGCACCCTTGGCGACAACCGCAAGTTTCACCTGCCGGCCGATGGCCTCGAGCGGATTATTTTTGCACTCGACGGCCAAGGCCTGACAGTTGAATACCGTCTAGCCGGAGACTCTGATTTCACCAGCCAGTTCTTACGCGGTCGCAAGTCTGTCTTCCACGGCGCCGCCGACATGCTCTATCTGCCGGTTGAAACTGAAATCAAAATTCAGGGCGATGGCCGGGTTTGCATTGGTGAGGCGCCGGCCCAAGATGCCAAGCCGGTCAACTTCATGGCGGCAGAAGATGTTCCAGTATTTGTTCGCGGAGCTGGTCGCGAGAGTCGTCAGGTGCACAACTTTGGTGTTCCAGAAACTCTCGACGCCGACCGATTCATCGTGGTTGAGGTCATTGTTCCTGCGGGCAACTGGTCAGGAATTCCGGCTCACAAGCACGACACATACATCCCAGGTGTTGAATCAAATCTCGAAGAAATTTATTACTTCGAGACTGCGGTCACCCGCGGGGTTACCGCTCCGGTCACGGTTGACCCAACCGGTTATCTTCGTGGCTCGGCCTCAGATGAGCGCGAGTTCAACGTCCTTGAAGAAGTTCGTTCGGGTGACGTTGGCTTGGTGCCACACGGATGGCACGGCCCGGCGATGGCTACACCTGGCTATGACCTTTACTTCTTCAACGTGATGGCCGGTCCAGACCCGGATCGCAGTTGGAATATCACCGACGACCCAAACCAGGCTTGGATTCGCGAGACCTGGCACAGTCAAGATCCAGACCCAAGACTTCCTTACACGGCGTAATCAGAGAAAGAAACAAAAATGGCAACTCGCAGAATGTCTGTTAGTCAGGCAATCGTTGAATTCTTAGCTCACCAGTACACCGTCGATGGCGACATCCGTGTGCGAACCATCGAGGGCTTCTATGGCATCTTTGGCCACGGAAACGTTGCTGGCATTGGTCAGTCACTAAAGCAGCTATCGGTCACCAACCCTGAAATGATGCCTTATCACCAGGCCCGCAATGAGCAGGCTATGGGGCACGAGTCAATTGCCTATTCACGCATGACTCGGCGTCGCTCAACCTACGCCTGTGCCGCATCAGTCGGCCCAGGTGCCGCAAACCTTTTGACCGCGGCAGCAGTGGCAACAACTAACCGTTTGCCAGTCTTGCTCTTGCCATCTGACACCTTTGCAAACCGTGTTGCTGACCCTGTGCTTCAGCAGCTAGAGCAGCCACACGATGCCAGCATGACCGTCAACGACGCATTCAAGCCACTTTCACGCTTCTTTGATCGCATCACCCGACCAGAGCAGGTTTTCTCAGCGATGCTTGGCGCCATGAGGGTTTTGACTGACCCGGTTGAAACCGGTGCAGTGACTGTTTGCCTACCTGAAGACCTTCAGGCCGAGTTCATCGACGTGCCTGAAGAGTTTCTTGCAGATCGCGAATGGCACATTCGTCGCCCTCGCCCAGACCGTGGTTTGATGGCAGAGGTTGCAGCCGCAATTCGTGGTGCAAAGCGTCCGATGATCGTCGCCGGTGGTGGTGTGATTTATTCAGACGCCAACCAAGAGCTTCGTCGATTTGTTGAGCAGACCGGAATTCCAGTGGGTATGTCCCAGGCTGGTGTTGGTTCACTCGTTTGGGATCACCAGCAGAACCTAGGTGCAGTCGGTGCGACCGGAACCACAGCTGCCAACCGCATTGCAGCTGAGGCTGATGTCATTATCGGAATCGGCACTCGCTATAGCGACTTCACTACCGCCAGTCGCACCGCATTCCAAAACCCGAACGTTAAATTCATCAACATCAACATCGCTTCTTTTGATGCTTTCAAGCACGGATCGGCTATCCCAGTGGTTGCTGATGCCCGTGAGTCAATCGTCGAGTTGGCTGAAGAGCTATCTGGTTACGGCGTTGCCAGCGAATTCCGCGCCCACTACACCGAGCAGAAGAGCATCTGGGATGCAGCTGTTGACGCAGCCTTCGTCGACCAGCGCCGTGAGCTACCTGGGCAGCCTGAAATCATCGGTGCTGTGCAGCAGTCTAGCGACGCCCGCGACGTTGTGATTTGTGCTGCCGGTTCACTGCCTGGTGACCTTCACAAACTTTGGCGAGTGCGCGATGACTTGGGTTACCACGTTGAATATGCGTTCTCATGCATGGGCTATGAGATTGCAGCTGGTTTAGGCGTAGCGCGAGCTGACAAAACTCGCGATGCAATCGTCATGGTTGGCGATGGCTCATACCTGATGATGCATACAGAATTGGTCACGGCTGTTGCTGAGCGATTGAAGTTCATCACAGTGCTGATTCAGAACCACGGATACGCTTCGATTGGCCACCTCTCTGAAGATGTTGGTTCACAGCGCTATGGCACGAAGTACCGCTACCGTGATGAGGCTGGAAACAACCACGAAACCGGTGACGTTCTGCCTATTGACCTTGCAGCAAATGCTGAGAGTTATGGCGTGAAGGTTATCCGTGTAGAACCAGGCCCAGACTCAATCAGTGACCTAAAAGCCGCTATGAAGCAGGCTAAGGCTCACGTCGGTGGTCCAGTTCTAATCCACATCAACAACGACCCTCTTATCTACGCGCCAGATGGTGAAGGCTGGTGGGACGTTCCAGTCATGCCAGTTTCTGAACTAGAGAGCACTCAGAAGGCTTTCGTTGGTTATGACGAAGTAAAGAAGACACAAAAAGCTCTCATTGGCAAGGGCGCTGTAGAGCGCAAGATCTAGTTAGCGAATTAGGAGAACATCATGGTCAAAATTGCACTAGACCCAACGCCATTCCACAGCACACACTCGCTACTTGAGTTTCCGGCGCTCGCTGCAGATCTTGGTTACAAGTATCTTCAGATGACTCCTCACGCCGATATGATTCCGTTCTTCAACCACCCAAAGGCCGATGACGACCTGGTCAAGGCAATGAAGAAGGCATGCAAAGACGCAGGCGTTGAAATCGCATCAACATTGCCAGTGTTGCGCTGGTCAGGGCCAGACGAAGATGCTCGTGAAGCTGCCGTGCGCTATTGGAAGCGAGTAATTCGCATCACCGCGGAACTTGGCGTAGACACTATCGGAACCGAGTTCAACGGTCGCCCGGAACGAGCCGAGGAATCAGAGCGTGCTTTCTATCGTTCGATGGAAGAGCTTGTTCCGATCATTGAAAAAGAAGGCATCAAGGTTTTCATCGACCCGCACCCAGATGACTTTGTTGAAAATGGACTAGCCGCCTGGAGAGTTATCCGTGGAATCAATTCAAAGAACTTCGGAATGGTTTACGTGGCTTCACACACATTCCACATGGGTAATCAACCGCTCCAGATCATGCAGGCGGCTGGTGACCGACTTGGTATCGTGCATGTTTCAGACACAATGGACCACACGGCTTCACACGGTCTGCGCTACATAACAAACCCGCCGGGCAACGCGGTTAGAGTGCACCAACACCTCAAGATGAACGATGGCGACGTGAACTTCGATGAGTTCTTTGGTGGCCTCAAGTCGATTGGTTTCTTGGACAACCCGAACAGCATTATGTGCTCAAGCGTTTTCGCTGAAAATGAGAATGCTAGAGCGGTTGCCATTTATCAGCGCGAAGAGATGGAAAAACGCATCTCAGCTTTGGCTTAGTTGTGACTTTTCAACTCGCAGCATCAGCGGAGATGCTTTTTCTAGACCTACCATTTGTTGAGCGCGTGGAGAGAATCCGAGATTTGGGATTTCAGGTTGAGATCTGGAACTGGACTACCAAAGACTTGCCGGCGCTTGCCTCAACCGGCGCAACCTTTTCTTCGATGACCGGGTACATCGAAGGTGATCTTATTACCGAAGATGGCGCTAATCGACTCATCGAAACGGCAAAGCTTTCACTTGAGGCCGCAAAGGTTATTGATTCGCCACGTTTGAACCTTCACGGCACTGGATTAGATGGTGATGGCCAAGCTGTGATTCCAACACCAGTAGTCTCCAAATCTGACTGGATTAAGGCTCAGAATACCCTCGCCCGTCTTGCAGAGTTGGGCGAACAGCACAATCGCGTTTTCACGCTAGAAAATCTCAATAATCTAGTCGACCACCCGAACGTTCCCTTTGCTAAGGCAGCTGACACATTGGCGCTGGTTCAATCGGTGAACAGTAATCACCTAAAACTAAACCTAGATCTTTACCACGCTCAGATTGGCGAGGGAAACCTCGTAGGGCTGGTAACTGAGTGTCTTCCTTGGATTGGCGAAATTCAAGTTGCCGATGTGCCTGGGCGCTGCCAGCCCGGAACTGGAGAAATTTACTATCCACGCATAGCCAAGGCACTCACTGAGCTGGCATACACCGGAGTAGTAGGGCTCGAGGGCTGGGCAAGCGGTGACTCAGAGCGTGCACTTGAAGATTTCAAAAAAGCTTTCTCGCAATAGTCGCTTTAATATGTAATAATGTCCTTACAAAGTATTTCTACTTGAGAGGACGAAATGCCACTAGTCAGAATCGACCTAAACCGTGGGCGATCAGTTGAGGCCGTTAAGGCCATTGCTGATGGAATTCACGAGGCGATTGTTGATGTGTATGGCATCCCAGTTCGCGACCGGTTTCAGATCATCAACCAGCTCGAAAACGGTTCGATAATCGCAGAAGACGCTGGTCTGGGATTCGAACGCACCGATGGTGTGGTCATGATCCAGATTTTCACCCAGCGCGGTCGTTCAGTAGAAACCAAACAAGCTCTATACGAAAAAATCCACGCAAATCTTGCATCGATTGGCGTGGCCGGTGAAGACGTTTTTATCGGCTATGTAGAGAACGGCCCACAGGATTGGTCTTTTGGATTCGGGATTGCCCAATACCAAACCGGTGAGTTAGCGGTGCCGGCAGCTGGGGCTGCCTAGGCTGAACGCAAAAAAATGGACCCTGACTGCAGTCGGGGTCCATTTCTTTATCCAAGCTATTTCTCTACGAGGGTTACTTCAAACGAGTAAAGATCTGGGCGATAGCAGTGGTGGCCAAACTCAACGGCCTTGCCTGAATTGTCGTAGGCGGTTCTGTCCATGGTCAGCAACGCAGCGTTCTTCTCGATGTCGAGAAGATTCGACTCGTTAGAACTTGCCTTACGTGCCCCGATTCGCTGCTTTGCCACGCGAATGGTTACACCGCGTGACCGAAGCAACTGGTACAAACCGAATTCGTTGAGCTCAGCTTCGGTGATGTCGGTGAACTCGGTGGGTAGCCAGTTCTCAAGAATTGAAACCGCAACATTGTCAGCAGAACGCAGGCGTTTTACATACAGAACGTTTGCACCCACAGCCACGCCAAGCTTTTCAGCGATTTTTGCATCGGCCTTCTGAATCTTGTAGTCAATTAGAGCCGTTGATGGCTTTTGGCCACTACGAGCGAGGTCTTCATAAAGTGACGTTAATTCAACCCCTCGGGTAACCTGGCCGTGAACAACCTGGGTTCCAATTCCACGACGACGAACTAGCAAGCCTTTGTCTACAAGGTCTTGAATAGCTCGACGCACGGTTGGTCGACTCAGGCCTAGACGCTCGCCAAGGGCAACCTCGTTTTCAAGGCGTGAACCGGCCGGCAAAGTGCCATCCATGATGGCCTGCTCAATCTTCTGAGCTACCTGAAAATAAAGGGGGATAGGACCTGAGCGGTCAAGGTCCATAAACGCTGACATCGGCAGAATTTGCTCTTGCTGATTCACTTATTACCTCTTGCTAACTAACAGTCGCCATACTTTGGCAATTTGTTAGAACATTAGCACTTAGTTGCTAATTTTTAGCGAAATGAGGCTTGGGTCAAGTCGTGTAATTTGCCGTTGGTTGCCAGCACGGATGAAGATTCCGCAGTCAAAACTCCGGCCAGGTCAGAGAATTTTCCGCCAGCTAATTCAACCACCGGAACCAGCGCGGCAATGTCGTAAATCTTTAGATCGTGCTCGGCAACGATGTCGACTGAACCTTCGGCCAGCAACATGTAGCTCCAGAAATCTCCGTAAGCACGAGTGCGCCAAATTTTGCGACTCAGGGCAATAAGTTGTGGCATTTTGCCAGATTGATCCCACAGCTGCAGGTTGTTGTAGCTAAGCGATGCGTTTTCGAGGTCAGAAATGCCCGACACGGCAATTTGACGCTCGGTGCCATCAATCTCACGGGTGTGTGCCCCAATGCCCGGCGCGGCCCACCAGCGGCGACCCAGTGCTGGTGCTGAAACTACGCTAACCGTCGGCTTGCCATCAATAGAGAGTGCAATCAAAGTTGCCCAGACTGGCACACCACGAAGGTAGTTTGCCGTGCCGTCGATTGGGTCGATAATCCAGGTTCGGTTGGTTGAACCATCGCTTGAACCATACTCTTCGCCAATTAGGGCATCGGTTGGAACTTTCTTGGCCAGAATTGTCTTCAGGGCTGCTTCAACGGCTTTATCAGCATCGGTAACCGGGCTTCGGTCTGGCTTGGTCTCGACCTTTAGGTCAAGTGCACGAAATCTCTGCAGCGAGATTTGGTCAGCGGTGTCAGCCAGTTCAAGGGCAAGCGCGAGGTCGGCGGCAAAGTTCATGGATAAAGTCTATTCCGCGCTCTTGTCCATGGATTTGTCTGAATGTGTAGCCAACGATGTCATCAATCGGCGTAACGAATCGACTCTCGAAGCGCCGTGCTCGCCCAAGGTTCCGTTGGAAATTGCTGTGTCGAGTTCACAGTCAGGAGCATCGGCAGCGTGAGTGCAGTCGCGTGGGCAGGTTTCAATGACTGACCATAAATCTTCAAAAGACTTCAGCAGATTCTCTGGTTTTACATGCCCTAGACCAAAAGAACGAACACCCGGGGTGTCAATGATCCAACCTTGGCCGACGGTCTCGTCAAGTTGAATTGCTCGCACCGAAGAGCTGGTGTGACGCCCGCGGCCGGTAACCGCATTTACTCCGCCGGTGGCTCGCAGTGCGTGCGGAGCAAGTGCGTTTACGAGCGTTGATTTGCCCACGCCTGAGTGGCCAACAAATACCGTCGTTTGACCATCTAGCAACTCACGCAAACGAGGGAGGGCAGGGTCATCCGAGCGATTTAATACCACTGGGATGCTTAGGCCTGAAAAGTTGGCCAAGAACTCTGCCGGATCGGCCAGGTCGGTTTTGGTGATGATGAGAATCGGCTTGAGACCTGCGTCGTAGGCTGCTGCCAAATAGCGGTCAATCAATCGGGTTCTTGGTTCGGGGTTGGCGATAGCCACCACGATGGCCATTTGGGTGGCGTTTGCAACAATCACGCGTTCGACTAAATCAGAGTCATCAGCACTGCGACGAAGCAAAGATGTGCGGGGTTCGATTCGAACAATTCTCGCCAGGGCACCAACGGTTTCTGAGATGTCGCCGGCCAGAGCCACGTTATCGCCTACGGCTGCACCGTGTTTACGAAGCTCCTTGCCCAGCGTTGCATTAATTACTCGCTCTTCGTCTTCGAGCAAGACTCGATAACGGCCAACATCTACGCCCAGAACTAGACCAATTGGGGCCTCTTTGTGCTCAGGTCGTTTTTTGGTTCGCGGCTTGTTGCCCTTTGGGTTTGGGCGAACGCGCACATCGGTTTCATCCAGGTCGTTCTGACCCGGATCTGGCTCATAGAGCCAACTCAAGCGTTGCCTTCAAGCATGTTGTGCCACATTTTGTCGAACTCTGGCATGGTCTTAGAAGTCGTTTTGATGTCTTCGATTTCAATGCCTGGCACGCGAAGCCCAATGATTGCGCCTGCAGTTGCCATGCGGTGGTCTTCGTAAGTCTGCCAAAGGGCGCCGTGAAGATTATTGCTCGGGTCAATTTCGAGACCATCTGGCGTTTCGCGGGCGATGCCACCAATTCGGTTGATTTCGGCAGCCAGCGCAGCTAGTCGATCGGTCTCGTGACCTCGAAGGTGCGCGACGCCGCGAATGATGGTTGGGCTATCGGCAAGTGCTGCGAGTGCCGCAATAACCGGGGTTAGCTCGCCACCGATTGAAAGATCAATATCGATGCCGTGAATGGCTCCGGTGCCAGTGATTTTTAGGCCACCGTTTTCACGAGCAATCTTGGCGCCCATCTGTTGCAAAATTCCGTCAAACTCATCGCCCACCTGGGTGGTTGAATTTGGCCATCCTGGGATAAAAACCTCGCCGCCGGCAACCATAGCTGCGGCTAAAAATGGGCCTGCATTCGAAAGGTCAGGCTCGATGGCAACTGTGCCACCGGAGATCGGGCCTGGTTCTACTCTCCACACAGCAGGTGCTGGGCTAGAAACCTTGACTCCGCGCTTAGCTAGGCAGTCGAGGGTCATTTCGATGTGAGGCATTGAAGGCAGGTGCTCACCCTCGTGCTTGAGCGTGATGCCGTTGTCGAAGCGTGCCGCGGCCAGCAAAAGGCCAGAAACGAATTGGCTTGAGCTTGATGCATCGATGGTGATTTCGCCACCGGCAACCGAGCCGTCACCGTGAACGGTGAAAGGCAGAGCCCCTGAGCCGTTGTCTGAAACCTCAGCACCCAGAGCGCGAAGACTATCGATGGTCACGTTCATTGG
>JACCDN010802443.1_pt1 | contig 19815 bp, 23 predicted proteins | sample 7441691 | NCBI WGS metagenome assembly JACCDN01 (sample SAMN15323439, study PRJNA562643) | freshwater metagenome | isolation source: river surface water | place: USA:Blue River Watershed | collected 2017-08-16 | reverse complement strand
TGCGTAATGAGAAAATTACCTATAAAATTCGGGAACATAGCGTTAACCGGCTGCCTTACCAACTTGTCGTTGGCGACAAGGAAAAAGAAGCCGGTCTCGTGGCCGTGCGAACCCGTGGGGGTCAGGATCTGGGGCAGATGCCTGTTTCAGAACTGATCGAACGTCTGAAAGCAGACGTTACCGCCTACCGGTAAGCACGGTTCGTTTTTATTGAATTAAGGAGTATTGGTCATAGCTCTTCCGAAGTCGAACCGCCTCAATGAGGAAATCACGACCCCGCAGGTACGCCTGCTGGGACCCGAAGGCGAACAGCTGGGCGTGGTTTCCATTCGCGACGCGCTTGCACAGGCTGAAGAAGCCGAACTGGACCTGGTTGAAATTGCGCCGACGGCCTCGCCGCCGGTCTGCCGAATCATGGATTACGGCAAGTTCAAGTATCAGGAAGCCAAGCGTCAGCACGAAGCCAAGCTGAAGCAGAAGCAGGTTCAGGTTAAGGAAATCAAGCTGCGACCGGGTACGGACGAAAACGACTACCAGATCAAGATGCGTAACATGGTTCGCTTCTTGAACGAGGGTGACAAGGTCAAAGTGACATTGCGCTTCCGTGGTCGTGAGTTGTCGCATCAGGAGTTCGGGATGCGTCAGCTGGAGCGTGTGAAAGCAGATCTCGAGAGCATTGGCTCGGTCGAGCAGATGCCGAAGATGGAAGGTCGCCAGATGGTGATGGTGATTGCACCGGTCAAGAAGGCCGCTGCAGCTGCCAAACCGAAAGCGAAAGACGAGCAGTCGGAAACGGCCGCTGCCTGAATCCAATCAGGCGGTAGCGGCTTTTAGCAGGATTGATCAGGTTGCGCGAGCAACCGGGTCATTACAAGTGGCATCGGGTTAACAAGAGTTTCCGTCGGAAACCACCTGATGACATGACATAAAGGAGCATATACATGCCCAAGATGAAGACGAAAAGCGGCGCAGCCAAGCGTTTCCGCGTTCGTGGCAGCGGCAGCATCAAGCGCGGCCACGCATTCAAGCGCCACATTCTGACCAAGAAGACGACCAAGTCTAAGCGTCAGCTGCGTGGTCCGGAAACCCTGAACGCCTCGGATGTAGCAGCTGTCCGAGCCATGCTGCCCTACGCTTAAGGAGAATAAACTATGCCTCGCGTTAAACGTGGTGTAACGGCGCGCGCTCGCCACCAGAAAGTTCTGAAACTGGCCAAGGGTTACCGCGGTCGTCGTAAGAACGTCTATCGTATCGCCAAGCAGGCGGTGATGAAGGCCGGTCAATACCAGTACCGTGACCGTCGTCAGCGCAAGCGTCAGTTCCGTACTTTGTGGATTGCTCGTATCAATGCCGCATCGCGTGAACTGGGTCTGACCTACAGCCGTTTCATGAATGGTCTGAAGAAGGCCTCGATCGAAGTGGATCGTAAGGTTCTGGCTGATCTGGCTGTGTTTGACAAGCCGGCGTTTGCTCAACTGGCGAATCAAGCCAAGGCAAGCCTCGGTCTGTAATCGCAGACTGGTCCGAAAAAGGAGGCGTTCCGCCTCCTTTTTTTTCGGATGATCGGCAAAGTGCTGTGCCGTTAACGTACTGCTCTTTGCCGATGTTCTGAAAGCATTTATTTGAGGTTGACTATGTCATCGCTGAATTCCGAAGCCCTCCTGTCCGAGTTGTCGGAAGCGCTGGCCGCCACCAAAGACGGCGATGCGCTGGAAGTGACCAAAGCACGTTATCTGGGTAAGAACGGTGTTGTGACGGAAGCACTGAAGGGCTTGGTCAGTCTGCCCGTTGAAGAGCGGAAAGAAGCGGGTGGCCGTATCAACAAGATCAAGGTTCAGGTTGAAGCAGCCATCAACGCTCGCCGTGAAGCACTGAAAGAAGAGCAACTTGCGGCGCGCCTGGCTGAAGAAGCACTCGATGTGACCTTGCCGGGTCGTGGTATGGACCGTGGGGGGCTGCATCCGGTCACGCGCAGTTTGCAGCGTATTGAAGGCCTGTTTGCTTCAATGGGTTTTTCGGTGGCCGAAGGCCCCGAAATTGAAACGGATTATTTCAATTTCACCGCACTGAATACGCCGGATGATCACCCCGCGCGCTCGATGCATGACACTTTCTATCTGAAGGATACGCAGGGGAACGTGCAGCAGGAGGTATTGCTGCGTACCCATACCAGTCCCATTCAGGCGCGTTACATGCAGCAGCATGTGGCAACGTACGGTGGCAAGGAGGGCATGCCCGAGATTCGCATCATTGCACCGGGTCGCGTTTACCGTGTGGACTCCGATGCCACCCACTCACCGATGTTCCATCAGGTTGAGGGTTTGTGGGTCGGTGAGCACGTCACCTTTGCCGGTCTCAAAGGCGTGATGATCGACTTTCTGCATCAGTTCTTTGAAACCGATGATCTGAAAGTGCGCTTCCGCCCCTCTTTCTTCCCGTTTACCGAACCATCGGCCGAAATTGATGTCGCTTTTGGTGAAGGTCCGCTCAAGGGTCGTTGGCTGGAGGTCGCCGGTTGTGGCATGGTGCATCCTAACGTGCTGGCTGAAGCCGGTATCGACCCGGAGCGCTATGTCGGTTTTGCATTCGGCATGGGGCCGGACCGACTGACGATGCTCCGCTATGGCATTAATGACCTTCGCCTATTTTTTGAAGGTGATGTCCGTTTCCTCAGTCAGTTTGCCGCTTGATTGCGCGGTACGCCGCACCCAATAAGACTATCGAGCATCACGAAAGACGTCGATCATGAAATTTTCCGAATCCTGGTTGCGCCAGTTTGTTAATCCGGCCTTATCGTCGGAAGCACTGGGCGAATTGCTGACCATGGCTGGTCTGGAAGTTGAAGAGCGTGGCCCGGTGGCACCGCCGTTCAACAACGTGGTGGTTGGTCATGTCCTGTCGGTGACTAAACATCCGGATGCAGACCGTTTGAATGTGTGTGAAGTCGATGCCGGTGAAGGTGCGCCACGCCAGATCGTTTGTGGTGCCAGTAATGTGGCCGTTGGCCTGAATGTGCCATGCGCGTTGCCCGGTGCGATATTGCCCGGTGATTTCAAAATCAAAGAAGCCAAAGTGCGTGGCATTCCCTCGGCCGGCATGTTGTGCGCTGCTGTTGAGCTGGGCATGGCCAAGGAGAGTGATGGCCTGATGATTCTGGCAGCTGATGCCCAACCCGGGACGCCATTGCGAGAGCTATTGGGTTTGGACGACATCTGCTTAGAGCTCAAGCTGACCCCCAATCGCCCGGATTGCCTGGGCTTGCTCGGTTTGGCGCGCGAAGTGTCGGCGTTGACCGATACACCCTTCCAAGGGCCAGAGATTCAGCCGGTTGCGGCAACGCATGAGCAAACGCTGCCGGTAACGATTGACGCGGCAGACCTCTGTGGTCGCTTTACCGGTCGTATCATCAAGGGTGTTAACGCCAAGGCTAAAACACCAGACTGGATGACACGGTGCCTGGAGCGTTCTGGATTACGGTCGATCAGTGCGTTGGTTGATATCTCCAACTACGTGATGCTGGAACTGAATCGCCCGAACCATGTGTTCGATCTGAACAGTGTGCAGGGTGGCCTGACAGTGCGTTGGGCAAAGCCGGAAGAATCTCTGACACTGCTGGGTGGCAACGAGGCAACGCTCGATACGCGTTATGGCGTGATCGCTGATGCCAATGGCGCCATCAGCCTAGCCGGCATTATGGGCGGTGAGCGTACGGCCTGTACGGATAGCACGACGGATGTCTTTGTTGAAGCAGCGTACTGGCTGCCTTCGGCGATTCAGGGTCGCAGCCGCTGGCTGACGCTGAGCACCGATGCGGGTCATCGCTTTGAGCGTGGTGTGGATTTTGCCGATACCGTGAACGGTGTCGAACGCATCACGCAGCTGATTCTTGAAATCTGCGGTGGTCAGCCGGGCCCGGTGGTTGACCAGGTGACCGCGCTGCCCGAGCGCCAGCCCGTCAAGGCCCGCTTTGAACGCATCCGCAAGGTGCTGGGTATTGCACCGACCGATGCTGAGATCACTGCCATTTTCGAGCGTCTGGGTTTTCAACCCAAGGTTGCTGATGGCGGCGTAGTCATCGTGCCGCCGAGCTGGCGTCATGATCTCGAAATTGAAGAGGATTTGATTGAAGAAGTTGCCCGTGTGATCGGTTACGACCATATTCCGGCGAAGCCGCCGGTCGGTCCGATGAGCATGCTTGGCCAGACCGAAACGCAACGGCCGATCCGCGCGCTGCGCGACACCCTGGTCGAACGCGGTTATCAGGAAGTGATCAATCTTGCTTTCACGCCGGAAGCCTGGGAACAGGATTTTGCCGCCAATGCGGCACCGGTCGAATTGGCCAATCCGATTGCCAGCCATCTGTCGGTGATGCGCTCCACCATGATCGGTGGTCTGATCAATACCTTGATCAATAACCAGCGTCGTCGTCAGCCGCGTCTGCGGGTGTTTGAAACGGGCCGTGTGTTCGAGCGCCAGTCTGCCGTGGGTGATGCACAGGTAGATGGTTATCGTCAGACGCTACGTTTGGCCGGATTGGCCTGGGGCAGCGCCGCCCCAGAGCAGTGGTCGCTCCCGACCCGGGCTGTCGATTTCTTTGATGTAAAGGCAGATGTGGCCGCATTGAGCCCGCTGCAGCCGTTGCGCTTTGAAGCGGCGACACATCCTGCGTGCCATCCGGGACGTTGTGCACAGATCACGCGTGATGGTCAGGCCGTTGGCTGGTTGGGTGAGTTGCATCCGCGTTGGGTACAAAAATATGAGCTGGAATCGGCACCCGTACTGTTTGAGCTGGACATCGATGCGCTGACGCCGGCCGTATTGCCGGTTTATGCCCCTGTGTCCGCTTTCCAGGCTGTGGTTCGCGATCTGGCTGTTCTGGTGGATGCCAAAACACCGGTGCAGGATCTGATGGATCTACTCTGGACGAAGGCCCCGGATGTACTCCGTGCCGTGACCCTGTTTGATCAGTATCAGGGGAAAGGTGTGCCGGAAGGTTCAAAAAGTCTTGCCTTCCGCTTTACCTTGCAGGATACTCAAGCAACCCTTGAAGATCAAAAGGTTGAGGCGGTAATGGCGCATCTGCTGGGTCAGTTGACTCAGGCCGGTGCAACCTTGCGCAGCTAAATTCAGCTAAAATTGTTTTCGATAGGTGATCAACGCCTACCCGATCACTTGTCTCTTGTTTTTTGAAAGACCGGCATCATGACCACACTCACCAAGGCAGAAGTTTCCGATATCCTCTTTGAAAACCTCGGCTTGAATAAGCGCGAATCGAAGGATATGGTTGAGGCTTTTTTTGCCGAAATCTCGGATACCTTGAGTGCGGGTCAGTGGGTTAAGCTGTCAGGCTTTGGTAACTTCCAGCTGCGCGATAAACCTCAGCGCCCCGGTCGTAACCCGAAAACAGGGGAAGAGATCCCCATTTCGGCGCGTCGTGTTGTGACGTTTCATCCGAGCCAGAAACTCAAGGATGAAGTAGAGCGTATTCAAAAAACTGGCCGTCACTGATTGTTGAGTGTTATAGGTCATGACGGATCTGTTCAGCCAATCTTTTAGCGAGCGAGAATCTAGCGCGACGGTAGCCGCTGGGGCGTCATCGTCGCTGCCACCGATTCCTGCCAAGCGTTACTTCACCATTGGTGAGGTCAGCGATCTTTGTGGGGTAAAAGCGCATGTGCTGCGTTACTGGGAGCAGGAATTCACCCAGCTCAAGCCGCTCAAGCGCCGTGGTAACCGCCGCTATTACCAGCACCATGAAGTGCTGCTGGTGCGTCGTATTCGTGAATTGCTCTATGAGCAGGGCTATACCATTCATGGTGCCCGTAATCAGTTAAGCCATCCTTCTGGCACCACGGCGAACTCGTCATCGTCGGCACAGGTAGGGTCACCCGAACCAATGCCTTCAGGGGCATCTGCGGGTCTGGCAGATTCGCTCAAAGAAGTCATCGAATTACTACGATATTGATCGATTAAGTGCTGTTTTCCATTGAGTGAATCACGGTAATAGCTTAAAATAGCGCCTCAGTCGGGGCGTAGCGCAGCCTGGTAGCGCACTTGCATGGGGTGCAAGGGGTCGCGAGTTCGAATCCCGCCGCCCCGACCAATGATTTAAAGAAAAAACCAACCTCAAACTGGGGTTGGCTTTTTCTTTTCGGAATACAGGTAACTGAACAGGCACCGGTCGGTTTAAATGTCCGCTTTTTGATTAAATTGTGAGCCTTGTTTTTTTTAAAACTCGGGATTAGAATCCAAACATTAATTTGGTAATTCAAATAACCCTGTAAATAATACGGAGCTGTATATGGACATCTCAACGCTGAGCCTGGATCAATTAAAAGATCTGCTGAAAAAGATTCCGGCTGAAATCAAGCGCCGTACGGAAGAAGTTTCAAATGCCGCCCGCGAGGCCGCTATTGAAAAGCTGAAGGCTATTGCTCGTGAGCATGGCTATTCGCTGGAAGAGTTGGCTGGTACGAAGAAAACCCGTAAATCGTCGGGCGTGCGTAAACCCGTGGCACCGAAATACGCAAACCCGTCGAATCCGTCAGAAACTTGGACAGGGCGTGGCCGTAAGCCGCTGTGGGTACAGAGCGCCTTGAACCAGGGTAAGACGCTGGAAAGTCTGCTGATTCGTTAATTACGAATTAACCGGCTATTGAAGAGGAGGTCGTCAGACCTCCTTTTTTATTGCCGTTTTTCAGGGGATGTACTGCAGTAAAGTGCGATACCTTGCGGTATCCTTATGCCCATACGAGGACACCATGAATATTCTTTTGTCGAACGATGACGGTTATTTTGCAACAGGCCTGCAGGTACTGCATGCGTCATTGGCATCGCTCGGCATGATTGATGTGGTTGCGCCGGAGCGGGATCGTAGTGGCGCGAGTAATTCATTGACGCTGGATCGTCCGCTGACACTGCGGACTGCGCCGAATGGCTTCAAGTTTGTGAATGGTACGCCTACGGATTGTGTGCATCTGGCCGTGACCGGATTGATTGACCCGTTACCGGATCTGATTGTTTCGGGTATCAATCACGGTGCCAATATGGGCGACGACACGGTGTATTCCGGTACGGTTGCTGCGGCCACAGAGGGTTATTTGCTGGGTGTGCCAGCCATCGCGATGTCTTTAGTGGGGAAAGAGAGCCGCCATTTCGATACGGCCGGTCAGGTTGCGCGCTTACTGAGTGAACGTATTTTGGCGCGTCCCTTCAAGGAACCGGTGCTACTGAATGTCAACGTACCCGATTTGCCCTTTGAGCAGTTGGCGGGCATGCAGGTCACGCGTCTGGGCAAGCGTCATAAAGCCGAGCCGGTGATTCGTGCGACGAACCCTCGCGGTGAAACGGTGTATTGGGTGGGGCCTGCCGGTGGCGCACAGGATGCTGGTCCGGGGACGGATTTTCATGCAGTGGCGGCGGGCTATGTGTCGATTACACCATTGCGCCTGGATTTGACGCATAGCAGCCAACTGGATGCTGTGCGAGATTGGTTGGCCTGAAGCATGAGTCGGGCGGCCCTGGGTCAGGGGATGACCTCGTCACGCACGCGAGCGCGTATGGTCGAGCGTTTGCAGCAGCAAGGTATCAAAGACAAAGGTGTGTTGGCGGCTATTAATAAAGTAGAGCGTCATCTTTTTGTGGATGAAGCATTTGCACACCGAGCCTACGAAGATACCGCGCTGCCTCTGGGGCTGGGGCAGACGATTTCTCAACCGTTTATTGTGGCGCGTATGATTGAGTGTCTTCGGGCAGGTGATCGACCTTTGGGCAAGACGCTGGAAATCGGGACGGGTTGTGGTTACCAGGCGGCCGTGCTCGCCGGTCTGACTAAAGAAGTGTATTCCGTAGAGCGACTGGCTGGTTTGATTGATCGTGCCAAAGTGAATCTGCGTACGATTAAGTGCTTTAACGTACGACTCAAGCATGGTGATGGGTATCAGGGGATACCGGAAGCCGCGCCGTTTGATTCGATTATTCTTGCGGCTGCCGCACCGAAAGTGCCGGAGGCCCTCTTACAGCAAATGGCGGTTGGTGGCAGAATGGTTCTGCCGTACGGTGCATCTTCGGATGCGGCTGTACAACGCATGTTGGTTATTGAACGGACAGAAACAGGCTGGAGCGAGCAGTTAATGGAACCAGTCAAGTTTGTGCCCATGTTGCCGGGTGTGGAATGACGCAGTCTCAAAAATCGATCTGGATGCCAAGTGTGTTGCTGCTTGCCTTGTTGGCGGGCTGTACCTCGTTATCGAAGGCACCTGTGGATGATGGCAGCAAAGCGTCGGCTGTGTCGCCATATCCGCCGCTGCCTAAAGATTGCACGCAAACCTGGACAGTAAAAAAAGGCGATACGCTCATTGGTATCGCGCTGGACGCGGGTGCCGATTATCGTGATATCGCTGCCATGAACCAGTTGTCGAATCCGAACATCATTCAGCTGGATCGTACGCTTTGCGTGCGCCGTTCTGTCGGCAAGCCTAGCAAAAAGACAGCGCCTGTTTCGCCGCCGGCAAAATCGGACGATAAAGTGGCTGATGCCAACAAGCAGCAATCCGCTGCCAAGAAACCAGTGGACGACATGCCGACCACATCGGCTGCAACAGCCGCCGCCATGGCGGATGGTGTTAGGTTCGCCTGGCCGGCAAAGGGAAAAGTGATTGCTGGTTTTAATGAATCGTCGAACAAAGGCATCAATATCGCCGGTAAGCTGGGTGAGCCTGTGGATGCGGCGGCCGAAGGTAAGGTGGTTTATGCCGGCTCTGGGTTGCGTGGTTATGGCAACCTGGTGATCATCAAGCACGAGAACAATTATCTGACGGCGTATGCCCACAACAGCAAGATTCTCGTCAAGGAAGGCGAGACGGTAAAACGTGGTCAACGCATTGCCGATATGGGGGATAGCGATGCTGATACCGTTATGCTGCACTTTGAGGTGCGTCGGCAGGGCAAGCCTGTTGATCCGATGAAGTTCCTGAATCAGCAGCGGAGCTCATAGAGATCATGCCTCATCGACCGGAACGCCAGCGCAATGCAGGGCCTTCCGGTGATGCGGCGGAGCCTGATGACGAAAGCATACAGAGCGCAGATTTTCTAGAGGCGTCTGTTGTCTCTCTGCTCGAACCACGGGATGATGAGTTGCTTGGAGCGGCGCTGGGCAGTGAGCCAGATACTTCTCCAGATCACTCCTCGGATGACAAGCCAGAAACAGCGCAAACAACGGATCGGTTTGCCGCAGATGTGACGCAGACCTATCTGAATGAAATCGGCGCGCGGACGCTGCTGACGGCCGATGAAGAACGCGAGTTGGCTCGTCGCGTCCGAGCAGGAGATTTTGCGGCACGTCAGGAAATGGTTGAACGCAATCTGCGCCTCGTAGTATCGATTGCCCGTCATTACATGAACCGTGGTTTACCACTGCTGGATCTGATCGAAGAAGGTAATCTGGGTTTGATGCATGCGCTGGACAAATTTGATCCGGAACGGGGTTTTAGGTTTTCAACCTATGCCTCCTGGTGGATCCGGCAGAGTGTGGAACGGGCCGTGTTAAATCAGGGGCGCCTCGTGCGCTTGCCGGTGCATCTGGTTCGGGATATCAACGCGGTGCAGCGGCATCGGCGACAGTTTGCCGTTGAGCATGCCCGTGAACCTGCCACGGATGAGCTGGCAAAGCGTTGCGGTCGCTCGGTCGAGGAGCTCAAGGCCTTGATGCAACGGGGTGAGCAAGTGCTCTCCCTGGATCAACCGGTTGAGGCAGGATCCGTCCATACGCTGATTGATCTGGTACCCGATACTCAAGGGGATGATCCCCACGAAAGCTTTGCGAATTCTGAATCGATTCGGCTGCTGCTGGACTGGGTGGATATGCTGCCTGATCGCCAGCGACAGGTCGTTGAGCGTCGTTACGGATTGCGTGGTGGCGAACCGGAGACCCTAGAGGCGATTGCTGCGGATTTGCAGTTAACCCGGGAGCGCGTGCGCCAGATACAGTCGGAGGCCCTGGTTAGGTTACAGGGCATTGTTCGTGGGCGCCGACTGACGCCGGATTCTCTATTCTGATGGGCTGACCTGATTGGCGGCAACGCTCGCCGATTGACTGCGGGCATCACGAATGGCGGCGCCCAGTTCTATGACGGACATGGCATAGGCAGCCGATCGGTTATAGCGTGTAATCACGTAATAGTTCTGCAGGCCAAGCCAGTAACGATTGGGTTCGTTGGGCGTGCTCAAACTGACCAGAGTCGCCGGGGTATTACTAGACAAGTTGCTCTGAAACAAAAAACCCGCCTCTTGAAACCTATCCATGGGAATAGTTGGTTTGATGTCCACCTTCTCGAAAGCTTCGGGGAACGGGCTTGGCGGTTGAACGGAAATGGCGGCCGTTTGTCCGGTGACCCATCCATGAGATTTGAGGAAGTTAGCAACGCTGCCGATGGCATCTGTGGGGCTGTGACGTAGGTCGATACGGCCATCACCATCGAAGTCAACGCCCCAGCGTCGCTGGCTACTGGGCATGAATTGTGGAATGCCCATGGCACCGGCGAAGGAACCTCGGGTCCCGGCCAGGTCCAGTTGGTTCTCGCGAGCGAGCAACAGATATTGCTCTAGTTCAGCCTGGAAGAAATCCCGACGCCGTTCACCGTAGAAACCAATAGTGGCCAGCGCATTCAGCACGCTGAAGCTGCCCATGTTACGGCCGTATTCGGTTTCCACGCCAATAATGGCGACGATGATTTCAGCAGGAACACCGAACTGCTGTTCGGCACGGGCAATATCGCTAGCGTAGGTCTGCCAGAACTGGACGCCCCGATCAATCCGGCGGGTATTCACGAACCGACTGCGGTAGGTGGCCCAATTGGGGGTGAGCTGGGCAGGCGCCGGGGCCATGATGCGAATGACGCGTGGATCCGGGCGCTGCTCATCGAAAAGCTGCGTTAGCGCCTCGGCTTCAAAGCCATGCTTTTCCTGCATGCCCACGATAAATGCCTGCAATGCCGGATTTGTTGACATCACAGCCTGCCGCGGTTCGGCTTTGGGGGCCCCGTTCTTTTTGGCTTTGGCCTCGGCGTTGAATGTTGTCCCCGCAAAGGCAATCGTTAAGGCCAAAATGACGCTGCGGAGCGGGGCCGTATTCGGCAAAAGACGGGACATAGACATCAGGCCGGGGAGTGAACGCAAAGTCGCTATTTTTTCACATCTTGGCAAGGTTCAGCCGGATAGATTGCATCACCCTTGAACCTGCACGGGAATGGGCAGATAATCAGAACAAATAATCATATTTCGTGTTTCAGCACGGATGCCGCATCTATGCATGCAGCAGGGGGAGGGTAGCGTTTCATGAGTACAGCGTTCATTACACATACCGATTGTCTGAAGCATGACATGGGTGATCTGCACCCGGAGGCACCGGGTCGGTTAACAGCGATTCAGGATCACCTGATTGCCCAGGGCATTGATATGTACTTCACGCATTACGATGCCCCGCTCGCCACGCTGGAGCAACTGATGCTAGTGCACCCGGCGTCACATATCAAGAAGGTTAAAGATACCTCGCCTGCGTTCGGTATTGCGCACCTGGATCCGGATACCGCCATGAATCCGCATACGTGGCAGGCGGCTTTGCGCTCGGCGGGTGCCGGTATTCTGGGTGTCGATATGCTGATGGAGCGCAAAGCAGAAAATGTGTTCTGCGCCATCCGGCCGCCGGGGCATCACTGTGAACGCGAAACACCGATGGGTTTCTGTTTTTTCAATAACATCGCCATAGCGGCCTACCACGCGTTGACCCACCACAAGCTGGAGCGCGTCGCCATCATCGACTTTGATGTCCACCATGGCAATGGTACGGAGAACATCTGTGCCGGTGATGACCGCATTTTGATGTGCAGCATTTTCCAGCACCCGTTTTATCCCTATTCAGGCACCGATAAGCCGGCCGAAAATATGGTTAACGTGCCGTTGCCCGGCGGATCGGGGGGCGAGGAGCTACAGGCAGCGGTGCTGGAGTCCTGGATGCCGCGTCTGGAAGCCTTTAAACCGCAAATGATCTTTATTTCGGCGGGTTTTGATGCCCACTATGAAGATGACATGGGTGGCATGAAGCTGTTTGAGAAAGACTATGCCTGGGTAACCACGCAGTTGCGCGATGTGGCGGTACGTCATGCCAATGGCCGTATCGTTTCGATGCTTGAAGGCGGCTATGTGATGTCGGCTCTGGCGCGTAGCGTCACAGCCCATTTGCGGGCACTCGCTGAAATCTGAACTTCAGCTAGAATACGGGAGTTTTCATGTCGGTCAGCTTCCGCTAAGGATTTTGATCGATAATAGGCCCCTAGGCTTTTTTACGACCACGCTTTTGCCATTTAGGATGGTGCCCTGATGATCACCGGTTCGATTGTTGCCATTGTTACCCCCATGCATGCGGATGGTTCGCTGGATCTTGAAGCGTTCCGTAATCTGGTTGATTTTCATATCCGCGAAAAAACGGATGCGATTGTCGTGGTTGGTACCACGGGCGAATCGCCAACCGTGGATGTGGATGAGCACTGCCAGCTGATCGAAATTGCCGTCAAGCATTCTGGCGGTCGTATTCCCATCATCGCCGGTACGGGTGCCAATTCCACCAAAGAAGCCATTTATCTGACACAGCGTGCCAAAGACGCCGGTGCCGATGCAGGCCTGTCGGTGGTGCCTTATTACAATAAGCCGACACAGGAAGGCTTGTATCAGCACTATCGCAGCATTGCCGAAGCCGTTGATCTGCCGCTGATTCTGTACAACGTACCCGGTCGTACCGTGGCCGACATGAGCAATGACACGATTCTGCGTCTGGCCCAAGTGCCCGGCATCATCGGTGTCAAGGATGCTACCGGCAACATTGACCGTGCCTATGATCTGATCGACCGTGCGCCAGCGGGCTTTGCACTCTATTCGGGTGACGACATGAGCTGTATGTCGACCATCCTTATGGGTTACCACGGCAACATCTCGGTGACTGCCAATGTGGCGCCGCGCGCCATGCACGACATGTGCGCTGCCGCTGCCGCCGGTAACGTTGCCGAGGCCGTGCGTATTAATCGCCCGCTGATCGGCTTGCATCGTCACCTTTTCTGCGAAGCCAATCCGATTCCGGTGAAGTGGGCTGTTGCCGAAATGGGCTTGATGTCGCACGGTATCCGTCTGCCGCTGACGCAATTGGCACCGGCTTTCCACGAGCGGGTGCGTGCCGCGATGAAACAGGCAGGACTCTGATCTGATGAAGTTGCTGACGCGTCGTTCGTTGCAGGCCACCGTATTGGTTTTGGCCGGTCTGGCTGCCGGTTGCTCCTATTTGCCGGAATCGAAGAAGATCGATTACGGCACCGCGGCTAAAGCACCACCGTTGGATATCCCCCCCGATCTGACGCGCCCGAGTAATTCGGGCCAGTACTCGGCGCCGAATGTGGCGACCACAGGTACGGCGGTATTCTCCCAGATCAATGCCAAAAACAAAGTGGCTCAAAAACAGAGCACGGATGAAAGCGTCTTGCCCGATGGCTCGCGCGGCATTGCCAAGATTGAGCGTCAGGGTAACCATCGCTGGCTGGTTGTGAGTGTGCCCGAAGATAAGGCCTGGAACGTGACCAAGGCGTTCTGGCAGGAAAATGGCTTCGTCATCAAGAAAGAGAACCCCCAGACGGGCGTGATGGAAACTGATTGGGCCGAGAACCGTGCTTCGGTGCCCGGTGGCGCTGTTCAGGGTTTCCTCGGCAAGGTACTGGGAACGCTATATTCGACGGCTGAACGTGATATGTACCGTACGCGCCTGGAAAAAGGTACCAAGCCGGGCATGACGGATATTTTCATCAGTCATCGTGGCATGGTTGAAGTTTACGTCACCGAAGGCAAGAGCGAGACCCGTTGGCAGCCGCGTGATGCCGACCCGACGTTGGAAGCGGAAATGCTGCGTCGTCTGATGTTCAAGTTTGACGGGGTCGATGAAGCCGAAGCCAAGAAACTGGCGAAGGAAATCGACGGTGGCGGTAAAGCCGTGTCGCTGGATAAGGCTCGCATGGGTACGGCCCCGGATGGTGGCGCCATGCTCATCGTGGATGACAACTTTGATCGCAGCTGGCGTCGTATTGGCCTGGCGCTGGATCGTGTGGGTTTTACGGTGGAAGACCGTGAGCGCAATCAGGGGCTCTACTACGTTCGCTATGTGGATTCCGATGATAAGTCGGTCGTCGAAAAAGGCGAGGGTGGTTTCTGGTCTAGCCTGGCTTTCTGGCGTAGTAAGGATGACAAGGTGCCTACCAAGGTGCAATACCGCATCAGCGTGCGCGAGCAGCAGCAGGGTGGCCCGACTACCGTGATCGTTCTGGCGCCGGGTAACCAGGCAGATGTCTCGCCGATCGCCCGTCAGATCCTGGATCTGCTCCTCCAGCAGTTGCGGTGATTCGTTTTACCTCTCTCGGCAGCGGTAGCGAGGGAAATGCATTATTGATCGAGGCGGGTGGTGTACGTGGCACCCGTCTCATGATCGATTGCGGTTTACCGGTTCGGCAGGCATTGGCTCGGATCGAAGCGCGTGGCATTGATCCGGAAGGCCTCGATGCCATTCTCGTGACCCATGAACATGGCGACCACATTGGTGGCGTGATGGGTCTTGCCCGTAAAACGGGTGCCACGGTATGCCTGACCCGGGGTACGCATGCCGCCTTGCATACCCGTTCGGCAGAAGCCTGTAACGGCGTGACTTTGCGGTTGATCGACAGCCATGATGTCTTTGAACTGGGTTGTGTCGAAATCCGCCCCTTTCCGGTACCGCACGATGCGCGGGAACCGGTTCAATATGTCATCGCCTATGGCGAACTCCGTTTGGGCGTTCTGACGGATCTGGGCATGCTAACGCCCCATGTTGAACGTTCGTTAGAAGCGTGTGATGGGCTGGTGCTGGAGTTTAACCACGATCCCGATCTACTGGCCCAGTCTTCGTATCCGGATAGCCTCAAACAGCGTATTGCCGGTCGTTATGGGCACCTGTGCAATCGGGATGCAGCGGGTTTTCTGGCACGCTTATCGCTGGATCGATTGCAGCACGTGGTTGCCGCACATCTGTCTCAATCGAATAACTCACCAGAACATGTGCTGACGGCCGTTCGCGAAGCCATCGGGGATGTGCCGGATTGTTTTTATTTGGCAACGCAGGCAGAAGGATTTGATTGGCTGACGTTGCAGCCAGCACTAGGCGGATGAAGGCATAAAAAAACCGGCCCAGAGGCCGGTTTTTCGTAACCGCCGAAGCGGTTCCAAGATCGCAAAAGCGATTACTTGGCAGCCGGAGCCGGAGCAGCAGCAGGAGCGGCGGCCGGGGCAGCAGCAGGAGCGGCGGCTTCAGCCGGCTTTTGTTCAGCAGCCGGAGCGGCGGCAGGAGCCGGAGCAGCAGGAGCAGCCGGGGCTTCTTTTTTGCCACAAGCGGTAACAGCCAGAGCCAGGAGAGCAGCAACGAGGAGCGATTGTTTCATTTTCTTCCCTTTGATAAAGGTCGTTGAAGAATATTCTGTCCGGATGCTCCGCACAGAACATGACTACAAAAGCAGTCTGATTAAATTATACACAGTTTGAACCGGGTCAACAGAGCCTGTAAAACGCAAAATCCGGTGCGCGCTTCAAGTACAATCAGCACCCTCGGACAACCGATTAATCTCATTTTTTCATGCGCGGGATGCGCCAGGTTATTTATGCCCGTAGGAACCATCGAATCACTAGACCACGCCGGTCAGGGGATCGCCAGAGACGGCGGTAAAACGATTTTTGTCGAGGGCGCTTTGCCCGGAGAACTGGTCAGCTGGCTCAGCTATCGACGCAAGCCCAGTTTTGAACAGGCGCGGGTGACCGAAGTACATCGTGCTGCCTCGGCGCGTGTCGAACCCCGTTGCCCCCATTTTGGTGTTTGCGGCGGGTGTTCGTTGCAGCATGCTGATCCGACCCTGCAGATTGCCACCAAGCAACGGGTACTCGAAGACAACCTACAGCATCTGGGCAACGTCAAACCGGCATCCATCTATTCGCCGATTTCAGGTCCCGCCTGGCATTACCGGTTCCGTGCCCGTATGTCGGTACGGTTGGTCCCCAAAAAGGGCGGTGTGCTGGTGGGGTTCCACGAGCGGCGCAGTAGTTACATTGCCGATATGACATCGTGCAGCATCTTGCCGAAGCATGTGTCTGATCTGCTGTTGCCTTTGCGCGCGCTGTTTGAGTCAATGTCCGCACCGGATCGCATGCCGCAGGTTGAAGTCGCCGTGGGTGAACATCCCACCCAGCCGGGAGCCCTGGACACGGTCTTCGTTCTGCGTCATCTGGAGCCGCTGACCGATAGTGATCTGGCACAGTTGCGTACCTTTGGCGCAGCGCATGGTATTCGCTGGTTTCTGCAACCCGGTGGTCCGGCCACAGTCCAACCGCTGGTGGATGGTGATGCGCCGCTGCTCGAATACCGCTTACCTAATTTTGGCTTGTCACTCCAGTTTGCACCTACCGAATTTACCCAGGTCAATCCGGCCATCAACCATGCCTTGGTGACTAAGGCCATGCGCCTGCTGGAGGCACAACCCGGCGAGCGCGTCGCAGATATGTTCTGTGGTCTCGGCAATTTCACCTTACCCATCGCCCGCAGTGGTGCCCATGTGGTGGGCGTCGAAGGGAGCGAAGCACTCGTCAAACGCGCTGCTGAAAACGCTGCGCGCAATGATCTGAGCGCGAACACCAGTTTCTTTGTCGCTAACCTGTTCCTGGATTGTCTTCCTATCATGGAGCGTATGGGGCAACTGGATCGGATGTTGATTGATCCGCCGCGCGAAGGGGCGTTGGAGCTGGTGAAAGCGCTACCGGATGCAGAGCAGCCGCGCGGCAACGCGCCGCACACCATTGTGTACGTCTCGTGTAACCCGGCGACTCTGGCGCGCGATGCGGGGGTACTGGTGAACGTAAAAGGCTATCGACTGATGGGTGCGGGTATCGCCAATATGTTCCCGCATACGGCGCACGTTGAATCCATCGCGCTATTTCATCGCCCGTGAAGCACCGATAAACCAGCGATAAAACAAAACGCCCGGCAGTAGAAACTGCGCGGGCGTTTTGTTGGGCTTACAGCAAGGCGTCAGGCTTAAGCAGCCACCTTGACGATCAGTGCCGCATTATTCAGATAAGCATTCGAGAAGATCTGGCGAGCCAGCTTGTAAGCTGCACCATTCTTCGTTTTGAAGCGGGCGATTTCCTCGACAAACAGCTTGAGGGAGTCTGCCAGGCACTTCTTCATGCTGGTTTGATCCAGCAAACCCAGGTCGTAATCGCAAACGGCGGAGTTACGAGCCAGGCCTTCGATTTCTTTTGACGTCATGTGCAGCGAGTGCTCCAGCTGGCGCACGACCAATTCTGTTGAAGCTTTCTTGCCCATTTGATAAACCTCGGTATGGTTGTTCAGTCCAGATTACAGACCGCGTAGGGCAAATAACGCAGGGTGTCGGGAAAGCGTTGACAGAATCGACAATAATTTTATAACTCATTGAATGACAATAAAAAAGAGCCCCGCAGGGCTCTTTATCCGGGAGCGATAGCGCGTTAGTCGCGGTCGTTACCCGTAAAGATCATCAGCAGGTTAAGCAGGCTGACAAACAGGTTGTAAATATCCAAGTACACCGCCAACGTTGCCGTGATGTAGTTCGTTTCGCCGCCGTTAACGATACGGCTCAAGTCAAACAGCAGGTAGCCGGTGAACAGCAGGGCACCGATGGCCGAAATGGCAATGGCCATGGCCGGAATCGCCAGGAACATATTGGCTAGCGACGCGATGATCAGCAGAATCAGGCCGGCAAACAGGAAATTGCCCATGAAGCTGAAGTCGCGCTTGCTCACGCTGGTATACATGGCCAGCGAGAAGAAAATCGCGGCCGTTGCACTGCCGGCCATGGCGATCAGCGCGCCGCCGTTGGTCATGCCCAGCGCTACGCTCAAGATTTGCGAGAGCATGACCCCCATGAAGAAGGTAAAGCCCAGCAGCAGGAGCACGCCGGTGCCACTGTTCTGGTTGCGCTGGATGCCCCACATAAAGCCAAAGGCGATACCAAAGAAGAGCAGGGTGCCCATAATCGGGCTACCGGCCATCAGCATCGGCACACCGGAACTGATGCCCACAACGGCACCCAGTACGGTGGGGATGAGCGACAACGCCAGCAACCAGTAGGTATTACGCAGTACTTGGTTGCGGGCAACGTTAATAGTAGTACCGCCAAAAGACGGGGTCGAACGAATATCCATGGATCAGATTCCTTCAGGAAAACAGACACGTAGTCCGCATATAGTAGCTGAAAAGCAGAAAATCAAGATTAACCGCAGATTAAATGCTGTGACGGGTGAGGGAGGGCGCTTCTGTCCCGATGTTTTCTGCCGCATCGTCCCAGCTCAGGTATTCGCCACGATCGGGGTGCCAATCTGCCAGCACCCACCGTTCTACGTGAATGCCATCCACGATGTGGTCGTGGGTCGCCGGCCGATGGGTATGGCCGTGAATCAGCGTTGCATAGCCAAAGCGGCGGGCTTCATCTTCGACCGTGGCCTCATCGACATCCGTAATCATCCGCGTTTGCGCTTCGTAACGGCGGCCCTTGCTCCGCCAGCGTATCCAGGCTGCAATGGCGCGTCGCAACCAGTAGGGGAGGCGTAAAAATTTTGCCTGGTTCTCCGGAATGCGAACTTTTGCCCGAAACGCCTGGTACTTGATATCACCGGTGCAGTACAGGTCTCCGTGAGACAGTACAAACTGCCACGTGGAGGTCGACAGCACGTGGGGATCATCCAGCCGGATCATGCCCAGCGACGCCAGCACCTGGTCGCTCACCATGAAATCCCGGTTACCGGCCATGAAATAGACCTTAACTCCTGCCGATGTTGTTTCACGCAAGGCGGCAAAAACCGACTGATAGGCCTTGAGGTTCAGGTCTTCGTCACCCACCCAGGATTCGAAGATATCGCCCAGCAAGTAGACAGCCTGGGCCTCCCGGCGGGCACGCTCCAGAAAACTCAGGAAGCGTGCCGTAATTGCCGGGGTGTCCGATGCCAGATGGACATCGGACGCAAAGAAAATCATTTAACTGTAACCGACTGGATGACCACATCTTCCTTGGGCACATCCTGGTGGAAACCGCTGGTGCCGGTCTTCACGCCTTTGATCTTGTTCACAACGTCCATGCCGTCGGTCACCTTACCAAATACAGCATACCCCCAGCCCTGCGGCGATTCGCTCTTGAAGTTGAGGAAATCGTTATCGGCCACATTGATGAAGAATTGGGCGGTCGCCGAGTGCGGGTCGTTGGTACGAGCCATGGCAATGGTGCCGGTCGTGTTTTTCAGGCCGTTGTTGGCTTCGTTCTTGATCTGTGCCTTGGTCGGCTTTTGCTTCATGCCCGGCTCGAAGCCGCCGCCTTGAATCATGAACCCGTTGATCACACGGTGGAAAACCGTATTGTTGTAAAAACCTTCGTTGGCGTAGCTCAGAAAGTTTTCAACAGTTTTCGGGGCGTGTTCGTCGTCCAGCTCAATCGTAATCGGGCCGTGGTTGGTATTCAGAATAACGGTTTGCATGTGGGTTTTCTCCTGTGGAGCCTGGGGCTCGTGCTATATTCCAAGGCGCATTTTATCCGTATTTCTCCTGCTTTTCCCCTGCATCTCCCTTTTGCCTCTGTCTGTCATGGTCTCGATCTATAACACCCTCGCTCGTGAAAAAACCCCGTTGCAGCCGATTCATCCGGGGCAGGTTCGTATGTATGTGTGTGGCATGACGGT
>JACCDN010740854.1_pt1 | contig 19817 bp, 22 predicted proteins | sample 7441691 | NCBI WGS metagenome assembly JACCDN01 (sample SAMN15323439, study PRJNA562643) | freshwater metagenome | isolation source: river surface water | place: USA:Blue River Watershed | collected 2017-08-16 | reverse complement strand
CTGTAAGGCTTTGATTTTACTTGTGGTCCCACCTGGGCTCGAACCAGGGACCACCTGATTATGAGTTAGGTTGTTAATTGTAAAAAGCAATATAATAACATTGAATATCAGTTATTTGAAGATACTAATTTATTAATTTTTATTGTATATTATTATATTTATACATAATTTTATTGCAAATTTATTGCAAATTAAATTATGACCATATCAAAAGATTTTATTATTAAAGTTTCTGTAGATTATTACCTAGACAAACGACGCTTACTTAAAAACTCTAAATATCCTTTGAAAATTAGAGTTTATGACACCCAAAAGCAACATAACTATTTTTTAAAAACCCGTTTTGAATTAACCGAAAGGGAGTACAATAAAGATGTCCCTTCTTCTAATAAAAAATTTTATATTGCATTAAGAAACGATTTAGATGAAAATCTACAATACTGTAGGAATTTAGTAAAATCGATACAGCCATTTGATTTTGGAACTTTAAAACTAAAGTATCTCGATAAAAAAATAGCCATAAATACAGTAAAATATTTTTTCGATGAAAAGAAACAAGAATTAATTAAATCTGGGAGAATTGGCACATATAACACCTATAAAGATACTTTTCGAGCAATCGAATTGTTTTTAAATTATAACAGTAAGGACATAAATTACTTGACATTTGATGAAATAAGTATAAGATGGGTAAAAGATTTTGAAAGTTACATTATTCACACTAGAAACTGTTCGGTAAATACTGCAGGTATTTATTTAAGGAATTTAAGAGCTATTTATAACGAAGCCATAAAACAGAATGCTGGAGATAGAGATAAATATCCATTCGGAAGATTTCAACACACTATAAAAAGTCATAAAAAAATTAAACGTGTGCTTTCTAAAGCAGAAATAGAGATTTTAGAAAAGACAATTCCAAAGAGTAAAAGTGAGGAAATAGCTAAAGATTATTGGCTTTTTTCATATTATTCATGTGGAGTTAATCTAACTGATTTGGCTTACATCAAAAGTAAGAATGTTTCTAATGACAATATTACATTTATTAGAAAAAAAACTGGCAATAGTAGAGCTAATAATACGGAAATAGTATTGCCTTTCCACACAAAAAATAAATTAATTTTTGAGAAACTTATCGATAATAAATTAGATTTTATTTTCGGAATAATTAACAAAGAAGATTCGCCTACAATACAGAAGAAAAAAATTAAACAATTTAATGATGTTATTAATCATAATTTTAAAAAACTAACCGAAGGAAAAGTTAATACAGAAAAAATCACGTTTTACAACGGCAGACACTCATGGGCAACCCATATGATACAAAGTGGTGCTCCAATAACATACATTCAAGAGAAACTAGGCCATACAGACATTAAAACTACAAGTTCATATATAGCATCTTTACCAATTGAACTTGAAGTTGATTTTATACAAAAAACATTTTATGGAAAATAAAGCTTACAATAGAAAATACTTCAAAGAGAATGGATTTGAAGATTTATTAGGCTATTACGATTCATTCATAGAGTACTACAATACTCTATCTGATATTGCAAAAAATAATTTTGATATTGGACTAACACTTGTAGTTAATACTGAATTTTTTCGGCATTACAAAAGAAGTTCAATTAATAGAGAGATGGAAATAATTCCCGAAATAATGAATTTTCTTTACCATGTAAATGAAATGTCTAGTATAATCAAAATAGATGACTATATTTCGTACGATAAATTATCGACAACAGTTTCAGATTACTTTAAAAATAACCTGAAATCTACTGGTAAAGAAAAAAATTCTCAAGAGGCAGCACTTACTAAAAATTTATTTTATACAATTAATGACTTTTACACATGGTATACATCCAAAGAAAATGTTATTAAAGGCATAGATGATTTAAAATATAGGGAATTATTAAATGTACAAGGAAGAGTAAATTCTATAATAAATATTGCATCAAATGAGATTGTAAGTGTAGAAAAAATTATTTGTTTCAAAAGTAAACATAGCATTTCAAAAAATCCATTAAAAAGCATAATTGATTTTTTAATTTCAATGCGGTATGTTAATAATTCTCAAAAAAGACTTTTGCATAAGGCTTTTACAGGATTTAACATAGATAGTAATGAAAAAATAATTTGGAAGAAAAGCAAAAAAGAATTAACTTATTTTTTAAAAAAACTAGATGAAAAAATTTTAGAAGATTATGAATATTTTACAGATGTATGCAGAATTGCGGTATTATTATTTCTCGATAGAGATGGTAATAGTTTATCTGTTAAGCAAATATCTAATAGCGGAAAAATAACCGAAGAGCAAAAAACAAAAATTGACAATATGTTTATCCAAAATCCCTAATCAAATGCTTAACAATCCCTAAACAGATAACTACATCCTCCTCAGCTACTTCAATAGCTTTATATTTTGCATTATCCGGCACAAATTGACTATTCTTCTTATCGAAACGCTTTACAGTGTAATCGGAGTTGTTAATTGAAACAATAGCTATGTCATTATCTTGAAGTTCTTTATCAGAGCGTATAATAACTATATCTCCATTTTGCAAAGTTGGATTCATCGAATTACCTCTAATTTTGATGATATAGGTTGAATTTGGCTTAGTTATGTACTTTTCATCCAAACTGATTTTCTTACCTATAAAATCTTCTGCTGGACTTGGAAAACCCGCTTGTATTCCACCATAATAATTTACGTGACGTTTATCGTTTTCGGTGCTAAATGGAATTAACTCTAATTCATCATTTAGTCTCGGTGCTTTTATTAATTTCATTAGCTTACCTCTAAAATATCATTCCAGTTGGTTGTGTAACGTTTAGAAATCTTCAACTGCTTCATTTTCCAACGCTTTTTAAGGTCATTTCTGCCAAACTTCATTATATTACCATATCTTTTATTAACCAAGTCAATACTTTGCATTAAATCAATATGTTTTGGATTTTCTGAATGAAATAATCCTAACTGAAAATTATCTGCCGGCGTAATGTCTGAAACTATGATGCCGGCCTTTTTATACTTAATTCCGCTTTTAAAAATACTCTCTAAGGCTAATTGTGCATAGCGATTTATTTCTAAGGAGCTGTTAGTTGGATAATCCGTTTTTATTGAAATAAACCCTCTATGTTGTGGCAAATCTTTTCTAAAAAAATTGGAAAACAAAAACACCATAATTAAGTTCGTATGCGAATTTTGTTTTCTTAATTTCTCACCACAATTTGCCGAAAAAGTTGAAAGTCGTTCTGCAATTTCTTCTTTATTATCATACATCTTTTCAAACGAACGAGTTACTGCAATATTCTTCTTGGGCTTTATATCTTCAAAATCTATTGATGAAAAACCTAAAAGGTCTTTTTTTAAACGTAATCCTTGAATTGTCATGTTTTTTCTTACCCAATCATCATGTAATTCCGTGAATTGATAAGCATTTTTTACACCAATAGCATTTAATCGTTTGGTGTGTTGCCTACCTATACCCCAAACATCTTCAATTTTTGTCCATTTTAAGGCTTTTATTCTCTTTTCTTCATCATCTATCACATAAACTGAATTTGTTCGCTCTGGGAACTTCTTAGCTATCTTATTTGCAACTTTAGCCAGTGCTTTGGTTGATGCTATACCAATAGAAATTGGGATACCAGTGTTTTGCTTTACTTCGCTTACCATTTTAAGAGATTCTTTATTGATGTCGAAGTATTTTTGAAATCCATTGAATTTTAAAAACGCCTCATCAATTGAGTAAATTTCAATATCCGGAGTAAAGGAAGCTAATACACCCATTACACGTGAACTTATATCACCATATAATTCATAATTAGAGGAGAAAACGTGAACTCCATTAGCTTTAAATAAGGCGTCATACTCAAATGCCGGTGCTCCCATCGGTATACCTAATGCTTTAGCTTCATTTGACCTTGCTACAACACAACCATCATTGTTGGATAAAACAACGATAGGCTTACCAATTAGAGAAGGATTAAAAATCCGTTCACAACTGGCATAGAAGTTATTACAATCAACTAAAGCAAACATATTTAATAAATATTTTTTCAAAGATACTTGATTAATGTTAAAACCAAAAGACAGATTTATCAACAAAATTTTAATACATTTGTAACAGAAATTTATGAAATAAAATAGCGTTTGCTAATCTACCTGTTTCTGAAAAGTCGAAAATTATAGTAAGACGGGGAAGTTTAGAGTTAAACGCTCATGCGATATGCGTGGGCTTTACTTTTACTTTGTCTTACTGGGCTTCGACTCCCACAGAAACGAGTAGTAGTATTTGTCCCACGCTGTTTTTTTATAGTATAATATCAACTTGGGGCAGTTGGCTTTTATAATTATGAAAAAAGTATTACTTCTTCTCCTTGTGAATTTTATTGTTTTAGGGTATTCACAAAATATTGCTATTAAACCAAGATTAAATAGTTCAGAAAACGAAAGACAACCACAATTTCAGAATGTAGTTCAAAACAATTCTAATCAAACTTTACCATATCCAATAATTTTTGTTCATGGATTAAATTCTAATTCAGCTGTATGGTTGGATTTAAGTACTCAGATGATTAACAGTGGCCTGTCATTTGGAGGTAGAATAGATATTTGTTTAAACGATGATGGAAATAATAATGTTGCCAATAAATTAGTCTATCCAACTCCAAATGCTGACATAGCATTATATACTAATTATGTAAATGACTTGTCATCAGCAGATATTTATTGGTTAAATTTTGATATTGATAATTTTGGAAGGTTAAGAAGTAACACAAATTTCACCGATGTATTGAGTAATGAATCTGCAATTGTTAAGCAAGGAGTTGCTATAAATATGGCTATTCAAATTGTTTTACAAAAAACAGGACGAGATAAAGTTATATTAATGGGGCATAGTATGGGAGGATTAGCTTCTAGAGAGTATATACAAAACCCAATTAATTGGCAACAAGATGGACAACATCATGTGGCAAAATTAGTTACAACTGGAACACCTCATGGAGGTTATACAGGTACTAATGCCGGATTGGTTACAGGAATTGAATCACGTTCAGAAGCATACAGAGATTTAAGAAAAGATTATACTTACAGTGGTTACAATGGAGTTTATCTTTATGGTGGAACAGAAAATTCATCAGTTATTGCGAATAGTATTTTTTCAGTGTTCTACAATGTTGATATTAATTGTAATGGAATTAATGGAGATAACACTACAATTGTTGGTTTAAATCAAAAAAATCTACCTTTAACATTAGATTATGCATATATTATAGGAGATTGTACAAATTGCGATTTACTTCAGGGCAGTATAGAAGGTGATGGAATTGTAAGAAGTGTAAATGCAAACCTTAGTAATATATATACAAATCTACCATCTCCAAGAAATGAGTTTATTCATGAAGCAGATGCAATTGATTTTTATATTGGTTTACATTCAGATTTACCAAAAGCAATACCTGTATCATTTAAAGGATTAGATGAACCTAATGAGTATAATATATCATATGGGATTAATTTGAATCAGACATATAAGGGTTTTATTACAGAACAACCCGTTGGAGGATATTCAAGTGATTATGATGATTATAAAATTAATATTGCAACAAATGGTAATTATACCATAAATGCTACAAACTCATATTACAATAGTATTTCTTATAGAATTTTGGATTCAAGCTTTAATATCTTATCAACAAATACAATCCCAGCTAATTCACAAAATTCATTTCAACATAACTTAACTACAGGAATTTATTATATCGAATTTATTTCTGTAGGTAATTTATCTAGCTATAACTACCCTTATACGTTCCTAATTCAAAATACATTATCTAATGAAGATAATTTGATGCAAATTGAATTAAATGCCTACCCAAATCCATTTACAAATCAACTTACCTTTAAAGCAAACGAGCCAATTTACAGAATTGAAATTTATAACCTTTTAGGACAAAAAGTAAAAAACATTTTATTTAATAACCCTACTGAAAATTTAGTAAATATTGACCTTTCTGGATTAGCTCAAGGAAATTACATAGCGAAAGTATCATCTAAATTATTAACCAATACAATCAAATTAATTAAAAACTAACAATGAAAAAACTAATTAAAATTACCGCTTTTGTGTTTTTAACACTAAACTTTTTAGGTTGTTCATCAGATTCATCAGAGAGCCCTTGTATTCCAATTACCTGTTTAAATAATGGAGTTTCTAATTCCGATTGTGGTTGTGATTGTCCGCAAGGCTATACAGGCTCAAACTGTGGTACAATTGTTCCGCCTACACGAGTTATCATTACAAAAGTTGTTGTAAAAGCATTTCCTAATTTAAATAATTCAGGATTTAGATGGGACGGAACTAATGATGCTGATATTTATATCAAATTTAATAATGGAACAACCGATGTTTATGACCATCCAACATATTTATCTAATGCTACAGGAGGAACTAACTTAAATTATCAATTTATGTTAAGCCCTAATTTACAAATTACGAATGTTAATTCTCCAATGTTTGTAGAGCTTTGGGATTATGATTTAGGTGATGTTCCTTCAAATGCTGATGACTTTATGGTATTAGCCCCTTTTGTGCCATTTAACGGAAATAGTTTTCCATCTGTATTAACAGTAAACTCCTTAACAAGTCAAACAACTTTTGAAATTCATTTGACTTATCAATGGTAATAATATAAAATTTACGTTGAAATAATTTTTTATCAAATCTTTTAAATATGAATAAAATGAAAAAAATACTTACACTACTTTCAATATTCATTTCCTCGCATGTAGTTTCTTATGCACAAACTTTTTATGTAGAAAAAACTGATGGAGGTTATGAGCAACCAATTCTTGACAAGCTTATAGAATTGAAAAAGGAAATTACGAGTAAACCAGAAAGCTCTAATTACACTATACAATGTGTTATCTCAAGAAAACCAGCTTATGGAAAACCAGGCGAAGGTTATGTAATCATTCTAGAAACAGTAAGTGGAAATTTAATTACAAAATCAGAATCTGCTGAAGGAATGATTAATATGTTTAGAGGATTTAAAAATCCAAAATGGGTTATAATGGAAAAAGTTGCAAAAAGACATTTGGAAAAGACATTAGAGCAATTAAAATCAAATCCAATTAACACAAAAGATGTTAATCAAAACAATGCACAAATTAAATCCACACCAAAAACTAAAGAAGATAAATTAGTTGAATTAAAGCATTTGTTTGAAAAAAAATTAATTACTAACGAGGAATACGAAGCAGAGAAAAAGAAAATTCTTGCGGAATAAGTTGAAGAATTCGTCTTATTAAAATGTAACTACAAAAGTAATTTAGAAATTATAAACTAAAGAGGGCTTAGCCCTCTTTTTTTATTCTTTAAATAAACTCTCTTTTGAACTTTTACTATTAAAAAAATTATCTACTAAATCTTTGTCAAAAACTTTAGTGAAGTCATCAAACTCTTTTTCATTTGAAAATGCTATTACTAGACCTTTATTGGAAATGTATTGGTTGTCACTAGCAACTAATTTATCGCTTTCGATGAGCATCAAATAATTACCATTAATAATTTTGAATCTTGCAGTTATATTGGCAGAGAAGTCAAAATGCCAACTTCCATAATAGAAACCAACACCTAAAACAATTTTTTTTGATTCAACCGGTTTATCTAAATCAGCAACTTTGTTTTCTATGGCAGTTTGCCTCCATTTTAGATATAATACTTTGGCATCATTTATAAAATTAACCAGACTTTCAACTTCTACATTTTTTACAATTAAATTGATGTTCTTTCCACCTGTGTCGTAAGTCGAACAATCAACATAATAACTGTATTTTCCTTTTCCATCTGGCTTACTCACCATAGCATCATATTTTTTCGAAAAATAAGAAGAATTATAACTCGTTAAACTCTCTTGTGCAAATCCAAACTGTGTAACTAAGACAATAGCCAAAAATAATTTTTTCATAACTTTTAATTTTAAATTTAGACAAAGCACTATAACTTTTCAGACAACTAAAGTCAATCTTTTGCAGTATGTTGGATTTTGACTTAAATTGTCCCAAAAAAATCATAATTCATGTTTAATCAACATAAAATATACCGGGTTCTACAATTAATAACACTGCTTCAAAATAAACCTTCTAAGTCGGTTCGTTTTATGGCAAATTTTTTAGAATGTACAGAAAGAACTACATATCGTTACATAGACTTATTAAAGCAATTGGGATTTGAAGTGCAGAAAGATGAACATAACAAATTTTTGATTTTATCTGACAAGGATACAGATGACATTTTTACCAAAGAAGAATCCGGGTACTTAATTGAAATGATTAAAACTGTTGGTAGAGAAAATAAATTACAACAAGCTGTTTTAAAAAAAATCTACTTAAAGTCGGAAGCTTCTCATCAGGCTAAATCGCTTTTTAAAGCCCATTTAAGCAAATTAGTAGAAAAAATAAACAAATCTATCGAACAAGATAAAAAAGTGGTTCTAAAGCAATACCATTCGGTTAATTCCAATAAAATTTCTGATAGATTGGTTGAGCCTTTTCGGTTTACAGAAAATTACAATGCCATCTGTGCTTTTGAAATAGCAAGTAGACAAAATAAGTTTTTCAATTTAGAACGAATTATAGATGTTGAGATAGTTAATGCCCCTCAAGAGAACCACAAATTTCATGAAGTGGAAAAAACTGATGTATTTGGATTTACAGAACGCAATGGAGAGAAATTTGAAGTGGAATTACAATTATCTCTTCGAGCTTATATTCTATTCAAAGAAGCTAATTCAGGATTGGAAAAATATATTATAAATATCGAAAATACAGGACTTTACTTATTAAAAGTAAATGTTAACAATCCTAAACCAATCATAAGTTTGATAAGAGGTTTTAATGATGAGGTCAAAATTATAGGCTCTAAAGAGTTTATTCGCCACATAAAAAGCTAATTTAGCATAATAAAATTAGGCTTATTTTACTATATTTGAAAACCAAGAAATAATTATACAAACAATGTTTGAACAAACTTTCAAGAATATAGATGACATCTTACATAAAGATGCTGGATGCGGTAGCGAATTAGATTACGTAGAACAAACCTCTTGGGTGTTGTTCCTAAAGTACTTAGATGATTTAGAAAAAGATAAAGCTACTGCTGCTGAATTAACTGGAAAACAATACAAGCCAATTATTGACAACGAATATCAATGGAATGTATGGGCAGCTCCAAAAGGAGCAGATGGAAAGATTGACCACAATGCCGCCTTAACTGGTGATGACCTCGCCGATTTTGTAAACATTCAACTATTCCCATACCTCAAAAAATTTAAGGTAGATGCCGTTAGTGCAGATACTATTGAATATAAAATTGGAGAAATATTTAGCGAGCTTAAAAACCGTATACAAAGTGGCTACAACCTTCGTGAAGTAATTAACCTTATTGATGAGCTTCGTTTCCGAACGCACGCTGAAAAGCACGAAATGAGCCATTTGTACGAGTCCAAAATACAGAACATGGGTAATGCTGGACGTAATGGTGGCGAGTACTATACGCCAAGACCCCTAATTACAACTATTGTTAAAGTGGTTGCTCCAGAAATAGGTAATACAATTTACGATGGTGCTGTGGGAAGTGCTGGTTTCTTATGTGAAGCTTTTGCCTATTTACAAAACAGCAAAAAACTTACGACTACCGATGTAGAAATTTTACAAAAGAGAACCTTTTACGGTAAAGAAAAAAAGTCATTGGCTTACATTATTGGTACAATGAATATGATTTTTCACGGTATTGAAGCACCAAACATCGTACACGCCAATACACTTGCTGAAAACTTAGCCGACATACAAGAAAAAGACCGTTTCGATATAATATTGGCTAATCCTCCGTTTGGTGGAAAAGAACGTGCCGAAGTGCAACAAAACTTCCCAATTAAAACGGGTGAAACGGCTTCCTTATTTTTACAACACTTTATTAAAATATTAAAGGCTGGTGGGAAGGCTGCTGTGGTAATTAAAAACACCTTTTTAAGCAATACCGATAATGCCTCTGTGGCTTTGCGTAAGCAATTATTAGAAAGTTGTAACCTACATACCGTTTTAGATTTACCAGCGGGTACTTTTACTGGTGCTGGTGTAAAAACTGTGGTGTTATTTTTTGAAAAAGGTAGTGCCACTAAAAATGTGTGGTTTTACCAATTAAACTTAGATAGAAACTTAGGCAAGACCAATGCATTAAACGAAAAAGATTTAGCTGATTTTGTAGCACTACAAAAAACAAAAGCTGATAGTGAAAACTCTTGGAGTATTGCTGTAAAAGATATTGACCAAACCACTTTTGACCTAAGTGCCAAAAACCCAAACAAAAAAGAAGAAGCCGCTTTACGCCAACCGAAGGAAATATTAGCGGAAATGAAAGCCTTAGATGAAGAAAGTTCGGGTATTTTAAACTCAATTTTGGAATTAATATGAAACAAGGCAATGCACTGAGCCTGCCGAAGGGTTGGGAATTAAAAAAGCTGGAAGATGTTTGTTATAGCAAATCCTCAAATGTTTCTCAAAATAAATTAGTTAATGAAATTGGAGATTATCCAATATTTGGGGCAAGTGGTTTTATAAAAAATGTAAGTTTCTATCACAGGGATAAACCTTATTTGTCAATTGTTAAAGATGGTTCTGGTTTCGGTAGAATTACAAAAATGGAAGCATTTACATCTGTAATTGGAACACTTCAATATATTTTACCTAAAGATGAAATTGATTTAGATTATCTAAATTATTCATTAATGTCTGTTGATTTTAAAAAATATGTACAAGGTGCTGCTATACCTCATATTTACTTTAAAGATTATAAGAATGAACCGTTTTTGTGGATGCCACTTCAAGAGCAACAACGCATCGTTGCTATTTTAGATGAAGCCTTTGCCGCCATAGCAAAAGCAAAAACCAATGCAGAACAAAACCTTAAAAACGCCAAAGAACTCTTTGAAAGTTATTTGCAAGGGGTGTTTGAGAATAAAGGTGAGGGTTGGGAGGAAAAGACGCTTAAAGAGGTTTGTGCAAAGATTACAGATGGTACTCACCAAACTCCTAAATACTTTGATGAGGGTATAATTTTTCTTTCTTCAAGAAATGTAACAAGTGGGAAAATTGATTGGGAAAACATAAAATATATTGACGAAAAACAACATCTTGAAATGCATAAGCGAGTTGCACCAAGAGTTGGTGATATTCTATTAGCAAAAAACGGCACTACTGGTGTAGCGGCAATGGTAGATAGGGATTTAGTATTTGATATATACGTTAGTCTTGCTCATATCAGAGTTTTGAATGAAATTACTCCAGACTTTATGTTGTATTTCATCAATTCACCTATTGCAAAAAAACAATTTAACAAACGACTAAAAGGCTCTGGCGTTCCTAATTTACATTTAGAAGAAATTAGAGAAGTTGAAATTTCATTTCCGAAATCAAAAGAGGAACAAAATAAATTAGTTGAAAAATTAAATAATTTCTCCAGAGAGACAAAAAAATTAGAAGCCATTTATCAGCAAAAAATAAATGATTTAGAAGAACTAAAAAAATCAGTTTTACAAAAGGCGTTTAGTGGGGAGTTGAAAATTTAGCACACGAAATGGTTGACAAACTTAAAATTATTTATATATTTGTCAACCAAACTAATAAAAGATGAAAGAAATAATTGGACAACGTATAAAAAATTCTCGGGTTCACAAAAGTTTATCGTTGCAAGAAGTTGCTGACAGCATAGGCGTTTCTAAACAAATGGTAAACAAATACGAACTCGGAAAATCTGTACCTACAAGCGAAAAACTAATCGCATTATCTAAACTTTTTAATCAAAAAATAGATTATTTTTTTCGTAAATCCGAAGTAACAATAGGCGACATTAGTTTCAGAAAAAAAAGCAAATTTTCCAACAAAAAAGTAAATGCTCTCAAGGAAGAAATTCGCATACAAATAGAAAATTATTTGTATATAGAGAATACTTGTAATGTTGCCTTTGAATTAATAAACCCGTTACAAAGCTTTCCTATAAATTCTGAAATCGACATTAAAAATGCAGTAAGAACTCTACGAACTACTTGGGATATTGGTCAAGATGCCATTCATAACATTATCGATTTGTTAGAAGATAACAACATTAAAGTGATTGAGGTTGAGGAAACAGAAGGTAATTTTGATGGTCTTGCAACCGTTATTGACGACAAATACCACGTTATTGTTATCAATAAAAATATGCAAATAGAACGCAAACGCTTTACTTTATTGCACGAATTGGCACATTTGTTCTTGCCAATTTCTAATTTAGAAATCAAACAACAAGAAAAATATTGTAATGCTTTTGCATCAGAAATGTTATTTTCTGAACAAAATGCTAAAAATGAATTGGGCGAAAACCGAAGCAGAATTTCATTTGAAGAGTTCAAAAAAGTACAAGAAAAATACGGCATTAGTATTTCAGCAGTTGTTTACAAGTTAGGAACTTCTGGAATGATGTCGCAAGATAGAGTGAAGAAATTTTATATGAATTTGAATTTTGATAAAAACCTAAAAGCATTAGTAGAACAAACTCGTTTTGATGGATTAGAACGCTCAAATAAATACGAGAATTTAGTATATAGAGCAGTATCGGAAGAGTTAATTTCTATGAGCAAAGCTTCATCGTTATTGCAAATTCCGTTGGAAGATTTAAAAAATAAATTATCTGTAAATCTACGCTAACGTGAAGCTTCATATCAACGATGCCAATATATTAATTGATATAGTACAACTGGATTTGGTTGATGCTTTCTTTTCGTTGGGTTTCGAGTTATACACTACCGATTTTGTTTTTGCAGAATTAGAAATAATACAGCAAAAAGCATTGCAATCTGATAAATTAACAATAATAAGCCCAACTGAAAATGATTTGTTTGCCATTGCCAATAGGACAAACTTCAATAATGGTTTAAGTTTTGAGGATTGTTCTGTTTGGTATTTTGCAGAAAAAATGAATGGAGTTTTAATTACTGGCGATGGTAGATTACGAACCAAAGCCAAAGCATCTGGCATTGATGTAAAAGGAATTATTTATATTATTGAAGAAATTAAAAAACAAAATATTCTCGATACGCAAACGTGTATCGAAAAAATGGAAACATTACAATCCTTAAATAACCGATTGCCACAATCAGAAATTACAAAAAGGATTGACCTTTGGCAAATGGATATAAACTTATAGATAATGAACGAAGCAGAAACAAGAGCAGAACTAATTGACCCTAAGTTAAAGGCTTGTGGCTGGGGAGTTGTAGAAGGTTCAAAAATCCTTCGTGAATATAACATTACTGCGGGTAAAATACAAACTGGTGGAGGTAGGTCTAAAAAAATAATTGCTGATTATGTATTAGTTTACAAAGGCATTAAGTTGGCTGTTGTAGAAGCTAAAAGCAATGATTTAGGTGTGGGCGAAGGTGTAGCCCAAGCTAAACAATATGCTGAAAAACTAACTTTAGAAACTACTTATTCTACCAACGGAAAAGAGATTTATAGCATTTGTATGAAAACTGGCATTGAAGATTTGGTTGATAATTACCTTTCGCCAGAGGAATTATGGAATAAAACCTTTGCCGTTCAAAATGAATGGAGAGAAAAATTTGCTACTGTACCATTTGAAGATAAAAGTGGTACATGGCAATTACGGTATTACCAAGAGATTGCAGTTAAAAACACTTTAGAAGCTTTAGCAAACAATAAGGAACGTATCTTACTTACACTTGCTACTGGAACTGGAAAAACTGCTATTGCTTTTCAAATTGCATGGAAATTGTTTCAAACACGTTGGAACTTAAAGCGTGATGGAAGTCGCAGACCAAGAATATTATTTTTAGCAGATAGAAACATATTAGCTGACCAAGCATTTAACTCCTTTTCCGCATTTCCAGAAGATGCTTTAGTTCGCATTAAGCCGAGCGAAATAAAGAAAAAAGGAAATGTACCAACTAACGGAAGCATCTTCTTTACCATTTTCCAATCCTTTATGAGTGGCACTGATAAAGAGGGTAACCCAGCACCTTATTTTGGAGCATATCCACCAGATTATTTTGACTTCATTATTATTGATGAATGTCATCGTGGTGGAGCAAACGATGAAGGAAATTGGAGAGCTATTTTAAATTATTTTGCTCCAGCAGTTCAGTTGGGTTTAACGGCGACACCTAAACGTCAAGACAATGTAGATACCTATAAATACTTTGGCGAACCAGTTTATATTTATTCGCTTAAAGAAGGTATTAACGATGGTTTCTTGACTCCCTTTAAAGTAAAGCGTATTCAGACTACGTTGGACAATTATATTTACACCAGCGATGACCAAATTGTTGAAGGAGAAATTGAAGAAGGAAGAAACTATACCGAAAGTGATTTTAATCGTATTATTGAAATTAAGGAAAGAGAGGCAAAGCGAGTCCAAATCTATATGGACGAAGCCAATCAAAAAGAAAAAGCGATTATTTTTTGTGCTACACAAGACCATGCTTCGGCGGTACGTGATTTAGTAAACCAATATAAAACAAGTACCAATCCAAATTATTGTGTGCGTGTAACCGCAAATGATGGAGAAATTGGAGAGCAGTTTTTAAGAGAGTTTCAAGACAACGAAAAAACAATCCCAACGATATTAACCACTTCGCAAAAACTATCTACTGGGGTAGATGCAAGAAACATTCGCAATATTGTTTTGATGCGTCCAATAAACTCAATGATAGAGTTTAAGCAAATTGTTGGTCGTGGTACTCGTATGTTTGATGGTAAAGAGTTTTTTACCATTTATGATTATGTAGATGCCTACCATCATTTTGCCGACCCAGAATGGGATGGTGAACCATTAGAGCCAGAACCAGACTCTGAACCAAAACAGCCTAAACCACCTTGCAAAGTATGTAACGAAAGACCTTGTATTTGCGAAAAACCATTAAAAGAACCTTGCGAAATATGCGGTGAATTATTCTGTAATTGCAACAAGCAAAAGAAAGTTAAAATAAAATTGCGTGATGGTAAAGAACGAGAAATACAATCAATGATTTCAACTTCGTTTTGGGGTGCAGATGGCAAACCAATTTCAGCAGAACAGTTTTTGAATAATCTTTTTGGCGAATTACCAAATCTTTTCAAAAGTGAAGCAGAATTAAGAACGCTTTGGAGCAACCCAATGACCAGAAAAGTTTTGTTAGAAAAATTAGATGCAGCTGGATTTCCGAAGAGTGATTTGTTGATAGTTCAATCATTAGTAAATATGGATAACAGCGATTTGTTTGATGTATTGGAATATGTTTTCAATGGTAACTACAATTCACTAACCAGAGAACAAAGAGTAGAGGCATCACAAGCAACAATTTTTGCATTACTTGACAACAAACAAAAGGAGTTCATAGAATTTGTATTAAGCAAATATGTTGAAACTGGAGTTGAAGAACTCGACCAAGATAAATTACCAATCTTACTGACAAACAAATATCAATCATTAGAAGATGCCAAAGAAGTACTAGGAAACGTAGGCGATATAAGTAAACTATTTATTGAGTTCCAGAAGTATTTGTATGAGGTGAGAGTGGCATAATAAATATATTTTATAGAGAAAAATCAGAATTAATATGATGCTTGTTTTGTTAGACCAAATTTTTCTGAAGCAACTTTAAAAAACGGTAATTTTAAAAATGCCGAATTAGATAATGTGATTTGTTTAAAATTTTAGTTAATAAATAATGAGAGTTATATTAAATGATTTAGTCCATCAATTAAGAAATTACAGTTCTACACTTGATAGAACAACGATTCTTGTAGATAAACCTTGGGCTCTAATTGATGACGAAATGGAGCTACAGAAATTGATTTTTAAAAGAAACAAAGAACTAATTCTGTCCAAAAATGGTCAAGTTCAAATCGGGAAATGGGACTATTATCCAGAAGCAAAATCCTTACTTATTGATCGAATTTCTGACAAAATACTTTGTAATGAAGGTTTTATCGATAATGGTGTAATGATTTTGAAACTTGACGGAACAGATAATAGGTATTTCTTACTGGCAAATGAAAATGTTTTACCTGATTTAAATGTAGAAGAATATTTGAAAAATCTAAAACACCAAAAACTTTATATTTTAGAAATTAATCTTGCTGATGGTAGAGTTATTGATGTCTATCGTGAAAACAAGTACTATGATTTTCCAAAAGTAGGGGATTCCGTAAAAATAGATTCAGATACAATTGAAGATGGAAAACATCGATTATCAGAGCCAAATAAATTTATTGAAATTGTTAATGGTAAAATACATAAAATTTTAATTGAAACTTCATATCAAAATCCTGAAAGGCAAGAAATACTTATACAGCAACAACATAGTTGGGGAATAACCAAAGGGGACTATGCATTTATGTATGGAAAGAAAATTATTAATGGGATAATTAGCTTTTCAAATTATAAGTATTTAGTTGTAAAAGATGGTATAGTCATAAAATTTAAATGGAAGAATCCATTCTTAGACTGGATAATAAATTTTTTTGGATTAAGTAACTAGTATTATTTTATATAATAAATCTAATTAAATATAATAATTAATATTTAAAATAATATGTTTTAATTTTTAGCAATCGAAACTTTGCATTTTTTTTAAAGCGTTACTTATTTTACTAACTGTATTGACATGAAGTCCAGTTATTTTGGCTACTTCAGATTTTTTTAACCCTAATTTTAATCTATCAATGGCAATTTTGTTTTTTGGTTTATTTAGAAAATCTAAAGTTGAGGTTGATGTCCTTGTTCTTCGTCCTTTATAAACCCCTTTAGCTTTTGCAATTGCAATCCCCTCTAATTGCCTTTCTTTAATTAAGTTCCTTTCCATTTCTGCAACAACACCAAGAACCGAGATTATCATTTTTCCAATTGAATCTTCTGTTCCATCTTCATTAAGAGTTTTTATGTTTTGCTGAATAAAGTGGATACAAATCCCTTTCTCGTTAAAGTAAGAGATTACATTAAGAATGTCCAACAGATTCCTTCCAAGCCTATCAATTTGATGAACTGAAATACTAGTTATTTGATTTTTTAATACCATCTTTTCGATTCTTTTTCCACCATCACGTTCAAAAAATGGTATAGCACCCGAACATTTGTCTACTTCAACATAATCAAAATCTTTTGCGTTTTGAGTTTGTCTGTCAGTTTTTTGTTCATAAGTGGAAATTCTTGTATAAAGTACCTTCATTTTTTCACATTTTTAAGTTAGTATGCCTTTGACCCTAATTTTGTGTGTTTTTTTATCCATTTAGTGTTGTTTAAGTAAATTTTTGGATTATTGTAATCCACATTTTTAAGTGTACCCTATTTTTCAATATCAACCAATTCCATAATTGCTCTTTTTCTAATTCCAGACTCATAAAATTTTTTAATTCCAATAACCTTTTGAGTTTTTCTGCCATTAATGTTTTTACCAAAGACAGGTACACTTTTCATTAAGGCCACTATAACCTCGTAATATTGGTTTACATCTATTATGCCGTCACGATGCAAAACCATAACATTGTCCACTAATGAAACTAGTTTATCGATTTTAGGATACATGTCGATTGAAGGTACATATTTAAAATCGTGACCTTCAGATAATATTGTTTTGTCCTTGTAAATAGGTTTGTTGAAGCAAGAAAGGAAATTTACATCTTCTTTACTGCCATATAATGCACGCGGTCTGCTTGTGTAAATTGTCGTTTTTTTCATGATTTAATAGTGTTTTTTAGTGTTGTAATGTTTGTAATTGTATAATTTAATATCTTAGCTAAAAAGCCAATGGTTAATATTCCTCCAATAGCGGCAAAAGAGTAAACGGCATACTTTACCATACTACTATCAGAAATTTGCCTTTGAAGTTCTTTATTAATGTCAAAAGCAAGATTAATTTTCTTTTCTTGTTGTTCCATATCTTTTTGTTTTTAATGTTAATACTACTATGGTAAATCCAAAAAGTAATGTAAGTAGTATTGCTTCTAAATTTAGTTTTGTTTTTGTTTCATCTATTGCCCCTCCATATTCCTTTATTATTGGTTTGGGGTTAAGAATGTCTTGATTAAATAGGTCTGTTATTTTCATATTTCTTTTCGATTAATATTATTTCGTTTGTAATAAAAGTTAGCTTGTAATTGTATAGCAAAAAGCTTTTAATTCCATCTTCTTCTTCAATACCTGTAACCAAAGAAAAATCGTAACGTAATCTTGAAAGAATTTTCTTTTCAACTTCCATAAAATCTCTAAAACCGATAAGCCTTAAAAGCAACTTGTAATTGACAAACAACAACCGGTTGATTTCATTGACTTCGGCATACATCTTTCTATATTTTTTATTATGAAAATTACTTCTTGCTTTATTGTTCTCAAACCTCTGGTTGTTTCTTTTTGGAAAAAACCAATTTCCAGTGTATTTGCATTGTTTTAGTGTCATAATTAAAACGTTTTAGGATGCTCTATTTGATAAATTTTCTACTCTTTGAAAAAACTCGTTTTCTTTTACCGATGTACATAATATCTTTTTGTTTTAAATATTTCTTCCATCTTACTCTATCTTTTACGAATTGACTATGGATTTTTTTGTTTTTGAAAGCCATTTTTAAGTGCTTTGGTAACTTCTTGCCTGAGTAATTTAAGAACTCAGTTGCAACAGTAAGATGAAAGTGCATTGTACCATTCTTTTCACCTTTATCAACCAACCAAATAAACCCTAGATTTGGTATTCCCATTCTATCAAAGTTTCTTTTAACCACCAATAAAACTTTTGAAATACTATCAGTCATATCGAAGTCGAAACCAAACTCTAACATTGTGTATTTACTTTCAGATGAAAAAACACGAAAAAATTCATCAATTTGACTATTTCTTTTTCTTTCCATCAACTTCACATCATCAGTGTAGTATCTTTGCCCAGTTAGTGGATTATAAAAACAAATGAGATGAATTGGGAGTCTTTTACAATTGATATAATTAACATCATTCTTAGATGATGACTCTATGGAAATAGGGTCTCTTCGCTTAATCTTATACATAGCTTAAAAATTAAGAGCTTAACCTTCTTCCATTGTTGACCCATTTCAAAATTTCCGCTTTACTAAACAATAATGGCTTACCTCTTTGGTAAAAAGGCATTTGTTTTTTACTTACTTTGTACCTAATTGTTTTCTCTTTTAAGCATGTCAATTCAGAGACTTCTTTAATTCCAATAATTTCAATTGAACTTTTATTAAAGTTCTGACTTAGATGCTTTTCGTTTTCGATTTGAAGATTTCTTATAATTTCTTCTAAATCTTGTCTTTCCAACAAAACTAATTTTGTCATTTTTTTTTATTTTTTATAGTTAATAAAAACAAAGGTATATTAACAAAAAAGTCGATTTTGAAGATATCGACATGTCTCGACATTTTGAGAGGCAAGACCTTCATAGTAAAGGTTTTACAAAATAAAAATAAAAATTAGTGACGACAATTATACAGATTAATTGGTAAGTTGTTATGAAGTAAGAGTTGATTTAGAATTAAAATCCGTAAAATAAAAAGTAAAAAACAAACTAATAAGTTTTTAGTTATTATTGCAAATTTATTGCAAATTCAAAAAAGAAAAAGCCCTTGCTGGCTTGCAAGGGCTTGATTTTACTAGTGGTCCCACCTGGGCTCGAACCAGGGACCACCTGATTATGAGTCAGGTGCTCTAACCAACTGAGCTATAGGACCGGTTAAGAGTTTGCAATATTACTGCTAATTTCTATTTGCT
>JACCDN010212378.1_pt1 | contig 19817 bp, 18 predicted proteins | sample 7441691 | NCBI WGS metagenome assembly JACCDN01 (sample SAMN15323439, study PRJNA562643) | freshwater metagenome | isolation source: river surface water | place: USA:Blue River Watershed | collected 2017-08-16 | reverse complement strand
TATATAATTATTCAATGGCTATATTACTTTTAATATTTTATATAAATTAACTATATAATTTGTATATATATACACTTTATATACAAATTTGTTATCTATAATACTTTTTCTTAACGCCTATATATTGATAAAAAATTGATTTTTTAATAATATTTACATAATCATCATAAATAACAAATAATGATAAAAAATTCATCAAAATTGTTTATAATTTTAATATGTATGATTTATAATACATTTGGTTTAGACACTGAATGTAATTATTTATCTAATAATACAAATTATGATAAAAGATCAAACAAAAATAAATTAAGATTAGTTGAATATAATATAGAATGGATGTTTTATGATTATTATCCAAATTCAAATTGTCCTGGTTCTGGTTGTGAATGGATAAATCAAACTGAAGTTTTAACGCATATGGATTATGTTTCTAAAATAATAAATGAATTGAAACCTGATATTATAAATTTTTGTGAAATAGAAGGATGTGATGAATTAAATATGTTAAAAGAAAAAACCAATACTGATTATAATTCTTATCTAATAAAAGGTACCGACACCGCAACCGGACAAAATGTTGGAATTTTAACTTTGATTTCTCCTGCTACAAATTTATACAGAACCGAAACAAAATATTCATATCCTATTTTAAATTCACAATGTAATTATACAGGTAATGGTAATACAGGTGTTTCAAAACATTATATTACACATTTTTTCATTAATGATATGAAAATTGTTATGATTGGTGTGCATTTGCTCGCATTTCCAACCGATCCATATAGATGTTCAGCAAGAGAAGCACAAGCACAAGTGTTGCAAGAACAAATTACTAATTTAATCAAACAAGAACAAGAGTTGATAATATTAGGTGATTTCAATGATTATGATAATTTGATATTAGACATGAATTCTAACAAACCTACATCACAAGTATTAGATATTCTAAAAGGCAATGCAGGATTATATAAAAATGAATATGAATTAAAATCAATTGGTGATAAAATACAACAATCACAGAGATTTTCAGAATATTATGATGAAAATTCTGATAAGATTATTCAACCAAATGAATTTTCAATGATTGATCATATTTTAATGACACCTAAATTATATGGATTTGTTAAAAATGCTTTCGCATATCATGCTTATGCTCATGATTCTAATAATAATTTTTACAATTCAGATCATGATCCAATTGTGATTGATTTTGAATTTTAAATTTATATAATATAGTTTCATAAAATTTTTTATACTTGATTAATATATACAATTTTAATAATATGGAATTAATTAAAAATAAATGCAATGATGTATTGGTTGTCAATATTTTAAATCAATTTTCGGACTGGATAAAAAATGTAAAATATGTGCATTTGTATGATTTAGCAAATATGACTTCTGCTAAAATAAATATGAACTATTATACATTTGATGATAATTTTGAAAAAAAAGAAACAACCGAAATTTTTACACTTGATGAAAATTTTTATTATTGTCCATCATTATTATTAAATGATTCTGACAATATACATATATTTTTAATAAATAACACTTTTGTTAAAAAAAATTTATCATCTATTATTTATGAATCTGAATATTTAAGGAATAAAACAATTTTTAATGATGATGTTGATTTTTTTAATTCTATTGATAATGTGATCCCAAGGAATGATTATAAAAATTTGCTTTCTTCAACCAAATTAATAGAAACACTTTATAGCTTAAATTCAAAATTAATTTTAGTTAAACAATCAAATGAATGTGATGATGAAATTATTAATCAATTAGGTTATTTATCAGTTTTATTTGATAAAAAAACTATAATTTATACAAATGATGATTATATGGTTGATCAACATGATGAAATTTCTATATATTTAAGATCTATTAACAAAATTAATGAATTAAAATTAAATCCTGAATATTCAAATTTATTATTTAATATTCCCATGATTACATCACCAATCAATAGAATTTTCGATAAAATTCCTGGAAAAAAATATATAGATCATCCAGATTATTTTATTAAATTGTTAGATAATGATTTTGGATTTTGTGTTAATTTAAGAATATTGTTTAATTCAAATTCACCAACATTTTTATATAAATTTTTTTCTGATATCATAAGTTGCGATATTGAATGTATAAATTTAGAAACAGATTTGAAAATTAAACAAAATGCTGTAGAAAAAAAATCTTTTTTAGAACTTTTAGCCAGTTTTGGAAAAAATGAAGCACAATTGAATATTGACAAAGAATTATTAATTTGTAAAAATATAGCTCATAGTAAAAAATTAGAATTACAAAAATTATGGCTAAATGATTTTTATGATGAATTAAATGAAAAATATGAAATAATTTATAATAATTATATCATCACACATAATAATAAAATATTAGAAAGAAATATTGATCGAAGATATGATGATAGAAGATATATTGATAGAAGATATATTGATAGAAGATATGATGATCGAAGATATGATGATAGAAGATATGATGATAGAAGATATATTGATAGAAGATATGATGATAGAAGATATGATGATCGAAGATATGATGATAGAAGATATGATGATAGAAGATATGATGATCGAAGATATGATGATAGAAGATATGATGATAGAAGACATGATGATAGAAGATATGATGATAAAAGACGTGAAAGAGGTAGAGATATAGAAAGAAAATATGACGAAAGAAGAGAAGACCGAAGCAGATCAAGAAATTTTAGATTAAAAACAATAAAAAAACAAGATATTTTAAATACAAATAAAAATGATAAATATTATAAAAAATACATCAAATATAAATTAAAATATTTACATTTAATCAAAAAAATTGAAAATAAAAATTAAAATTATTTACAAGCATCAAATTAAAATATAAATAAATTATATAAATTCAATGATAGTAAAAAAATACAGTTTATTTGATTTTATAGAAATCTCTGATTGGTATGAAATATTTGATTTTCAAAAACCGATTGATTACAATTTATTTTTATATTTTATAGATGGATATGAAACATATTATGACCAAGTAGAATTAAACACAATCCATAATAAATATCTAAATAAAAAATTTGATTGTAAAATTGGAATAGATTTAAGAGAATATGATATAGATTATTGTTGTAAAATAAATTTTTGGATTGATGGAAAACATTTTCACTCAATTTATAGATTTCCATATAATACATTTGATCAACACAATGCACCAATTTTAAATGGTTCCACAGTAAATAAAATAAAAAATTATTATTTATCACATAAAAATATTATTTTTTATTATACAAAATATTAAAATTAATTATTTTTATTTATTAAATTTTTATAATTATGATTTTATAATTATATAAAATGAATAAAATATTTTTTATTTTCATGTTGATATTAGTTTTAATATTTATTAAAATTGCTTATAATTATAAACAACACTATAATAAATCAATATTTGAAGAATCAAAAGTAAAAAAAACATTTATTGATATAACAATTATTGATAATATTTTTAGAATTTTTTATGATTTATCAATTTTAGTTGTATAATAAAGTTCCTTATCAAATGGATTAATTTAATAAAATTTTTTATAATTTAAATTATAAAAAAAATTTATAAATATTAAATATATATAATGATTCATTCAAATATAACTTGTGTATTCAATATAATATTTTTATTTATAATTTTTATAATATGTGCTATTATACTTCCACAAAAATATGAATTATTTTCCAATGAATTTTTTGAACAAGTTAAAATTAAATTAAAACCAAACCCTTTGAATTTTAATTTAAATAATAATATTATTAATGGTTCTGGATATTCAAATAATTATCCAAATGTTGTAGTACCAGTTTATGCTCCATGGAGAACATTTTGGCCTGCAAGTTCGGTTTATCCATATTATCCATTTTATCCATATTATTATAATAATTATTATTGGTAAAAATATAGATATAATAAAATTATGAATGAAATAACAAAAACAAATAATTTTTAATTATAAATAAATCTGGAAGATTAAACAATTAATTATTAGTCAATATACATTAAAAATGTCTAATAATAATTATTATTCAATAAAATAATATTTTATTTCACGATTAAATATAATAAAAAATAAATGTTCAAAAATATTTTATCAACATATTTAATGATTTATTTATTAATCATCATTGTTATAATTATTTCATTATATTTTATTAATGTATTTACATGTATTTAATTATATTTAATAAAATGTATTTTTTCCAAACAAAATTATTTAATTATAAAATAATTTTATTTACTAATAGTATAAATCATAAATGAGCGGTTTTTGTAATAATAATAATTATTTAATAAATGGATTGTTTACTGTTCCATCATTAGGTCAAAATAATTTTAAAAATTATTCAAATAATGAAGTAAAAGGATGGATAATTAATGATCAAGGACAAATCATTAATAATTCATCTAAATTTCCAATACCCTATCCATGTGGTTCACAGGCTTATGTAATTACATCATACAATTTTATCGAACAAACATTCAAAGTTAATAATGTAGGAACATATACTTTGATAATTCATTATGCGGGTGCTGATTGCAAAGATAAAATTTGTGTTGGTAATAGTTTGAATATTTTTTTAAATAATGAAAAAATACATACTATAATTGAACCTTCAAACAAGTCTTGGAATCATATTATGTTAGATATTAATATAACTAATGACACTAATAAATTAAAAATTGCGGGAACATCAATTAATCATTCAACAGCAATACAATTAATTTTAACAGATCAAATAATTCAATCAAATCAATCAAATAAAACAATTCCAATAGAACAAAATATTAACAATATGAATTATTCTTTTAATGAATCATCGATACCTGTATACATCATTGGAAATTATGGAATAGCACCATGGGGAATGAATACAAATTTTCCAGATTTAACTGCCAAATGGATATGGTACAGTGAAAAATCAAATATAAAATCACCTAATAATCAATCATCTCCAATAACCATACAATATATTTATTCTAATAAATCAAATAATGTTATTGATGGAATTTTAAATGTAATAGTTGATAATTCATGTGAAATATTTCTAAATTCTACTGAATTAAAAAAAAAAGATGGAACAATAATAAAAAGTGGTTGGAATCAAGGAAATGATACATGGAATATTTTACCATTTAAAATTTTGCCGGGAAATAATTTATTTGAATTTAAAACATTTAGTACGGATGGTCCAGGTGGTTTGATTGCTTGTGCTAAAACCATAAATACAAATGAATTACTATTTCATACAGATGAAACTTGGAAATTCATACCACTTGCTTACAAACCAATTACCAGTTGCAATTTATCACAAATAGGTTTAATAACAACAATTGACAAATCTTTTCCATGGGGATGTTTATCATTGAATGGAACATCACAATATGTAGATATCGGTAAAACTATTAGTGGAATGGAAGGTTTAAGTTTTGGTTGTTGGTTTAAATCTAATAATAATAAAAATTTAACAAATATAATTGATTTTGGTAATGATATGAATAATAATATTAAATTATATATTATTAATAATGCTATTGGTTGTTGTGTTTATTTAATGAATAATACATTTGATAATATACAAAAAAGTTTAACACAACCAATAAATGATAATAAATGGTATCACATTGTATGGACTATACAAAAAACTGACACTGGAGCTATTTACACAATTCATTTAAATAATAAAATTGTATCAACAACAATAGGTTCATATCCAATCAATATGGAAAGAACAAAATGTTATATAGGAAAAACGAATTCATTAAATAATCCTAATTATTTTTCAGGTTTTATTTCAAATTTCGTAATGTATCAAAAAGTTTTATCAATAAATGAAATTGATTCATTGTATTTAAGTATGATTAATTTAATGGATCCTAAATTATATATATATTTACCATTTTCAACAAATGCTGTATTAGATACGTTATTGAATAATTATGCAAATAAACCTTATTCATTGCCCATTAAAAATGAAAATTGGACTTGTATGGAACAAAATAATAAATGGATTAATGTTAAAATGGAAAATAATACCCCTATGTGTATGAGTATGGATGGTAAAACTTGCATTGAAACAACACAACCAGAATGTAAAAAAATAATTACAAATCCGGTTGTACCTTTTAATCCAATTATTTGTTCTGAAACACAAAATGGTTGGTGCGTTGATGCTAAAAAACATTTAATAAAAACACCACCAAATAAACTCAGTACAAATGAAATTGAATCATTAGTATTAAAATCCAATTTTGACAGTAAATTAGTAAGTACAGAAATACCTAATTCATTAATAGGTATTGAAGGAACTGATAAAATATTATCATTTATAAATCCAAATATGATTAATGATCTGATGATTGGAGGGATATTCAAATTAAGGGTCAATTTACCGTATATGCCCCCTTATATAAAAGGTCAACCTTTTGATATAAATAAAGGAATAAATCCAAATTTTTTTTATTTAGCCATTGAAAAACTTGATAATAATTGCAATATTAAAACAACAAATAATAATTGCATTCAAACTTTTGCAGATAATAAAAATTGTAATATTAAAGCTTTAACATCAAATGTCAAGTCTAATACTTTTAGATTGGTATTAGTTTCATCAAAATATGTTAAAGATACGTCAATTTCTATCGGTAAAAATAGTGATTGGACTTTGATTAAAGCCAATAATCAAATATACCTAAAAAATGTTCAAACTGGATATTTACCTTGTTTATATACAAATGATTCTGTTTTATCAGTTTATGGTGATATGGAAATAAAATCAAATTCAAATATTAATAAAATTTATTCTGAATTAAATAACACATCATGTACACAAGAAATTCCACAAATTCAAACATCCGGTTCAAGTTTTGTTAAATGTGATATTAAACAAGATCCAAATACATATTTAATCACATCTAATAATATTGAAACAAGTACACCAATACATATTAATTTAAATAAAGATAAAACTATTAGTTTAAATTTGTTATCATTTAATACTTTTGGTTATCCAACAAAAAATTATACTTTAACATATTGTAATTTTAATATTCAAACTTTTGCTTTTATTGAAAAAATAACCAATACACTTGGAACTTTTATGATTAATATGATTTGTTTTGAGGAAACACTTAATAATACAAATCCTAAAAATAAACTTGATTTCAATGTAGAATTGATTAGTTATCCAAATAATTTTGTTAAAAATAATAGTGTTTTTGAAATATAAATATAATAAAATATTTATTATATTATATATTATATATTTATAATGGGTAAATCTAATTCAAAATCTTCACAAACTATTAATAACAATACAATTAATCAAAATTATATTAATGATCTTAATAAAACTATTATGAATTCGGCGGTTGAAACTATGATAAATAATGCTAGTTCTTGTTCTTCTGCTGTCAATCTTAATAATTCGTGTGATATGTCTAATACAAAAGTAGGTGGTGATTTTACTTTTAATGGTAATCAATCTAATAATGCGAATGTTAATTTTAATTGCATTCAAGCAAATCAAACTTCAGCTAATATGGCGTCATCTATGATTGCTTCTATGATTTCTGAAATGAAAGCATTAAATGGTACTGAAGCAGCAGCAAATCTCAACACTGCATCACAAGCTTCAAATAAATCTGGTTTTGCATCAATGCCTTCTAATTCTAATTCAAATGCTTCTACAAATTTAACTAATGATGTAACAAATGAAACAATCAATAATATACAAAATATTTTTGAACAAAATTTATCAAATAATTTTACTGTTAATACAGTCAATGAATGTATTGCTAAAACAAATGTTACTAATTCACAAGATTTATCAAATATGAATATTGGAGCAAATGCAAAAATTGAATGCGTACAAACAGCTTCTGTAGAACAAGTACAACAATGTAAACAATTATCAAATGCTATTCAGGAAACAACACAACAAACTTTTCAAGAATTAGGTATGACTGTTGAAACACAAAGCAATAATAAAACAAATAATGAATCAGTTGTGGTTTCTAAATCTGAAAATATTGCTTCTGGACCAATTCAAGAGTTAGGAGATGCACTTACAAATATTATGGGAGCATTTGGATTAGGATTTTTAGGACCATTTTTAATACCTATTTGCAGCATAATTTCAATTATACTTGTTGTTATTTTAATTGTTTTTATTGCTAAAGCCTTTATGCCTAGTTCAAATAATGATACAAATAATAATACAAATAATAATATGCCAAATAATCAAAATTTATCACAAAATTGGATGATGAATGAAAACATACCATATAATATGTCAAGTGATGATTCAAATAATATAACAAATTGGTTAGCTAATAATTCAACAAATAATGGACCATATTTAACACCAAACAGTTCATCTAATGTACAACTACCACAATACAATAATATTTAAAAATTTAAAGTAAAATTTCAAAATCTAAAGTAAAAATTATAATTTTTATCTTAATATATTATAATAAATGGATGAATTATTATATTTGATAATAATAATAATATTAACAATTTTTATAATTTTTTATGGTGGACATAATGATCAAAATAAAGTTGAATATGAAAGTGATTATTTTAATAATTTAAATACTATTATTAATTTTGAAAAAAAAATAAATCTTATGCAAAATAATGCTGAATTTACAAAATATAATTTTATAAACATAAATAAATATTTCAATATGACAAATGTATTATTGCCAAATTTTGTTAATTGTTTTTTATTAAAAATTAATTCAAAAGATGTTTTTAATATTTATGATATAGTTGATAAATCAACCGTTAAAAATCATATGATGATAATTTTTAATCATCACAAACAAAATAATTTGGAATTGATTATTGATGTTGATTATTTTTATAATTTAAAAAAAAATATTTCAATTACTGGAATTTATCATATATATAATAATTCATATGTGGATGTTATTGTTAGTTGTTTTATTTTAAAAAAACCATTTTGGCATAAATAAAAAATTTTTTATGAGACAATATTATAAAATTATTATCTTTATTTTCAAAATACACAATGATTTTTTAATCCATCAATTATTTCATATATTTTTGGATTATCAAGTTCTAACATTTTGATTAATTTAACATTTTTATTCAAATTTGAAAATTCTTCATTAAGTTTTTCAAATCCTGACATTTGTACCATTTTTTGTATCAATATTTTTATTAAATTAATTTCTCTTGTATTTCTTCCACTTAATGAATAAAATAAAGCATATGCAAAATCTTTATTTTTAATTTCTTTTTGTGATTTTTCAGATCTTTCAATGAAATATTTTAAATCATCAAAACCAATTTCAACATCATTTGATTTGAAAAACATGTTGATATTATTAAAAATTTCATCATTTGGTATATCTATACAATTTTCATCTAATTCATCGTCAAATTCTTCATCAAATTCTTCATTTTCATCAAATACTTTTTTGGTTGAATCAATCTCATCAAATTCATCAAGTTTATCTGTTTTATCATCAGTTTCATCATCAGTTTCATCATTAGTTTCATCATCAGATTCATCATCAGATTCATAAATACATGCAAATTTATTTGTATGAATGATTGGAACATTTTTACTTAATTTTTTTACATTTGGTTTAGCAATGAGAAATGTACCAAAATTTAAAAAATTATTAATTTGTTCTATTTTAATAATTTGTTTTTGATTATTAAAAGCAAAATTTGATAATATTGGTTCGATTATATATTTTTTTGTTGTAATATTTCCAGTTGGTGTAAAATAATATTTTTTTATGTATTTTGAAATCAACAAATGTTCATTCATACTTAATTCATTGATTTTAATTTTACTTGTTTCAAGAAAAATGCCAAATGTTTTAATCAAATCAACTTGTGAATGATCAATGATTGATGTGATCATATGTAATATTTTATTTTTTAAATAATTTTTTGAATATGCAATACCTAAAATCATCATTAAACAACCATAATCATTCGTTATAAATTCATCAATAAGAACATCAGGATTTGTCAATTTTTGACTTTGAACAATTTCATTAATCCATTCAACATGATTATCAATAATAAGTGAGACAAATTGATTTTTTACTAAATTCATATCAATTGAATCAAAATATTTAATTAAATCAATTCGTCTTTGTGTAGATGTAGAATTTGACAATAATCTATTTATGATATTTTTTTCAATTAAACCAGTTGATTCTCTAGATACAATCAATTTAAAAATTTCATATGTCATAACTTCAACATTTCTTGAAAGAATAAATTGAATGTTATCACAAAATAATATAGAATTTGTTTCTGTTATTTTATTAAACATCAATCTTAAACAATTTACAAAATGTTCTTTATTCCAATATATTTTTGTAAAATAATCATATAATCTTTCACGCAATTCTTCATCAATATTATTGTCTTTATTAATGAGTGCACCTAAAAAACTTTCTGTTAATTTCAATTTTCTTTCAATTATTTTTTCATCTGTAAAATAATTATCAATTTTTGATTTGATCATCATTAAAACATTTGAATTTTTTTCTTCTAAAGAATTTATAAATAATTCTGGTGTTTTTAAACACATATTTATTGAAATATATTTAAATAATTCATTTTGTAATTCACTTGGGAATATTCGATTTTTTCGCATTACACTAACATAAAAATTATATGGATTTGTCAATAAATTCGATATTTCAGCTTTATTAGTTGATTCATTACTTAAAATTGAAAATTCAAAAAAATTATTTCCATTTGATATCAATATATCAAATGTTTCAATTATCAATTCAAAATCATTTGGTTCTGCTATATTGTTCTTTCCATACCATATATTTTCATTTAATAATGTATATGATTTAGAATTTTTTATTTTTGATGAATGATTTAATGTTTCATTTTGTTTTAACATATATGATAAAAGTTTATTTTTGTGATTTTTTGTTAATTCTTTTAATATATATTTAATTTGTTCATTCCAAATTGATTTTGAAGATTCATATAAAATTAATTGTTTTTCATAATCTGTTTCTTTAATCCATTCATTTATTTCATTACGAATTGTTGTTTCTTCAGTATTGGTTTGACTGTATTTATGGTCTTTTGAATACACATGTGTATGTCCTTTCATATGTTCAGTTTTATTGTATCTATTTGTTGGGTTCTGATTAGTTAGAGATTTCATATTTTGTTTTGAATTAGTGTATTTATTATGGGTGTTCATTTCAATATGATTACAAAAAATATTGAGTATAATTATAATATTATATTTATATATTCAATAAAAATATTTTTCAATTTTTTTTATTCTTCTATTATATCAAGTATTTTTTTGGTATATTTTTTTTCCATTAGTATTGACCCATGAAACATGTCATCTGAATCAAAATAATAACATTTGATTATACCATTGATTTTATTATATATTAATTCAGCCGGAATTATATAATCACCTTTTTCTAAAATTATTATAATATTGTCATTCATTAATTCTTTTGGGTCATATATCCAAAAATCAGGTCCAAACATGACTCGATAACATACATATTTTAAATATAAACATTGATAAATAATGAATGCTAGAATATTGTCAATTATAAATAAATAAAGCGGATATTTTTTTATTAATGGATTTTCTACATGTAATGACATTTTAAAACATCCAATCCAAAATATTATTGGATCTACTAATATGATTTTATTAAAAATATGACTTCTTGCATCTTTTTTTAAAATTTGTGTAATATAAGTTCCAAAACTATGGGACAAAACTATCGTATTATTAATATTTTTTAATTTCATAAAATCATAGAATATATTTGTTAATTGTGTTATTTTCGGAAAATAATCATAATTAGTATAACCTGATATGTTTGGTAATACAATGATAATTAAATTATATTTTTTATCTAATTCCATTAGGATTTGAAAATATGGAATATAACCAAAACCAAATCCATGAATAAAAACTAAATTTTTTTTTGTTGGGTCAGTTATTTTATATAAAAAACTAATTTCATTGTATTGTTCCCATTTATAATTTAAATATATTGTAAATAAATAATGTATTATATTTATGAAAATTTTTATGGGAATTTGTAATATTAATGGTCTAAAACTAAATTTAATAAAATTACTTCCCCACTTTCTATATAAATATCTATCATGTTTTTCTAACCGAAAATTAAATCCTAATTTGTTTTCTATTTTTTTTACTAATTCAATGATTATATCTAATTTTGAACTTGTATGTATATCATTGATTTCAATACCAAATAATGAATAACCAATTAAATTGATAATTTCGACATTACTCATTTCACTTATATTAAAATTTACATAATCAATATTGGAATGTGTTATTTTATTATATATTATACATCCCGCTATTATATGTTCTATTTCATTTTTATTTAATTTATCAATCCTTTCAATAATTTTTATAGTATCATTTTCTTTAAATTTTAAAAATTTTGGACTGATAATTTTTATATACATAAATAAATATCTAAACCAATTTATTAATTCGAATATTAACCAATATTTTAATATTTTAAAAAATAACATTTCTATTTAAATATGTTTATTAATAAATATGCTTTTAAAAGTATTATTTTTTTAATGATTTTTATCATCCATAATATATATTTTATTATAAATTTATATTAGATAAATATGAATGATTTTATTGATATGACATGTGATAATTATTATGTGAATCCATATAAATGTGTAAATGATACTGTGATTCCTTCTATTGTTTCAGATGATGATTTTGATAAAGAACAATATGATGATATGATTATTTTTAAATTAATAGCAAATAATGATGTCGTTAAATTAAATAAAATTTTATCAAATGATCCGAAAATTAATATTAATATTCAAGATGGTGATGGAGATACACCTTTACATATTGCTATATTTTTATCAAATTATGAAGCATGTAAAATATTAATTAATAATGGTGCAAATATGTTAATTAAAGATAAATGGGGACAAATACCTATACATCGGTTGTGTTTTACCCTTAAAAATGAAAATTGTTTAAAAATAATAAATTTAATTCTTAAATATTCCAATGAAAATATTTTAAATAATATTGATAAATACAATAATACATCATTGCATTTGATTATCAAATATATTTTGAAAAATAATGTGATAATTAATAAAAATATTATTAGAATCATACATAAACTTTGTAAATTTACTGATATGAATTTGATTAATGATGATGGACTTTCTTTGAATGATTTAATTAATTTAATTGAAATATAAAATTATTTTATTATCATCATTATTATTATTGTAAAACTTAATAATATTATGCCTATAAATAACCAAGTATTTATATCATTATTTGCTAATTTTGATAAAGTCGTATTTTGTTCATTATTTATATCATTATTTATATCATTATTTGCTAATTTTGATAAAGTCGTATTTTGTTCATTATTAATATTTGAATTTAAATTTGATAAATTATCATAATTTTCTATTCGTTTCAAATTAGCAATTTTACTTCTAATAAATGATTTATTTTTTATTATATTTTCAAATGATTCTATTTCATTTAAATCATTTTCTTTTATATACAAATTAATAATTTTACTAAATGTCATATTGTCATCAATATATTCATGACCATAATTATTTGATTTCATATAATTAATAAAATTATTAATAAAATTATTAATGTCATTAGGTGTAATATTTGTTGTTTTTTTATTTATTGTGTTAATATTGTTATTTTCTGTATCATCATTTATTGATAAGATTGAATCGTCTAAATCTATTTTTGAATTAGAAGTATCATATTCTGATGTTTTTTTATAAATTATATTATTCATATTTTATTGATAATATAATTTTAATATAAAAAAAAATAATATTTAAAACATTATATTAAAAAAAATTTTTTGTTAGATAAAATAATTATATCAGTTGAACATTTGAAACTGGTAATATAATTTTACTTACACTATAAGTATTATTAACAGCTCCGATTGAAGAAGAAGATGTTGATGTGGTACTTGTTACATTATTTAAAGATGGTACAAAAGCAGAAGATGTTGAAGCATTGACCATAAAATAAAATATAGTATTATAAGTTGAATAAATTGATATAGTGTTATTTGTTAAACTCAATGGGGTACCATTAAATAATGCTTCTGGTAAAACTAATAACATGTAATAAGATTGTCCATTGATCACATTTAATCCCATATATAATGCATTTCCAAAATAAGTTGGATTATTATCAGTTCCAATCATTGATAATTCACTATTAAAATATTTACATAAACCAGCATCACATAAATTAGATGAAGAAAGACCAAAATAATTACATGATGTATTATTAAACACTTTTTGATATGTTGTATCAATACTCAAATTTACAGAATTTTTAGCATTAATAAATAAATACCACATGTTTGGACAATTTGTTATTGATGATGGATTTGCTATTGTTCCTTCTAACACTGGTTGTAATGTAATTGGTATTATATTAATACCTAATGTACTATTTATGATATTTATTAAGGTTGTATTAACAAAATAATCACCAAATGTATAAGTGTTATTGTAAGATGTTAATACGGTTTTCATTATAACCATGAAATTTCCAAGTGATGTTATTCCGTAATTTGTTATTTGTGATAAGGGAGTTCCTGTATTTGTTACTAAAAATGTTCCTCCATTTGTTGATTTTCCAAATAATAAAACTACTTGTTTATTTGTTAAATCATTTACTGAATATGCTGCATAAGATGAATATATCGCAATTGGTGATCTCCAAATGTTTTTAATAAGAACTTGAGCAGTAAATGATGTTCCTGGACTGTATTGTGATGCATTGTATGAATAAGACACACTTACTACAAAATGCCCATATTGTGTGGTTCCACCAGATACAGGACTTGTAATACCTGTTCCAATAGTTGTGTTGGCGGTTGGTAAATAATTTTGAATTGTGAATCCAACTTGATTAACTAAATATTGACATGTTGTTGTTGTTTGTGCAGGAGGAATATAATACAAACCAAATGTTGCAAATTGTTTTCCAAAACCATCCGCTAAAATAATTGGAACATTATTAAATAAAAAATATGATGGAGTTCCTGATGAAAAGGATTGACCAGTTTGTAAATATTTCAAATTAATGACTCCTGATGAATACACTTTTGGTTTTGGACAAAAATTTCCTGTTCCCATACTTGCCAACATCTCTTTGGAAATAACTTTATTATATACATTGACAGTTACGATTGGAGCAGGTTGTACACCATTTGTAAATGTTGTTCCGTCAAAATATGTTGAACCTGTGTTTGCAACACTAAAAACCATGTATATTAATAATATTTCATTGTTTGTTTGTGCCCAATATTGTGATGTAAAAAGAAATGTATCAGTTCCTAATGTTGTATAATTGGGGATTATATTGGATGCAGATACAGGAGCTGTTGAATCACCTGGTGAACTATACATAACTCCTTGATATGATAAATATGGTTGCGATGTTAAACTAAAAAATAATGTTCCTGATGAATCACCACTCACATTATTTTGTAAATTATTATTTGTAATATCTACACTGTACATTCCTAAATAATTTGAATTTGGATAGGGTGGTTGCAAATTATCATACATTGTTGTTTCTTCATTTAATAAATTTGAACTTGATACACAACCATTTAAATAATTTTGGGGTGTCAAGTCAAAATTCCAATTTGAAAAATTAGGATTTGATGATCCCATTCCTCCTGGCAAATTTGGAAAACCTGTTGTTGGATCAAAATATTTAAGTCTAACTGAATTATTTGTTTGATTTACTGTACTATTAATATATAATGTCGTTTGACCATCATAAACATATAAACTTGGATCAATTGAATCTGACACCGGCGATATATTGACACTTGATAATGTTTGGGTTGCAGTTTGTGCTGATGTTTGAGTTTGTATTTGAGTTTGATTTGTTTGTGTTGGCAACTGTATTTTACCATTTAATAATTGATTAATTGACATAATATTATATATATATATTATTATATAAAAAAATAAATTAAAGTTTAAAAAATAAATTAAAGTTTAAAAAATAAATTATATTTAGAGCATTGGTATTTTAAATACATGTTTTTATTTAATTAAATTATATATTTTTATTTTTTAATGCTTCTTTGAAATATACAATACTTCATCAGTTGAGATATTGTATTCTAAAAATTGTGTACTTAATATTTAGTCAATTATTACTCTTATTACTCTCTTAATTAATCTTGATTTTATGGCTTTTCTAGTTTTTTTTCTTTTTCTTTTTCTCTTTAAAATTACAATCATTATATTTAATTTTTTCTATTTATTATTTTTAATATAGAAATATTATTTTTTTTCTACTTGTAATAATATAATAAATGTCAGTACAAAAAGTATTACCAGATTTTTCTGTTGTCACAACATGCCCTTTAATCATCACACCTATTGATACTGTTCTTTCTTACAAAACAGCATCTACAATTGCCCTCACAAAAAATGTTAATGGACGTTCTTCTGAATGTTTTCCTAATGATTATGCATATCTTCAAAATAAACCTATACAAAAACCAAGTTCTTGTTGTTCTAACAATGCTCTTAAAACATCAAATAGCAATCTAACTGGAACAATGTATAATAATATTGGTGTGATGAACAATGGATATTAAATAAGTATGATTTTTTATTTAATTTTATATAAAATTATAAATGTTGAAAATATTGATTGTATTATTCGATTTTTTTAACCATAAATATTAAATTGATATATGTGATAAATTGTAATTTATTCTATTATTGGTTTTTTTACCAATATTAAAATTTTTTTTATTTGATTGTGGTTGTTGATTTGATTGTGCTGGTTTTTTTTGATATTTCACAAATCCTAATTCCACACAAAAATTCATATGTAATTTTTTTTTTTTTTCAAATGCAATTATTTTATTATAAACGCATTCGGTTGTTACACATTTTGTTGGATCATGTAATTTAAAAGTTTTTTTTAAGTAATCAAATACTTCACCAATAGTATTTGTTCCATTGTAGGTGTAATTTTCTAAATCTAATGAATTTGAATTTAACCATCCCCAACAATGACCACAATATATCAACCCAGGCAAATGCATTTCATTTGGATGATAACGTTCACAATATAGACATTTTAACCATCCCTGTTTCGCATTTATTGAACCTATGAATTCTACAATTTTATTATTATCAACATTCATATTTACAACTTTCTTATTATCGTCATTTTTTTCTTCATCTTCATTTTCTTCTTCATCTTCATCTTCATGTTTAACTTCATTATTATGATCTTTTTCATCAATTACAGCATTATAAACAGCATGAAACATTTTTAATATAATTAATGTTTCTAATTATATTATATTAAAAATTCAATTTTTTTTAGCTATATATTTAATATAGATTGTTTATTACATGATTAATTTATTCGTTAATGATGATTTAGTATTGTCATATGTATATACTTTAATACAAAAGACTCCAAACCAAGTAAATCTACATTAAATAAAAAATGTTTTAATTTTCACTGAAAAATGTGTAATGATTTTGATAAAAAGTAAAAATTAAATTTTTTAAAAAAAATATGAAAATCATCTTTTAATTTATTGTTCAACTATAAATATACATTCATTGTAAATACTTGAAGATTTTATGCAAGTAATTATATTTATTTTATCTATTTGTAATATGTCACTATTTGAATAAAATGATTTTAAATTTTTATATGAATTTATTATTGAATCAAAAATTTTAACATCAACATTCATATTTATTACTATTTTTTTATTATCTAATTTGGTCATTGTGTCATTGTTATTATTAATTTCACATTTAATACAATTTAAATAATGTGATAAAATCATTTTTTTATCTAATTTTGTTGTTTGATGAATAAACATGTCTTTTATACATTTACAACCATTCCATAATATTGGAATACAAAATTTATTTTTTTTATCTAATTTAATTGGTTCAATTATTCTATTTACATTTAGTTCATTTGTTTCATTCAAATAATCGATATAATTGAATAAATTATTTATAAAATCATCATTTCTTAGTCTGTACATTTCTTTATTTTGAACTTTATTTGGATATTTAAATTCATTCGGAATTTTATTTTTATCAATAGAATCATTTAAAATGAATGTGTTTATTTTTTTAATTCCGATTTCATATTTAAATTGATATAAATAATCAAATTCAATTAAAAACATTTTAGGTACTTCTATAAATTTGTATTGTTTTACCACTTTATTGAATTTATTTTCATCTATTAATATCAAATCATTATTTAATAATTCATTTGTATATTTTTCATCGATATCTTCTAAATAACTATTTGATGGAATATTTTTTATTAGAATTTTATTGACTTTAATAAAACCATATAATAATTTTGGATTTTTTATGAATATCATAATATAACCATTATTAACCAATTCATTCAATTTGTCTGCTTTTGATGAAAAAAAACTTGACATGTAGGATCGCATAATAACATCGTTAACTGTTTCTATATCTGTATTCATATTAATATTAGTGTTTGTTATTGTTATTAAATTTTGTTCTAATTCATTTTTATCATACCATAAACAATATATATTGTTTAAATCAATATTGTTTATTGTTTTTGAAGTAGATATTTCTATTATTTGTTTATTCATTTAATTTTTATTGATAATGTTTAATATATAATGTAAATATCAATATTTTTATCAATAATATACATAAATTTTAAAAATTAACATTTTTTTTAATGATATTACATATAAATAATAAATTTTATATGTGTTATATGATTTTTTATTATATTCTTTAATATGTAGTAAGTTAATATACTTATTTCTAACACTAAAAATGAAAATTGTTAGTATCAAGTATTTTTTTGCTGTAAAAGGTTCCAACCTTAACTTGTTTATCATTAAACATATGGTCAAGTTCAACCAATCTCTTCATTGAAAGCAATTACACAATTGAATTGGTTGATCAAAATCTTCACCAGAGACAAATATGTGAAATTTTGATTTAATTTAAGTGGTTTGTTAAATTTTAAACCAATTAAATTATCTAAATCAATATCAAATTCAGTATTTGTTTTGATACAAATTTTCCAATCATCATAATTTGAAAATATTAAACGAGTATATTTGTTTAATAAATTTGCATATTTATCTAAAGAATTTGATAATTCATGTTTAAATATCAAATGTTTATTCTTAATCCAATAATCATATGGTTTCTATTAGTTCATTATTGAATTTTATAATATTTTATACATACGCATATTATATAAAAAATCAATTTTTTTAAAAAGTTTCAACAATCAAATCTGCAAAATCATTAATAAATTTATAATTTTTAGAACAAACAATTTTTTTTAGTCCTTTTGGAATATTTAAAATTTTTTTATCATATAATGTATTTAATTTTAAATATTCAACAGATATTGGTAAGCAATTTAGTTCATGTGTGTATTTATAAGTATTTAATCTGATTATTTTTATGGAAGTTGGTAAATCATTCATTGGTGAATTAAAATAGTGTCTCAATTCTAATTCTTCAATGCCATTTGGTAAATTATTAATCAAATTATAAGGATTTGAATTTAAACATAAATATTTTATTTCAGTGGTTAATTTAATTGATTGATTAAAATCATGACCTATAGTCAAATGTGTAAGATTTT
>JACCDN010763599.1_pt1 | contig 19821 bp, 16 predicted proteins | sample 7441691 | NCBI WGS metagenome assembly JACCDN01 (sample SAMN15323439, study PRJNA562643) | freshwater metagenome | isolation source: river surface water | place: USA:Blue River Watershed | collected 2017-08-16 | reverse complement strand
GGTGATTTGAACGTCGATGCTGCGTTCGTCGATGTCGCCGCAAAGGTTGGATAAGGTTTCGCGGCTGACGGCTTTACCTTTTTCTTTGCAAAGAATTCCCAAAATTTTGGCTTCGGAATCAGTGATGTGAACGAAGTTATCGCCTTTTTTTAATCTGGAATCGGCAAGATTAAAAGAGAAGTCGCCAAATTTGCAGATGTTAGGATTGGTGCTGGCAACGCCAATTCTTTTTAGAACGTTATTGATACGAAGCAGTAATTCTTTGGGCTCGAAAGGTTTTTGTAAATAATCATCGGCGCCGGCTTCAAGGCCCTTGATGCGATCTTCAAATTCGCCGCGCGCAGTCAACATAATAATTGGAACTGGTGAGGAATGGCGCAGCGTGGCGGTAAATTCAACGCCAGTTTCACCTGGTAGCATCACATCCACAATTAGTAAATCGAATTTCGTTTCAGCGATCAGATTTCTCGCTTCAATCGTGTCTTTGGCGACGGAAATTTGAAAGCCATTTTCTTCGAGAAAGCGTCCCAGCAAATTGCGGAGTCTGGTATCGTCATCAATTACCAAAAGGTGAAGGGAGGTATTGCTCATATATTGTGGAATTTATTTACGAACTTTTTGTGATCTCGTCTAACTTTTTCAACTTAGTTAAAAGTTTTTCCAAATGATCCAAGCGTACCATACAAGGCCCGTCAGAAGGTGCATTGTCAGGATCTTGGTGAACTTCCATAAATACTGCGGCAACGCCAACTGCAACTGCTGCTGAAGCCAAAGTATCTACGAATTCACGCTGTCCGCCGCTTTTACCGCCAAGGCCTCCGGGTTGTTGAACCGAGTGAGTTGCGTCGAAAACGACCGGACACCCAGTTTGGGCCATGATTGGCAAGCTGCGCATGTCGGAAACTAAAGTGTTATAACCAAAACTGACTCCGCGTTCAGTCAACATCACATTTTTATTTCCGAAGTAATCCATTTTTTGCACGATATTTGCCGCATCCCAAGGAGCTAAAAACTGTCCCTTTTTAATATTAATAATTTTTCCACTTTTTGCTGCGGCTTCAAGCAAGTCGGTTTGACGACACAAGAAAGCTGGAATTTGCAAAATATCAACTTCTTCACGGTCCGCTAAAATTCGGCAATGTTCTTCATTGTGAATATCGGTGATGATTGGGCATTTGAACTGTTTTTTAACTTCAGCGAAAATTGGTAAAGTATTTTTCAAACCAGCGCCGCGCGCTCCACCAACGCTTGATCTATTTGCTTTATCGAAAGATGATTTATAGATGAAATTAATGCCAAGTTTGTCGCAAATTCTTTTAATGTTGCTGGCCATCATCAAGCTGTGATCCATTGATTCAGTCTGACAAGGACCCGCAAGCAAGGTAAAAGGAAGGTTGTTAGCAATTTGAAGATTCTGAACTTGGATCGTGCGCATTTTTTATAGAGATTCGTAAGAATTAAAGAATTGAAAATTTCATGAGCTAAGTAATAAGTTAGCAAAAAAAATTCAAACATCTTCTTCCTAATTTTCCTTCCAATTCATGTTTGCTAAACCGATCAACTTGATTTTAGTTTATGTTATTACAGTGTTTAACATTGTGGTTCTAGCTTCGCCATTAATGGTCGCAATTATTCCGCTAGTTAATTTTGGTCATCATTCTTTGTCGGTTGATGTAGGAACTTTGATGAAAATGAAGTTGGGATTATTTTTTTTGTTTTTTCTCGTCAGTTTCTTGATGTTATTTTATCTGTTCCTCGATTTTCTTTTTGGATTTTCCGTACGCTCTTCACTCAAAAATTGTAGTCGTTTTGAAAAGAATAAAGACTTCGATTTTTTAAGTGATATTTTCGACCAAGTTAAAACCAGATTCGGCGAAAAAAATATTCATCTTTACATCAAAAATTCTGACGAAATTAACGCTTTTGCAGTTAGCTCTTTCAACAAAAAAGCCATTGTTTTGACTCAAGGTTTAATCAAGCATTATCTGGTTGAATGCCCAGATCCAAAAAGATTTTTAAATGCGATTCGCAGCATTATGGGGCACGAAATGTCGCATCTAATTAACAAAGATTTTTTACCAGCATTTTTGATTATGACCAATCAAAAAATGACCAACCTTGTTTCTTCGATTTTAAGTTTCTTTTTCGTCATTTTATCGCGAATTATATTTTTCATTCCGGGTGGAAAATCTTGTGCATTTTTGATGAACGATGCTTACGCAATTTTGCGCTTTATTCTTACCGCGTTTAATCGTTTTATTGTTTACAATATTTACGAATTTTTACGTCGTTTTGTCAGCCGTGCTATTGAATTTCGCTGCGATCGTCAATCAGCCTACGCCTTTGGCGGACATAACATGGCGCTGGCTTTATCGATGCTTGGAAAAGACGGATATTTTACACTTTTTTCCACTCATCCAGGAACTCAAAGACGCATCAAAAAAGTGCAAGAAGTAAAGATGGTTGAATCCACAATTGGTGCACGTTTTGTTGATTCAATTGCCAATTATTTTTCAATCATGTTTTTGATGATTATTTGCCTCTACTTCGCGAAGCAGGCGGGAGTAGATATTATAGTGCGCAACTATCTTCAAAATCATGAAGTGATTCATCGTAAACTTCTGATACTCTGGGGATTGGTTAAAAATATTTTATAAAAATTGATGAAAGATTTTTCCACACTATCGCAAATTCTTTCGTTCCAAGCCACTAGTTTCAATAATCCAAACGCTTTCAATTTTAAAGAAAATGGTCGATGGATTAGTTTTTCGAATCAAGAATTTTTAGAAAAAACTTTTCATTTTGCCTGTGGGCTTAAAGAAATCGGCTTCCAACAAAAACAATCTTTTGCGATTTGTTCTTACCAAAATCCAATTTGGTTGATGGTCGATTTAGGCTCTATTTTAGCTGGCGCAGTTACGATTCCGATTTTCAATAATGTCTCGCAAGAAAATTTATTTTTCGAAATTTCTGACGCCAATGTTCAATATCTTTTTACCGATAATTCCGAAATTTTTTCTCAAATAAAAAATTATAATCCGGAAATAAAAATTATTACTTACGGAATTTCTCAAGAAAATTCTATTAGCTTTGAGAGCTTGATTTTGCTGGGTAAAAAAGCTGTTGCAGAAAAAAAATATACCATCGAAGAATTTTTAAAACTTAACCAAACCCAAGATTTAGCGACTATAATTTACACTTCTGGAAGTACAGGAAGGCCCAAAGGAGTTGAGCTTACGCATCAAAATTTAGTTTCACAAATTCACGATACCGCAGTTTTTTTTCCACTTTCTAAGCAAGATGTTGTAATTTCTTTTCTGCCGTTAGCCCATATTTTTGAACGTATGGTGGTAATGTTTTATATCACGCAAGGCGTTTCAATTTACTTTGTCGATGATGTAAAAAATGTCGGAAGTTTTTTGCGTGAAATTCATCCAACTTTGATGACAACGGTTCCGCGCGTGATGGAAAAAGTTTTTTCGCGTATCAAAGAAGGTGTCGATTCTGCAAACTTCATTAAAAAATTCTTAGGACAAAAAGCTCTTAAACGCGCTTTAATCAAAGATTTGGAAGTTTCAAAAAATATCTGCGATAAAATTTACGACCTCTTAATTTACAAAAAATTTCGCGCTGCTCTGGGCGGAAATATGCGCATGATGATTTGTGGTGGAGCCGCTTTATCACAAGATATGGAGCGTTTCTATCGCAATATTGGCATCAATTTATTTTGTGGTTACGGCATGACTGAAAGCTCTCCAGTAATCACGGCTAACAATCCAAAAGATTATAGATTCGGCACTGTAGGAAAAGTTTTTCCATCGGTTATGGTTAAAATTGCTAATGACGGCGAACTGCTTGCAAGTGGGCCAAACATTATGCGCGGCTATCACAATGATTTGAAAAAAACTGCAGAAGTAATTGAAAATGGTTGGCTAAAAACTGGCGATTTAGCTGCGATGGACGCCGATGGTTTTGTAAAAATTATTGGTCGCAAAAAAGAAGTTTTTAAAAATGCTAACGGCAAATATGTTTGTCCAGTGCCCCTTGAACAAAAGCTGGCGCGCAGTTTAGAATTTTTAATCGGTGCAGTTGTAATTGCTGAAGGAAAAAAATTTACCAGCGTTTTACTATTTCCTGACTTTGAAATTTTAGCAAAATTTAAAAAGAAATTCGCTTTTTTAGGTAGCGACGAAGAATTTCTCGCATCGGAAATTCTGCAAAGATTCGTCCAAAAAAATATCGATAAATTGAACCAAAATCTCGATCACTGGGAGCAAATTCAGAAATTTCATGTCGCGCTAGAATCAATATCTATCGAGTCTGGCGATATTACGCCTTCAATGAAATTAAAGCGTAATACGTTGGAAGAAAAATATAAAAAAGTCGTCGAAGAATTTTATCGGGAATAGTTGAAATTTCTTCTTTGAAACGATTTGTAGCCTTGTGCAGCCTATGACGAAATCGCTGACAAGATTTTAAAAATTGCATCAGTGATTTTTTTCAGCTCAGATTTTTTGATATTCAAAGCTGGCATTGCGTAAATACAATTGGCAAAAGGTCGTAAAAAAATTCCCGCGGCGATAAATTCTTTTCGTAGTTTTTTCATCATTTCGAAATCACCGTCAATTTCTACCACGCCAAGCGCACCAAGCACGCGTACATCTTTAACAATTTTTAAATCACGACATTTTTTTAATTCTTTGTTTAAGAATTTTTCGATTTCTAAAACTTTTTTCTCGTAATTTGCTTTTTCAAAAAGATCGAGCGAAGCATTGGCAACAGCGCAAGCAAGCGGATTTCCCATAAAAGTTGGTCCATGCATCAAAGCAAAATCAAGCGAGTCGCTTAAGAAATTTTCGAATATTTTTTCTTTTACCAAAGTTGCAGATAAAGTCATAGATCCCCCAGTTAAGGCCTTCCCCAGTACTAAAATATCGGGAGAAATTTCAGCAAGATCACACGCGAATTTTTTCCCTAAACGATAAAATCCCACCGCACATTCGTCGGCGATAAAAAGTATTTGATGTTTTTTGGCGATCTTAAAAATTTCGTGCAGAATTTTAGCATCATGAAAAATCATGCCGCCAGCGCATTGAACCAATGGTTCGACAAAAATTCCGGCTAAAATATTTTTATTTTCCGCAACGAATTTTTCAAAATTTTCTAAATCATTTTTATTTTGAGGCAGGTTAAGGGAAAAATTTTGTAGCAAAATTTTTTGAAATTTTTCGTGCATTCCAGAATCAAGATCAGCAAGAGACATCGCGCCCGTGGTGTCGCCGTGATATGAGTTTTTGAAGGAAATAAATTTAGTTTTATTTTTATTGCCCGAATTGATGTAAAACTGCCAACAAATTTTCATCGCAACTTCCACGGCAGTTGAACCTGAATCAGAAAAAAATACTCGATCCATTTTTGTAAATTCGCAAAGGCGATGCGCCAGCTTGTAAGTTGGTTCTGCGGCAAATCCAGCCAGCATAATATGAGGCAAAATTTTTGCCTGATTTATGATGGATTTAATCAAATGAGGATGTTGATAACCATGCGCCATCGACCACCAAGAGCTGATGCCGTCGATTAAAACTTCACCATTTTTAAGAAAAATTTTACTGCCTTTAGCGCTTAAAATTTCTAATTGCGGCAGATGATTTTGCATCTGAGTATATGGCAGCCATATGCGATTGCTGCCTTGTTTCAAGTTATTTGTCATTAAATAAAACCGGATCGATTCTTTCAGCTAATTCTGTCCAATTATTTTGTGGGAAAAAAGATTTTAACTGACGAAAAGCAGCGATAGATTCTTTTTGTAAACCAAGTTTGTAATAAACTTCAGTTAGTCGGAAGAATGCTTCTGGAACTTGATCGGTGGCGTGATAGCGCTCGGTCACTTCGGTAAAATTATTAATTGCGCCGACATAGTTTTTATTTTTTATTTGATAACGACCAATCGACATTTTGGCGCCCGCTAAATGTTCATCAACGTAAGCCAGTTTTTTTCTGGCGTCATAAGAATGTTCGTCAGTGGGGAAGCGAGCAATTAATTCGCGGAAAGTTGTTGAAGCTTCGTGGCTATTATCTTGGGCGCGATCGATCTCTGGAATTTGTTTGTAAAAAGACAGGCCTTTCATATACATCATGTATGGAACCGCTTCATTGGCGGGATTAAGGCGAATAAAATCGTCAACAGTTGAAATTAATTTGGGATATTCTTCATCTTTAAAATAAGCATAAACCGCCATAGTTTGGGCTTTCAGCGCCCATTTTGAAAAAGGAAAATCATCGTCAATTTTTGAAAAAGCTTCGGCAGCAGCGGAATAATTCTTATCTTTTAGAGAAGCGACAGCTTTGGTGTAAGCGATTTCAGCGTTGGATTTTTCATCTTTTTTTTTGGCGCAAGAAAATAGTGCAGTTGTAAGTAGTAAAAATATCAGGGTGAAGCGTAAATTTTTTTTCATCTTCTAATGTCAATGCTAAGTTGGTGGGCGTGCAAGCCTTCACAGGCGGCAAGTGCGGAAGTATTTTTGGCAAGTTTGGCAAAAGATTTTTGATCGCAAGAAATTAACGAAATTCTTTTTAGAAAATCGAAAACAGAAAGTCCGCTGGAAAATTTTGCCGATGCAGATGTGGGCAAAGTGTGACTTGGTCCAGCCATATAATCGCCGATCGCTTCTGGAGTGTAATTTCCCAGAAAAATTGCGCCAGCATTTTGAATTTTGGTGAGAAATTTTTCAGGATTTTTTGCGGCGATTTCCAGATGTTCGGGCGCGATAAAATTGGCTAAATGCGCGCCATCAGCAAGATTTTTAATCACAAATATCGCAGAATTTTCTAAACTTTTTTCGGTAATTTTTTGACGCGGTAAAGTAGCAGAAATTTTGTGAATTGAAGTTGCAATTCGCGCGGCAAAATCTTCTGAATCGGTGATAATAAAGGCTTTGGAATCAATACCATGTTCAAGTTGCGAAAGTGTATCAGCTGCGATCCAATCGGGATTATTATTTTTATCAGCGATAATTGCGATGTCAGTTGGGCCGGCAATCATGTCAATTCCAACTTCGCCGAAGAGAATTTTTTTTGCTGTCGCCACATAAGAATTTCCTGGGCCAACAATTTTATTTACCTTGGTAATTGTTGAAGTTCCATGCGCCAAAGCAGTGATTGCCTGTGCTCCGCCGATTTTGTAAATTTTTTTAATTCCGCAAATTTTTGCAGCAACTAAAACTGCTGGATTAATTTTTCCCGCCGAAGTTGGCACGCACATGCTGATATTTTTAACTCCAGCAACCAAGGCTGGAACTGCTGACATCAAGACTGAACTTGGATAAGATGCGGTTCCTCCGGGTGTGTAAATTCCAACTGATTCGATGGCGCGCCATAAGTTTCCAAGTTCAACACCCTCTTTATCGTGATAGCGAAAATCTTTGGGAAGCTGTTTTTTGTGATAAGATTGGATGCGTTGAAAAGCTTGTTTTAGCGCGACTTTGACTTCTTTTGTAACGCATTTTTCAGCTTCTTTAATTTCCTTTTCGGTGACGATAAAATCTGCAGCTTTTTTAAATTTAGTTTTGTCGAACTGGTTGGAAAGTTTGATTAGAGCGGTGTCGCCCGATTTTTTGGTTTGAGCGATAATTTTTTCAACTTGTTCGTTGATGCTAGAATCGTCTTTTTGTGATTTAGTGATGAAGCTATAAAAGCTTGATTTTGTTGATGTTACAAGATTTTGCGTCAGTTTTTCTGTGACTAAAAAAATTTTCATTATTTTAAAATTCTAATTTTTTGACCAACATCGATTCCCAATTTCTTGGCCATGTTGCCATTAATTTCGATCACTTGTTGCACCGGAATTTCTGAAGAAATTACTTCTAAAGAGTAAGGCGTGGCATTATGTTTTATATTGGCGATAACGCCGCGATCATCGATAAATAGCATGTCGAGCGGAATCATAGTATTTTTCATCCACATTGAAGCGACGACATTTTTATTGAATTTGAAGATCATGCCAAAATTTTTTGGTAAGTGATCGAGATTCATCAAGCCGTACATTTTTTTGTAATCGTCGTTAGCAATTGCGACCATAAATTCAGCAACTTGATCATTGTTCTGATTTAGAATTTGCAACTTAACATTGTAGCTCTTAGGATCGCGATTAAATAGCTTCAGCTCTTCTGCGTCAAGGCTTTTGGGGGTATTAAAAATTACCATTCCTGCAATCAAGCCAGCAAAAATGAAGAAGACAAAACGTCCGAAATTCAAATTCATGCCAAGGATTTTCATAATTTTTAATTTTTTTTTGCTGCTGTTTTTTTGCGATTTTGCGGCGGCACAAGAGCCCGCGCAAGGAAGTGAGATTGTTGTAAAAAAATCTGTAACCAAACCAACTAAAGAAGCGCCGACGAAAATAAGATCGGATATAATCGACATCAAGAGAAAATCTCAGGTCGTCAATTTTGTAGGCAATGTTGTAATTGAAAAAGATGATAGCAGTTTGCTTTCGCAAAAGATGACAATTCTTTACGATGAAAAAAAAGAGAAGAAAAAAGAAGATACAGAGCCTGAAGAAAAGGCTTCAGAGCAATCGTCAATTAAAAAAATTTACACAGATGAAAAAGTAAAAATTTTTACTCAAGATTTTGTTGCAACTGGCGAAAGTGGATATTACGACCCGAAAGCGGATACTTTTGTTTTAGAGAAAAATGTTATGGTGAATAACGGTGTTTCAATTGCGAAGGGCGATAAATTTATTCATCATATTTCAACTAAAAAAAGTAATTTTGTTGGTCAAAAACAAGATAAAACTACCGATGAAGACAAGCGAGTTGTAGTTATACTTGGTGACGATGCTAAAGATTTAAAAAAACCAAAAGAAAAGAAATGAGCAAAGTTTTAAGTGCAAAAAATTTAAGTAAAAAATACGGCAAAAAAACCGTGATTCGCGATATTAGTTTTGAAATAAAACAAGGCGAAGTTGTTGGTTTGCTTGGTCCAAACGGTGCTGGCAAAACCACTTGTTTTTATATGATTGTTGGTTTGGTCAATGTTGGTAAAGGCAATATTTTTATTGATCAAATCGATATTACCAACATGCCGATGTATCAAAGGGCGCGTTTGGGAGTTGGATATTTACCGCAAGAAGCGTCAATCTTTCGCGATATGACGGTGGAAGATAATATTTACGCAGTTTTAGAAATTGTTGAGAAAAATGAAGCCACGCGCAAAGCGCGTTTGGAAGAATTGTTGCAGGAATTTTCAATCACTCACATCAGAAAATCACATGCTTTGGCGCTATCGGGCGGCGAAAGAAGACGTGTTGAAATTGCGCGCGCATTGGCAACTAATCCTTCGTTTATCTTGCTTGATGAACCTTTCGCGGGGATTGATCCAATTGCAGTAAATGACATCAGATTAATGGTGGCGCATTTAACTAACAAAAATATCGGCGTTTTAATTACCGATCATAATGTGCGCGAAACCTTATCAATTGTCGATCGCGCTTATATTGTTTACGATGGAATGATTCTGACTTCGGGAACTAAAGAAGAGATTGTCAATAATATGGAAGTTAAAAAAGTTTATCTTGGTGAAGATTTTAAAATTTAGTAATGCCTAAAAAAATCTTAAAAAAGTTTTTCCAGTTAGAATCTGCAACCGCAATTCTGCTTTTTGCTGCGACTGCATCGGCATTGGTTTTGGCTAATAGTTCAATTTCACAAATTTATTTTCAGACGCTGAAAATTTCGCTTCCTTTAAATCTGGATTTTTTACAAATTAACAAAAATTTATCGCTTAAAGACTGGATCAACGAAGCTTTGATGGCGCTGTTCTTTTTCTTGATTGGTTTAGAATTAAAGAAGGAAATTTTAATTGGCGAACTTTCAACTAAAAAGAAAATTGCACTTCCAGCAATCGCGGCTGTGGGCGGAGTAATTTTTCCAGCACTAATTTTTTTAGCTTTTAATTATAATCAGCTGCAAAATTTACGTGGTTTTGCAATTCCAACCGCAACCGACATCGCCTTTGCTTATGGCATAATTTGTTTTTTCGGCAAAAAAATTCCTTATTCGCTCAAAGTCTTTATCGTTAGTCTGGCGGTGCTTGATGACTTGATCGCGATTTTAATTATCGCAATTTTTTACACGCGAAATTTACAGATTTTATATTTTGCAATGGCGATTTTGCCTTTGATTGGTCTGGCTATTCTTAATTTCAGAAAATCTGATAAAATTTTAGCCTACCTAATTTTGGGAATATTTTTATGGTTGATGATTTTGCAGTCAGGAATTCACGCCACTTTGACTGGTGTGCTTTTATCGCTTTTTATTCCGCTTAAAATTCGCGGCAAAAATTTCTTAGAAAATCTGGCGCATAAAATTTCTCCTGTGGTCAATTTTGTAATTTTACCAATTTTTGCTTTGGCAAATTGTGGCGTAAAAATTTCTGGAGTTTCTTTTGATATGCTTTCGCAATCTCTTACTTTGGGAATTATTTTTGGACTTTTTTTTGGCAAGCAATTTGGCGTAATTTTATTTAGCTTTTTAGCGGTGAAATTGAAAATTGCCGCCTTGCCAACCAATCAAGGACGACCAATTTTATGGCGCCAATTCTATTCTGTGGCGATTTTTACGGGCATCGGTTTTACCATGAGTTTATTCATTGGAGAGTTGTCTTTTGTGCAAAATAATACAGTTGAAGATTTGTTGGAGATAATTCTTGACCAGCTAAAAATAGGAATTCTAATCGGCTCCATTCTCTCCATTCTATTTGGAAGTCTTATCATGTACGTCTCAACAAAAACAGCAAAACCAAAACTATGAAAAATAAATCTAGTGCCTTTTCATTGATTGAGCTTTCAATCGTTATCTTAATCATCGGCGTCTTAATCGCTGGTGTTACTCAAGCTAGCCGACTTGTTAGGCAATCAAAATTAACAACTGCTAAAACTCTTACACAAAGCTCTGCAGTTAATAGCATCAAAGGCCTAGTTCTTTGGTTAGAACCAACTTTGGATAATAGCTTTGTTTCTACAGAAGCTGTTGATGGAGGCTCTCTAACTAAGTGGTACGACATTAATCCACAATTATCTCTTCCAAATACTTTTACTGCCGGTTCTGGAATTACTTACAAAGCATCTTCAACTAACTCATTACCAGCAGTTGCTTTTGCAGACAACAACACTTCTTTCTCTGGAAGTTATATCGATGCTCCTTTCAGTGCTTACACAGTTTTTTATGTAGCTAAATCAACAAATCTTGCCGCTGAAAATACCGTGCTTTACGACGGAACCAGCGGTACTAACGGTTTTGGAATTAGTTTGACCAGTGCTGGACTTACAAAATTTACTTACGGCGTATCTTCAACATTCGACTTTGGACTTACCGCAGCTGCGGGAGGTTCGGCTGACATTATTACTATCACTATTGATCCAGGTAGCGTTCTTGGAGTCGCAGTTGCAACTCCTTCTGTAAAAGCTTATAAAAATGGTGGCGGCGTTTCATCTGATACTGCTAAAACTATTACTCTTTCTAACTGGGTTAGTCCAACAAGTTCTGGCACCTTCCGCATTGGAAACTCAACTGCTTCCAGCACTACAACTGATTTCATCGGTGAAATTTCAGAAATTATCGTTTTCGATAACGTTTTGAAAAAAACTGATCGTCAAGAAGTTGAAAAATATTTGAGCAAAAAATACTCAATCGGCATTTCTCAAAACTAATTTTTTGAGTTCTTCAATAAAAAAGCCGAGTCAGTTTAAAACTGGCTCGGCTTTTTTTTGATTTTTTTGGTTACTTCGTCATTGCAAACTCAGCGTGACGGCCCAAGTAAATCGCGATGACGAGGGGTTTTTAAGAATTAATTTTGTTAATTATTTCGTTTGTAATTCTCTCGATCTGAGCTTTATCCTTACCTTCCGCCATTACGCGAATTAGGTTCTCAGTTCCTGATTTGCGCACCAGAATTCGACCATTTCCAGCTAATTCATTTTCTTTCTCTTTAATAAAATCCTGCACCAATTTGTCTTCAAGTGGATTATTTTTACTCGCGTCAAATTTGGTATTTTTCAGAATCTGCGGGAAAAGCTGAAATAGATTTAGAGTTTCGCTTGCTGTTTTTTTAGATTCGCACAGAGCTGATAAAACCTGCAAAGCCGCGATTAATCCATCTCCAGTAGTTGAATAATCCGAAAGCACGATATGACCAGATTGTTCGCCGCCAAAATTGCAGCCATTTTTACGCATTTCTTCCAAAACATAACGATCGCCAACTTGCGCGCGAATTGTCGAAACTCCGATATAACTTAAATAATTTTCCAACGCCAAATTCGACATTTGCGTAATAACAACCGTATCGCGTTTCAGATTGCCATTATTGTGCAATTGTTCTGCAATCAGTGCGATTAAACTATCACCATCAACGGCGTTACCTTTTTCATCAACAATTAAAAGACGATCGGCGTCGCCGTCTAAGGCAATTCCGATATCGGCTTTTTCTTCGACCACTTTTTTGCAAAGCGCTTCGGGATGAGTTGATCCGCATTTTTCGTTAATATTGAAGCCATTTGGTTCGGTGCCAATTTCAATAACTTCAGCGCCAAGTTCCCAGAAAATTTTTGGCGCAATTTTGTAAGCCGCGCCATTAGCGCAATCGACAACGATTTTTAAGTTGGTCAGAGTTTTATCTTTAGGAAAAGAATTTTTGACAAATTCGATATAGCGATTGGAAGCGTCGTCAAGACGTGTAACGCGGCCAAAATTTTGCGATTTAGCCAAATGTGGAGTGATGTCGCCTTCGATTAAAGCTTCAATTTCTTTTTCCAGTTTATCGTTGAGCTTGTGGCCATCGCGGGTAAAAATTTTAATACCATTGTCGCAATAAGGATTGTGTGAAGCGGAAATCATGATGCCGATGTCAGCGCGAATTGAGCGCGTTAACATTGAAACTGCCGGAGTTGGAACTGGGCCAACTAAAAAAACATCCATGCCGACAGCTGCCAAACCTGCGGTGAGGGCAGGTTCAATAACATAACCTGAAAGACGAGTATCTTTGCCGATAACCACGCGATGACGATGATCGCCATCAATAAATTTTGCACCAACGGCCATACCAACTTTGAGTGCAATTTCGGCAGTCATGGGGAATTTATTTGCCGTACCGCGAATGCCGTCGGTGCCAAAATATTTACGAGTCATTTCTCTATTTGATTAAATTCTTTAAAACCTCAATCGCTTGCGGAATTGCGTTTTTATTGACTCCGCCGCCCATTGCTAAATCTTTTTTGCCGCCACCACCTTTTCCGCCAACGGCTTCGATTGCGGGAACAATTAATTTTGCCGAATCGAATTTTTCTAATAAGTCGGCGCTAATTGAAATACAAACGGCAACTTTATCATCTTTGCAGCCAAAGAAGGCGAAGATTGCGCGAGTGTTGAATTCTGCTTTAGCTTTGACGTCAGTTAAAATTTCGCGAACATCTTTGGCGTCAGCATCTTCAAAAGTGTGAGTTACTAAAATCGCGTCGCCGATTTTTTCAGTTTTTAAATTATTCAAATCGGCCAGCAAAATTTGTCGTTTTAAACGCTCAATTTCTTTGATTTTTTTCTTTAAAATTTCTTCAAGAATTTTTGGATCATTAACGCTCAAGTGCGATTCATCTGACTTCGCGCCACTGAGATTTAAAATTTCCTGATCTTTTTTGCTGATTTCTTCTTTTTGTTTAGAGGTAAATTCTTTTTGTTTTTCTGCTTGCTCGCTCAAATATTTTTTTACCGCAACGCCGCTTTTAGCCTCAATTCTTCTGATTCCAGAAGCGATCGACTTTTCAGAAATAATTTTAAAAATTTCAATTTCAGAAGTATTTTTAACGTGAGTTCCGCCGCAAAGTTCTACTGATTCGCCCATTGAAACTACACGAACTTCGGAATCATATTTCTCGCCAAATAAGGCTTCAGCACCGCTTTCGCGAGCTTTTTCTAAATTCATTAAATTGGTATCAACCGCAGATTTTTTTTCAATCCAACCATTTACCAAATTTTCAACCTTAGCAATTTCTTCCACGTTCATCGCGCGATTAAAATTGAAATCGAAAGTGAAAGAATCGACATCAACATTGGAACCTTTTTGTGAAATTGAATTGCCGATAATAAGCTTCAAGGCTTTGTGCATCAAGTGTGTAGCCGAGTGATTGCTGGCGCGCGCGTGACGATTTTGCGAATTTACTTCGGCTAAAACTTCATCACCAACTTTGAAATTTCCTGAAATTTTGGAAACTAAATGCACGAATAAATTTCCGGCGAATTTTTTAGTTTCAGAAATTTCCATTTCGCTGCTGCCCGAAATAATTTTTCCATCATCGCCTTTTTGTCCGCCAGAAGTGGCGTAAAATGGGGTTTGGTCGAGGATTATAATTTTTTGTTTGCCGCCAAGAATTTCTTCAATTGCTAAAATTTTTGCTTGGGCACTTAAAGTTTCGTAGCCCAAAAATTTGGTTTCGCCGTGTTTTTCTTTGAGGTCGAAGAATATATTATCTTCTTTGCTTTCGCCCGAACCGCTCCAATTTTCTTTGCCGCGATTGCGTTGAATTTCCATTTGTTTGTTGAACTCTTCAACGTCAACTTCAAGATTTTTTTCTTTTAAAATATCTTGCGTTAGATCAAGCGGAAAGCCGTAGGTGTCATAGAGTTTGAAGGCGGTGACGCCAGAGAATTTTTGTGATTTTGTCTTGGAAATTTCCTCTTCCAAAATCTTCAAACCTTTCTCTAAAGTCTCGCGGAATTTTTCTTCTTCGTTTTTTAGAGTTTCAACAATGACGTCGCGCGCTCTTCCCAATTCGGGAAATGCCGCGCCCATTTCTTTGATCAAAATATCGACCAATTTATACATCGAAGCTTCTTTCGCTCCCATTTTATGCAATTGGCGCATAGCGCGGCGCATGATGCGGCGAAGAACGTAGCCGCGTCCTTCGTTGCTTGGAAGTACGCCGTCAGCGATCAAAAAAGATGAAGATCGTAAATGATCGGCAATGATTTTGAATTCTGGTTTGGTGCTCATTTTCTAGCTCACTATGTTAATCGTAATTTCAAGAACTGGTCTTTTTCCCATCATATCTTCAAAAACTTTTAGCATTTTTGAGCGTAAAGATTTTTCGATTTCGGCGATGACTGCGCGTTCTAATAATTTTTTCTGTTTCTTTTTTAAGAATTGCAAACCCTTGCTGGTCTTGGTCAAACCCAGTTCTTTGGCTTTTTGTTTTAAGAAATATCCAATTTCGGTAATCAAGAAATTTTCAGTTTCGCGATCACTCTTTAAGTCATAAGAACCAACGCAAATGATGCGCACTTTTGAAACTAATTCTAAGTGATCATTGACCGCGAAAGAAGTGATGACGATGCCGGCGGATTGTAGTTTGCGACGTTCTTTGATGACTTCGCTTTTTAAATCTAAAAGTTGTTTGCCATCAACGCCGAAATAGCCGTGCTGCACGAATCCGACGATTCCTGATTGAGTTTGAAAATCTTCTTCTTGCAATTTTACTGCCAAACCATTTTCGATTTGGATGGTTTTAGGAACGCCGCAATCGCGCGCCAATTCTGCGTGCGTCTTGGTGTGTAAAAATTCGCCGTGAACAGGAATAGCAATTTTTGGACGAGCCAGCGCATACATTTCGCGAAGTTCGTCTTGCGAAGGATGGCCAGAAACGTGGACAAAATGATCTTTTTCGGTCATCACGTCGATTTGTTTTTTGGCTAGAGCGTCAAAGAGCGCGAAGATTTTTTTCTCGTTTCCGGGAATAATTTTGGAAGAAAAAATCATCAAATCATCAACCGTAAAACGAATGGTTGGATGAGTTCCTGTCGCAATTTTATTAGCGGCCGCAAGTGGCTCGCCTTGGCAGCCGGTGCAAATTATCAGCAATTCTTTTTTATCGTAAAATTTCATTTCGCGGTCAGAAATAAATTCAAAACCTTCCATAAAATAGCCGCTTTTTTTACCAACTTCGTAAATTCGGTGCAGCGAAAAACCAGCAAGAACAATCTTACGGCCCGTGTCTTTGGCGATTCTAGCGATGGTATGAATTCTGGCGATATTGGAAGCGAAAGTTGTAACGCCAACCAAACCTTTGCGGCCTTCGATTAATAGTTTTAGCGAGTGATAAAGGTCGCCTTCAGACTTAGAATGGCCTTCATTTATCGCATTTGTTGAATCGCAAATTACCGCTAAAAACTTTCCTTGATCGCCCCATTCGCGGATTTTTTCTTTGTCGGAAATGTCGCCCACAACTGGATCGGGATCGAATTTCCAATCGCCAGTGTGAAGAATATTTCCTTTGGGAGTTTTGACGATCAAAGCTTTCATCTCAGGAACTGAGTGAGTTAAGCCAAGAAATTCAATCTTGAATGGTCCAATTTCTAAATCTTTGGAAGAGTCGATTAAGCGAATTGGAACTTGTTTATCGAGCTTATATTCTTCGAGTTTTGCGCGTAAAAAATTTGCCGCCAAATTCGAGGCGTAAACAGGAACTTCAAGTTCGCGCCATAAATGCTGAATTGCGCCCAAATGATCTTCGTGAATGTGGGTGACAATAATGCCCAGAAGATTTTTTTTGTTGGCTTTGATGAATGCGATGTCTGGCGTAAGCATGTCGATTCCTGGCACGTCAGAAGCGAATCCGACGCCGCAATCAACCATCAACCATTTGCCGTCAAGGTGATAAAGATTTAAGTTCATTCCAATTTCATTAGCGCCGCCAAGCGGGAGGAATAGAAGATCGCTGTGATGTTTTTTTAAGTTAAGATCCATTTTATTTTTTTATTTATTCATCTCGTACACAATCCGAAGACCGTCAAGAGTAAGGTCTGGTTCATGATGTTGAACTGAAATTTTCAAAGCATCTTTAAAAATTTCAGCCAAGCCACCAGTGATGACGCGGGTTGTTTTGTGGTTTAATTCTTTTTCAATTTTTTCGATTAAGCCTTCGATTAGAGAAATATAACCGAAGTAAACCCCCGAATTCATTGCTTCAACAGTGTTCTTGCCGATAACATTTTTTTGAGCGCGAACGGTAATTTTCGGCAATTTCGCCGTCATGTCATGTAAAGCTTTTAGCGAAAGATTAATTCCTGGAGCAATTACACCGCCTAAATATTCGCCTTTTTCGCCAACCACATCAAACGTGGTCGCTGTACCAAAATCAATGATTATCAACGAATTGCCAAATTTTTGACGAGCGGCAATCGAATTAATCAAACGATCTTCGCCAACTTCATTCTTATTTTGAACTTGAATATCGATATCGAGCTTCACGTTTTTTTCGCCAACTACCAGAATTTTTTCGCTGGTAAATTTTTGTAAAGCTTCATGAATTTTATTAGTAAGAGCGGGCACAACTGAAGCGATGATTGATCCTGCAACTTTTAAACAATCGACTTTGTCGTTTAAAAAAAGCTCGATTAGATCAACCGCGTAATCGTCGGCGGATTTTTTGGTGTCAGAAATCATCCGCCATTTATGGGTTAATTTCTTACCATCAAAAAGTCCGATAACGATGTTGGTATTGCCAATGTCAAAAGTGAGAAGCACTTGAATTACAATAATTTAGCGCAAGCGTCGGCGATACGTTGCATTGAATTTTGAAGAAATTCTTCGCTGGCGGCGTAAGAAATTCTGAAGAAATCAGGGGCGCCAAAAGCAACTCCCGGAACAACCGCAACCAAAGCTTCTTCAAGCAAATAAGCCGCGAAGTCATTGTCATTTTCGATAGTTTTTCCAGCAGAAGTTTTTTTACCAAACAAGCCTTTGCAAGAAGGAAAAACATAGAACGCGCCGTTGGGCGTGTTGCAATTAATGCCGTCAATTTTGTTTAACATTTTTACCACCATGTCGCGACGGTTTTGAAAAACTTCTTTGCTGTTTTGAATGTAATCTTGCGGGCCGTTTAGGGCTTCAACTGCGGCAGCTTGTGAAATTGAGCAAGGGCTGGAAGTGCTTTGCGATTGAATCATCGACATCGCTTTGATTAATTTTTCTTCGCCAGCGCCGTAGCCAATTCTCCAGCCTGTCATTGAATAAGCTTTAGAAACGCCGTTTACGATCAAAGTGCGACTTTTTAATTTTGGTTCAATTTCGCAGATAGTTGAAAATTTCAAATCATCAAAAATCAGATGTTCGTAAATGTCATCAGCCATAATGTGAACTTGTGGATGGCGTAATAAAACATCAGCAAGCAATTTTAATTCAGCGGCAGAATAGCAAGAGCCAGTTGGATTGCTGGGAGAATTCAAAATTATCCATTTAGTTTTTGGCGTGATTTTTTCTTCCAAAGCGGTGGGAGAAATTTTAAAGTTAGTTTTTTCAGATGAATCGACGATTACTGGAGTTCCGCCACAAAGCAAAACCATGTCGGGATAAGAAACCCAGAACGGAGCGGGAATAATAACTTCGTCGCCAGCATTAATTGAGGCGACCAAAGCATTGTAAATAACTTGTTTTGCGCCAGTGGAAACGCAAATTTCGGAAGTTTTATATTCCAAATTATTTTCGCGTTTAAATTTATTAATAATGGCTTTTTTTAAAGCGGCAGTTCCATCAACCGCGGTATATTTAGTATCGCCTTTTTTGATGGCGGCGACGGCAGCTTCTTTGATGTTGTTTGGCGTGTCGTAATCGGGTTCTCCCATGCTTAGAGAAATAATATCTTTGCCAGAAGCCTTTAATTCTGCGGCTTTCATTGAAATGGCAATAGTTGGAGACGGCTTAATATTAGAAAGCGCAGAAGCTAAAAATGACATGCAAGACGAAATTTAGATTTGTAAGAGCCTGTCAAAATCTCTACCTGCGACGGCCGTAAATGGCAGATTTGTTGCGCTCCTCTGCTCACGTATATTTATAATACGCTGTGCTGCGGTGCTCGCAAATCTGCCATTTCCAACTCGTCGCAGCGAGATTTTAGACAGGCTCTAAGGAAGGAAGTTGACTTTTTGTGAGGCCGCGTTTTTATGTGAGCGCAGTCCTTTGTCAATTATTTTCCCTAAAAAATTATGTCAGGCTCAGTTGGCACCGATCCACTGTTTTTGGGTTTAACCAGACCACCGATGTTACTTGGCGTGAGCTACACTTTCGCCGCTTTAAACGGCATGGTTTCGCTTCTAGCTTTCGTTTTAACTAATAAATTTTTCTATCTTTTGATTCTCTTGCCATTCAATCACATGGTGGCTTGGTTCATTTGTTTGAAAGAGCCGCGAGCTTTAGAATTATTGTTGGCGAAGACTTCAAAATGTAACGTTTGCCCGAATCGTATGCATCACGGCGGGACGAATTCATATGATATGTACTAAATTAATTGGATTAAAGTCCAAATTTAGGTTTGAATTGAGTTGCTACGCGGGAAGTGAATTTCCGCCTCCGCAACAAGTTTTATTTTTAGTCGGATGAAATTTTCATCCGATTTTTTTTGTTCTAAATTATGCATAAATATCGCACACATAACTGTTCTGAATTGAACAAATCTCACGTTGGAACCACGGTAAAACTTTCAGGCTGGGTTCATTCAAAACGTGATCACGGAAGTTTGATTTTTATTGATCTACGCGATCATTTTGGACTTACGCAAGTTGTGATTGACCAACAAAATACCACGCTAAATCTTGATCAAATCGCAGCGATCAAATTGGAATCAGTAATCATCGTAACTGGCGAAGTCAAAGCCCGTGCGCTGGAAGTTATAAATCCAAATATCAAAACTGGTGAAATCGAAATCAAAATTACTGATTTAATTATCGAATCTTTGGCCGAACAAATCCCCTTCCAAATCAACGATAACAACGAATATCC
>JACCDN010276335.1_pt1 | contig 19821 bp, 21 predicted proteins | sample 7441691 | NCBI WGS metagenome assembly JACCDN01 (sample SAMN15323439, study PRJNA562643) | freshwater metagenome | isolation source: river surface water | place: USA:Blue River Watershed | collected 2017-08-16 | reverse complement strand
TCCCATATTTCCCCACTTATCTATACTTTAGGTGGATAACTATGTAAAATCAAGTCAAAAGCCCCTCAGCGTGGTTTAAGGGCCTTGTTTTTCCCTCACCCCCCGGCCCTAACGGGGCCGGACCCCTCCCCCGCAAAGCGGGGCGAGGGGCTACTAACTTCAAGCGCCGTGCACGTGTCCCCGCACACAAAGGGAGAAGGCTTTGAGTCCTCAAAATGCCACGAAACCCTTTTATGTTGGGAGCTAACGGGTTATTATCGGTTAACTAGCACAATATGTTTTCATGGGTTTAAATAAGTGGGGAATGTTTTATGTCGCGTACACTCATATATCGGCTCTTATGGATTTCTGTTCTCTTCACTATATTACCTTCTACTATTAACAGTCATTTGAATTTTAGAGAAAAATTAATAACGGTAATGATTGCGGTGTTTTTTTGTGGCCTCTTTATTTCTATCGATAAATTGATAAGAGAGTATAAATCAAAGGGACCCTTATTGATGGAAAAATGGCGCTGGATTCTGTTTTATCTTGTTATCTATCCTGCATTTATGCCTCCATTTGTGCCCCCACATGATAAAGTAAAAATGGCTGCTGCTCAGAATGCTTACGAAGTGAGCAGTGTCTTTGGTGGATGGATTGCACGAATCATTGTATTTTATGCCTTCTCTTTAGTATTTATCTACGGTATTGCATGGTTAGTGAAGGTGTTAACAAAAAAGAAACTATCACCCAATGTTTTTGGAATTGTTATTCTTTTACTGTGGCTGCCCGCTAATATCGGCATGGGCATCTCTGTGAACAAAGTGCACAGGGCCGACGAAACCAATTTAAACCAACTTAGTGTTTGTCTAAAAAAAAATATACAAACCATTCACGAGGCCTCTTTTACGGATGTTGATTTTTCTTTGATAAACGAGGATTTTTATGGTTTGCCGGAAGTTGTTTTATTTACCGATGGCGACATACAATCTTTAACAGATTTACATGCGATCAGACGCTCATTTAAAGCGCATTTGAAAAAATATGAACAACAAGATGCTCTTATGCAGAAAAGTCTTCAACCAACCACTGCTAATGAACTGTCGTTTCTTCGAATTCTCGTACCTATCTGTGAAAAATGTGAACCTTGGTCTAGAATGACCAAACAACAACAAGAGGGAATAATTATTGGCTTCAAACAGGGACGTTTAAACAATATTGAAAAAATGAAATTCTTTCTGCATGAGCATCATATGTCATCAGGTATCGCATTTAAAATTGCTTATCTCAAAGAATCCTTAAAATTATTAGATGTTTGGCAAGATGTATTGCTGGACAATGCTAACGAACCGAGCATAAAGCTTAAACAAGATTTTGATTTGCATGTTAAAAATATTAATGAAATTGTTAAAAAGGAATCAGAATTTCGTTCAGACGTAGAAAAATAGCTTGTTGAATTAAAAAAACCTGATCAAGTGCCAGGCAACCAGGAAAACATACCCGATCATTAAGTTGCACATAATGTGCTATGATGCCACCGCTGCTCTTTGTACAGAACGTGATGAAATGGCTATTCCTTCTTTTGAAACACGCGGCAACAGAATACTGCGCGTAGCGCCTCCTTTTGTCAAAGGCGATGGTGCTCAGCTCTTCGTTATGAGATCGGATGGGATTTTTAAGCTGGTTCTAGCTGCATGCTTGCATTGGATTTAACCGCATGAATGTTTAGCAATTCGCGGGTGAGACAATCGATATCTTCTTTAGCAATGCTGGTTTTCAGGGTATCGAAAATGGAACGATTCTCTGCAATAGACTTTGGAAAATCATTGGAATAGCGAACCGTATTTTTTAACAAATGGGCACCGTATTGGGGATGCCTGAGCAAATAGCCCAGGGTATCGAAGGACATACGCGTTTTGGATTCAAATTTGTTAAGCAATACCCTTAAAGGGAGCTTAACCTGAAAATGTTGTTCTAATTCTTCAATCACCTGGTAAACCCTATGCAAACCGGCCAAAGCAAATTTCTCGGGTATCACCGGCGCAATAATACAATCGGCGGCAAGCGCACAGGCTGAAACCGATTGCCCAAGACTGGGCGGACAATCCACCAAGATTAAATCATAATCCTTTTTAAAGGCTTGAAACGGTTCTCGATAAATGCGATCTAAAGGTAATCCTTTTTGGGTAATGACTGCATCTAAGAGCGCATTATCAAATCGACTGGGTAATAGATCGATACCGGGTAATACTTCGACAATCGCATCATGAATCGGATAGTGATCGACCAACACATCGATCATCACGGGTAATTCATCGGCATTTTGATTAAAAGCCAAACTTAAATTGCCTTGTTGATCCATATCCACACAAAGCACTTTGGCACCATATAAACTCGCCCGAATAGCCAATTCACGTACCAAAGAGGTTTTGCCAGTGCCACCCTTCACGATCTGAAAGACCATCACCTTGGGCTTGAATGAAAAGTTGAAGACTTGCCGCGCGGTATGATGTCCAAAGTGTTCTTGACTGGCGGTTTTCACATAGGGCAAGCTACGTTCTTTGAGGCTAGCAAGGAGCCAAGCCTTGGTCTTTGCAAGGCATAGCGCTGCGTCTGATACAGTGATTCTAGGATCCATTGAATCTTTATAGTCGATATCGGTTAATTTTGCCTATTTTGTCGCTACTGCTTAATCCTTCTCCTGTTTTACGGGAAAAGTTATTTTTCTGTATTAAAACTCTGTCCACACCCACACTGACTTTTAACATGAGGATTGTTAAATTGTAGATCGCCACCCCAAGCATTCGCGACCCAATCAAGCTCCATGCCTTCCAACTTGGGCAAACTAGCGCTGTCTACCAACAGCGTGAGGCCACCTATCTGAATAACATGATCATCTGCTTGAATTTCGTCGGCTAGCTCTAGGCTATAGGCCGAACCCGAACAACCGGATTTTTTAACCCCTAAGCGGATCCCAACAGCCTCGGGCATCACCCCTAAAATACCTTGAAAATGGGACACAGCTTGATCGGTAAGTGTGATAAAAGACATTATAACTCTCCTCTAGCTCTAGTATGCAAGGTCCTAATCACTCGCGCAATATCATCCTTTGTTGTAAAGCGTCCGAAGGAAAAACGCAAGGAAGCCGCCGCCTGCTGATCGCTGAACCCCATGGCCTTTAATACATAAGAAGGCGCTAAATGGGTCGCATGGCATGCAGAAGCCTGTGAAAAGGCTAAGCCATCGACCGCTAAACCCTTGATCAGGCTTTGTGAATCGAGCCTCTCAAAACGTAGGTTTAAGATATGAGGCACCGTGTTTTCTGCAGAAACATTGGCCATCACACCCGGTATTATTTGAATGCCTTCCCAAAAAGCATCCCGTAACGCTGCAATAGCCTTAGAATCACTTTCCATCGATTCATGGGCAATCCTACAAGCTTCCCCCAGACCAACAATTTGGTGTGTCGCTAAGGTTCCTGCCCTTAAACCACGTTCTTGCCCCCCACCATGCATCTGCGGTGTTAAACGAATACGTGGGCTATCACCCACATAGAGCACCCCCACACCCTTGGGGCCGTAGATTTTATGCCCTGAAAAAGATAATAGATCCACTTTTAAGGCCCGTACATCGATGGGGATCTTGCCCACACTTTGGGCTGCATCCACATGAAAAATAATGCCGCGATCACGTGCTATGGCTGCCATGACAGCAATGTCTTGCACAACACCTGTCTCATTATTTACCTGCATCAAGGTTATTAATACGGTATCCGATCGACAAGCAGCCTTAAAATCCTCTAAGGCTATCAGACCATTGGGCAGCAGATCCAAATAGGTAACTTCATACCCGATGCTCTCCAAATAAGCACAGCTATCTAATACGGCTGGATGCTCTGTCTTAGCTGTAATAATGTGCCTACCCCGATCGGGGTAGGCATGCGCAACCCCTTTCAGAGCCAGGTTAATCGATTCGGTAGCCCCAGAGGTGAAGACAATAGACCGCGGCACTGTATGAAGCAGCTTGGCAACCTGTGCTCTGGCTTCTTCCACCAAAGCTTTGGCGACCGATCCCAAGGCATGATCGGAGGCGGGGTTTGCAAAAGCACCCTCCAAACCAAGGCAACACTGCATTTTTTGAACAACACGCGGATCGACCGGCGTGGTCGCCGCATAATCCAAATAAACAGGATCTAAGAGACGTTGAGTTGATGAACGCATAGGAAGCATTTTATAGTTAGCTTATATCTATAGCAACCACGATAACCTTGAACGAGAATCTCAGATGTCCTCGAAGCGAAGAACGGTGTTCCGAAGCCCCCTCTCAGGGGCGAGTTGGATACCGCGGCGCGCAGAAGCATCTGAGACGATTTGTACAATGAGGAATCACAGTGTATCTACAAAGTCTTGTTGTCATACTCTGCATGCTTTACAGCACGGTTTTCATCATTGGAAAATATGCCCTCTATCATATACCCCCTATTTTGCTCACGGGCAGTCGGATGGTTTTAGCCGGTGTCTTAGTCTTAGCCTTTCAATTCTTTTTTAGACCTCAGTCTTTTTCGCTCAAAAAAATCCATTGGGGACCTGTTTTGATGGTAGCCCTGATGGGGGTCTACCTTACCAATATCTTAGAATTCTGGGGTCTGCAATACATGGAAAGTGCTAAAGCATCCTTTTTATGCAGCTTTTACCCTATTGTGACGGCTTTATTGTCCTATCTATGGTTTCAAGAAAAGATTCATGCCAAACAATGGCTAGGGCTATTGCTGGGCATGAGTGGTTTTATTCCGCTTCTTTTAAAAATGGATCCCAAAGCGATCCTCGGCTTTTCACTACCTGAATGGGCCGTATTATTATCGACTGTCACCACCGCCCTAGGCTGGATAGCGATGCGAGAAGCCGTAAAAAAAAGAAATCTCTGTCCCCTGATGGCGAATGGTCTTAGCATGCTTGTAGGAGGACTTATGGCTTTACTACACTCTTTCTGGATTGAGAGCTGGGACATAAGTCAACAAACAAACCTATTGACTGCCCTTCAATGGTTGTTCTTATTAACCCTTGTTTCCAATATTCTGTGCTATAACCTACACGCTTATCTTCTTAAGCATTTTAGTGCGACCTATTTGTCCTTTGCAGGACTCTCTCAGCCCTTTTTTACAGCCTTTTTGGCCTGGTTTTTTTTAGCGGAGGTGCTCGAGACCTCTTTTTGGTTCTCCCTTGGCCTGGTCACGCTAGGGCTTTACTTCTACTACCGAGAAGCCCTCAAATCTGCTAGAGTGGGAAGCCTAATTTCTTAAATATGTGAGTATGGTTGATGCATCCTTATCTGAATACTGCCGTCCAAGCTGCACGCCGTGCTGGAAAAGTTATCAGTCGCTACTACGAGCAGATGGATGCCAGCAAAGTCTCTGAAAAAGGCTTCTGCGATCTCGTCACTATTGCGGATAAAGCGGCCGAAAGCGCGATTATCGATACCCTTTTAAAAGCCTATCCAGGACATGGTATTGTGGCTGAAGAAAGTGGTGTTCATCCCGGTAACGACTTAACCTGGATTATCGATCCCTTAGATGGCACCATGAATTTTGTGCATGGCTTTCCGCAGTTTGCAGTCTCTATTGCACTTAAACACGGTACACATATTGAACACGCTGTTATTTACGATCCCCTTAGTCACGATCTCTATACAGCCAGTCGCGGATCGGGTGCACAGCTTAATGATCGCCGCATTCGCGTCTCTACCCAAGAGACTTTTCGCAATGCGCTAATTGGATGTGAGTTGAATTGTTATCGTTCTGAAGAAGAGAACTTATACCTACTCAAACTCATTAAAAGTATTTTTGAAAAAGGTGGCGATACGCGAAAAAATGGATCAGCTGCCTTAAATCTAGCTTACATTGCAGCCGGTCGCTTAGACGGTTTCTTAGAACCTGGCCTGAAAGAATGGGACATTGCTGCAGGGATATTGTTGGTACGCGAAGCGGGCGGCTTTGTGTCCGATTTCGCAGGCGATAATGGATTCTTAGAAAGCGGTGATATTATTGCCGGCACGCGTAAAATACACGGGGAGTTATTGGCTTTATGGAAAGAGATTCACGGCATTCCATTTGCATTATGAATTGCCTTGGTATAGACTAGTCTGCAGACCGGTTTAAAAAAGAGGCTTTTATACTATGCATACCAAAACCGTAGGTGCCTATGAGGCAAAAACACACCTCCCTGCTCTTTTAGATTCTGTAGCAACTGGAGAAAAGATTATTATTACCCGTAAAGGAACCCCTGTGGCAGTCCTCAGCCGTTATGAAGCAGATAAACCCTCTGTTGATGAAACGATTAAGGCTTTGTTGGAATTTCGCAAAGGCCAATCACTCAAAGGTCTATCTATTCAAGATATGAAAGAAGAAGGAAGACGTTTTTGAAAAAATTTGTGCTTGATTGCTCTGTTACCATGACATGGTGCTTTGAAGATGAAGCTACCGAAAGCGCTGAAGATTCCCTTGCTTTATTAAAAGAAATGACGGCTATTGTACCCCCTATTTGGTCAATAGAAGTCATGAATGTATTAAGAGTGGCCGAACGTAAAAACCGCATTAATATTGCAAGTGCTGATCATTTTATTCGGTTTTTAAATACGCTACCGATTATACTAGACTCTGGTTTAAATCATTGTCTAAATACCTCGATTCTAGCTATCTCAAGAAAACACTCACTATCAGCTTACGATGCTGCGTATTTAGAAATAGCGCTACGATATAATATCCCACTGATTTCTTTTGACAAGAACCTTTGTGCCGCAGCAAAAAAGGAAGGCGTGGCGCTTTTATCTACGGAACCCCAGAGTCTACCCTTTGTTTAGGCATCAGATCCGCACGGCTTAGGCCCAGCCACAATGCCAAAGCGCCTGAAACATAGATAGAAGAGAAAGTCCCAATCACAATACCTACAAAGAAGGCCATTGAGAAACCAAATAAGGTTTCGCCTCCAAAGAACAAGAGCGCTAGCACGACCAGCAGTGTCATCCAAGAAGTCATAATGGTACGCGATAGGGTTTGATTAATGGAGAGATCCATAATTTCAACCGGGGTAGCTTTACGCACTTTTCTGAAATTTTCCCGAACCCGATCAAACACCACAATGGTATCGTTTAAAGAATAACTTAAGACTGCTAAGACCGATGCCAGCGTTGCCAAATCGAATTCAAAACCAAAAAGCGAGAATACACCTAGAATAAGAAACGCATCATGACACAGGCCAATGGCTGCACTTAAGGCTAAACGATATTCAAAACGCAGCGTGATATAAATCATGGTCGCCAGAATAGAGACCACGATGGCGATCCCCCCCTGCTCCATCAACTGATCGCCAACCTCTGAGCCCACAAATTCGGTACGTCGTATATCAACACTCGGATCTAAAGTCTCTAGCACACCCTTTAAAACACGCATTTGCTTTTGTTCTATAACACCAGCCAATCGATCCAGCGATGCATCGCCACCGTGGGTCTTTTCTTGTTTCTGGGGCGCAACACGGATCAAAATATCATTCACCGAACCTTGTTGCTGTACCCGAATGCCATGAAACCCCTGTTTTTCAAGCGCTGCACGCACCACAGTGGGTGCCATGACCTCTGTAAAACGCGCTTCTACTTGGGTACCACCGGTAAATTCTAAACCTAAATGGATCCCTTTGGTCGCGAGTAATACAATTGAAATAATAAACAATAGGATATTGATAGCACCGGTATAACGACGAATACCCATAAAGCGGATCTGGGTGCCTGCCTTAAAAAATTCCATCTATATACCCACCCTTAAGCAATGTTTTTTGCCGCGTTGTAAGAGTTCAATGATTGCACGACTACCTGTGACCGCCGTAAAGAGAGAGGTTACAATACCAATACACAGCGTGGTCGCAAAACCTTTGACAGGCCCTGTGCCAATGCTAAATAAAATAAGTCCCACAATAAGCGTGGTTAAATTAGAATCCAAAATGGTTGCAAAAGCACATTCAAACCCACGATGAATACTGGCCTTGGGCGAAAGCCCCGCGCGCATTTCTTCCCGGATCCGCTCGAAGATTAATACATTAGCATCGACCGCCATACCAAGGGTTAAAACAATACCGGCAATACCCGGCAAACTTAAGGTGGCACCAATCAGCGACATGAGTGCCACTAATAACACTAAATTCACTAATAATGCTAAATCGGCAATCAGACCAAAAAGGCTATAATAAAGCGCCATAAAGACTAAAACAGCCAACAAGCCTACACGCACTGAAAAGAGGCCCATGCGGATATTTTCTTGCCCCATACTGGGCCCCACAATACTCTCTTCAACAATCGATACCGGCGCTGGTAGTGCACCCGACCGTAGCAATAAGGCTAAATCTCTGGACTCTTCGAAGGATAGACCCGTAATTTGAAAAGAATTACCCAAAGGACTATTAATGGTCGCAAGACTAATCACCGATTCGTGTACTTTATCGCCTTGAACCTCTCGATACACCACGCCCATTCTTTTACCAACATTATCGCGGGTGGCTTTACTAAAAAGCGAAATATCCCCACTTAAGCGAATATTCACGGCAGGTCTTCCATCCCTATCTTGCGCTGCACTGGCACCGGTAATGGCCGACCCGCTTAAAATCGGCTGTGTTTTTAATAAAACACTGCGTTGTGCACGATCTAAGAACACTTTAGAACCGATAAATAATTGCCCTGACAAAACATCTGTTAACGAATGTTCATCATCTTCCATTAAAAAAGCCAGCGTCGCTGTTTTACCTAAGATCTGACGCGCATAGCTTGTATCTTGGATACCAGGTAATTCCACTATCATTTGGTTAAAGCCTTGGCGTTGTACCACAGCCTCCGCGACACCCAATTCATTCACGCGCTTTCGCAAGGTACTCAAACTCTGTTCTAAAGTCTCCCGACGCATGGTTTGCAGCGCTACACTAGACAGTGAGAGGTTTAAGCCATAGACACCTTCAAGCTCATCATGACTCAATATCCAATCCTGATCTTCTTTTTTCAAATGATCATAGGCACGATCGCGTGCATTCTGTTCTTTAAAACGAAGATGAATCGTATCTTTTTCTCGATGCACCGCCTGATACGACAATTGTGCTGCACTTAAACGCCGTGGTAATTGCAGGGTTTCTTGTTCAAGACGCCGATGGATCACCGATTGCACATCGACTTCCATTAAAAAATGGACCCCCCCGCGCAAATCTAAACCCAATTTCATCGGTTTTGCACCCAGGGCGATTAACCAAGAAGGCGTTAAACTCGCTAGATTTAAACCCACACTAAAATGATCGCCCAAAACCTGCTCGAGCAAGGCTTTGGCCTTTAACTGTGTATCAGGATGCTTAAAATGCAGGACTAAAACACCGTTCTCTTGAAGCACAGCCGATTGGGGGGTTAAATCTGCATTCCGTAAATCAGCCTGAAGCTTATCAATCATGGCTACATCGATGCTGTGTGCCTGTGTGCCCAATCCCGTCACTTGTAAGACCGGATCTTCACCATAAAGATTAGGCATGGCATAGAGAACACCCAGCAACAAGGCAAGGAGTAATAAACCATATTTCCAGCGGGGAAAAACCTTCATTCAAATCTCCAGCGATTTACAAAGATTTCAAGGTTCCTTTAGGCACAGAACTGGCAATCGCCTGCTTTTGTACCCAAACCGAAACGCCGTCTGCAAGGTTTAGCATAAGAAAACTGTCTGTAATGGCTTCAATGCGACCCAGTAATCCACCATTGGTGATCACTTCCTCACCTTTTTGAAGGGCTGCAACCAAATTTTCATGCGCCTTGGCACGTTTGCTTTGGGGACGCAAAATGAGAAAATAAAAGACACCCACAAAGGCTACCAATAGAAATATCTGTGACATTCCACCATTGCCCATGCTATCCAGCGCCTTAGGAGACGCTAATACCGAAGTGCTGCTTAATAATAAACCAAGTAACAAACAAACTTTTTTCATAGAAATACCCACCTCTGATTGAATGAGGCCAGTGTAGCACTCTGAAAAAGGCCTGGACAGCCCTTCAGTACATTTGTTAGGATTCACTCTTCTCGTAGTTCTAAATCTTCAAGCCGGGATGGCGGAACTGGTAGACGCGCCAGACTCAAAATTTGGTGGTGGTGACATCATGAGAGTTCGATTCTCTCTCCCGGCACCAGTGTTCTGTGCATCGCGCAGCTCTACGTGTCGCACTGTGCCCTACAGCTTGGAAGGCCAGCTTAATACTTCGTCAAATAATTTTTTATGAATGTTGCTTGGGAGCATACATCCCTGTATTCGACGATTTCCTATCCCTGGGATCGACGTCCCTCGCTAATATTCATAAAAAATTATTTGACATAAAATCAAAGGGGAGCCAGCCGATAAGCCGGGTTCTGTCGTGGACAATCATTCATCTCGATTATTCGTCACCGAATAACTCAAGCAACCTACCCGAACTCAATGCGGGCCGCATTAACGAGTTCCTATTTGGTCTTGCTCCAAGCGGGGTTTTCCCTGCCATGACTGTTGCCAATCATGCGGTGCGCTCTTACCGCACCATTTCACCCTTACCTTAAAATCCATGCCTAAGCACCTATTCTAAGGCGGTATATTTTCTGTGGCACTTTCCGTAGACTCACATCTCCCAGGTGTTACCTGGCGCTTTGCCCTATGGAGCCCGGACTTTCCTCCCCACGCCTAAACGTAGAGCGACTGCCTGGCCAACTCCTTGCAATCACCATAGCAATTATGTATACATGAATGCAACTTGAGGTTCAGGCTACACTGTGCATATGCCGTTATTAGCTATTAAACTAGAATGTCTTTATGGTCGGCCTCATCGCTGCGGATTGCGCTTGCTCAGTATTCTTTTGCTGTACTTTGGTCTGGTAGAAGCCTCACAGGCCTATCACCCCAATCGTTTCCATGTGAATAACCTGGAACCCGCAGTTAGTAAGCTTGACCAGCAAGTGCGTGGCTATCTGCATAAAAAACAGATCCCAGGCTGTGCCATCGCTGTGGTGTATCAAAATAATATTGTTTTTATGAAAGCCTACGGGCGACGAGAACTGGGAAAAGAAGAGATGATCGATGCCGATACGGTCTTTCAATTAGGATCGGTCTCAAAGCCTGTAGCGGCAACTTTGCTTTCTATCTTAGAACACAAAGGCTATTTAAAATTGGACGATCCGGTACAAGATCACTTAAAACATTTTTCAATCAACAGTCGCCAAAGAACCAATACGCTACGCATTAAGCATATCTTAAGCCATTCTACAGGGGTTCCACGCGCGGGCTTTAATCAGCTTATCGAATCCCATACCCCCTATCAAAAAATCTTACGTACTTTACAGAGCATACCCGCACGTACCGTGGCAGGCAGACGCTACGATTATAACAATGCCATGTATGCCACCGTAGGCGATATTACCAAGGCTGCCACCCGTTTGTCTTTTAGAGAAGCGCTGCGTCTGCACTTATTAGAACCGCTTAAGATGAAAAACAGCACCACCACTTTAGACGGCTTATTAAGCACACATAACCGAGCCTCGCCACACATGCGTGGACCCAGAGGGCAACTCGTTCCCCGTACCAAGTACTCCGATAGTTATTATGCAGTGGCACCTGCAGGCGGCATTAATTCTAGCGTGCGAGATATGGGTGTCTTTCTGAAAGCACAAATGGGCGGTTATCCAGAAATCCTCAATCAAAAAATGCTATCGCGCATCCAAGCGCCACAAATTGCAACGCACGCGGTACTGGGCTCTGCAACCCGTTATCCCCACCTGCTCAAACAAGGCCAATATGCTATGGGTTGGCGAGTTGTGAATTTCGCACACCACACCCTGGTGTTTCATGGCGGTTGGGTGGGGGGCTTTACGAATTTTGTAGGTTTTATGCCAGAGCATAAGCTTGGCATTGTGGTCTTACACAATAGCGAATCAAAATTTTCTTCCAAAGTGGCTGTACAATTTTTTGAGTCTTTTTTGAATCTTCCCGCAACGCCCAGTACAACGAAAGTGGTTAAAAAAGTAACGAGCACAAAAAAAGCACGAAAAACAATCTCAACCAAAAAACAACGAAAAATGGCACGCGTTGAAAAAAGAAGATCATGAAAGGTTAAAGTTTTGGCACATGCTCAATGGCCCAGGTATAAAGCACATGTTTGTTCACACCTGTGATTTTTGCGGCCAACCGTGTGGCTTGGCTAATGCTAAGCTCGGATAACAATACCGATAATAATTTTTCGGTGGCGGCATCGAATGTTTTTTGAGATTTCTTGTCCTTACTTTCTTTAAGACCCGAAACCATTAATACATATTCGCCCTTCTGCTGCATCGGATCGCTTTTGATCCACTGAACGATTGCGCCAAGATTTGCGCGTTTAATAGTTTCGAAGGTTTTGGTTAATTCACGCGCAATCGCGATTTCTCTTTCAGGTCCCAAAATAGCTTCCATCGCCTCTAAAGTGCGAACAATCCGATGGGGCGCTTCAAAAAAGAGTGTGGTGATGGAAGCCTGTACTAAGGTTTGCAACTGTTGATCGAGGGCCGCTTTTTTAACAGGCAAAAACCCTTCAAAACAAAAGCGATCACTAGTAATTCCACTGGCTGATAAAGCAGCAATCACCGAACAAGCCCCAGGAATGGGAATCACCTTAAAACCTGCATCCTGTGCGAGTGGTACAAGATAGCCTCCCGGATCGCTGATCAAGGGCGTACCGGCATCGGAAACAAGGGCATAATCCAGTCCTTGCCCAAGGCCCTCGATCACTTTCGCGGCTGATTCTCTCTCATTATGTGCATGCAGCGAAGACAGGGGCTTTTTAAGCCCTAAATGATTGAGTAAGGCACGGCTATGTCGGGTATCTTCTGCTAAGATACGGGTCACCTTGCCCAAGACTTCCACCGCTCGAGAACTAATATCTCCTAAATTGCCAATGGGTGTTGCAACAATGTAAAGAACCCCTGGTGTACGCATCGTCTCTCCGTTACCTCGCATTTGTATTTTAGTCTTGGATACAGTAACTTAATTCCATGGAATATAAAAAGTTTTCGCTTCGAGGTCTTCTGGGTGCTTGCTTATGCTTAGCCCTGCTTTTGGGTGGCTGTGCTTCCGACCCTTCCAGCAGCCCACACGCTAAATCGGCTTCTGGCTTGGATGCCAGCAAGATTGCCAGCGATTATCTAAAATTGGCCGGAGAGAGTTCTGGGTTAGATGCCTTAAATTATCAACTACAAGCCACTGAACTGCTTGTGCAATTTGGAACAATACCAGAAGCCCAACGCATTTTAAAAGGGATCCATCTGAGCAGCGAGCTGGATCCCTCTGTGCGCCGTGCCATTCTGAACACACGCTTAGCGCTCTTAAAAAACATGCCAACAGAAGCACAGGTTTTACTACAGGGCCTGCGTGAAAAAATAGAACGCAATACGACGATCCCCGATTTTACAGCCAATAGTGCCCGCCAAAGTGAACGAATCGCCCTGCTACTGCCCTCTAAAGGACCGCATGCAGCCTTGGCTAAAATCATACAAGATGGCTTTTTAGCCGGTTATTATCTACGTAAAGATCCTAAAGATCCCAAGGTAACGCCGGCATCCAGCACCCTTAAAGTGTACGATACGGGCTCTGGCGATAAACTACCGTATGCTTATGAACAAGCGCTCGCGGAAGAAGCCGATATCATCGTAGGCCCTCTTACCAAAGCAGAAGTACAAAGCGTGGCTTCTATGTCTTTAAAAGTGCCTGTATTGGCATTGAATACGGTGATGACTCGACATACACCACCCGCTAAACTCTATCAATTTGGATTGATCCCTGAACAGGAAGCGATGGCCGTTGCAAAGCATGCCCATCGTCAGGGTCATCGACACGCACTTGTTTTCTATGCCAATAGTGAATGGGGACAACGTCTAGCGCGTGCCTTTAAGGAAGATTGGAAAAAACAGGGGGCTGAGCTTGTTGCAAGTCAATCCTTTGATTCCACAAAAGATTTGGAAGCAAAACTGAAATCCCTGATGAAAATGAAAGATAATCAACGCAGAAACGATGCAGATATGATTTTTATTGCTGTCAACGCTGAGCAAGCCAGGCAACTTAAACCCTTGCTCAATTTTTATGATGCAGAGACGCTACCGGTTTACGCAACTTCATCGGTCTACAGCGGTATGAATGATCCTGAACAGGACCAAGCGCTGAATGGTGTGCAGTTTTGTGATATGCCTTGGGTGTTACAACATTCCCATCAACTGCAAGAAGCTCAACAATCCATTGAAAAGGTATGGATGCAAAGTGCTAATGATTCCCCCCGTTTCTTTGCCCTGGGTCTAGATAGCTATAAACTTGCTAAACAGCTGCTAGCAGGTCCTTGGCCACCCAATGGCTTCACGGGCTTTACCGGTGATCTAACGCTCAATGCGGATCGTCATATTCAACGAGGCCTGGTCTGTGCCACCTTTAAGAAAGGGATCCCTGTTGTTCCCTAAACAGGCACTGAGTCTAACCAAAGGCCATACTGTCGAAAGCCAAGTAGCCCTTTATCTTGCCGCCCAAGGCTTAACGTTGCTTCATCGTAATTTTCGTTGTAAACAGGGTGAAGTCGATCTGATTGCCGAAATGGATGATCAATTAGTGTTTATAGAAGTGCGTTTTAGACAAAATACTCACTATGGTAGTGCGCAAGAGAGCATTACGCGCAGCAAACAGCGAAAAATTATTCAAAGTGCACGTTTTTTCCTCTGTCGATACCCAAGCTATGCAAATCATGCTTGTCGCTTTGATGTCGTTGGGGTTACACTAAAAGGCCAGCAATTAGACTTTGATTGGATTCAACATGCGTTTTATTAGTCGTGTGCACTCGGAAAAACTTTCTAGATTGCCTTTGTTTTTGGTTTTATCTTTGGCCCTCTCTTGTATGCTATCGGTGCAAGGGTGCTTTGTTGCCGCTGCAGGTGCCGCCACCACGGGTACAGCCGTTGCGGTAGACCGAAGAACAGCGGGTACTATTGTGGATGATCAAGCCATAGAACTAAAAGCAATGTATGCGATCCGACAACAGCGAGAACTCTGGGAAAAAAGTCATATTCACGTCCTGTCTTACAATAATGTCTTGTTACTGCTAGGCCAGACACCGACTGAATCTTTTAAGCAGGCCGCAGAACAGGCCCTGCAGGATATCCCCAAGGTCCGCCGCATTCATAATGAACTCTCTGTGGCAGGACCTCTACCGCTGGGTGAACGTTCTAAAGATGCTTGGATTACCACCCAAATTAAAACCAAATTGATTGGTACCAAGGATCTGCGTGCACACCATGTAAAGGTTGTGACCGAAGATAGGGTTGTCTATCTGATGGGTCTTACAACCCCCGAGGAAGAAATGACAGCGACCGATATCGCACAAACCGTCCCAGGGGTTGAAAAAGTCGTGCAGATCTTTGAGCGTGCAGGTTCTTAGCGCCTTTCTTAAAAAGCTTTAATCGCTTTTCTAGAAAACGGGGTTTTTAGATGAGCGCCTGTAATAAAACGATTGTTTACTTCACAATCGTTAGATGGGAGGGCCTTTTCTTAGGATCATTTTTTTTGGCTGTACCTGTAAACTTTTGGAAATCACCCGTGGACGGCGAGGGCGGTGGGGTCACAGGTGGTTCATCTTCTTCAGCAAAAACCATGCCCCGACCATTTTCTCTGGCATAGATGGCAAGGACTGCCGCATGGGGCGCATAGACTTGACGTACCCTGCCCCCAAAACGCGCCTGAAATTCTATCGCTTCCTCTCCCAGTTTTAAACCATGCGCCGCTGAAAAAGCGATATTCAGAACAATCTGGCCATTTTGTACATATTCCTGGGGTACTTCAACCCCTTCAAAACTAGCATTCACCACCACATGGGGGGTGCACTGATTATCGACGATCCAATCATAAAAGGCTCGAATTAAATAGGGACGCGTAGATGTCATCAAGATCTTTCCTCTAATGAATATCTTTCCAATACTCGCGTTTTAATAATACAGCGAATACACAAAAAATCCCTAAAAATAATAATACCCAGATCCCAAGGGTACGCCTTTTCACTTGCATAGGCTCCGCAGCATAAGCTAAAAAATGAACAATATCTAGAACGGCCCTATCATACAACGCTGCACCGTTCTCTTGTGCTAATAACCGACTTTTAAGTCCGCTTAAGACATCGGGCATGGCAACATCGAGGAAAACCCGATTATTGACACCCCAAGGCCTTTTAGGATCGGCATAAAAGGATTTCAGGTAGGTATAAAGCCAATCCACACCCCGTGAACGTGCAACCAGGGATAAATCGGGAGGTGCCACGCCAAACCAAGCGGCCCCAGAGGCTGCTGGCATGGCACTTTTAATCGGATCCTGTAATTGATCACCCACAAACATGAGATTACGCTTGACGGCTTCGCTTAAAAGCTGTCCTGCACTGTTTACGATACCTAAATCCTCGGCCATGGTCTGATAACGCACATATTTTAAACTATGACAGCCTGAACAATAATTCATAAATAACTGAGCGCCACGCTGCAAAGCAGGCAGATCGCTTAAATCAATCCGAGCGTTCTGGCGTGGGATGTCTTGTTCTTCGCAAAAAACCACAGGACTTGTTAAGAGTCCTGCGAGCAATAATATGGCAACCCTCATCCGGCGCTTCGTACCACCCTTTCCCAAAAATTTATTCATACAGCACTCAAACGCTCGCCCAGCGTTTTAACTTTATCGAAACGCGTATAAAGAGGCATCCATAGAAAAAATGAAAAATAAACCACGCTCAATGCTTGTGCCCACAGCACTAAAACCGGTGTTGGTGGATGCGATCCTAAATAGCCTAATCCTAAAAAACTGCACACAAAGAGTGCTAAAGCGCTTTTATACAGCCCTCCTCTATAACGAATCGATTTTACAGGGCTTCTGTCGAGCCAGGGCAAGAAAAACCATACAATAATGGAAGCACCCATCGCGATCACACCAGAGAGTTTATGCGGTATGGCCCTTAAAATGGCATAATAGGGTGTCATATACCATACCGGTGCAATATGGGTGGGGGTTTTAAGGGGATCGGCAGGTTCAAAATTGGGTGCTTCTAAAAAATAACCGCCCATATCGGGCACGAAGAAAATGACCGCACAAAAAATAAGTAGAAAAAAGCTAAGGCCCATCACATCTTTCACCGTGTAATAAGGGTGAAAAGGAATACCATCTAAAGGGATCCCCTTAGCATCCAAGTGTTTTTTAATCTCAATACCATCGGGATTATTGGATCCCACCGTGTGAAGCGCCATAATATGAAAAACAACTAGACCTATAAAAACCAAGGGCACTGCCACCACATGCAAGGCAAAAAAACGATTCAGCGTGACACCGCTCACATTGTAGTCGCCTCGGATCCATTCCATCAGTGCATCCCCTACATAGGGAATCGCTCCAAATAAAGAGGTAATCACCTGAGCACCCCAAAAAGACATATTACCCCAAGGTAATAAATAGCCGAAAAAAGCTTCTGCCATTAAACAGAGAAAAATAAACATCCCCAAGATCCAAACCAATTCTCTAGGCGCTTTATAGGATCCATAGATCAAGGCTCTAAACATATGTAAATACACCACAATAAAGAAGAATGAAGCCCCCACAGCATGCAGATAGCGTAATAACCACCCCCAGGGAACCTCTCGCATAATATATTCGATGGAATCAAAGGCCCCCTCGGCCGTAGGGGTATAATTCATGGTTAAGAAAAGACCACTGATTAATTGATTGGCTAAAATAAATAGTGCTAAGGCTCCAAAATAATACCAAAAATTAAAATTCTTGGGCGCGTAATAATGTGCTAAATGTTCATTCCATAATTGTGTCAGGGGAAAACGCGCATCGACCCAACGCCTTAGTTCGAAGATTCTTGAAGCGATATTCATGTATGAACACTCGCTTTGCTATCATCGCCGATCAGTAACAACGTGTCTTTTAGATATTGATAAGGGGGGACTGCTAGATTAAGCGGTGCGGGTACTCCCTTGTAGACACGACCTGACATATCATATTTGGAACCATGACAAGGACAAAAGAATCCGCCTTCCCACCCTGCTTCGACAGTACCAGGAGTAGGCTTGTAAAGCGGGACACACCCTAGATGCGTGCAGATCCCAATCAACACCAGGATTTCTGGTTTGATAGAGCGATCAAGATTGGTGGCATAGGCCGGTTGTACCGATTCTTTAGAGAGCGGATCACGCAGTTTGGGTGCCAGGGCTTGCAGATCGGCCAGAGATTGTGGTGTGCGTCGCACGACAAAAACAGGCTGCCCTCGCCATGAAACGGTGATTTTCTGCCCCGGTTCAATCTTTGTAATATCGACTTCAACCGGTGCACCAAGGGCCCGTGCACGAATACTAGGGGCAAAAGAAGCAAGGAATGGAAAGGCCGCACAGGCGGCACCCACACCCCCTATTAAGGCAGCAGCACTCACCAGAAAACGACGACGTCCCGTGTCTATTTCTTCGGCCATGCAAGCATTCTCCTTAAACGCCTGTGTATACAACAAGCTTTGGGGAGTTTAACTTATTTTGAGAGAGCGCATCAAGCAAAGCATCTGTGATCTTGGCCCGTTTTAATAGACACTGAGTTGTTGAACTAGCCTTGCTGTCCAAAGCACTCCGTCAAATGGCTCATGACCTTCAACTTTTATCGCCGCTTGGACGTATCCTTAAAACAAGCCCGTGACCAATGGTTAATCAACAAAGAAAACATTATTTTTCAATGCAAGTGATGCTGCACCGCTGTTCGCATCTTGAGGTGTAATGGGTATATTAAAGGCTTATACAGCCAAAAAGGCTTTAACAAGGTAGATTGTTTATTGATTCACGGTACTACAGAAAAATGCTGTAATCGCTTAAACATTTCGGGAAAGCTACTAACAGACAAGGGTCTACTGTAGTAAAAGCCCTGGATCTCGTCGCAACCATCGCTTTCGAGGGCATGAAACTGCGCTTTGCTTTCGATACCCTTGGCGACCACCTTAGCCTCTAATTGATGCCCCAGCTGAATCATATTCTGTACACGACTGGCCATATCGGTAGCCTCTGGTAAGGCACCTACAAAGGACTGGTCTATTTTTAAGCTATAGATAGGTAAACCCTTCAGCGCCTCTACCTGTAGGTTTTTCAACCCAAAGTTATCGATACTCAAGCGCACGCCTAATTGCTTCAGATCATGCATGACGCCACGCAAAGGCTCATGGGCTTTCGTACAGACTGTTTCATGCAGGTCTAAATCCACCGTCGATGCTTCTACACCATGCTCTGCCAGCATAGCGGCCAACTGGCCTACAAAATCAGGCGCTTCTAATTGCTTGTTCGAGATATTAATGGCCATGTTCATGCTATAGCCTTCTGCTTGCCAGCGCTTATGTTGTGCCAAGGCCTTCTGCAATACCCAAGTCCCAATAGGCAGGATAAAGCCTGTCTGCTCGGCCAGTGGAATAAAGGTGCTAGGCAGCAGGACACCCCGCAGGGGGTGATGCCAACGGATCAGAACCTCTACCCCCGATAGACTACGGGTCTTAAGGTCTAAGCGAGGTTGATAAAGCAGGTAAAAGGCTTGAGTGGCCAAGGCTACCTTAAAATCCTGTTCCACTAGCAGATTTGGCAGAGGCCCGTCCCCTTCTGTATCCCTTGGCATATGTATCCTTGCCTCCGCATTTAAAAGTCATCCAACTTTAAAGAATCTACTTTAAGGCTATACTCAAAACAAGGGTCTTTCAACTAAGAGAGCGAAATAGGCAGCACCATGGGCATAAAACTGAACTTTT
>JACCDN010352644.1_pt1 | contig 19828 bp, 19 predicted proteins | sample 7441691 | NCBI WGS metagenome assembly JACCDN01 (sample SAMN15323439, study PRJNA562643) | freshwater metagenome | isolation source: river surface water | place: USA:Blue River Watershed | collected 2017-08-16 | reverse complement strand
TTCGGTGTATCGCAACTTCACCGATATTGATGAATTCTCCGAAGTGATTCGCGAGATCTCGCCGGTCGTCTGACCGACGTATGTAGAGACGGGTCATGCCCGAACCAACAATTCACACGCCTAATGCCGCTGATAGTGCCTGGATGGCGCACGCGTTGCAGTTGGCAGCTAATGGGCTCTACACAACTGGTGTGAATCCACGCGTGGGTTGTGTGCTGGTTAAAGACAACCAGATCATTGGCGAAGGTTGGCATGAACGCGCGGGCGAAGGTCATGCCGAGGTGATGGCGTTGCAGGATGCTGAACGCCGTGGCAACGATGCAAAGGGCGCTACCGCTTATGTCACGCTCGAACCCTGTTTGCATCATGGCAAGACACCGCCTTGTGCTGAGGCCTTGATTAAAGCCGGTGTGAGCCGTGTCGTGGCCGCGATGGAAGATCCTAATCCATTGGTGGCCGGTAAAGGCTTTACGCTGCTGCAGGCTGCAGGCATTGAAGTTGCTGCACCATTGATGGCCGCCGAGGCAGAAGCGCTGAATGTCGGATTCGTAAAACGCATGCGCCAGGGTTTGCCCTGGGTGCGCTTCAAGATGGCTGGCAGTCTGGATGGCCGCAGTGCGTTAGCGAATGGCCAGAGCCAGTGGATCACCGGGCCAGAGGCGCGTGCTGATGGGCATCGTTTTCGTGCTCGTGCGCAGGCCATTCTTACCGGCGTAGGAACGCTCCTCGAAGATGATCCTTTAATGACGGTGAGGGGCGTTGATACCCAAATGGCTCAAGTAACGGGAACACCCGTGCCTTTGGCACCATCACTGCGTGTGGTCCTAGATAGCCATTTGCGTATGCCTGTTACCGCTAAAATTCTGCAGGGGGGCTGCCTGGTAGCAACGGCATCGACTGATACCGAGCGTACCGCAGCGCTGCGTTCGGCCGGCGCCGAGGTGCTGGTTGTTCCGGATAGCGAAGGGCGAGTAGATTTGAAGGCGTTGCTAAGCAATCTTGCCGAGCGTGGCATTAATGAGGTTCATCTGGAGGCCGGTCCGCGCTTGAGCGGTGTATTCCTCAAGGCGGGGCTGATTGATGAACTGCTGCTCTACATGGCTCCGACGCTGCTGGGTAGTGATGCACGTGGTTGGTTTGATGACCTGAACCTGACAAACTTGGACCAGAAAACTGCATGGCAGTTTCAGGATGTGCGGATGGTCGGGAAAGATCTCCGCATCATTGCACGCCCCAAATAACCACTGAACTTACCAAGGAAGTGATTCGTAAAAATGGCGAATTACTTGATAGGTTGCGTCAAACGCTGGTGGGGGTTCTTTCAAGAGTGTCGGTAGCTGTGTGTCGTAATCAGCCCGTGACAGAGAAATGACTTCTGGATCGCGGAGGGACGCTTCCGAAGGCTCTATGCCAACACGTGCACTGCTAGCCTCATATAGCTTGCTGAGGATGTCGGCTTTATCTGCCTCGCTGAAGTTATGACCATCCAGCAACAGGAATAAATCATAAATGTCCTGGTAGCGCTTTCGCTGCCGTTCAACCTGTTGCAAGACAGACCGGAACTTTTCGGCGATCAGGTCATGAAAGCCATACATCGACAACTGGCCACCATCGATCGATTGTTGTTCAATCCCCGTCGACCATTCGTTGTAGCTATAATCAATAGACACGGTATGCGCGGCATTCTTGGCATTTAGCTGTTTCACTTGATTGGGAACAGAACGTAATGCGTAGCCCACTTTGATTTGCAGCGTGGGGAAGCTCGGGTTCTTTTCTGCACGAGGCTTTACTTCAGTTGACTGAATGCGGAGCGCCAAACCGTAGTCATTATCTGCATCTGCCAAAAGCAACGCATCGCCTAAATCTTCTAGAAATATGGCCGCTTCAGATTCTGTAAACACCTGGGTTGTCGAGAAATCGATGTCTTTAGTAAATCTTGGGCTGTTGTAACGAATCGCCAGTAGAGATCCGCCTTTCATTACCATCAGTGGTGCCAGTCGGTGCGAGTTGGCGATGGCACTTAAGATCAGGTGCACCGCTTGGCGAAATGTTTTTCTAGCGGGGTCGGTTTCGGCCAAAACCCAGTCTTGGAGATTAATAACGCTCATTCAGTAGGTAACGCCACATTGATCGAAAGACACCACGGCTCAGAGAAGTTTTCGCTGTAGTCTTCGGCAGGGTCCAACTTTCTAGAACCGCCCCGCTTGGCAAATGTCTTCCAGTTTTCAATACGGGCGTCTGAAAGTCCGCACAGGCATTCCAGGATGTAGCCAGCACGTACCTTGTCGATGGCGCTGCCATGCTGATCCAGCTCATCAGCAATTAACCGCAAGTAAGGCTTGGCATGATCTTGAAAGCATTCAATAACGTGGTGAATGCCACCGCAAAGTTCTGGCGCGCGGAGCATATCGAGAAAAGTGCGTCCGAGTGTCGAAACCCTTAGGTGTTGATCCGGGTAAACCCGATAGGCACCGTAATGCACGCTAGCGGTACGGTGCACCGGCTTGCCCAACAGCTTGCTGAAGCTGGTGGGTTGCATGGCGGGTAGTCCCGCATCCCGGTAGGCTTCGACATTGTCACCAAGATCGTGCTTCATCCGTTCAAGCGCAAACACCTTCCAATCCTTCGGGGCAGGGGTAGAAAGATACAGAATTTCGGGCATGCGATTGGTGAGCCCATGAAATTCCATGGCGCTTAAGTGGGACACATAGCAAAACGGGTCAATGCCACAAGCCAGAACGCGTGGATCTTGAGCATTGGTACCAATCAGGCTAAAGGCATTGCTCGGCCGCAAACCGGCGATAGGGCGCAGCACGCCACGCTGCAAGATATCTTGCGCGCATTGGGTGTAAGTCTCTAGGGGGTTCAGATCAGGCAATGTACCAATTGCTTGAAACACACACAGCCCCAATTGGTAACGCGTCACTACGGGCTGAGCTAGCTCGCCCAGTAAGCGTGTGGCGTTATCGGCGATCTTAGATCGGTTCATTAGCGTCATTACCATTCGTCCTAAGGACGAATGGTAATGACGCTAAGACATATAGTCAAGACGCAGAAAACAGAATTTTATTATTGCCTCGAGTTATAATGCGTCCTTAGGACGCATTATAACTCGAGGCATTGAACGAATCTATAAGCTATCTGATTAATCTCCGCATCGTTGCCCAATGAGTGAAATGGCTAACTTACTGAATTAATTGACGCTGCGGAGAATAAAGTTAATAATCTCCGCATGAAAAGCGGAGATTATCGTTATATCTGGCAGCAACCTGAGTGGCCGCATTGGTCTTACGACCCCAAGCGGCTAATGCCGTTGCTTGCCGAGGTTCATCAGGCGCAAGGCTTGTTGCGCGGGCGGCTGCATGGCCTCGGCATGGATCAGCAAGATCAGGCCAATCTGCGTGTGCTCACTGAAGACGTCCTCAAAACTAGTGAGATCGAAGGTGCAACGCTCAACCCCGAATCGGTGCGCTCATCCATAGCCCGCCGCCTCGGTGTCGATATCGGCGCACTAGCACCAGCCGACCGACACGTTGAAGGTGTGGTCGATATGGTGCTAGATGCCACCAGTAACTATCGAACACCGTTAACCGTTCAACGTCTCTTTGCCTGGCATGCGGGTATGTTCCCTACGGGGCAGAGCGGTTTGAGCAAAATCCGCACAGGAGATTGGCGAGATGATGCCAATGGCCCCATGCAAGTAGTCTCAGGGCCAATGCATCGACCCAAAGTGCATTTCGAAGCGCCGCCTGCGCAACAGATAGATGCAGAGGTTAGTGACTTCTTGCTCTGGTTTAACGTGGATCAGCAAGATGATCCACTCATCAAAGCAGGGCTGGCACACCTATGGTTTGTAACTATCCACCCTTTTGATGATGGCAACGGCCGTATTGCACGAGCAGTGGGTGATATGGCGCTGACTAGAGCAGATCATTCAGCCCATCGGTTCTATAGTCTGTCATCGCAGATTCAGCTGGAACGCAAAGCCTATTACGATGGTTTGGAACGTGCTCAGAAGGGCGGGCTCGATGTCACAGAATGGCTAGCCTGGTTTCTAGGCTGTTTGCTGCGTGCCGTTCACAGGTCGGACAAAACTTTGTCTTCGGTTTTGGATAAGGCCACCTTCTGGAAGCGCTGGTCAGGAACGCCCATGAACGAACGTCAGATCAAACTGCTTAATCGATTGCTCGATGGCTTCGACGGTAAACTCACCACGAGTAAATGGGCGGCCATCGCAAAATGCTCACAGGATACTGCGCATCGCGACATCAAAGATTTGATCGAGAAGGGTGTTCTGAAGCAGGCCGAAGGCGGTGGTCGGAGTACGAGCTACGATTTGCTTTAGAGTAGCGTCAGATCCGGCCTGGCGAAAATGGGAAATGGAGCATTCGCTTCAAACTATCGTCTGTTGCCCCGTCGAAGTATGAGCGAAACCAAGTCCATTTAACCCTTTCCTTTGTGCCAGCAGGAAAGCGTTGAAGTTGCTTTTCGATGTTTTTGCGAACTCGATTTTGAAGCTCAATTAGATCTTGGGGCATTAAAGAATCAGCGTCCGCCGCCATTCTAAGCACACGGAGATAGTTTACGAAAACACCATCATCGGAATCAGTGTGTACTAAACGGCTAAAGATAGTATTCACTGGCTCGGCAGCACTTTGACCGGCTTCAACAACAGTATTACTGAGCAACACTCGCGGAAAGATGGCATTTTGCTCGATGTTATATGCCTCAATGATTGCGGGGCCAAAGGCGTGTTGCTCATCATGATAAGCAAGCCCCCTTGTAATGCCGCCACGGTATAAGACGCCTAACTTAGCCAAATAGAAGCCGATTTTTGCAACATGGTGCAGTAGGTGCATGAGACCTTGGTCGGTCGCGGCGGTGGTGACAAGAATGCTGTCTGAAAACGCTGTGGAGCGATGATCAGAATTGGAGATATCACCAATTCTTCCAAGGAGGATTTGTCCTTCATCTGCCGGCTCAGGTAAATCAAGAATGGCGCAAATCTCATCAACGCTGATAGGCGGTTTATCGTTACAAGATAGGCCGACTAAATCCTTGAACCCAAGTATGTCCAAGAAAGCGACGTAGCGTTTGCTATAAGAGGCCATGTGCCATCGAATTACGCAGCAAGCGCTTGCTTAATCAGAGTGTCGGCAAGAGTAGACTGTTCTCTTTCTGCCGCTGCCAGTTTTGCTTTCAACGATTCACAAACCGACATAAGCGCATCGACTTTGGCGACGATACGCAGCTGTTCAGTCATGGGCGGTAGCGCAAATACTAGGTTTCTGAGATGCCCTAACGAGACGAAGGGTTGAGCGCCACCGCTAGCCTGGTTCTGTAAGTCGATAGCCAGATGCTCCATGTATTTCTTCACAAAGAAAGGTGACGTCATCTTATTGTCGTAATACTTGAAAAGGGCAACGTTCTTTATGCTGAACGGCCGTTCATCTTTCACCATGACTTGGTTACCTAGGTTCCCACCAATCATTGAAAAAAGTATGTCGAATTTTTCGACAGCAGAGCGCTTGGCGATTTCAAAATGGTCTAAAGCCGAAATTCGCCTGGCTGAGATAAAGTCGATCTCACCATTTATAAAATTTTTGCTAGTCACCAACGGATAGGTTTCAGGTTCGGAAGAGTCTTTGGGGGAGTCATGGGTGCCATCTCTTACATCGATGACGTTTTGTAATCTCGCCCAAACCCAACCCCGTGGTAATTCAAAGGGTTTTTCGTTGTCATTAATTTCAGCCAGAGGTTTTTGCGACTTTACATTTCCAGCTTCAATCAATTGCAGCTTTTTAGCAGCGATTTTCTGAAGCAATAAATCTGCCGGTTCATCTTCAGGTGATTGTCTGACGAGTTTCCCTGTCAGGGCAAGCCGCAAAACAGCTTTCTTCATAGAGTCAATGCTTGCTTCTGTCGTGAACAGCGTGTCGAAGTGTTCGGCGATGCGTTTCCAGTTGGCTTCAAAATCGGCGGCATCAGTACTTTGCGTTAGGGTGCCAAGCAGGGTTTCGACAAGCTGCGTGTGGGCGGCAGCAGAATCGTTTTGTTCAGATTCCAGCCGATCACAAAGTGCCATAAGTTCATCGACTTTGGCAACGATGCGGTGTTGTTCTACAAGAGGCGGCACCCCAATTACAAATGGGTCTAAATTTGTAGTTGTTACCTGTGGTTGTGCGCTTCCAGTAACAATCTCTGACTTGTTAGCGATTGACAAGGCATGGAAGAAATATCTTAGGTCTAGCTTTTTCCAGTTGCATTCAAGAACTAAAGAGTTGCTCGTGACAAAACACTTGCTTGGTGAAATATTAGCTTTCCCACTGTAAGCGCCTCGACAAGAAACCAATAACTGTGGATCTTCGTATAAGTAAGTGCTGTATCTACCAATGATGCCGTTGGCACCAAAAACCTCATATCCTTCATCAGTGAGTTCTGAAGTTGGCAACCCTTTCCCGTAAACGATCTTAAAAAGCGAGCCTAGTCTGGCCCAAGCCCAGGAAGGTGGGATGTTGAACGGAATTTCTTGATCCGTTATTGGGTCAAAAGTTTTGGTTTTGTAACGCGCAGTCTTGTTATCAGCTTCAATCGATCCAATGAGGCTAATCGCTTGCTCTGCAGTTTTATCTTGCGGCACCAGCTTGCCACGCACAGCCAATTCTAGAATCAGCCCGCGCAACTTTTGGATGCTATCCGGTCCGCCTGCGATAAGCGGGAGGTGTTCCGAAAGTGCCAGACTCACGCCTTGCCCTCCAGGGCAGCTGACAAAATGGCTTTGAGTTCATTGCGGGTGTTGGCGATCTGCTGTTGTAGCTGAGCGTAATTGGCCAGCAGTTCTACCGGATCGTGGTTGATTTGGTCCGGGCTGTGCGGGTTCTTGATGTCCAGATTGTAGTTGCGCGACTTGATTTCATCGACAGAGACCTTCCAGGCGTATTCGTTTTCGACACGGTTATTCCACCAGGCTTTTTCTGCGGCGAATTCTTCAATGCGCATGGGCTTGGTTTTGGAATAACTTTTGTAACCGGCCGGATAGGGGTGCTCGTAGAACCAGGTCTCTGTGGTGGGCGTGCCCTTGGTGAAGAAGAGAAGGTTTGTTTTGATGCCGGTATAGGGGTTGAACACGCCATTCGGCAGCCGCACGATGGTGTGCAGGTTGCAGGTTTCGAGCAGTTGTTCCTTGATACGGGTTTTGATGCCTTCGCCAAAGAGTGTGCCATCGGGTAACACCACAGCGGCGCGGCCACCGTCTTTGAGCAGGTGCATGATCAGCACTAGGAACAGGTCGGCAGTTTCCCGGGTGCGGAAGTTGGCCGGGAAATTGTTCTCGATGCCGTGTTCTTCCATGCCACCGAAGGGTGGGTTGGTGACGATGACATCCACGCGGTCACGCGGGCCATAGTCGCGCAGCGGACGCGATAGGGTATTGTCGTGGCGCACGTTGGTCGGTACGTCGATGCCGTGCAGGATCATATTAGTCGTGCATAGCAGGTGGGGCAGCGGTTTCTTTTCTACGCCGAAGATGGATTCTTGTAGCGTCTGTTCCTGCTCAACGGTTTTAACATCGTTCTTGCGCACGGATTCAATGGCGCAAGTGAGGAAGCCACCAGTGCCACAGGCCGGGTCCATGATCTTTTCGCCGAGCTTGGGTGCGCACATATCGACCATGAACTGGGTCACTGGGCGAGGCGTGTAGTACTCGCCGGCGTTACCGGCATTTTGCAGGTCGCGCAGGATCTGTTCGTAGAGGTCGCCGAAGAGGTGGCGGTCTTGGGCTTTATTGAAGTCGATGCTTTCGACGATCTTGTTGATCACCTGGCGCATGAGGTGGCCAGACTTCATGTAGTTATAGGCATCTTCAAAGACGCCACGGATTACAAAACCACGTTTGTCGTTGCCAACCGGTTGCAGGTTCTTTAGTGTCGGGAACAGCTGGTTGTTCACAAAGTCCAATAGTTCGTCGCCGGTCATGCCCTCGGGGTCGGCCGCCCAGTTGCGCCAGCGTAGGGCTTCGGGGATAGGTGACTTGTAGTTATCATCCAGCAGTTCGTGTTCGGTCTCTTTATCATCGTAGATCTTGAGAAAGAACATCCAGACCAACTGGCCAATGCGTTGAGCATCGCCATCGACACCCACGTCTTTGCGCATGATGTCTTGGATGGATTTGATGGTGGCGCTAAGAGACATGAAAACTTTCGGTTAAGCGTAGAGCTGTTGTTCTAGTTCGTGAACGGCGTTCAAATAGGCGGGCTTACCGCCAAAGGCCTGGATGAGTTCAGGGGCAGTGCCTAGTCGCGAGAATGGATCAAGCGTAAGGATCTTGATGTCCTCAATGCTTTCAATACCGGCATCGGCGTATTTGTCGAGCAGTGCGTTAAGTACAGCACGGGCCTGGTCGCCATACTTGGCAAATACATCTCGCTTTTTAACCTGGTCGGCGCGATCTTTGCGCGACAGCGCCGGTTGATCAAATGCAACGTGGCAGATCAGGTCAAATGGATCGAACGCTTTGCCTTCTTTTCTGGCGACTTCTTCAGCCAGGGCAGCAAGCAAGACGCCGTGCGATTCAAGCTCTTCGATGACAGCTTGCTTCTTATTAGCTGCAGACCATTTGCGTAGGAAGGCATCCAAAGAAGAGAATTCCTTGAGGACGGCCTTGCGCGTGTAATCCTTGAGTGATTCTGTGATGAGTTTGCCATCGGGGCCATAGTATTGCACCCGTTCAGCGACCACATAAACAGGTGTTCTGTTATCCAGAACGTACTTGATGCGTTTTTCGCCGGGCTGCTCCGGGGGCAGCGGTGGATACATGGTGCCTGTATCGTCTCCGGGCTGGTCATCTCCCGGTTCGCCAGGTTGGTCCGGCGGTACGGGGGGATCACCGGGGCCGGGTTGGTAAATTTGCACGGGTTCGCCATCAAAGTCTTTGTCGGCGAATAGTTCGGTCGCCTTTTTGAAGTCCATGATGCTGAACCAGTATTTGTCGTAGTCCTCATTGATGCGGGTGCCTCGACCAATGATCTGCTTGAACTCGGTCATGGACTGAATGCGCTGATCGAGCACGACCAGCTTGCAGGTCTGGGCATCGACCCCTGTCGTCATGAGCTTACTGGTGGTGGCGATCACCGGGTAACGGCTTTCCGGGTCGATGAAGTTATCGAGTTCGGCTTTGCCTTCCTGCTCATCACCCGTAATGCGCATGACGTATTTGCGGTTTTCTTTAACCAACTCGGGGTTGAGATTAACCAGCGCCTGGCGCATCCGCTCGGCGTGATCAATGTCTTCGCAGAAAACGATGGTCTTGGCGTAGGAGTCGGTGGCGCGCAGATATTCGGTGATTTTTTGGGCAACCAGATCGGTACGAGACTCAAGGACAAGGTTACGGTCGAAGTCTTTCTGGTTGTAGATACGGTCTTCGATCAGGTTGCCGTGTTTATCGACTTGGCCCTTGGTGGGGCGCCAGCCTTCCAGGTCTTTATCGATATCAATGCGTATGACTTTGTACGGCGCTAGAAAACCGTCTTCAATGCCTTGTTTGAGCGAGTAGGTATAGACCGGTTTGCCAAAGTAATGGATGTTGGAAACTTCCTTCGTTTCTTTGGGCGTTGCCGTCATGCCGATCTGTGTGGCGCTGGAGAAGTAGTCCAGAATCTCGCGCCAGGCGGAATCTTCGGCGGCGCTTCCGCGATGGCACTCATCGACAACGATAAGGTCGAAGAAGTCCGGTGAGAACTGCTTGTAAATGTTTTTCTCTTCTTCGTTACCGGTGACCGCCTGATAGAGCGAGAGATAGATTTCGTAAGCTTTGTTGGCTTGACGTTTCTCGATTTTGGTCATGGCCGGACCAAAAGGCTTAAAGTCGTTGGTACGCGTTTGATCAACCAAGATATTGCGATCAGCCAGGAACAGAATGCGTTTCTTGATCTTGGATTTCCAGAGTCGGTAGATGATCTGGAATGCGGTATAGGTTTTGCCTGTGCCGGTGGCCATAACCAGGAGAATGCGATTTTGTCCTTGTGCAACGGCCTCAACCGCGCGGTTAATAGCATTGGCCTGGTAATAGCGTGGGGCACGGCCCGAGCCATCGTCGTAGTAAGGCGTTTCGACGGTGCTTATGGCGTCACCGCTGAGGCCTTTCCACGTGCAGTAGCGTGCCCACAGGTCGGCTGGCGATGGAAAACCGGTGAGTTCGAGTTCTGTTTCGACCTTGGATGACGTGCCTGTGCGGTCGTGCAACAGAAATGCTTTGCCATTGCTGGAAAATACAAACGGGATGTCGAGTGTCTCGGCGTAGTTAAGCGCCTGTTGCATGCCATCGCCCACGGTATGAGACTGATCCTTGGCTTCAATCAAGGCGATCGGCAAGTTTGGGCGGGCGTACAGAATGTAATCAGCCCGCTTGGCTTTGCCGCGGCTGTGAAGTTTACCGCGCACTACGATGCGGCCTTTGGTAAAGCTCACTTCTTCCCGGATTTGAGTTTGTAGATCCCATCCGGCCGCAACAACGGCAGGGGTAATAAATTTGGTGCAAACGTCGCGTTCTGAAAGCTTCACCGGAGCAACCTGTGTGGGTTAGATACACATAGATGATAAATCAAATTGATTGTATGCACTTGAGGCTAATTAGCGTGAGCTAACTGCCAACCGGATCGCTGCCAGAGTGAAGATACTGGCAAAAGCAATTCTCGCGATCTTTTGCCCTGTGCGTGAGTTTGAAAAATGGTGTGCGATGCCGGATGAGGCAAAGACATATATCAAGTCAAAGACAGCCCCTAAGGCAACGAGGATGGTGCCAAGCAGCAGGTATTGAACGATCAGGTTGCCAGTGGGAACGATGAACTGCGGGAGCAGCAGCGCGCAAAACATCAAAGCCTTGGGGTTTAATAGGTTTGTCAGAAAACCCTGTCGCAGGGCCCGCCAGCCTGCCTGGTGATTGGCCATAATGGTTGCGCTCTTTTCGTTGGGGGTGCGCAGAAGTCGCCAGGCCAGCCAGCACAGATAAGCAGCGCCCAGCCAACGGACGGCATCAAACAGTAAGGGGTGTGCGATGAAGAGCGCTGCCAGCCCCAGCGCTGCTAACGTGACGTGGAGTGCACGCGATAGTGCGAGTCCGATAGCGACCATGATTCCGTTATGCCGGCCACCCAAAGCTGCAGTGGATAAAATCAGTGCCATATCAGGACCGGGCAGCAGGTAGACGGCCACAAGTGCCGCAATAAAAACGTATAGATCAGAAGATTCCATCATCTAGAACGATGGTCAGGCATGACACACTGGGCATGCGGGGTCCGGCAGCACGCGTGCTGAAGACCAGCATCCCGTCAAGGCATCGTATCGCTGTAGCAGCCCTGTGGCAGGGTGCCCAAAGCCAGCGATGAGTTTGATGGCTTCAACCGCCTGCATGCAACCAATAACGCCAGTGAGTGGCGCCAGAATACCGGTGGTGGCACAGCGTAGATCATCATCGGTACTATCTTCCGGATACAGGCATGCGTAGCAAGGCACATCGTGTTGGCGCGGATCCATGACAAAGAGCTGACCAGTGAGTTTGATCGCAGCACCAGAGACCAGGGGCTTTTTAGCAGCAACACAGGCGCGATTGAGTGCGTAACGTGTGGCGAAGTTGTCGCTGCAATCCAGCACAACATCGGCTTTGGCCACAGCCGCATCTAATGCAGCGCCTTCCAGGCGGGGCAGCGGTAATACCCGACACTCTGGGTTGACGGTGTGTAGCGCCGCTTGAGCGCTCTGTGTTTTATGTTGACCGATACGCGCTTCGGTATGCAGGATCTGGCGTTGCAGATTACTGAGATCAACCGTGTCGCCATCGGCAAGGCTGAGGGTGCCAACACCCGCACTGGCCAGATACAGCGCCGCCGGAGAGCCGAGGCCACCGGCGCCGATAATGAGTACATGTGCGGCCAGGAGCTTCTCCTGGCCTTCGATGCCGATTTCATCGACCAGAATATGCCGGCTATAGCGCAGCAGCTGCTGGTCGTCCATCACAAATTACTGGGCAGGTTTGGCTGACTTATCGGTAACCGCAGCGTCTTCCGGATTTGCTTTTGCATCCTTGCTAACGGGAGCCGGTGGTTTACCACCCAGACGCTTAATAGCCTCAACGAACTGACGATCCTTAGCGGTTGTGTAGTCGGCGATGGCAAGACCCGGGTCATTGTCATCATCCTTGCCATTTTTGCCGTTGGATTTGTCGTTGGTTTTGCCAGCGTCAGGCTTGCTGTCTTTGGTAGCCTTGTCGTTTTCGTTGATCAGGTGACCACCCAGATCGGCTTCGCGGAGGCCATTTTTCTTGGCGCCCGGCGTTTCTTCTACTTCGACATCAGGCTCAATGCCCTTGGCCTGAATGGAACGGCCTTTAGGCGTGTAATAGCGAGCTGTAGTGATCTTGATGGCGGTATTGCCTGGTAGTGGCAACACAGTCTGTACCGAGCCCTTGCCAAAGGTCTGGGTGCCGAGCACGGTAGCGCGCTTGTAGTCTTGCAGTGCGCCGGCGACGATTTCGGAAGCCGATGCCGAACCACCGTTGACCAGCACAATCATTGGCACGGATTTGATGCCGTTCGGTAGATTGCGCAGCTCATCTTCGCGGCCATGTTGATAGTCCTCTGGCTTGGCATAAAACTTATGCTTGGCGTCCGGTGCGCGCCCATCGGTAGAAACGACGAGCTCGTCAGCCGGCAAGAACACGGCAGAAACGCCTACAGCAGCATTAAGTAGGCCACCCGGGTCGTTCCGCAGATCAAGAATCAAACCTTTGAGCGGGCCGTTCTTGTAAAGCTGGTTAACGGCGTTGACCAAGGCGCTGGTGGTGTTTTCCTGGAACTGGGTGATGCGTACATAGCCATAACCCGGTTCAAGCATTTTGAATTTGACGGACTGGACCTTGATGACTTCGCGCGTCAGGGTAACGATCAGCGGCTTGGTCATGCCTTTGCGGGCAATCGTCAGTGTCACCTGGGTCTTCGGTTTGCCGCGTAGTTTCTTAACGGCCTCGTTCAGGGTTAGGCCTTTGACCGAGGTGTCATCGATCTTGACGATCAGGTCACCGGTTTTTAGGCCAGCGCGGGCGGCCGGTGTATCTTCGATCGGTGCAATGACCTTAACGAAGCCGTCTTCCATGCCCACTTCAATCCCGAGTCCACCAAATTCACCATGGGTGCCGACCTGAAGTTCTTTGAAGGCTTCAGCGTCTAGATAGGTGGAGTGCGGGTCCAGATTGGAGACCATGCCGGAGATGGCATTGTTGATGAGCTTCTTATCTTCAACTGGTTCTACGTAACCTTGCTTGATGGCATTGAAGACTTCGGCAAAGGTGCGTAAATCCTGAATCGGCAAGCCGGCTGTCTGGCTCGGCGTTGCTGCCTTTTCGGCAAACGCCGGCAGCTGCAGGGCGATCAGGACGCCGGCCACTACGCCAACCAGACCCACGCTGGCCGTGCGCATCCAATGGGGCTTGGCCTGTTTGGATGTGGGATCGGTCGGTGGGGTCTGGCTGGGCATGGCGGGGTTCCTGTCGTCCTGAGACGTACGTCTAACGGCGATTATTTCTTGGCAGCTTGCTGTGCAACGGCAGCAGCAGCGGCAGCAGCAGCTTCCTGGTCGCCCAGGTAGTAGCTACGGATTGGCTTGAGCGTTTCGTCATCAAGTTCGTAAACCAGCGGGATACCCGTTGGAATATTCAGCTCAACGATGTCGGCATCTGAAATATTGTCCAGATATTTGACCAACGCACGGATCGAGTTGCCGTGAGCCGCGACGATGACGCTCTTGCCGGATTTAACGGCTGGTGCAATGGTGCTTTCCCAGAACGGGACGAAACGCGCCACAGTGTCTTTCAGACACTCGGTCATCGGTAGTTCTTTTTCGGTCATGCCCGAAAAAGCTTCGCCGTAACGTGCATCGAAACGCGGATGACGTGGATCATCGAATTCGAGTGCGGGTGGCGGCGTGTCGTAGCTACGGCGCCAGACTAGTACCTGGTCATCACCATACTTGGCGGCTGTTTCAGCCTTGTTCAGACGCTGCAGTGCGCCGTAATGACGCTCGTTCAGACGCCAGTTGCGCTGGATTGGAATCCATAGGCGGTCCATTTCTTCCAGCGCAAGCCACAGCGTACGCATGGCGCGCTTCAAAACAGATGAATACGCCTGGTCAAATTCAAAGCCGGCATCTTTCATCAGACGCCCAGCCTGCTTGGCTTCTTCGATGCCTTTTTCGGTCAGGTCGACATCGGTCCAACCCGTGAAACGGTTCTCTTTATTCCACGAAGATTCGCCGTGGCGCAGCAGCACAATTTTTTTCATAAGGATAATTCCATTCATCCGGTATAAATGAATCAGTCCGCTATTCTATAATGCCGGAGGCGCTGACTCTAGTTGCCGAGCCCTTGACTTCGAATTTTCTGGAAAAAACATGGATTTCTTTCTTCAGCCCATCAATCTTGGTCTTTTAGCGATTGCAGTCATTTCGGGAGCGCTGCTGGTTCGCCAGGTGGTCCAGCCCGGAGGTAAAGGCGTATCGCCCCAGGCGGCTATTGCGCTGACGGATAAAGAGGGTGGCGTTTTGGTGGACGTGCGCGAAGAGCACGAAGTGGCGGTTGAGCACATTCAGGGCAGTCAGTTTATCCCCCTCAAAGAACTGCCTAACCAGCTGACTAAATTGGAAAAATACCGGAAAAAGCCGGTTGTGGTGGTTTGTGCTGCAGGCCAGCGTTCTGCCGCTGCTTGCCGTTTGCTGAGTAAAGCCGGCTTTGCAGATGTCAGCCAGATCGAGGGCGGCATCCAGGCCTGGGAGAAAGCCGGTTTGCCACTTAAGCGGGGTAAAGCCCCTGCCAAGGCTTGAGGTGCGTTATGCCTAAGGTGCTAATGTATTGCACAGCAGTTTGCCCGTATTGCGTTCGTGCGGAACAGTTGCTGAACAGCAAAGGGGTCACCGAGATTGAAAAAATCCGGATTGACCTTAATCCGGAAGAGCGTGATGCCATGATGGCTCGCACTAATCGTCGGACGGTGCCGCAGATTTATATCGGGGACACCCATGTGGGCGGCTTTGATGATCTGGCGGCGCTGGATCGCGCGGGCGGCCTTGATCCGCTACTAAAATAATTTTTCATTTAATCGATAAGGATTTGCATCATGGCCGATAACGAGCAGAGCACTGAAACACAAGCCGCAGAGCAACAAGCACCTACACAACCGATGTTTGCCATCGAGAAGTTGTATGTGCGGGATATGTCGCTCGAAGTGCCGGGTGGCGCAGAGGTATTTCTGCAACAGCAGGCACCAGAAGTCGGCGTGCAGTTCAAGACAGCCTTTACGCAACTGGGCGCAGATGCTTTTGAAGGCATCCTACAAGTTACCGTGACCGCCAAGGCAGAGAACAAGGTTTATTTCCTGATCGAATTGCAACAGGCCGGTATTTTCCGCGTTGCGGGTATTCCTGAAGAAGCGCTCCAACCATTCCTGGGTTCGGCGATTCCGAATGTATTGTTCCCTTATGCGCGTGAAGCCGTATCAGATGCCTCGACTCGCGCCGGTTTCCCACCGGTAGTGCTGCAGCCTGTGAATTTTGATGCAATGGCTCAGGCTGAACAGCAGTCAGCTGCCGGCGAAGTCGAAGCACCAACGACCGTTCAGTAATTCACTAAACAGGGATGCCCATGAACCAGGCCACCAAAACGCAACTTCAGATTGGCGTGCTAGCTGCAGGCGCCTGGGGCACCGCGCTGGCAGCTAATTGGGCACAACGACACCGGGTAACCATCTGGGCGCGGGAACCTGAGGTGGTCGCCAGTATTAATGAGACACACGTAAACCAGCGGTTTTTGCCAGAGATTTTGTTGCCAGCGGCTTTGAAAGCCACGGGTGATCTGGTGGTGCTGCAAGGATCCGATGTGCTGGTATTGGCAACCCCGGTAGCGGGTTTGCGGAGTACGCTGGAGGCCTTGCAAACGCTGTATGGCACCGAGCCTTTGCCGCCACTCGTGTGGGTTTGCAAAGGCTTTGAGCCACAAACAGGCCTGTTGCCGCATCAGGTAGTGAGGGATGTGCTTGGCGATGTGCCTGCTGCCGCTTTATCTGGTCCGAGCTTTGCTCAGGAGGTGGCGAAGGGTTTGCCAACGGCGGTAACGCTGGGATCGGCGAACCTGGGCCTGGCAGAGCAATTGGCGGACTGGCTGCACACATCAAGCCTGCGTCTTTATGCTTCAGGCGATGTCGTTGGTGTAGAAGTGGGCGGCGCTGTCAAAAATGTTCTGGCGATTGCAACGGGCATCTCGGATGGCCTTTCCCTAGGCCACAATGCCCGCGCAGCGCTGATGACACGCGGTTTGGCTGAAATTGCGCGATTGTGTGAGCGTCTCGGTGGTCAGCGTGAAACCCTGATGGGTCTGGCCGGCCTGGGCGATCTGATTCTTACCTGTACCGGTGATTTGTCGCGTAACCGTCAGGTGGGGTTGGCGCTGGGTGCAGGTAAGACATTGCAGGAAACACTGGATGCCCTTGGGCATGTGGCTGAAGGCGTGGGCACAGCGCGTGAGGTTGCGCGCTTAGCGGTGGACCTATCGGTTGATATGCCGATTGCCCGTGCGGTTGCCGCCGTTATCGCGGGGGATCTGGCCGCAAAAGATGCAGTCAGCCAACTGATGAGCCGGGCACAGCGCGCCGAATAAGTTCTTTCAAAGTCCGGCGTTAAATAGCGCCGGCAAAGCCGTTCTGCCGCCACATCTCGAATACGACAATCGATGCCGAGTTTGCCAGGTTCAAACTACGGATGTCTGGCCGCATGGGTATGCGCAACCGGTGTTCATTATCAAAAGTCGCCAGAATTTCCGGCGGAAGGCCTTTGGTTTCGCAGCCCAGAACGATCACGTCATCCGGCTGAAATTTAACTTCATGGTATGGCCGGCTGCCTTTGGTGGTCATGGCAAAAAAACGGCGGGCGGTTGCTTCTGCTGAGTTGCCGTTAAGTTTTTTCAGGCAGGATTCCCAATCGTCGTGCACTTGTAGGAAAGCCTGGTCGTGATAATCCAGTCCGGCACGGCGCAATGAACGATCATCCACATCAAAACCCAGCGGGCGAACCAGATGGAGCTCAAAACCGGTTGCCGCGGAAACACGGATCAGGTTGCCCGTATTGGGGGGGATTTCCGGGTGAACCAGAACGATGGCGGGACGACGTTGAGTAGATGTCATATCAGTTTAAAAAGCGTGACCAGGTTCGGGTGTGCGGGCAATAACGGCAACATCAACACGGCTGGCGCCGGCGTGCCGCAAGACTTCGGCGCAGGCTGAAAGGCTGGCACCGGTGGTGAGTACATCATCTATTAGTAGAATTCGTGCATCCTGAAGAGGGGCGGGGCAGGCAAATGCACCGCGCAGATTAGACCAGCGTTCATTGCGGTGCAAGCCAGCCTGTGGGGCTGTGTCATGCAAGCGGATCAGGCTCGTTGAGCACCAAGGTATCGAGACATGTTTTGAAACGTGACGAGCGATTTCAGCCGCCTGGTTGAAGCCGCGCGATTTGAGACGGTTTGCATGTAGCGGCATCGGGATAATTAAATCTGGCTGTATGCAGTCGGGTTGCATATGCCATTGGCGTTTGAGTGTCTGCGCCAGATGCTGGCCAAAAAAACCGGCCAGGTAGAGATGGTGTCCGTATTTGAAATCCTGTATCAGGGCATCCACCGGGAAGCTATAAGACCAGGCGGCGACTGCCGTGTCGAAGGCGGGTGTGTGATGGGCGCAATCCGGGCAAGCTGCAGCCGTGCTATTTGGATTGTGCTGGAGCGGGAGTGCGCATCGCGAGCACTGAAGACCGGCAGGTACAGGTAAATCAGCAGCGCAGTCAGGGCAAACAGGAGCGTTCTCGCTGGGCAGGCTGCAGAGCACGCACGTCTGCGGCAGTAGCAGGCGTCCTAATACCCCGCCTGCGGTTCTAAACGCGTGACGTAGGTCTTGTGACAGGGAAAATGCTTTGTTTGCAGGCAAGGGAGGTTCAGGCTGTATTTGTCGACAATCAGGCTAGGTTTTAGTGCTTCGGGCATAATTATGCCTTTACTCAGCAATCTACCTCTAATCGAGAGGTTTCCTATGCAAACAGAGAATATCCCCCTGAATTTTGTTCCGCCACGTCAGAAGAAAAATGGCGCAGAAGCGCCAACGCGTGGCACGGGTCGCTGGTCGACTGAAGCCGTGTTGGAACTGGTTGAAATGCCATTCATGGCGTTGCTGGCGAAAGCGCATGCTGTACACGCTGAACATTTTGATGAAAATGCCGTACAGCGTTCGACCCTGCTTTCCATCAAGACGGGTGGTTGCTCCGAGGATTGTGGCTATTGCTCGCAGTCGGCACGCTACGACACGAACCTGGAACGCGAAGCATTGTTGTCTACCGATGAGGTGATTGCTGCCGCTAAAGCCGCCAAGGCCGCCGGTTCGTCGCGTTTCTGCATGGGCGCCGCCTGGCGTGGTCCGAAAGATAAGGATCTTGATAAGGTGGTCGACATGGTGCAGGAAGTAAAAGCGCTGGGTCTGGAAACCTGTGTCACCTTGGGCATGTTGAAACCGGGTCAGGCAGAAAAGCTGGCAACCGCAGGGCTGGATTACTACAACCATAATCTGGATACGGATGCCGAGTTTTACGGCGAAGTGATCAGCACACATACGCATGAAGATCGTCTCGATACATTGGATCAGGTGCGTCAGGCAGGCATTCACGTGTGTTCCGGCGGCATTGTCGGTATGGGTGAAAACCGTAAAAATCGCGCGGCACTGATTGCGCAGCTGGCGAATCTGGATCCGGTACCTGATTCGGTGCCCATCAACAATCTGGTGCCAATTCCCGGTACGCCGATGGCTGGTGTTGATCCGGTAGATGGTATTGAATTCGTGCGCATGATTGCAGCTGCCCGCATCACGATGCCTACTTCCTGGGTGCGTTTGTCGGCAGGCCGTCAGGAAATGTCGGATGAGTTGCAGGCGCTGTGCTTCTTTGCGGGCGCCAATTCGATTTTTTACGGCGAACAGCTGCTCACTACGGGTAACCCCGACACATCACGTGATCAGAAACTGTTTGCCTCGCTGGGTTTGAAAGGCGTCTGATGTCTACGGGGGAGGCACCCCGTTTCCGGCGTCACCGGATTCGCCGTGCCTTTGATCGTGCCGCGCCTGGGTTTGGTGGGAGTGACTTTCTCTATCGGGAAATGTCCCGCCGTATGGGTGAGCGTCTTGAAATGCTGCGCATCGACCCCCGGCAGATTCTGGATGCGGGCTGTGGCCTCGGTGCTGATCGCCCGATGCTTAACCATCGTTATCCTGAAGCTCAATGGCTCGGCGTAGATAGTAGCCAGGCATTGTTGATTGAGGGTCGACGCGCAGATATGGCGGCAAGCGGATTTTTCCGTCGATTGCTGAATCAGGGTCGAGGCGCCAGATCCCTGCGCGTCGGCGCAGACCTTAATGCGCTGCCGGTTTCCGCGCAATGTATTGACTTTATCTGGTCGAATGCGGCCTTGCACTGGCTGGACGACCTGCCCGAAACCATCCAGGAATTTAACCGGGTCTTACGGGTAGGTGGTTTGCTGATGTTTAGCCTGTTCGGACCCGATACGCTCAAAGAGTTACGGCAGGCAGCGCAAATGGTGGCCTCGTCGGAACGAATCGATCGAACCCAGTCGTTTACTGATATGCATGATGTGGGTGACATGTTGGTAAACGGCGGCTTTTCTGATCCGGTGATGGATATGGAAACGCTGACGCTGACCTATGCGGACCCTTGGCAGGCGCTGCGTGAATTGAAAAAAATG
>JACCDN011113352.1_pt1 | contig 19830 bp, 17 predicted proteins | sample 7441691 | NCBI WGS metagenome assembly JACCDN01 (sample SAMN15323439, study PRJNA562643) | freshwater metagenome | isolation source: river surface water | place: USA:Blue River Watershed | collected 2017-08-16 | reverse complement strand
TCGTGCGCACGCACAGCGACAAGGCGGTAAAGGCGCAGAAAGACGTGATGCAGTTCCTGCTGATTAACCATCCGCTGGATTGCCCGATCTGTGACCAGGGCGGCGAATGCCAGCTGCAGGATCTGGCGGTGGGTTATGGCGCATCGTCATCGCGCTATCACGAAGAAAAGCGCGTCGTGCATCCGAAAGAAGTGGGTCCGCTGATCTCGATGAAAGAGATGAGCCGCTGCATTCATTGCACCCGCTGTGTGCGCTTCGGCCAGGAAATCGCCGGCGTGATGGAATTCGGCATGATCGGCCGTGGCGAGCATTCGGAAATCTCGACCTTCGTGAACCAGAGCGTCGAATCCGAATTGTCAGGAAACATGATCGACCTGTGCCCGGTCGGCGCACTGACGTCGAAGCCTTTCCGTTACAGCGCGCGCACCTGGGAATTGTCACGCCGCAAATCGGTGAGCCCGCATGACAGCCTCGGTTCCAATCTGATCGTGCAAGTGAAGCAGGGCACCGTGATGCGCGTACTGCCGCTGGAGAACGACGCCGTCAATGAGTGCTGGCTGTCGGACCGCGATCGTTTTGCTTACGAAGGCTTGAACAGTGACGAACGTCTGAAGCAGCCGATGATCAAGCAAGGCGGCGAATGGAAAGTCGTCGACTGGCAGACCGCGCTCGAATATGTCGCGCATGGCTTGCGCACCATACGTCATGAGCATGGCGCCGATGCGATTGCTGCGCTGGCAGCGCCGATGGCAACGCTGGAAGAAATGACGCTGCTGGCGAAGCTCGTGCGTGGACTGGGTTCCGAGAACGTCGATTTCCGGCTGCGCCAGACCGACGCGGTGCGGGATGCGAGCTTTGCGCCCTGGCTGGGCATGCCGGTGCCCGATGTCGGCAAGCTCAAGCGCGTGTTCGTGATCGGTTCTTTCCTGCGCCGAGACCATCCGCTGCTGGCCGCCAAACTGCGCGGTGCGGTACAGCGCGGTGCCAAGCTGTCCTTGCTGCATGCGAGCGATGACGAGCAGTTGATGGCTGTCGCCAACAAGCTGATCGCCGCGCCGTCCGACTGGCTGGCGCAGCTGGGCGAAGTTGCCGTCGCGATTGCCCAGGCAAAGAATCTGGCAGTGCCGACCGAGTTTGCACAGCTGCAGCCTTCGGCCACCGCCAAACAGATTGCAAGCAGCCTGCTGTCGGGCGAGCCGCGCGCTGTTTTCCTTGGCAATGCCGCCGTCCAGCATCCGCAGGCAGCGCAACTGCATGCGGTCGCACAATGGATTGCACAGCACACCGATGCCGGTTTTGGTTACCTGACCGAAGGCGCCAACACCGTCGGTGGCCATATCGCGAACGCACTGCCGGCGCACGGCGCCGTTGCACAGGATTTCTTTGCGCAGCCGCGCAAGGCCTATCTGCTGATGCACGCCGAGCCGCAATTCGATTGCGCCAATCCGGCCGAAGCCAAAGCGGCGCTGGACAAGGCCGACATGGTGGTTGTGATGTCGCCGTTCAAGCATGGGATGGACTACGCCGACGTGCTGCTGCCGATCTCGCCGTTCAGCGAGACTTCGGGCACATTCGTGAGCGCCGAAGGCCGTGCGCAGGGTTTCAATGGCAGCGTGAAGCCGCTGGGTGACACGCGTCCGGGCTGGAAGGTCGTGCGCGTGCTCGGCAACCTGCTGGCGCTGGCCGGTTTCGAGCACGACAGCTCCGAGCAGGTGCGCAAGGAAGTGCTGGGTACGGACCAACTCGACGGTCTCGACCTGAGCGCGCGACTGAACAACATCGTGCAGCAGCCGCTGCCGGCCGTTCCGCCAAAGAGCGACGCGCTGCAGCGTGTGGCTGACGTGCCGACCTATTTCAGCGACGCGATCGTGCGTCGTGCAGCGTCGCTGCAGCAGACGCGGTCGGCGCAGGAGCCGCGCGCGGTGCTGCCGCCGGCGGTGGCCGCGCAGCTCGGTGTGCTGGAAGGTGCGACCGTGCGCGTGAAGCAGGGGGCGGCATCAGCGGTGATGGCCTGCGTGATCGACAACACGCTGCCGTCGAATGTGGTGCGGGTCGCGGCCGGCCATCCGGCCACGGCCACACTCGGCGCAATGTTCGGCGCCATCGCGGTGGAGAAAGCCTGATGGACGCGCTGAACCAGTTCACCACCTTCGGCGAGGGCTTGCTGGGCCCGCTGTGGCCCATCGCATGGAATCTGATGAAGATCGTCGCGGTCGTATTGCCGCTGATGGGCTGTGTTGCGTACCTGACGCTGTGGGAGCGCAAGATGATCGGCTGGATGCATATCCGCCTGGGACCCAACCGCGTCGGACCCGCCGGCCTGTTGCAACCGATTGCCGATGCGCTGAAGCTGCTGCTGAAGGAAATCGTGGTGCCGGCGAAGGCATCGAAAGGTCTGTTCGTGCTGGCGCCGGTGATGACCATCATGCCGGCACTCGCCGCATGGGCGGTGGTGCCGTTCGGCCCGGAGATGGCATTGGCGAATGTGAACGCCGGCCTGTTGTTCCTGATGGCGATCACGTCGCTGGAAGTGTATGGCGTGATCGTCGCTGGTTGGGCATCGAATTCGAAGTACGCATTCCTCGGCGCGATGCGCGCGTCGGCGCAGATGGTGTCGTATGAAATCGCGATGGGCTTTGTGCTGGTCATCGTGCTGATGGTGTCGGGCAGCCTCAACCTGTCGGCCATCGTCGCCGGCCAGACCCGCGGCATCGGTGCCGACATGGGACTGAACTTCCTGTCCTGGAACTGGCTGCCGCTGTTGCCGATGTTCGGTGTTTACATCATCTCCGGCATTGCCGAGACGGCGCGACATCCGTTCGATGTGGTCGAGGGTGAGTCCGAAATCGTCGCCGGCCATATGGTCGAGTACTCGGGCATGTCGTTCGCGATGTTCTTCCTCGCCGAATACGCGAACATGATCCTGATCTCGATGCTGGCCACGCTGATGTTCCTGGGCGGCTGGAGCGCGCCGCTGGCGGTACTCGACTTCATCCCGGGCTGGATCTGGCTGGGTATCAAGACCTTCTGCGTGGTCTCGATCTTCATCTGGGTGCGCGCATCTTTCCCGCGTTACCGCTATGACCAGATCATGCGCCTGGGTTGGAAAGTCTTCATCCCGCTGACCGTCGTCTATCTGGTGGTGGTCGCGGTGTGGATGCAGACGTCGTGGAACATCTGGAAGTAAGGCACAGGATTCAAGGACGCGAACAACATGGAAGCGATCAAGGACTTTTTCAGCAGCCTGATGCTGCGCGAACTCTTCAAGGGGCTCGCGCTGACGGGCCGCTACATGTTCGCGCGCAAGATCACCGTGCAGTTCCCGGAAGAGAAGACCCCGCAATCGCCGCGCTTCCGCGGCCTGCATGCGCTGCGCCGTTATCCGAATGGCGAAGAGCGCTGCATTGCCTGCAAACTGTGTGAAGCAGTGTGCCCGGCGCTGGCGATCAGCATCGAATCCGAGCAGCGCGATGATGGCAGCCGCCGCACCACCCGCTATGACATCGACCTGACCAAGTGCATCTTCTGCGGCTTTTGCGAAGAGTCGTGCCCGGTCGATTCCATCGTCGAGACCCATGTGCTCGAATACCACGGCGAAAAGCGCGGTGACCTGTACTACACGAAAGACATGCTGCTGGCGGTCGGTGACCGCTACGAGCCCGAGATTGCCGCCGCCCGTGCCGCTGACGCACGCTATCGCTAACCAGGACACCGAGCGCTCAAGCGCAGCCCACCAGCAGCCAACCAGCAGCCCACCGGACAAACCATGGATTTCACCACCATTCTCTTTTACGCCTTCTCGCTGCTGCTGATCGGCGCTGCGTTGAAGGTGATCACCGACCGTAACCCGGTGCATGCGGCGCTGTACCTGATCCTGTCGTTCTGCTCGGCGGCCGCGATCTGGATGCTGCTGAAGGCCGAGTTCCTCGCCATCGTACTGGTGCTGGTCTATGTTGGCGCGGTGATGGTGCTGTTCCTGTTCGTGGTGATGATGCTCGATATCGACATGGCCAAGCTGCGTGCCGGCTTCTGGGGTCACCTGCCGCTGGCGGCCACCATCGGCGTGCTGGTGGCGATCGAGATTGGCGCGGTGATGATGAATGCATTCATGGTGGCCGAGGCACAGCCGGCCGGCGCATCGATCGGCGATACCCGCGAACTGGGCAAGCTGATCTATACCGAATATCTGTACGCGTTCGAGATCGCTGCCGTGATCCTGCTGGCGGCGATGGTGGCAGCGGTGGCGCTGACACTGCGTCGTCGCAAGGATACGAAGTATTTCGATCCCGGCCTCGCAGTGAAGGTGCAGCGTGATGAGCGCGTGCGCATCGTCAGCATGCCGTCGGAATCGACACGTGCCAACGGTAACGATGCTGGCCAGCCTGCCGGCAAACAGGCTTGAGCAGGAGAGCGCATTGAACCTGACACTCGCACATTTCCTGACGCTGGGCGCGATCCTGTTTGCGACCTCGGTCATCGGTATTTTCCTGAACCGCAAGAACATCATTGTGCTGCTGATGGCGCTCGAACTGATGCTGCTGTCGGTGAACATGAACTTCGTCGCGTTCTCGCATTACCTCGGTGATGCAGCCGGGCAGATCTTCGTGTTTTTCATCCTGACCGTAGCGGCGGCGGAATCCGCGATTGGCCTGGCCATCATCGTTGTGCTGTTCCGTAACCTGAACACGATTGATGTCGAGGATCTCGACCGGCTGAAGGGTTGATGGGCCGAAGAAGCAAAGATTGAAAGGCTGAACGGCGGGTGCCGTACAGCGCGGAAGGGCAGGGTGGCATGGCCGCCCGCCAACAAGACGACGATTTGAGCGAACAATAAAGACACAAGGCATCCCATGGCAGGGCAACTGAACCCTCAACTGCTGTTGGCCGTACCGCTGGCCCCGCTGGCCGGGTCGATGATTGCCGGCCTGTTCGGTACGCGCTTCTTCGGCAACCTGATCGGCCGCACCGCGTCGCACAGCGCCACCATTCTTGGTGTGCTGGTGGCGTTCCTGATCTCGGCGCACACGCTGCTGCAGGTGATGGATGGCGCAAGCTACAGCGGTACCGTGTACACCTGGATGACGCTGGGTGAGGTCAAGCTCGAGATCGGCTTCCTGGTCGACAGCCTGACTGCGATGATGATGTGCGTGGTGACCTTCGTGTCGCTGATGGTGCACATCTACACCATCGGTTACATGCAGGATGACGACGGTTACAACCGCTTCTTTGCGTACATCTCGCTGTTCACGTTCGCGATGCTGATGCTCGTCATGAGCAACAACTTCCTGCAATTGTTCTTCGGCTGGGAAGCCGTGGGTCTGGTGTCTTACCTGCTGATCGGCTTCTGGTTCAAGCGGCCGACCGCGATCTTCGCGAACATGAAAGCCTTCCTGGTCAACCGGGTCGGTGACTTCGGCTTCATCCTCGGCATTGGCCTGCTGCTCGCGTATGCCGGCTCGATGAACTATGCGGAAGTGTTTGCCAAGCGCGACGCACTGGCGACGCTGACGCTGCCCGGCAGCGACTGGATGCTGCTGACCGTCGCCTGCATCTGCCTGTTCATTGGCGCGATGGGCAAGTCGGCGCAGTTCCCGCTGCATGTATGGCTGCCGGATTCGATGGAAGGCCCGACCCCGATCTCCGCGCTGATCCATGCGGCGACCATGGTCACGGCCGGCATCTTCATGGTGGCGCGCATGTCGCCGCTGTTCGAGCTGTCGGACACCGCCTTGTCATTCGTGCTGGTCATTGGTGCCATCACGGCCTTGTTCATGGGCTTCCTCGGCATCATCCAGAACGATATCAAGCGCGTGGTCGCGTACTCGACGCTGTCCCAGCTCGGTTACATGACGGTGGCGCTTGGTGCATCGGCGTACTCGGTCGCGGTATTCCATCTGATGACCCATGCGTTCTTCAAGGCGCTGCTGTTCCTGGGCGCAGGCGCGGTCATCATCGGCATGCATCATGACCAGGACATTCGCAACATGGGCGGCTTGCGCAAGTACATGCCCATTACCTGGATCACCAGCCTGCTCGGTTCGCTGGCGTTGATCGGTACCCCGTTCTTCTCCGGCTTTTATTCGAAGGACAGCATCATCGAAGCGGTGCATGCGACCCATCTGCCGGGCGCGGGCTTCGCGAACTTCGCGGTGCTGGCCGGCGTGTTCGTCACCGCGTTCTATTCGTTCCGTATGTACTTCCTCGTCTTCCATGGCGAAGAGCGTTTCGGCAAGGCGCACGCCGACCATGGCCATGACGACCATGCCGACGCTCATGGCGATCATCACCATGGCCTGGCCCCGGGTCAGAAGCCGCACGAAGCGCCGTGGGTCGTGACGCTGCCGCTGGTGCTGCTGGCGATACCTTCGGTGCTCATCGGCTATCTAGCGATCGGCCCCATGCTGTTCGGCGATTTCTTTAAGGGCGTGATCTTCGTGTCGGATGCGCACCCGGCGATGGCCGAGCTTGCGCAGGCATTCCACGGCGCGGCGGCGATGGGCATGCACGCGTTCAGCACGGCGCCGTTCTGGCTGGCGCTGGCCGGTGTTGTCAGTGCGTGGTACTGCTACCTCGTCAATCCGAAAGTGCCGGCCTGGTTTTACGACAGATTCCGTGCGCTGCACACGCTGCTGGACAACAAGTACTACATGGACAAGATCAACGATGCCGTGTTCGCCGCCGGTGCGCGCGTGCTTGGCCGTGGCCTGTCCCGTGTAGGCGATCGCACATTGATCGATGGCCTGATCGTCAATGGCAGCGCGCGCGTGGTTGGCTGGTTTGCGACCGTCAGCCGCGGCTTGCAGACCGGTTATATCTATCACTATGCATTCACGATGATCGTGGCGGTTGCGCTGTACCTCGGCTACCGCCTGATCCGGGCCTGATGCCCGCAAGCGAGCCATCAGCCTGACCCGACGCCCTGACGCCCCGACGCCCATTCAAATAAACGCCAGCGAAAACAACCAACATGCAGTCAACCATTCCTCTCCTGAGCCTCGCGATCTGGTTACCGATCGCCTTTGGCGCGCTGGTGCTGGCGACCGGTGACGACAGCCGTGCGGCGCGCGTACGCACGCTGTCACTGATCGGCGCAATCCTCAGTTTCCTGGTCACGCTGCCGCTGGTCACCGGCTTCGACGCTGCGGCGCATGGCATGCAGTTTGTCGAGAAGGCGCTGTGGATAGACCGCTTCAATGTTCACTACCATCTAGGCATCGATGGCCTGTCGTTGTGGTTCGTGCCACTGACGGCCTTCATCACGGTGCTGATCGTGATCGCCGGCTGGGAAGTGATCGAGAAGCGTGTCGCGCAATACATGGGCGCTTTCCTGATCCTGTCGGGCGTGATGATCGGCGTGTTCTGCGCGCTCGACGCCTTGCTGTTCTACGTCTTCTTCGAAGCGACGCTGATCCCGATGTTCATCATCATCGGCGTCTGGGGTGGTCCGCGCCGCGTGTATGCGGCGATCAAGTTCTTCCTGTACACCTTCCTCGGTTCACTGCTGATGCTGGTCGCACTGATCTGGCTGTACTTCCAGTCGGGCAGCTTTGACATTCTGGCCTGGCACCAGCTGCCGATCGCGCTGGAGGCCCAGAAGCTGATCTTCCTCGCGTTCCTGATCGCATTCGCGGTCAAGGTGCCGATGTGGCCGGTGCATACCTGGCTGCCGGATGCGCACGTCGAAGCGCCGACCGGCGGCTCCGTGGTGCTGGCAGCGATCATGCTGAAGCTCGGTGGCTACGGCTTCCTGCGGTTCTCGCTGCCGATCGCGCCGGACGCCAGCCACAGCCTGGCCGGCCTGATGATCGCGCTGTCCCTGATCGCCGTGATCTACATCGGTCTGGTCGCGCTGGTGCAGGCCGACATGAAAAAGCTGGTTGCCTATTCGTCGATCGCGCACATGGGCTTCGTTACGCTGGGCTTTTTCCTGTTCGGCGAGATGGCGGTGCAGGGCGGCCTGATGCAAATGATTTCGCACGGCTTCGTGTCGGGCGCGATGTTCCTGTGTATCGGCGTGCTGTATGACCGTGTGCATTCGCGCGAAATCGCCGACTATGGCGGCGTGATCAACACCATGCCCCGTTTTGCGGCGCTGTTCGTGCTGTTCTCGCTGGCGAACGCGGGCCTGCCGGGCACGTCGGGCTTCATCGGCGAATTCATGGTGATCCTGGGCGCGGTGAAGTACAACTTCTGGATTGGTGTGCTGGCCGCGACGGCGCTGATTCTCGGCGCAGCGTATTCGCTGTGGCTGGTCAAGCGCGTGGTGTTCGGTGAGGTGGGCCATGCGCACGTCGCGCAGCTGGCAGACCTGAGCCGGCGCGAATTCCTGATGCTGGGCGTGCTCGCAATTGCCACGATCTGGATGGGCGTGTATCCGGCGCCTTTCACGGACCTGACCCGGACCTCGGTCGCTGACCTGCTGACGCATGTGGCGCTCAGCAAGATCCCCCAATGAGTGAGTGGCACAGATGACTGACCTGAACCTGATCCCGGCCTCGGCCGAAATCTTCCTCGCCATCGCGATCATGGTGGTGCTGGTCGCCGGCCTGTTCGTGCGTGAAGAACAGACGCCGCTCAGCCACTGGTTGTCACTGGCGACGATTGCTGCCACCGGCCTGATCGCCATCAGTGGCTTTCAGACGCCGGGCAGTGAATACGCGTTCGGCAACATGTACGTAACAGATGCGATGGCGCGGCTGCTGAAGCTGTTTGCCTGCATCGCCACCCTGATGACCCTGGTGTATTCGCGTCAGTATGCGATCGAGCGCAACCTGGTCGGTGGCATGCTGTCCGGCGAGTTCTATGTGCTGGCGCTGATGACGCTGCTGGGGCAGATGATCATGATTTCCGGGAACAGCTTCCTGGTGATCTACCTCGGTCTGGAGCTGATGTCGCTGTCGCTGTATGCGCTGGTCGCGCTGCGCCGTGACCACGCGGTATCGACCGAGGCGGCGATGAAGTATTTCGTGCTGGGCGCACTCGCTTCCGGCTTCATGTTGTACGGCATGTCGATGATGTATGGCGCAACCGGTTCGCTTGATCTGTCCGAAATCGCACAGGCGCTGGTCAAGGGTCACACCAATGAACTGGTACTGGTGCTGGGCCTGGTGTTCATCGTTGCCGGCCTTGCATTCAAGCTCGGCGCCGCGCCTTTCCATATGTGGGCGCCGGATGTGTACCAGGGTTCGCCGACCGCGGTCACGCTGTTGCTGGGTGCCGCGCCGAAGCTCGCGGCCTTTGCGATCTGCATCCGCCTGCTGGTCGAAGGCCTGGGCGCACTGGCCTTGCACTGGCAACAGATGCTGATGGCGATGGCGGTGGTGTCGATGGCGGTCGGCAATATCACCGCAATCGCGCAAACCAACATCAAGCGCATGCTCGCGTACTCGACCATCTCGCAGACCGGCTTCATGCTGCTGGGCTTGCTGTCGGGCACGTTTGACGGCAGCACGCCGGAGGCTGCGACCAATGCGTACAGCGCGGCGATGTTCTATACAGTTACCTATGTGCTGACCACGCTCGGCACTTTTTCCACCATCCTGCTGCTGGCGCGCCGTGGTTTCGAGGCAGAGCAGCTCGATGATTTCAAGGGCCTGAACCAGCGCAGCCCCTGGTTCGCGGCGGTGATGATGGTGCTGTTGCTTTCGCTGGCCGGCGTGCCGCCGATGGTCGGCTTCTATGCAAAGCTGTCGGTGTTGCAGGCCGCGCTGGCAGCGGGTCACTTGTGGCTGTTGATCGTCGCAGTACTGTTCTCGCTGGTCGGCGCGTATTACTACCTGCGCGTGGTCAAGCTGATGTATTTCGACGAGCCGGCCGATACCACGCCCATCGAAGCGTCGGGCAGCGTACGCTTCACGCTGTCACTGAATGGTTTGGCGGTCGTGCTGCTCGGCGTGTTGCCGGGTCCTTTGATGGTTGCTTGTGTCCATTCGATTGCGCAAGCGCTGGCGTCCTGATTCCGGGTTTCATGTGAATACAACTGCTGCAAGCTGGATCGTGATCGTGCTGATGGCGATCGCGGCCAATCTTCCTTTCTTCACCGAGCGCGTGTTTGGCATCAAGGCGCTGAAACAGGGGCTCAAGCCGGCCTGGCTGCGCATCGTCGAGCTGCTGGTGCTGTACCTGCTGGTGCTCGGCTTCGCACGTGTAGTCGAATCATCGATGGGGAATGCCTTCCCGCAGGGCTGGCAGTTCTATGCGGTGACGGTCTGCCTGTTCCTCGTGCTCGGTTTCCCCGGCTTTGTACATCGCTACCTGCGCCGGCATCATGGCGAGCAGGACTGACACCTGGCGCTTGCTGTGGACAAGCACCTGACCGAGAGCTTCATTGCCGGCGACCTGGTGTACGACGGCAAGCTGCTGAAGGTACGCAAGGACACGGTGCGGCTGCCGAATGGCAGCGAGGCGACGCGCGAATATTTTCGCCATCCGGGCGCCGTGGTGATCATCCCCTTGCTGGACGACGGTACCGTCGTGCTGGAGCGCCAGTACCGCTACCCGAATGACCGGGTTTTCATCGAACTCCCCGCCGGCAAGCTCGACATCGGCGAAGATCCTCTGCTGTGCGCGCAGCGCGAGCTGAAAGAAGAAACCGGCTACCTTGCACGTGATTGGCAATTCGTCTGCACCATCCACAATGCGATCGCGTACTGCGACGAGCATCTCGAGATTTTCATCGCGCGTGGGCTGACCGCCGGTGAGCGCCAGCTCGACGAAGAGGAATTCCTCGATGTGTTTACCGCGCCGGTGGCACAGTTGATGGATTGGGTCAGGGAAGGGAAGATCACCGACGTGAAGACGATGATCGGTGCGTTCTGGCTCGACAAGATCCTGAGCGGTCAGTGGTCTCCGCCTGTCGCCTGATCATGCGCGCATGATGAATGAACCCTGACGCGGGATCGTACTCGTCATACCAAAGTCCCGTCGCCAAAGACGCGCACCAAAGAAAAAAGCCCGATCAACTGATCGGGCTTTTTCTTGGCAGTGACGCTTAGCGCTGCGTCTCGACCTGCACCAGTGGCTCGCTGGACACCGGCGCCATGGGCTTGCGCTCGCGCGGCACGTGGGTCGGGGCGGACACTTGCGCTGTCGCTTCCTGCACTGCGCGCAGTTTGGCTGGGTCGGTGCTCGCCATCTGCAGGCCGGCGGCTGCCAGCATGGCATCGAGATCCGCTGCGCTGGCGGCCGGTGCCGGAGCAGCCGCCGCAGGTGCCTGAGCCAGTACGGGCTCGGCCACGGCTTCTGCCATCGGGGTAGGAGCCGCCTGAGCAACGACCACCGGCTCAGCGCTGGCGACCGGAGCAGCCTCGGCGACCGGGGTCGGTGCCACTGCAGCCGGCTCAACCGATACCGCCGGCTCCACCGATGCTGCGATCACAGGCTCGGCCACGTGGGCCACCGGTGCTGGAACGGCCTCGATCTGCGGAGCTGCAGCGGCAACGGCCGGTGCGGCTGGTGCTTCGACAGCAGCATGCGCGACCGGCGCTTCGGCATGACCTTCGGCGTCAGCGTGTTCGGCACCGTCGTCACCTTCGCTGCCATCATCCGCGCCTTCGGCATTGCCTGCCTGGTCGCGGTCACGGCGGTTACGGTTGCGGCCGCCGCGACGACGACGGCGGCGAGGTTGCTCTTCACCACCTTCAGCAGTCACACCCTCAGCGCCTTCGATTTGTGCTTCGGCTTGCTCGCCATGCTCGGCTTGTGCAGCATGCGTTGCCTGGGCTGCATCGACTGCAGCTTCGGCGCCGATCAGCGGCAGCTGGCTTTCCTCGGGTGCCGGCTTGCGCTCTTCACGCGGTGCGCGTGGCTGGCGCTCGCGACGACCCTGGCCTTCGCGAGATTCCGCTTGCTGCGGGTCACGGTTGTCCGCTTTCGGCTCACGTGGCTCACGTGGTTCGCGGGCTTCGCGTGGTTCGCGGGCTTCGCGTGGCTCGCGGCCCTCGCGCTGTTTCTGCTGGCGACCGCCGTCTTTTGCTACGGCTTCCTTCGCGACTTCCTTGCTGTCCTTCGCGCGCGCTTCGTTGCCGTTGCCACGCTCGTCCTTGTCACGGCCACGGCCACCGCGGCGGCGCGAACGGCCACCACGCTCACCGCGATCTGCACGTTCGCCATTGCGCTCGCGTGCAGCCGGTTTCGCGGCCGCAGGCTCGGCAGCCGCCGGCTTCTTGCGGAACAGACCGAACAGGCGCGACAGGAAACCTTCGGCGGCCACGTCATCGGCTGCCGCCGGTGCCGGCTGCTCGGGCTTGCGCTCGACGATCGGCGCCGGCTGGTCCGGGGTGATGCTCTTGACCACGGCTTCCTGACGCGGACGTGCTTCTTCGGCCTTGCGCTTGCTGTAGCCGACGTCGGTATCGACTTCCTCGGCCATCTTGTAGCTGGCCTGCAGGTCGTCGAGGCGCGGATCGTCGTGCTTGATGCGCTCCATCTTGTAATGCGGGGTTTCGAGATGCTTGTTCGGGATCATGATCACCGACACGCGATGGCGCGTCTCGATCTTCAGGATCTCGCCGCGCTTCTCGTTCAGCAGGAACGCAGCGACATCGACCGGCGCCTGCACATGGATCGCGGCCGAGTTTTCCTTCATCGCCTCTTCCTGGATGATGCGCAGCACTTGCAGCGCGGAAGATTCGGTGTCGCGGATATGGCCGGTGCCGTTGCAGCGCGGGCAGGTCACATGGCTGCCTTCGGACAGCGACGGACGCAGGCGCTGGCGTGACAGTTCCATCAGGCCGAAGCGCGAGATCTTGCCCATCTGGACACGCGCACGATCGTAGTGCAGCGCATCTTTCAAACGACCCTCGACCTCACGCTGGTTCTTCGCGTTTTCCATGTCGATGAAGTCGATCACGATCAGGCCGCCGAGGTCGCGCAGGCGCAACTGACGGGCCACTTCGTCGGCCGCTTCAAGGTTGGTGTTGAAGGCGGTGGTCTCGATGTCGCTGCCGCGCGTTGCACGTGCGGAGTTCACATCGATCGACACCAGCGCTTCGGTGTGGTCGATCACGATCGCGCCGCCGGACGGCAGCGGCACGGTGCGCGAGTACGCGGTTTCGATCTGGTGCTCGATCTGGAAGCGCGAGAACAGCGGCACGTCGTCGCGGTAACGCTTCACACGATGCACCATGTCCGGCATCACGTGGCTCATGAACTGCTGGGCCTGTTCGTAGATGTCGTCGGTGTCGATCAGGATCTCGCCGATGTCGGGCTGGAAGTAGTCGCGGATCGCGCGGATCACGAGCGAGGATTCCTGATAGATCAGGAATGCGCCCGGCGCAGCCTTGCTGGCACCGTCGATCGCGTTCCACAGCTGCATCAGGTAGTTCAGGTCCCACTGCAGCTCTTCGACGTTGCGACCGATGCCGGCCGTACGCGCGATGACAGACATGCCTTGCGGCAGGTCCAGCTTGTCCATGGTCTCGCGCAGTTCCTGGCGGTCTTCGCCTTCGACACGGCGCGACACGCCGCCGCCACGCGGGTTGTTGGGCATCAACACCAGATAGCGGCCGGCCAGCGAGATGAACGAGGTCAGCGCCGCGCCCTTGTTGCCGCGCTCTTCCTTCTCCACCTGCACCATGATTTCCTGGCCTTCGCGCAGCGCATCACGGATGCTGGCGTTGCGCACGTCCACGCCTTCACGGAAGTAGCTGCGCGCCACTTCCTTGAACGGCAGGAAGCCGTGGCGCTCCTCGCCGTAATTGACGAAGCAGGCCTCGAGCGAAGGCTCGATGCGGGTAATGACACCCTTGTAGATGTTGGATTTGCGTTGCTCGCGACCGGCGGTCTCGATATCGATGTCGATCAGCTTCTGGCCGTCGACGATGGCCACGCGTAGCTCTTCCTGCTGCGTGGCGTTGAACAACATGCGTTTCATGTAATACTCCGCAGCCCCTCGGGGCCTTCATGCCGCGCTACAAAATGCGCGCGGCAAACTCAGGGATGCATGCGAGGACGGAGGCTGGAGAGGAGGAGGGTTGCCATGACGTGCGACGTCGCGCGTGAGCGCGGGCCGCACAGGGCGCGGATGAACTGCTCAGCTTGCCGCAGCAAAGCCCGCGACCGGTCCATGCACTGGCAGAGCTGCTCGTGGCAGCTGCAGGCAGGCGAGGGTGGCGGCGGACTTGAACATATCGATGTGATAGTCGGGATGCGTAATCGGCAATACTGAAACAGCACCATCTGCCAGCGAGCTTTGCCATCGAAGGCGAGCTCGCCAGACTTTATCCTTGAATTCCAGATACTCTGATCCAGCACCTGCGGCGCACGGTCCGATCGCAACTTCGGAGCGACCCTGACAGCGCAGCAGTGCTGCATGCACAGCTTTGTGCCTGTTCGATAACCTGTTGCGGTGCCCGAACCGGCCTTACTTGCCACCGTATTTGCCGAAGCCGGCGAGGCCGATGGCGGCGCCCCCTGTGTAGAATGGTCTTTTTCTTCTGACACACACAAGGGCAATTGCCCCTGCCTCGCGATTATATATTCAAAATGAAGGACTTAGCGAGATATTCCAATCCTGGATCTGATTCTCGCAGCGCCGGCGCCGAACAGGCCGGTCGACCCGAGGTCCGAATGCTGACGATCGGCCCCGACGACGCCGGCCAGCGTATCGATAACTTTTTGCTACGTATCTGCAAAGGCGTCCCGAAAAGCCACGTGTATCAGGTGCTGCGTTCGGGCCAGGTAAGGGTCAACAAGGGCCGCATTGCGCAAACCTATAGGCTGGTCGAGGGTGACCTGGTGCGGGTGCCGCCGATGCGGATGGCCGCCAGTGCCGGCGGCGCCAATGCCAACGCCGGTGGCGAGGGTCGGGTGCCGGCCGCCGAATTCCCGATCCTGCTGGAAGACGATGCCATCCTGATCATCGACAAGCCGGCCGGTGTGGCCGTGCATGGCGGCTCCGGCGTGTCGTTTGGCGTGATCGAGCAATTGCGCGCGGCGCGCCCGCACGCAAAATTTCTGGAACTGGTGCACCGACTGGACCGCGAAACCTCGGGCGTGCTGGTACTGGCCAAGAAGCGCAGCGCACTGGTCAACCTGCATGAGCAAATCCGCGATGGCGGCGGCATGGACAAGCGCTATCTCGCCTTGGTGCAAGGTGACTGGCAGAACAAGCGCCAGCATGTGAAGCTGCCGCTGTTCAAGTACACCGCCGCCGACGGCGAGCGCCGGGTGCGTGTGCAGGCAGACGGGCTGGCATCGCACACGGTGTTCAATTTATTGCGAAAATACGGCGACTACGCATTGCTGGAAGCGGAGCTCAAGACCGGTCGCACGCACCAGATCCGCGTGCACCTGGCGTCGTCGGGCTTCCCGATTGTTGGTGATGACAAGTACGGTGATTTTGCACTGAACAAGCAATTGCAGAAGGCAGGCAACGGGCATGCTGCGCTCAAGCGCATGTTCCTGCATGCGTTCCGGCTGTCGTTTGCGCATCCGCTGACGGGCGAACCTGTCAGTGTCGAGGCGCCGTTGCCACCGGAGTGCCGGCGCTTCCTCGACAGCTTGTTGCCGGCATAACGAATTTCAATACGAAGGCCGCAAAGGCCAAAAGGCGCGCAGATGCCCCGCAAACAATTCGACATGATCGTCTTCGACTGGGACGGCACCCTGATGGACAGCACGTCAGCCATCATTGCCGCGATGCAGGCGGCGGCGCGTGACCTCGGCTTGCCGGAGCCGGACAAGAAATCGGCGTCCTATGTGATCGGTCTCGGCCTGCAAGATGCGTTGCAGGCGGTGCTTCCCGACCTCGACCCCCTGCATTACCCGCGCATGGTCGAGCGTTATCGCTACCACTATCTGTCGCGCGATCAGGAGCTGACGCTGTTTGATGGCGTGCGCGGGATGCTGGAAGACCTCGCGGCGCAGGGCTATTTTCTCGCGGTGGCGACCGGCAAAAGCCGGGTCGGCCTGAACCGTGCGCTGGCCACGTCGGGCCTGACGTCGCTGTTCGATGCAACCCGCTGTGCTGACGAAACCTTTTCCAAGCCGAACCCGGCGATGTTGCTGGAGCTGACGCGCGAACTGGGACAGGACATGAAGCGTACCGTGATGATCGGTGACACCACGCACGATTTGCTGATGGCCAGCAATGCCGGCGCCGCCGCGATCAGCGTCAATTACGGTGCGCATCCGGCGCATGAACTGGCGGCGATGTCGCCGCTGTATGGCGCCTCATCGATCACGGATTTGCATGAATGGTTGAATGAACATGCGTGAGCCAGCGTGCGTACGACGGTGCATGCATGCGTTGCCGGTCTTCGGCGCCGTCATCATGGAATGGCTGTGAGCGAAGCGATCTACATCTGCGAAGGCCAGGACCTGGTCGATGGCGGCAAGGGCATACGCTTTCCGGTCACGGCCGGCGGCGAAGACGGGACTGCGTTCGTGGTCCGCTACGGCGACAAGCCGTATGCCTACCTGAACCGCTGCGCGCATGTGCCGATGGAACTCGACTGGAACGTGGGCGAGTTCTTCGAATCGAGCGGCCTGTACCTGATGTGCGCCACGCATGGCGCGCTGTACGAGCCCGACACCGGCAAGTGCGCCGGCGGCCCCTGCCGCGGCGGCAAGCTGCGCCCGGTGACGGTGATTGAAAAGGACAACAAGCTGTACTGGCAGCCGGATGATTACCTCGGTCCGGCACGGGCCTGAACCGAAGACGAACCGCTGATGGTATGTCGCCGGTGGCAGACCACAGATCGGCTATGCTTAGAGCCTGTCTCGTTAGACCGCTCGCCGCGTTGCGCCTCCTTGCCGTACCGGTCGTACTGTCTGCGTCGGCACGCCTTGCTATCGACCTAACGAGACAGGCTCTTATTCGCCACCCATTTGCATCCCGCGCAAGACCACGACCATGACCGACCCGACCCCCGAATCCGGTGCCAGCCCTGTACAGGGTACTGATGCCGACCAGCCGGCCAGACAAGGCCTGCCGTATGAAGCGCTGGAAAAGCTAGCGCAAGGCTTGCTCGACGAGCAGCGCGCGAACCGGCGCTGGCGCAATATCTTCCGTTTCGGGGTACTGGCGGTCGCGGCTTTCGCGATTTATACGGCCTTCGACCTGAAGAGCTCTTCCAAGCAGGCCAGCATGCGCCATACGGCCATGGTCGAGATCACCGGCGAGATCGACGCCGACAGCAGCTCCGCATCCGTGGATTCGATCCTGCCGGCGCTGCAGGAAGCGTTTGGTGACGATGGTTCGGTCGGCGTCGTGCTGCGCATGAACAGCCCCGGCGGCAGCCCGGTGCAATCGGCGATCGTGAATGACGAGATCACGCGGCTGCGCAAGCTGCATCCGAAGAAGCCGGTGTATGTGGTGGTGGAAGACATGTGCGCGTCCGGTTGCTACTACATCGCCGCCGCAGCTGACCGCATCTATGTGAGCCGCGCCAGCGTGGTCGGTTCGATCGGTGTGCTGATGAGCAGCTTCGGATTCACCGGCCTGATGAACAAGCTCGGCGTCGAACGCCGCCTGCTGACGGCCGGCGAGAACAAGGCGATGATGGATCCGTTCTCCGAGCAGAACCCGCGCCAGCGCGAATTCACGCTCGCGATGCTGAAAGACATCCACCAGCAATTCATCAGCGCGGTGAAAGCCGGTCGCGGCAAGCGCCTGAAGGACAACCCGGAAATTTTCTCCGGCCTGTTCTGGACCGGCAGCCGCGCGATCGCGCTGGGTCTGGCCGATGATCTCGGCACCGTCGACAGCGTCGCGCGCGATGTGCTGAAGGCCGAGAATGTGATCGACTACACGGTGCGTGAAGGCTTGTCGGATCGCGTGCTGAAGAAGTTCGGCGCCGCGGTCGGTGAATCGATGGCCAAGGCGGTGGTGACCGAAACGCTGCGTCCGCGCTGAGCGCGCTAAGTCAAGGACTCCGACTAGGACTCAGGCGAGGACTCGGGTGAGCACTCAGGCGAACACTCGAGCGAACACTCAGGCGAGGAACAGGAACACGGTTGGCTTCTTGCGGAAAGCCGGCATCTTGCCGCCGGCGATCGCCTGCTTCCACGCGTTGGCGCTTTTCGTGACAACGGATTCGGTGTCGAGACTCAGGTCGGTGGCGACACAGACCAGCGTAGCGCCAGCGCAGTGGTTTGCGAGCGCTTCCAGCATGGCTTCATTGCGGTAGGGCGTTTCGATCAGGATTTGCGTCTGCTTGTCCTGACGGGAGCGTTGTTCCAGCTGCCGGATGCGCGCAGCGCGCTCCTGCGCATCGGTCGGCAAATAGCCATGGAACGCAAAACTCTGGCCGTTCAGGCCACTGGCCATCAAGGCCAGCAACAGCGATGACGGGCCGACCAGCGGTTTGACCGTGATGCCGGTCTGGTGCGCGAGCCGTACCAGGTCCGCGCCCGGGTCCGCCACCGCCGGTACGCCGGCTTCGGATAGCAGGCCCACATCTTTCCCTGCCAGCAGCGGTGCCAGCAGCGCGGCGATATCGGCGGCCGGCGTGTTCACGTTCAGTTCGCTGATGCGGATCTCCTGCATTACGGTCTTCAGCGGATGGGTTTGCGCGACTTGCTTCAGGAAGGCACGCGCCGTCTTGGCGTTTTCGGCGATGAAGCAATCGAGGCTCGCAGTCCGCTCGCGCACCGGCGCCGGAATCACGGCATCCAGCGCTTCGCTGCCCAGCGAATTCGGGATCAGGTACAGGGTGCCAGTCGTCATGTGCGCTCCGTGCCCTGCGTGCGTCCCGTGTGTTCCGTGTCCAGACCACAGAACGCGATACCCGCGTTGCGCAGCATCGTCGTCAATGCAATCAGCGGCAGGCCGGTCAGCGCGGTCGGGTCGTGGCTGTGCAAGCTTTCGATCAGCACGATGCCGAGGCCTTCGTTTTTTGCACTGCCGGCGCAGTCATACGGCTGTTCGATGCGCAGGTAGGCGTCGAGCTCTTCGTCCGGCAGCGCGCGCAGCCGCACCGTGGTCTGCACGTTCTCGATCTGCACCACCGGTGTTGCGCCGCGGTTGTCCAGCAAGCACAGCGCCGTATGAAAAAGGGTGTCGCGGCCGCGCATCTGCTTCAGCTGCGCCAGCGCGTTGGCATGATTGCCGGGCTTGCCGATGTGCTCGCCCGCCAGCGTGGCCACCTGGTCGGAACCGATCACCAGCGCCGGGCCGACACGGCTGGCGATCTCCGCAGCCTTCGCTTGCGCCAGCCGCAGCGCGGTTGCGGGCGGGGTCTCGCCGGGCAGCGGGGTTTCATCAATGTCCGGCGCCATCGCCTCGAACGGTAATTGCAAACGCGATAATAATTCGCGGCGATAGGCAGAGCTGGAAGCGAGGATCAAGCGGGGCATGGTGAGGTCAGGCAGTGCGGCGGGGCAGGGGGGGGTGTGGCCCGCAAGGGCGAAACCCTGCTATCATAGCTGGTTTTCCAGCGTTTCCCGTCCGCGGCCGGCATCATGGGCCGATGCGTGGCAACAGCGCGGAAGCGGTCCGGAGCACCACGATGAGCGATACCACAGTCGACAGTCTTGAATTTTGCCGTACCGGCGAGTCCCTTTCCGGGGTGACGCCGGTGGCGCGTCTCGGTCGGCTGGTCGCTGAACTGGCGGATGCGTCGGGTGAGCTGCGCTGGTCCATTACGGGCGGCCGCCATCCCAAGGGCATGCCACAGCTCACGATGCAGGTTCAGGGTGAAGTCAAGCTGGTCTGCCAGCGCTGTCTGACGCCGTTTGCACATGCGATCGCGACCGACACCGTGCTGGTGCTGGCGCGCGACGAGGCGGATGCCGATGCCACCGAGGAAAGCCTGGACGATGACAGCATCGACGTGATCGTCGGCGATGCGCAGCAAGACCTGCTGCAGCTGGTCGAAGACGACGCGC